>Ga0335072_10015045_pt1 | contig 10988 bp, 7 predicted proteins | sample Lox_Sample_21_FD_206725 | JGI IMG/M metagenome (GOLD analysis project Ga0335072, IMG submission 206725) | Soil microbial communities from Loxahatchee National Wildlife Refuge, Florida, United States - Lox_Sample_2.1 | ecosystem: Environmental > Terrestrial > Soil > Wetlands | place: USA: Florida... | reverse complement strand
TACGCAGCACGGCGCGGATGCGGCGGTCGCCGTCAACTCAGGCCGCGTCACGGCTGCGCAGCTGGCGGCAACCAAGCGGGCTGCTGGCGTATCGGCCGCATCCGGGCCCTTCAGCTCGGCCACTGTTACTCTGACCGACCAGGGAGTGTCGCTGCCGTCGTCGTTGCTCGTCGGGCGCGCCTCGCCGGGCGGGCCACTGGACGATCTCACCCTCGTCAGCGGTCACTGGCCGCAGCGGCCGGATCAGATCGTGCTCTCGGCGGGCGACGGATTCTTCCCCGGCATCGGCTCGAAGATGAGGGTGACCACGGCGCCCCGCAAGCCCCAGCTGACCGTGGTCGGCATTGCCAACTCGATCACCAACACCGCCGACGCCTGGGTGCTGCCCAGCGAGATCGGCGCGCTGCGCACGGCGGGTGCCCCGGCGGCCGCCGAGATGCTCTACCGGTTTGCCGCGGCGGGCACGAACGCGCAGGTGCGCGGCGACGTGGCCACCGTATCGGCAGCGCTCCCGCCTGGGGCAGTGGGCGGGTTCTCCTCATGGCTCAGTGCCAGGCAGCAGGCCACGGGGAACAGCTCGATCCTGGCGCCGTTCGTGGAAGCGTTCGCTCTCATCGGGCTCTTCATGTCGGTCCTGATCGTGGCTAACGTCATCACCGGCGCCGTGGTAGCGAGTTACCGGCGGATCGGGGTGCTGAAGAGCATCGGATTCAGCCCGGTCCAGGTGATCTGGGCGTACGTGGCAAGAGTCGGCGTGCCGGCTGTCGCCGGATGCGTGATCGGTGTCGCCGCCGGCAACCTGCTGGCGATCCCGGTCCTGCATCAGTCTGCGGCTTCCTTCGGCGTTGGCAGCCAGACCGTGCCGATCTGGGTCAACATCGTCACCCCGGTTGCGATGTGCGCGCTGGTCGCGCTGACGGCGCTGGGGCCAGCCTTCCGGGCCGGGCGGCTGTCCGCCGTGCAGGCCATCGCCCTCGGGCATGCGCCGCGACAAGGTAGCGGTTACACCATGCACCGGCTTGCCAGCCGGCTGCGGCTGCCGAGGCCGGTCAGCATCGGGCTGGCGGCACCGTTCGCACGCCCGGCTCGGACCGCCGGAACCCTGGCGGCCATCATGTTCGGGGTCACCGCCGTCGTCTTCGCTGTCGGCCTGAATACCACGCTTGCCAGGGCAGAGACGGGCCAGAACCTGGCCGCCACCGCGCCGGTTCAGGTTTCGCTCGCCACCGGTAAGACCTGGCTGCCCGGCAGCAGGCAAGACCGGGCCATCGCCCAGGCACTGCGGAGCCAGCCCGGCACGCTGCGGTACGTGGCCGCCGGACAGACCGAGCTCAGCGCGGGCGCGCTGGCCCGGCAGGTGAACACCGAGGCGTTCGACGGCAATGCTGCCTGGCTCGGTTACGACCTGATTAGCGGCCACTGGTACACCGGCACCGGACAGGTGGTCGTCAACACCGCTTATCTCAGCCAGACCGGGCTGACGGTCGGCCAGAGCACGACGATCAGCACGGGCACCCGGTCGGTCACTGCACGGATCGTCGGCCAGGTGTTCGTGCCGGGCAACCAGCCCGCCCTGCTAACGAGCGTGCAGACGCTCGGCGGCACGTCGGCGAACCTTGGCCTCGACCAGTACGACGTCGGGCTCAAGGCTGGCGTCACGCCGAGCTCCTATGTCGGCAGGCTGAATCACGTACTGGGGAACGGGTACAACGCGTCCGGACCTGAAGGCGGCCAGTTCTACCTCATCGCTGATTCGCTGATCGCCATGCTGACGCTGATGATGGCGGCCGTAGCTGGTCTCGGAGTCCTGAACACCGTCCTGCTCGGCACCAGGGACCGGGTCCACGACCTCGGCGTGTTCAAGGCCGTCGGCATGACCCCGCGGCAGACAATCGCCATGGTGCTCTGCTGGGTCGTGACTCCGGCCGTGGTTGCTGCCGTGATCGCCATCCCGGTGGGCATGGTCCTGCACTCGGCCACCGCGGACGCGATGGCACGGGCCGCATATACGGGCCTGCCGGCTAGCTTCCAGGCTGTCTACCGGCCAGTCGAGATTGTGCTGCTCGCGTTGTCCGGGCTCGTCATCGCGGGAGTGGGCGCACTGCTGCCCGCAGGCTGGGCCGCTCGGGCGCGAACTGCGACAGCGCTGCGCGCCGAGTAGCCGCGCGCACCCGATGGAGACTTGGCGTCCTCGCTGGGCGTCAAGTCTCCATCAGGAACCGGTGGCTCGGCTGAGCAGGAAGTCGTGCCTGAGGGAGTACCAGGCCTGGCCGGGTGGCACTCCGGCGGGAGCGCCCGTGCTATCCGATACTGGGCTATCCGATGCTTGGCTGGGTTCGTGCCGCTCGAACTCACGGACAAGGCTCGCCTTCACCGCGAACACCGCGTCGCTGTCCAGGTATCTGCTCGCTGAGTCGAAGATGTGCGTGGCGACGCTCTGATAACCGGGCGCGCTGACGATGACATGAATGTGCGCGGGACGCCAGGGGTGGCGGCCGGTGCTCGCGAGCAGCTGGCCGACCGGGCCGTCGTCAGGAATCGGGTACTCGGTGGGCCGCACGCCGAGGAACGCGAAACTGCCGTCGGCTTCGGTGCGGAATCGCCCGCGCAGATTGCTAGCGGGCGAATCCGGGTTCTGCACCGCGTACAGCATGTCGTCGGCGTTCTGCCAGACGTCCAGTGCTGCCCCGGCGATCGGATTGCCGTCGGTGTCGGTTACCCGGCCGGTTACCCAGGCAGGCTCACCGGACGGACGCTCGGCGATCGAGGCGCCGTACCCGCGCTCGGGACTGCCCGGGACGTAGAACGGACCTAGAACCGTCGACTCGGTGGCGAAGCCGGCCGCGCCCGAGCCGGACGGACCGGCGAGCAGGTCAACCAGCATCGAGACGCCGAGAGTGTCGGAAAGCAGGATGAACTCCTGCCGCCGGTCGTTGCTGATCTGGCCGGTTGCGGTCAGGAAGCGGATCGCGCCGAGCCACTCGTCCTGAGTCAGGCCCACGTCGCCCACGAATCCGTGCAGGTGCCGGATCAGAGACGTCATCAGCTGCCTCACGCGCGGATCAGGGGTTGCCTGCAGCCGCGCCACGACGGTGTCGGTGAGCTCGCCGGGAGTCATGGGCCCGCTCGCGCCCGTGTCACCGACCGTGCCCGTGTCACCGACCGCGGCCGGCCGATCTCCCGCCCAGGCTGCCTGCACTAGCGCGAGCGCGGCTGGCTCCGTGACCGGGCGGGGGCTGGGTGGATTGCGCTCAGTGAGCGCGGCCGCGATGGCGGGCAGGCTGTCCTCTGGCAGCCCGAGCGCACGCAAACCGGCTGGGGTACCGCTTTCAGCACCGAGATCCCAGATCGCCCCGGCCACATCAGCGGGCCGCGCGCCGAGCGCATGCGCAAGCTGCTCAATCTCTGGCCCGAGAGCCGGCGCCAGGAATGCCACCACATGCGGCAGCATGACCGCGTGCGTCTGCGCATGCGGCAGCCGGGCGAACCCGCCGAGCAGATGACACAGGCTGTGGTGCAGCGAGCCGCCGACCGTGCCGAAAACGCGTCCAGCCAGGCAGGACGCCCAGAGCAGCGCCCGCACCGCATCGGCATCAGGAGCCGAGTAGGCGGAAGGCAGCCAGCTCGCGATCAGTCGTGCTCCTTCCAGCGCGGACAGGCTGGTGAGCGGATCGGCGCCGGGTGCGTACAACCCCTCCACGCAGTGCGCGAGCGCGTTCATGCTGCTGGCGCCGGTCAACTCTGGCGGCATTCCGGCGAGCAGGGACGGGTCGTAGATGACGGTTCGGGGCAGCACGTGCGGATCGCGGCCGGTTAGCTTGACGGAGCCGTCGGTACGGCCCCACACCGGGGTCATCTCCGATCCGGCATAGGTGGTGGGAATGGCAAGCACCGGCCGCCTGGCTTCCAGCGCGCAGATCTTGGCCAGCCCGGTTGCGCTGCCGCCGCCGATGCTGACGATCAGGTCCGCGCGTACCCGCCGGGCTTCGGTCGCGACTGCGACTGCCAGCTCACCGGGAACGTGCTGCCGAACGTCAGTCCAGCGGCTGGCGAGCCGTCCGGCTAGCAGTGCCGCGGCGCGGTCCGAGGTGTCGCCTGAGCGCCCTGCGATCAGCAGGACGCGTTCGGCACCAAGCGACGCGGCCTCAGCCGGCAGCTGGTCCAGCGCGCCGTCGCCAAAGACCACACGCTGCCCAAGCCAGTCAGCGGCGAACCCCGCGGCGCTTGGCCCTGCCGGTCGTCTGCCGGTCATCGCCACCTCCTCGGTCACTCCCGCGGTTAGCCCGCGGCCGCTTCCACCGGCGGTATCAGGAGCGAAACCCGTCCCACGTTCTGCCCGTCTTCAAGGTAACGATGTGCGTCGGCGGCGTCCTCGAGCGGGAACGAGGTATCGAGCACCGGCCGGAAGCCTCTATCGACCTCGGTCCACAGCGCGGCGATGCTGGCCGCGTTACCCGATCTGACCCCGACGATTCGCTGCCCCTGCAGGTAGAGCCTCGGCAGGTCGACCTCAACATGGCGGCCGAGGAAGGCGCCGGAGCTGACCAGGGTGCCGGCCGGCGCAAGACCGTCAAGCGAGGTCGCCCAGATCCGGTCGTCACCAAGGCTGTCGACGACAATGTCGGCCCCGCGGCCGCCGGCCAGCGCGCGCACTTCCTCGGCGAAGCCGGGAGCCAGCGGGTCGAGAACGGCGTCGGCCCCGAGTGCCCCGAGCCGGTCGCGCTTGGCCGCAATGCGCGAGGCCGCGATCACGTGCGCGCCTAGGTGCAGGGCAAGGCTTACTGTCAGCGAGCCGAGCGCGGACGATGCACCTTGCACGAGCACCCACTGGCCCGGCAAGAATCCGGAGCGCGACAGCTGATTCATTGCCACTGCGCCGGATAGCGCCAGCCCGGTCGCCTGCGCCGGGCTGATGTCAGGCGGTACGGCGTGCAGGTTGCGGGCGGGGACTGCGACGTATTGTGCGTAGGCACCAGCCCGGTGGATGCCGATCAGTTGCAGGTTCTCGCACAACTCGTCATAGCCGAGCAGGCAGTAGTGGCAGGTGCCGTCGGTGACCACCGGGAACGCCGCGACGTGCTGGCCGGCGTGCCAGCCGGTGACGCCAGGCCCGATCGCCGCAATCACCCCTGCGTGCTCGGCGCCGAGCACATGCGGGAACGCGAAGCCGGGATACGGATGCTGTCCGGCTCTGGCGGCCACGTCCAGCAGCCGGCCGATGCTGACAGCAGCGACCTGGACGAGAACTTCGCCGCGCGCAGCCGCCGGAGTCGGCACCAACTGCTCGCGCAGGACTTCAGGCGGTCCGAACGCAGGCAGCACGACTGCGCGCATCATGGCTGGCGGCGGGACCGCGACTGGCCACGCACCGTGCGCCGACGCCGGAGCGGAGGCAGCCGAGACTGGCAGGTCGCCGCTCACGCTGGTATCACCTGGTTTCGCAGGGTGCCGATCCCGTCGATCTCGACGATAACGGTGTCACCAGGGGACAGGAACACACCCGACGGCATTCCGACTCCGGCCGGCGTGCCGGTCAGGATCACGTCGCCCGGCTGTAGCGTTCCGGCCCGGCTCGCTCCGGCGATCAGGTGGTCGATGTCGATCACCATGTCGCTGGTCGACCCATCCTGCTTCACCTGGCCGTTCACCGAGAGCCTGATGGCAAGTCGCTGAGGATCGGGAACGAGCCAGGCGGGCACGATGCCCGGTCCCAGCGGGCAGAAGCCGTCCTGGCCCTTGTGGCCGAGCCAGTCATAGACGAAGTGCGCGGACACCGCATCGGGACGCGCTGCCTTGTCGCGCGCCGACAGGTCGTTCGCGGCCAGGTAACCGGCCACGTGCTGACGGGCCTGCGACGCAGGGACATTCTTGGCCGCGCGGCCGATGACGACGCCAAGCTCGGCTTCCCAGTCCAGCCTGACCCCGTCGTAGGCCGGGAACGGTATTGGCTCCCCCGGACCGATCACGGTTGTGACCGGTGGCTTCAGGAAGAAGAACGGCTCGGACTCGGGGTCGGGTGCTGTCACTCCCATCTCTGCTACGTGGCCGTAGTAGTTCGCGCCGGCGCCGAGGATCTTGCCCGGATAGGTCAGCGGCGCGACCAGTTGTGCGTCAGCAACCGCCGCTCTCTCGGCAGGCGTCCAGTGTCGCAACTGCGCAGCCACGTCGTCCCAGCGAGCCAGCGCCGACAGCAGCGAGTCACGCAGAACCGGTGGCGGCTCGCGAACGACGCCGCCCGCGAGCACGCCCGGCCGGACTTGCGGATCGCCGGGCAGCCGGTACTGGACGAGGGCCAGGAGCGGTTCGCGCATTCGGCTGCCTCCCTGCAGAGCCTGAGCAACCAGAGCCTACTTTCGGCACGCGGCCGGCGCGTCGCGGCTGTTCTCGAGCACCGGCCCGATGTCGTGCTGATGGACCTACCGCGGGTACTGGAGGCTGGCCGATCACCCGCCGGAATACCCTGAGAGGCGTGAGTTCCAGCCGGTCGCCCGCCGCCGAGAATCATGACCAGACAGTGAGCTCGGCCGGAGCCGGCCGCGACCGACGCCCTCGTCAGGGCATCCAGTCGGTAGAGATAGCCATGCGGGTTCTGCTGGCGCTGGAAGCCGCCGGGGGCCCGATGAGCCTGTCCCAGATCGCCGCCCGCAGCGACATGCAGCCCAGCAAGGTGCACCGCTACCTGGTCAGTCTCGGCCGGGCCGGCCTGGTCTCCCAGGCGCCCACTTCGGGCCTATACGATCTCGGGCCGGCGCTGCGGCGCCTTGGCACCGAGGCGCTGCGCCGGATGGACGAGGTCAGCGTGGCCTCGGAGTACCTGCCGGGACTGCGCGACCGGACTCAGCATTCGGTGAGCCTGTCCGCCTGGGGTGACAACGGGCCAGTTGTCGTCAGATGGGATTACGGCGCCTACCCGCTGCCTATCAATGTCCGTGCCGGGGCCACGATGCCGTTGCTGCCGTCGGCTATCGGCCGCGTCTTCCTCGCCTACCTGCCGGAGGCGGTGACCGGACCTGTGCTGACATCGCAGTACGAGCCCGATGAAGAGAACCCGCTCGACGAGGTGGAGATCGAGCAGGTCAAGGCCACGGTCCTGGGCGAGGGGATGGCATTCACGTCGGGCACGCTGATCCCCGGCGTGGACTCGCTGGCAGCGCCGGTACTGCCTGCGGGCTCTGGCCTGCCGCTGGTTGTCTCCATCGTGCTGCCCAAGCAACTGGCGACCCCGAAGGTGCTGCGATCGCTGCGCGCAGAGCTGCTGGCCACCTGCGCGGCGATCTCCGCCGGCCTCGGCCACTGCGACGATCGCGAGTCGGCCGGATGGTGAGACCTGCCCCGGTATAGACCGAGGCCGTCCGGTGTTGGCAGGATCATGCTGGAACTTGCCTAGCGCGAAGTAATCGGAGACGGAGAGCTACATGGGCGGACTACAGACCGAAGTCGAGGCGGCCGAGGTCGGATTCGACCCCGAGCGCCTTGACCGGATCGACCGGCACTTCGCGCGTTACGTCGATGAGCAGAAGCTCGCGGGCTGGCTGATCACGGTCGCCCGGCACGGCAAGCTAGCGCATGTCTCGACCTACGGTCAGCGCGACATCGAGGCGGGCCTGCCAGTGGAGCCCGACACCTTGTGGCGGATCTACTCGATGACTAAGCCCGTTACGTCGGCTGCGGCCATGATGCTGTACGAGGAAGGCGGCTTCGAGCTGACCGACCCGGTCTATCGCTACATCCCGTCGTTCCGCGACGTCCGCGTGTTTGCCGGCGGAAGCGACCTCAGCTACAAGACCGTGCCGGCCACCGAGCCGATCCGCATCTGGCACCTGCTCAGCCACACCTCCGGACTGACGTACGGCTTCATGCGCAACCACCCGGTGGATGCCATCTACCGCGCACGCGGGTTCGAGTGGGGCTCACCGCGCGGTGCCGACCTGGCCGCAGTCTGCGACCAGTTCGCCTCGATGCCCCTGCTGTTCCAGCCCGGTAGCGAGTGGAGCTACTCGGTGGCGACTGACGTGCTCGGCCGGGTCGTCGAGGTGGTCTCCGGCCAGCGGCTGGATGAGTTCTTCGCCAGCCGCATCTTCGGGCCGCTCGGCATGACCGATTCGGCATTCTTCGCCGGGCCCGACAAGCAGTCCCGGCTGGCCGCCCTCTACACGCGCAGCCCGGAAGACGGCAGCGCCACGCGGATGGACGCCATGGGCAACGCCGCGCTGAAGGAGCCCGTCTATCTGAGCGGCGGCGGCGGACTGGTTTCCACGGCAGGCGACTACAACCGGTTCACCCAGATGCTCCTCCACCGCCCCGACAGCCCAGCTGGTGAGCTGGACGGCGTGCGACTGCTCAGTCCGCGAACGGTCTCCTACATGACAAGCAACCACCTGCCCGGCGGAGCGGATCTGGAGACGTTCGGCCGGCCGCTGTACGCCGAGACGGTATTCGCCGGCGTCGGCTTCGGACTGGGCTTCGCTGTGGTGGTAGACCCGCTGGCGACCAAGTCACTGGGCTCGGCCGGGGAGTTCAACTGGGGCGGCGCGGCCTCCACGACGTTCTGGGTGGACCCGGCCGAGCAGGTCACGGCGACGTTCTTCACCCAGCTGATGCCCTCGAGCGCATACCCGATCAGGCCACAGCTGCGTCAGATGGTCTATCAGGCCCTGGTTGGCTGAGCGGTAGCAGGCGCCACTGGCCGCTGGATCCGCCGTTCCCGGATCTCGTGCTTCGAACCTGCTGCCGGGACCTGCCGCTCAGGACCCGCCGCCAGTCCGACGGTGACTGTGCGGCCGGCTGGGCGAGGCCGGGCCGGCCGCGGAGGCCTCGCGGTTGTCGGCGGTCGCGCCCGGCGCGGCCTCTGGCGGCAGGCCCGGAGTTGCGACGCGGCCGGCGGCCTCATCCGCCCGACGTTCCTTGCGGATTTCGATGGCCTTGTGCACGATCAGCGCGACCAGCAGGAGCACGACCAGGACGGCCAGGGCGTCACTGGCGTGAGAGAAGTTCTTCGACACCCTGGTCCAGTCACTGCCGACCTCGTAGCCGATCACTGACAGGACTATCGCCCAGGTGAGCGTGCCGATCAGGTTGAAGATCTCGAAGGGCAGCACGGGTACTTCCATGAAGCCGGCTACCAGACCGGTGAACGCCCGGACCAGCGGTATCACCCGGGCGACGGCCACCGACCAGGCCCCCCGGCCGGCGAAGAACCGCTCGGCCCGTTCGACGTCCTTCCTGGTCATCAGCAGATAGCGGCGGTAGCGCTCGACGGTGTGCCGTCCGCCGAGGCGGCCGAGGCCGTAGGCGGTCGATGAGCCAGCCAGCTCCGCGAGCGTGCCGATGACGATGACGAGCACCAGGCTCAGATGACCCTCGTAGGCAAGCACGCCGGCGAACCCGAAGGTGATCTCGGATGAGATCGGAATGCAGCAGGCCTGGACGAAGGCGAACACGATCAGCGCCCAGTAGCCGGAGTCGGTAAGGAAGGTCGTCATGGCACAGTTTCTACAGCATCGGCAGCGATGAGCGGGACGTTGCGGTCATGTCTAGCGAGCCAAGATGACGGTGCGATGAATTGTGCCCCGCCCTCTCGGGGAGGGCGGGGCACAAGTGCCGGCCTGCCGGGCGGGGGAGCCCGGCGGTTACCGGGCGGGGGGAGCCCGGCGGCCTGGCGGTCCGGTCGGCCGTGCCGGAGGGAGGAGAGGCAGGCCGGAACCGGAGATCGTGGTCACCTGCGTGATCAGTGCAGGTTCACGGCGATCAGCTTTGCGTGGGCCTCCCGCATCGCGAAGTGCCTGACCAGCGAGGCGGCTTGCGCCTCCCACTTGGCGTAGGCGGTTGGGAAGGCCGATTCCTGGACTGCCTGGGCGTTGGCCCACAGCGGCTGCCTCGCCCACTGCGGGTCGTTGGCCTGGTGCTGCTGCAGCGCGCTCAGGAACGCACGAGCGGCGTAGACCGGGTTCGTGACCTGCGCCGGCGTACCCCAGCCATCGTTCGGCTGCTGCTGGAACAGGCCGAGCGCGGTGCCGGTGCCGTAGTCGATGTTCTGCAGCATCGACTCCTGCATGGCCGTCGCTACGGCGATCACCGCCGACCTGACGCCCATCCGCTGCTGGAGGGCCTGGCGGACGATCGTGGCGGCGTTGGCTGCCTGCGCGGAGTCGATCGGCATCCAGTCCTGGGGCCCACTGGTGCTGACCGGCATGAGCTGGTCCGCCGCGGGAAGCCTGCCCTGCCTGGCCGCTGCTGGGTTGGTCTCCTGGTTGATCGCCGCACTTACCTTGGCCCAGGTGAGCGCTGCCGGATGGCTGACAGCTGGGTGGCTGAGTGCCGGTTCGGTGACCGCCGGGTGGCTGAGTGCGGGGTGGCCGAGTGCGGGGTGGCCGAGTGCGGGGTGGCCGAGTGCGGGGTGGCTAGCTACTGCGTGGCTGGTCGGCGCATGGCTAGCGGCCGGTCGGTGCACGGCGCCGCCCAAGGCCGCCACCGGCGCACCACCAGGTGCGGATGTCGCGACCAACGGCCTGACGGCGTGCTTCGACGCGGCCAGCGCTCCCGTCGCAGCTCCTCCGGCTGAGGCCGCGGCAGCAGCGGTGGCAGTGCCGGCGCCGACCAGTGCGAGGGCTGCGCCGGCGAGCACGAGCGATTTCCTGGTGCGGGGCATCAGGTTCCCTTCCTGCGTGTCCTCGCCGCCCGGCCGGCGCTCAGCCGGAGGCGGGGATGAGATCGCCGGCCGGTGCCGACGCTCTCGCGCACGCGAAGGTTGCGTGCGTCGCGGGTTCAGGGCGGGCCAGGCCAGCACCGCGGGTGCGGAATCTGGCAGTGGCCTGCAGACCGGAAGCCTGAGGCCCAGAGGGCTGGCTTCCCGGCGAGGATCAGGATTTATAACGCGGAGTCAGCAGGGGGTCCATCCCGATATGACCCTTGTCACTACCTGTGAGTAGCGGGAATAATCCGCTCCGTGGTTAGCCCAAGCCGCGCGCAACGCGAGCCCCGAAGCCCGG
>Ga0335072_10015043_pt1 | contig 10988 bp, 9 predicted proteins | sample Lox_Sample_21_FD_206725 | JGI IMG/M metagenome (GOLD analysis project Ga0335072, IMG submission 206725) | Soil microbial communities from Loxahatchee National Wildlife Refuge, Florida, United States - Lox_Sample_2.1 | ecosystem: Environmental > Terrestrial > Soil > Wetlands | place: USA: Florida... | reverse complement strand
GCCCCGGCCATCGAGTCCCCGGTCACCTGCCAGACCTGCGGGGCCTCGCCGAACCCGCTGGTTCCGTCCGCCGCGACGACCTGCACCGCCAGCGTCTCGATCGCCGAGGTCCGGCGCAGTGCGGTGACGAACGGCGTGTGCAGCGGCAACGTCAGGACATGTGTCCGGACGGCCACAATCTTCATCGGCACCAAGCTCTCTTATCCGCAGGGACGCGACCGTCCGATCCGCTCTTCCAGCGGTCAGGACCCAAAGGCTGGCCGGATCCGCGCTGGACGATCGCTGTCGATCGCCTGGGCCGCCGAGCACCGGGAAGTGGCATCGCATTACCTGCCAGTCGGCCTAGCGCCCGGCATCCACGGCGACCGGCTCACAGGCCGCGCCCGGAACTGTCCGCCGCGAGCAGGTCCTCGGCACTGCGTACCGGGAAGTGGCACGCGGCACGGTGGCCCGCGCCGTCCTGCTCCCCGAGGCCGGGGGGCTCGGTGGAGCACAGCTCGCGGGCTACCGGGCAGCGGGTATGGAACGAGCAGCCGGACGGGAGGTTGTCAGGCGACGGGAGTTCACCACGGAGAACTATCCGCCGCCGCTTGCGCTCTGCCGCGGGATCGGGAACGGGCACCGCCGAGAGCAAGGACTGCGTGTACGGGTGACGGGCTTGCCGGAGCAGTTCCTCGGTCGGCGCGAACTCCACGACGCGGCCCAGGTACATGACCGCGACGTAGTCGGCAACGTGCCGCAGGACCGACAGGTCGTGGGTGACAAACACGTAGGTGAGTCCCCGCTCCCGCTGCATGCGCGCAAGCAGGTTGATGACCTGCGCCTGGATCGACACGTCGAGCGCGCTGACAGGCTCGTCGAGGACCAGCAGCTTGGGGTCAAGCGCCAGCGCGCGGGCGATCCCCACCCGCTGGCGCTGACCGCCGGACAGCTCACGGGGATAGCGGTCCTGGGCGTCGGCGCCCAGGCCGACCGCCTCAAGTAGCTCGCCGACGCGCTCACGGCGGCGGCCAAGCGAGCGCCGCCCCCGGCCGACCCGGCCGTGGGTCACCAGGGGCTCGGCAATGATCTCCCGGATCCGCATCCTCGGGTCGAGGCTGGAGTACGGGTCCTGGAAGACGATCTGCATGTTTCGCCGGACGCCCAGCAGTTCCCGGCGGGACAGCTTCGCGATGCTGGTGCCCTCGAAGAGCACCTCTCCGCCCGTCGGCGGGTAGAGGCCGAGCATCAGCCGGGCCAGCGTGCTCTTGCCGCAGCCCGACTCGCCCACAATCCCCAGGGTCTGTCCAGGCAAGACCGTCAGGTCCACGCCGTTGACTGCATGCACCTGGCGCTTCGGCTGGCCGGACAGGCCTCCGCCGGCCTGGAAGACCTTGCGCAGGTCGCGAACCTCAAGCAAGGGGACGTTACTTGTCATGGCACCTGACTCACTTCGGTCTCAATAACGCGCTGCCGCTTGCTGAGCTCGGCCGGCTCGAGAATGCATGCCGCGCTGTGACCGGGGGCCCGCTCGGCCAGCGGCGGCACGGCGGCGCCGCAGGCGTCGCCGCTGAAGTGACATCGCGGGGAGAAGCTGCAGCCAGGCGGAAGGTGAAGCAGGTTCGGGGGCTGCCCAGGGATCGCGATGAGATCGGCGCCCCGCGGCGCACGTGACGGCATCGACTGGAGCAGCGCCCAGGTATAAGGCATGTACGGGTGTGCGAACAGATCGTCAACCCCCGCGGTCTCGACCAGCCGGCCGGCGTACATGACCAGCACTCGCTCGGCGACCTGAGCGACCAGGCCCAGGTCATGGGTGACAAGGATGACGGCCGTTCCGTGCCGGTGCTGCAGTTGCTTCAGCAGGTCGACGATTTGCGCCTGGCTGGTGACGTCAAGCGCGGTGGTGGGCTCGTCCGCCAGCAGGACCTTCGGGCGGCAGGCGAGCGCCATGGCGATCGCCACCCGCTGGCGCATGCCTCCTGACAGCTGATGCGGGTACGCGCGGGCGCGGGCCTCCGGGCTGGCTATGCCGACCTCGCCCAGGGCGCTGACAGCGACCTTGCGGCTCTCGTCGCGGCTGACCCGCTGGTGAATGCGAACCGCCTCGGCGATCTGCGCGCCGACCGTCATGACCGGGTTGAGGCTCGTCATGGGGTCTTGGAAGACCGTGGCGATCGCCCCGCCGCGGACCTGGCGCATGGACCGCTCGGGCAGGCTGAGCAGGTCCCGGCCCTCAAGCAGGACCCTGCCGCCGGTATAGGCGAACGGCGGCGTCGGATGCAGCCGCATCAGGGCCAGGATCAGCGCCGTCTTGCCGGAGCCGGACTCGCCCACCAGGGCGATAGTCTCGCCCTCATCGAGGGTGAAGGCAACGCCGTCAAGCGCCTGTACGGTTCCGGCCGGGAGCCGGAAGCCGCCGGAGAGCTCGTCCACGATCAGCGCGGTCATCAGGCCACCTGCTCGGCTGGTGCAGGGCTGGCAAGGAAGCGCCGGGCGATCCGCTCATAAAGCAGCGCGGCGTCTTCCACCTGGCGGGTGTCGACGAACTCGTCCGGGCGATGAGCCTGATCAAGGCTGCCAGGACCGCAGATCACGGTGGGGATCCCGGCTGTGTTGACGAGCTTGCTCATGTCGCAGCCCGCCCCGAACCCGACCGTGCCCGGCTGGGGCCTGCCGATGTCGGCGGCGGCGGCAAGGGCTGCGTTCACGACCTGCGCGCCGTCCGCGGTTTGCGATGGCGAGGTGGCCACGACCACGGTGATGTCTCCGACTTCCGCGTCCGGCCGGGAGCCCGACAGGCGCTCAAGGACCCTGGCCAGCTCGTCGTCACAGGCGGCATGGGTGTCGCCCGGTATCAGGCGCCGGTCGACCGTGACCGTCGCCTGGCCGGGCACGGTGTTCTGCAGGGTGCCGCCGGAGATCAGCGTGACGGTCAGCGTCGCCGGGCCAACCAGCGGATGCGGACTTCCGGCCAGGAGCATGTTCTGCTCCTCGCACAGCAGGCAGAACGCGGCCGCCGGGAGTATGGCGTTGCGGCCGAGCCACGGCGACGCGCTATGTGCGGCCACCCCGCGGAACGTGACCTGGCGGATGTAGGTGCCCTTGTGCGCGCTGGCGATGCGCAGCCCCGTGGGCTCGCCGACCACCGCGCCGTCCCCGGTGATTCCCTGGCCGACCAGGTAGGCGCTGCCCAGCCCGCCGGCCTCCTCGCCCATGACCGCGGTCAGCAGCACCTCGCCGTACAGCCCGGAGGGCTGGCGGGCCAGGGCTTCCATGGCGGTCAGCATCGCGGCCAGGCTTCCCTTGGCGTCGCAGGCGCCCCGGCCGTACAGGCGCCCGTCGCGGAGCTCCGGCTGGTACGGCGGTGTGGACCATACCTGCTGGTCGGGGTTGGTGACGTCCATGTGGGTGTTGAAGACAAGCCGTCGCCCCGGGCCGAACCGGAGGAGGGCAAGGACGTTGTCAAGCCCCGGTTCGACCTCCTGGCGGGTGACCGTGGCGCCTATGGCTGCCGACCACTCGGCGACCATCCCGGCCACCGTGGCCACATCACCAGGCGGCGTGGGGCTCGGGGCGGCGATGAATTCGGCCAGCCTGGTCAGGACCGGCGTTGCCCCGGTTATGCCCGCAGCGGTTCCCGCCGTCATCGCGCTTCCCCCTTCTCCCATGTCTCGTCAAGCAGCCGCACGATCCCATCGGGGTCGTCAGCGCTGACCTCGGTCACCAGCCCGTCCGGCGGGCCGATCAGGGCGTTGGGCTGCTTGAGTCCGGACCCGGTAATCACGCAGACCACCTCGCTACCGGGAGATATGGTGCCGCAGCGCAGGCCCTCGATGAGCCCGGCCAGGGGGGCCGCCGCTGACGGCTCGGCCAGGATTCCCTCCCGTCCCAGCAGCCGCATCGCCTCGGTCATCTGAGCATCCGAGACCGCGACCGCGGTGCCTGCCGACTCTGTGATGACCCGCAGTACCCGCTGGCCCTGCTGGATGGGGGAATCGCAGGCCATGCTCTGCGCGATGGTGGCGCTCGGATCACCATCAGGAGTGGTGAAGGCGGCTCCACGCTGGACCGCCTTCACGATCGGGGCACAGGCCGTCGGCTGGACGCCGACCATGCGCGGAGTGCGGTCGATCCAGCCGAGCTCGCGCAGCTCACGGAAGCCCTTCCAGGCTCCGTGCAGGCCGCCGCCCGTTCCGACCGGGTGCAGCATGACGTCGGGAGCGTGCCAGTCCAGGGCCTCGCAGATCTCGTAGGCGTAGGTCTTCATGGCCTCGTGCCGCACCGGGTTGATGAAGTTGACGAAGGAGTAGGGTGCGTTGCCCGCGATGGCCTCGAGCGCGCTGAATACTTCCGCGGATGAGCTGAACCTGAGGCTGATGACCCGGGCTCCGTAGGCGCGGATCGCCGCGACCTTCACCGGGCTGGCCAGGTACTCGACCAGGATGGCGGCGTCCATTCCGGCCCGGGCGGCGTAGGCGGCGAGCGAGGCCCCGGCGTTGCCCGACGAGTAGGTGAACACGCGCCGTAGCCCTAGCTGCGCGGCGAAGGTCACGGCCAGGCTGAAGCCGCGGTCCTTGAAGCTGCCGGTGGGCATGAGCGTGTCGTTCTTGAGCCACAGCCGCCGCAGGCCCAAGCGCTCGCCGAGCTCGCGGGCTTCAATCAGCGGCGTGTCGCCCTCGCCGAGGCTGACGGGCTCGGTCGCGGGGCCGACGGGGAGCAGGTCCCGCCACCGCCACATGCCCGCAGCGCGCGCTCTCGCCGCTCGTTCCCGCAGGTCGGCGGGCACCCGGCGCAGGTCGTAGGTGATTTCAAGCAGGCCGCCGCAGTTGCGGCACAGGTTCTGCGGCTGGTCCAGCCCGGACCGGTCACCGCAGCGGTCGCAGATGTACTCGATGGCGCTGGTCATCGTAGGTAGGCCTTCGGGTCGGCGATGTCTCTGAGCATGTCGCCGGCGAGGTTGATAGCCAGCGTCGTGAGTACCAGGGCCAGGCCGGGGAACACCCCGACCCAGTACGCGGTGCGCAGGTAGAGCTGGCCCTGCTGGATCATGGCACCCCAGCTCGGGTCGTTGGGCGGCACGCCGAGGCCCAGGTAGCTGAGCGACGCCGCGATGATGATCATCGAGGCGACCTGGAGCGTCGCGATGGTGGCCAGCGGGGCCATGACGTTCGGGAGCATGTGGCGGCGGATGATCGTGGCGTCGGACACCCCGATCCCGCGCGCGGCGGTCACGAATTCCTTCTGCCGCAGGGTGAGCACCTCGGCCCGGACTACCCGTGCGTACGGGACCCATCCGGTTATCCCGAGCACGAGGACGAGGAACAGCACGCTCGGCCCGATGACGGCGACGAGCACCATAGCCAGGAGGATGCTGGGGAAGGCGAGCTGCATGTCCGCGAGCCGCATGAGCAGCTGATCGCGGATCCCGCCGAAGTAGCCCGCTATCAGCCCGGCCACGAGCCCGAGGATTCCCGCGAGTGCTGTCGCGGCCACGCCGACGATCAGAGTCAGCCGGGTGCCGTAGATCATCTGGCTCAGGACGTCCTCACCTAGTTGGTCGGTTCCGAGCAGGTGACCGGAGGCGCCGGGCGGCTGGAAGGACAGGGCCAGGTTCTGGGCGTCGGGCGGGTAGGGGGCTATCCAGGGCGCGAAGACGGCCACCACCACCAGCGCGCCGAGGAAAACCACGATGATCCGGGCCAGGAGCCTTCTCCGGCCGGCCGTGCGGCGGGCCCCGCGCCGTCCCAGCACGGGCATGCGGGCAGTCACCATCACGACAGCCTCACTCTCGGGTCAATGACCCCGTAGATCAGGTCAACGAGGAGGTTGACGACCAGGAACGTGGTCACGAACAGCAGCACGATCCCCTGCACCAGCGGGAAGTCCCTGTTGTCGATCGCCTGCACCGTGAGCTGGCCAAGGCCCGGCCAGGCGAAGACGGTCTCGGTCAGGATGGCGCCGCCGAGCAGGCTGCCGATCTCAAGCCCGACCACGGTGACCACGGGAAGCGAGGCGTTCCGCAGCGCGTGACCCACGATCACCCGCATGCTGGACAGGCCCTTGGCCCGCGCGGTGCGGATGTAGTCCTCGCCGAACACCTCGATGAGCTGCGTCCGCAGGATGCGCGCGATCACTGCCAGGGAGTAGGAGCCGAGCGTGACGGCGGGCAGAATCAGGTGGCTAAACCCCCCGATCCCGGATGACGGTAGGACCGGGAAGATGACGCTGAACACCCAGATGAGGATGATCCCGATGTAAAACGCGGGCGTGCACTGCCCGAGCAGCACGAGGGCCATCAGCATGGTGTCGGTCACGGAGCCGCGCTTCACGGCGGCGATGACTCCGGCCGGGACCGCAAGCGCCAAGGCGAAGACCAGCGCCCCGGCGGCCAGTTCCGCGGTGGCGGGCAGCCGCTGGGCGATGAGGGTCACCACGTCGCTGCGGTAGTAGAGAGACTGGCCGAGGTCGAGGTGCGCGAGCCCGACCATGTAGTGCAGGTACTGCACGATGAGCGGCTTGTTCAACCCGAGGGACTGTGATAGTTGCTGAGCGTCCGCGACCGTGGCGTCGGGGGGCAGCAGCACCTGGACCGGGTTGCCGGTGACCCGGTCCAGGAAGAACACCACGGTGGCCACGCACACCAGCACGAGGAGTGCGTGGCCGATCCGCATCAGTACAAATCTGCGCATGACCTGGACCTCGTGCTACCCGGGTCAGCTGACGCTGGCATTGTTCATCGCCTGCATTCCGAGGGCATTGGGCTTGAAGTTAACCCGGGTGCTCATCGGCAGGACTAGGTCGCTGACGTACAGGAAGATAAACGGGGCTTGCTCTAGCATCAGGGTCTGCAGCTGGTCGAAGGCGTTCAGCCGAGTCGCCGGGTCCACACTGGTCTGCTCCGTGGTGACCAACTGCGTGGCCTGGGCGTTGTTCCAGCGGCTGGAGCGCGAAGTTGGCCTGATGTACGACTGGAGGTAGCTGTACCCGTCCATGCTCCAGCCGGAGTTGTTGAACACGTATGTCGGTCCCAGGGCGTTCCCGTGGTTGGCGTAGTCCATCTGAGTGAACGTCTGGACGGCGTACGTCTTCTGCGAGACCTTGACCCCGACGCTGGCCAGCTGGCCCGCGATCGCCTGGAGCAGGAGCGCGTTGGTCGAGTTCGCCGACATCTCCGTGCTGAAGCCGTTCGGGTAGCCAGCCTCGGCCAGGAGCTGCTTTGCCTTTTGCGGGTCGTACGGGTACGGCGTGACTGTGGAGCTGTACCCGTACGCGTTCGGCGGGAACATGGTCGCGATCTGCTGCCCGTATCCCGCCAGCACGACCTGAACCAGGGCCTTAACATCGACGGCGTAGTTGAGCGCCTGTCGTACCCGCACGTCTGCGAGGGGGCCGGCCGACTCGGTGTCAAGGTCGACGGCGTAGCACCGGATGCCAGGCACCGTCGCCAGCTTGATGCCGGAGGCCCCCACGATCGGCTTCACGTCGCTTCCGACTAGGCCGGTGACCATGTCGACCTCGCCGCTCTGCAGCGAGGCGAGAGCCGTGGCGCTGTCCGGCACCGGCTTGAAAACGAGCTGATCCAGGGACGGCGCGCCCCCCCAGTAATCGGGGTTGGCCGCCATCGCCACCTGCACGCCCGGCTGCCACTGCACGAACTTGAACGGCCCGGTGCCGACCGGGTGCTGCGCGAAGTACGCCGCGCCCTTCTCCTGAATGTAGCTGGGCGGGACCATGACCCCGTCGAACAGCGCGCACTGCTCCGGGATGATAGGCGCCGGGCCGCTGCTCACGATGTCGGCCGTGTACTCGTCGATGACGTTGACCCCGGTCACGCCCGCGTCCGCGAACTCAACAATCGGCGAGCTGGTCTTGGGGTCGAGCAGCCGCTCGATGCTGTACTTCATCGCGGCAGCGTTGAATGGCTCACCGTTGTGGAACTTGACGCCCTTGCGCAGGGTGAACCGCCAGGTCGTCGGATTGATCGCCGTCCAGGACGTGGCAAGCTGCGGCACCAGCCGGTTCTGGCTGTCGCGGGTGGTCAGGCAGTCGAACATGTTGATCAGGATGTTCATGTCGGCCACGTCGCCCTGCAGTTGCGGGTCCATTGTCGTGGCGTCGGCAGGCTGGGCCACCGTCAGCGTGCCCCCTGAGCTCTTCGAGCCCCCGGTCGACGTTGACGCCGACGTCGACGTCCCGCAGCCAGCGAGGAGAACGCCTCCCGCGGCTGTCAGGGCGCTCGCCCTCATGAAGTCTCTGCGGCTGAAGGGGTTAGGCCGGCTTGCTGTCATTGTTCCTCCACTTGGTGCTCGAGATACCGCCTGGTCTCGTCAGGGATGGTGTCGGGGGTGGCAAGGTGGGTCGTTCCGCCGCGGTGACCGATGGCTCTGGCCGCCGCGGCCATTCCCAGCCGGACGGCTTTGTCGAGGTCGTCGCCTAGGGCGAGGCGGGCCACGAGCGTCCCGGCCAGGATGTCGCCGCAGCCGGTAGCGTCGACGACGGCCGACGCGTGCACCGCTGGGTAGTGCGCGACCCGCGTCCCATCGGCCAGCAGCAGCCCGTTACCGCCGAGGGTGACCACGGCGGCTGACGCGCCGGAGTCAAGGACCGCCTGAGCCGACGCGTTCGGGTCGGCCTCGCCGAACAGCGCGAGGGAGTCCTGTGGCCAGGACGGCGTGACCACGTCGGCAAGGGGCGCGATGTCAGCGAAGGCGTCCCTGGCCGCTTCGGGTGCTGTCAGCTTCGGCCGGTAGTTCGGGTCGTAGGCCACGATCCCGCCCCGCTCGCGCATCAGCCGCGCGCCGTGCAGTACCGCCGCTGCGGCCGACGGAGAGATGGCCTGCGTGATGCCGCTGACCAGCATCGAACGGGCTGAGTCGACGACGTCTCGGGTCACGTCGTGCGGGCCGATGAGGCTGCCGGCGCTTCCCCGCCTGGAGTAGATGAAGTCCCGGCTGCCACCGGGGTCGGCGCCGGTGAGGTAAAGGCCGTTGGGCGAGGACGCCGGCTGGATCAGGGACGTGTCGACGCCCAGGCGCGCGACGTAGTCGGTGATCGCGGCCCCGAACTCGTCGTCGCCGACCCTGGTGAGGATGGCCACCGAGGCGCCGGCCGCGGCGGCTCCGGCCGCCGCGTTCAGGGCATCTCCCGAGAAGGAAAGGGCGAAATGCGTAGATTCGCGTAGTGGTACGGGCGACGACAGCTCGACGAGGATCTCGCCGATAACTAGTACATCCCAGCTCATCGAGCACCTCCATTCCGCCCTACGGAACGCCGTTCTGTTAAGTTGAACGGAACCGTACTAGGATGCTGAAGGTCCCGTCAACAGCCGAGGAGTTGGTGTGTGAACGCCATCGAAAAGACCCTGAGCATGCTGGAGGCCATCGCGGCCTCGGATGATGGCTCGAGCCTGGCCGAGCTGAGCATCAGCGCCGGCGTGCCCAAGCCGACCGCCCACCGGATCCTGCAGATCCTGGCCGGGGGAGACTACGTGGAAACGGACGGGAAGGGCTCCTATCATGCGGGCCCAGCGCTGATCGCCCTGGCCGGCAACGTCTTCGGCGCGCTCCAGCTGACCCGGTCGGCGCGAGCCACCGTGCTCGACCTTCGGGGGAAGACGGGCTTCACCGTCCACCTGGCCGTGCGTAACGGGGACCGCGCCATTTACGTCGACAAGGCGGAAGCCAACCTGCCCTTTCAGATGGTGTCCCGGGTTGGCATGACGATTCCGCTGCACTGCACGTCCATCGGCAAGGCCATCCTTGCGGCGCTGCCGCAGACGGAAGCGCTCGGCCTGCTTTCGTCGGTTAGCCTCGAGCGCCGGACGCCGAATACGCTCACCTCGGTGGAGGAGGTGCTGGCCGACCTCGAAAGCGTCAGGAAGCGCGGTTACTCAATCGACGAGGAGGAGAACGAGCTCGGCGTGCGCTGCATTGGCGCGGCTGTATACAACAGCATCGGGGATGTCGTCGGCGCGGTCAGCATTTCCGCGCTGATATTCCTGCTCTCACCGGACAAGGTCGACGAGACCGGACAGACCGTCAGGGACGCGGCCGCGACGATCTCTGCCGCGCTCGGGGCAAGAACGAAACCGCAGGTTGATGACCGGAGGCGCGCGCTGCCATGACCTCGCTGACCAGCATTCTCGAAAAGGCCCGCGCCGACAGGGAGTTCTCGGGTGCCGCCTATGTGGTGGGCACGACGGATCATATTCTTGAGGCCGGGGCCGTCGGTACGACCGCCTGGGAAGACGGGTCGGACGTATCCCTGGACACCGTGTGGGATATAGCGTCGATCACTAAGCCCATCGTTGCTATTCAGGCGATGATGCTGACCCGGGCCGGGCACCTGCGGCTCACCGATCCCGTTTCGAAGCTCCTCCCGGAATACGGTGAAAGCGACAAGGCGGCGATTACGCTGTTCCAGCTGCTAACCCACTCGTCAGGAATCCCCGGTCAGCAGCCGCTTTATCGGACCGCCGCGACACGCCGGCAATTGCTTGACGCCGTCCGTGCCTTGCCGTTGAGCTTTGCTCCCGGGGCGGGTGTCGAGTACACGTCACAGGGTTTCATGATCGTCGGCGAGATGGTGGAAGCTGCGGCAGCACAGAGCCTGGACACCGTGCTCGCCGAAGGTGTCCTCGCGACGGTCGGAATGCGGGCCACGCAGTTCTGCCCTCCGCCGGAACTCGAGCCGCGGATCGCCGCCACCGAATGGTGTCCGTGGCGCGGTCGGCTCGTCAAGGGCTCAGTGCATGACGAGAACGCTGCCGTCCTCGGCGGGGTGGCCGGCCATGCCGGGCTGTTCAGCACGGCGGGCGACCTGTCCCGCCTGGCCCAGGCCCTGCTCGGCGGCGGGCAGCTCGACGGGTACCGCGTCCTACATCCTGAGCTGGTCACGGAAATGTCGCAGCCGCGCACGGACCATCTGCCGCTGCGGCGCTGCCTTGGCTGGCAGGGGGCCGACCGCACCGGGTGCCCGGTGGGGTCAAGCATTTCCCCCGGATCGTA
>Ga0335072_10015041_pt1 | contig 10990 bp, 10 predicted proteins | sample Lox_Sample_21_FD_206725 | JGI IMG/M metagenome (GOLD analysis project Ga0335072, IMG submission 206725) | Soil microbial communities from Loxahatchee National Wildlife Refuge, Florida, United States - Lox_Sample_2.1 | ecosystem: Environmental > Terrestrial > Soil > Wetlands | place: USA... | reverse complement strand
CCGTGCCCAGCGAGAAGAGAGCCCGCCAGCGGGCGGCGCGCGAGGCCCGCTTGGCCGCCATGGCCAAGGCGCAGCGCCGCCGCCGTCAGACCCGCAACTCCATTGTGGTGGTGGTGATCGCCGCCGCCGTCGTCGGCATCGTCTTCCTGGTCAACAGCGGCGGCAGCCCGGGGAAGAAGTCGGCGACCACCACCACGACCACTGCGCCCAAGACGGCCAACGGCAGGGCCCAGGCGGCCGCCAACGAGGTGGCCGTGAAGGCCGGGTGCCCCTCGGACCCCTCGACCCGCGTGAACACGCTGTCGTACAAGACCGAGCCGGCGATCACCATCGACCCCAACAAGCTCTACTCGGCCACGGTCAAGACGACGGCGGGCACCTTCACCATGTCGCTCTACGCCAAAACGGCCACCGAAACGGTCAACAACTTCGTGTTCCTGGCCGACAAGGGCTACTACACCTGCAACATCTTCCATCGCGTGATCCCGAACTTCATGGACCAGACCGGTGACCCGACGGGTACCGGCTCGGGCAGCGACGGGTTCGACTGGAAGATCGAGAACGTGCCCACCAGCTGGGTGGCGGGCGATGTGGCGATGGCCAACACCGGCCAGCCCGACTCCAATGAGGGCCAGTGGTTCATCCTCGTGAACCCCTCGGCCCTCGGTGCCGGCCAGTACACGCTGTTCGGCAAGGTGACCTCGGGTTACAGCGTGGTGCAGACGATCAACAACGAGGGCAACTCCAATGCGTCGGCCAACGGCGTTCCGCCCGACGTCATCCAGCGGATCCTCAAGGTCACCATCCACGAGGCGAACGCGGCGTCGCTCTAGGCGCAGCGATCCGCATCGCTCCACAGGGAAAGGAAACAGCCATGGCGACACCCGTCCCGCCGGCCCCTGACGGGTCGAGCCCCAAACAGCAGAAGTTCGACGAAGAGCCGCCGATGGTCATTGACGTCAACAAGCGCTACACGGCGACCATGGTCACCTCGCACGGCACCATGGTCATCTCCCTGGACCCCCTGGCCGCACCACGGACGGTGAACAGCTTCGTGTTCCTCGCCCGGTACCACTACTACGACGGCGTCATCTTCCACCGCATCATCCCGGGCTTCGTGCTCCAGGGCGGCGACCCGACCGGGACCGGGACGGGCGGCCCGGGGTACCGCTTCGCCGACGAGCTGCCCGCGTCCGGGCGCTACCAGGTGGGCTCGCTCGCCATGGCCAATGCGGGTCCCGACACCAACGGGAGCCAGTTCTTCATCATCAGCGGATCCGACGGGGTCGCGTTGCCCCCCCTCTACTCTCTCTTCGGGGCGGTCGTGAAGGGTGGCGACGTCGTGGAGAAGATCGACGCCCTCGGGAGTCGTTCGGGCACACCCAAGGAGCGGGTCGTCATCGAATCGGTCACCATCGCCGAGAGCGACTGAGCTCGAGCGCCACCGGCCTCCGCGCGCAAAGCGCTCAACCGAGGGCGCCGAGCCCCTCCACCGGGCGGCCGTCGACGAAGACGACCGGTGTCCCGGCCCCTTCGGCGTGCCAGCGGCCGTCGCCCGCACGCAGCAGGGCGGTGCGGTCCGGGACCCCCACGACGGGCAGGCGCTGCGGTGCCATGGCCACCGTGCGCTCGAGCTTCTGCCCCTGGACGTCACTGCTCTCGTCGCCGAGGCGCGGCACCACGGCCAACCCGACCACCAGGCCGAGGCCGACGGTCAACGCGCCGCCCCGAGGGTCGACCATGGGGTCGGTGAGCACCATGGCCCCGGCGGCCGAGCCGGCGACCACGGCACCGTGCGCCCACGCCTCCCGCAGCGCCTCGAAGGTGGCTGACCCCTTCAACACCGATTTGAGGTGCAATGGGGACCCGCTCGACAGGTAGATGAAGCGTGCGGCCCGGACCACGCCCGCCATGCCGGCGTCGTCGGCCGAGGCCCGGTCGAGGACCATGAGCCCCTCCACCCGGGCGCCCAGGGTCCCGAACCATTCGGCCGCCCGAAAGACGGTGCGCTCGGGGTGCTGGTAGGCCGCCGCGGTCGGCAGGACGACGACGTCGGAGCCACCCGAGGCCGCCAGCAAGGTGGCGTCGAACGTGCATCCCTCGGTCCATTCGTCGCCCCCGACCAGGGCAAGGATCCCTTCGTTGGCCATGGGCCACTCTTGCACGCCCCCCGGCTTCGACCGCGCAGGTTACCGACCGGTAGCCTCTGGGCCATGTCGATCAAGAGGGTAGGAATCGTCGGCTCGGGCATCATGGGCTCGGGCATTGCCGAGGTGGCGGCGGCGGCGGGGTACGAGGTCGTGCTGCGCAGCCGGAGCCAGGCGGGCGCCGACGCCATGGTGGCCGGCCTGGCCAAGTCCCTGGCCAAGCAGGTCGAGCGGGGCAAGCGGACCGAGGTGGAGGCAGCCGAGGTGTCGGCCCGGGTGATGGCCACCACGCACCTCGGGATGCTGGCCGAGGTCGACCTCGTCATCGAATCGGTCGTCGAGGACCTCGAGGTCAAGAAGGCCCTCTTCGCCGAGCTCGACTCGGTGTGCCGCGACGGCGCCATCCTCGCCACCAACACCTCGACGCTGCCGGTGGTGGAGCTGGCCATGGCCACCGGGCGCCCCGACCTCGTGTGCGGCATCCACTTCTTCAACCCGGCGCCCGCCATGGCGCTGGTGGAGGTGGTGCGGCCCATCACCGCGGCCGACGACACCGTCTCCGCCGCGCTCGAATTCGCGGCCGCGTGCGGCAAGGACCCCGTGGAGGTGAAGGACCAGGCGGGTTTCATTGTGAACGCGCTGCTCTTCCCCTACCTCAACAATGCCGTGCGCCTGCTGGACCAGGGCGTGGCGACCCGGGAGGGGATCGACGCCGCCATGAAGGGCGGCTGCGGATTCCCGATGGGACCGTTCGCGTTGCTCGACCTCGTCGGGCTCGACACGTCCCTGGCCATCCTCGATGCCCTCTACAGCGAGTTCCGCGACCCGAACTACGCCGCGGTGCCGTTGCTGCGTCGTCTCGTCACGGCCGGTCAGCTCGGCCGCAAGAGCGGGCGGGGCTTCTACGATTACAAGAAGTAATCGTGCGCGCCGGAGAAACCGGTCGCGGCACAATGGATCCTGATCATGCGCTCGGGACTCCGGGCGCGCAGGTGGAGGTGAACGCCGGTGAGCGGTGACATCAAGCGTGATCCCCCCTGGGTGATGCGCACCTATTCGGGCCATTCGAGCGCCCAGGCCTCGAACCAGCTGTACCGGACCAACCTGGCCAAGGGCCAGACCGGCCTCTCCATCGCCTTCGACCTGCCGACGCAGACCGGCTACGACCCCGACTCGCCCGAGGCGGCGGGCGAGGTGGGCAAGGTCGGCGTGCCCGTCGCCCACCTCGGGCACATGTCCGAGCTGATGGAGGACCTCCCGCTGGAGGAGATGAACACCTCCATGACCATCAACGCCACCGCGGCGTGGCTGCTCGGGCTCTACATCGCGCTGGCACAGGAGCGCGGCGTGGATCCGGCGCTGCTGGCCGGGACGACGCAGAACGACATCGTCAAGGAATACCTCAGTCGCGGCACGTTCATCTTTCCTCCCGGCCCCAGCCTGCGCCTCACGGTCGACACCATCGCGCACACGGTGCGCAACGTGCCCAAGTGGAATCCCATCAACGTCTGCAGCTACCACCTCCAGGAGGCGGGAGCCACGCCGACCCAGGAGATCGCGTACGCGCTGGCCACCGCCATCGGTGTCCTCGACGGCGTGCGCGAGTCGGGCAAGATCGATCCCGACGAGTTGCCCGCCGTCGTGGGCCGCATCAGCTTCTTCGTGAACTCGAGCGTCCGCTTCGTGGAGGAGACGTGCAAAATGCGCGCCTTCACCGCCATGTGGGACCGGATCTGCTCGGAGCGCTACGGCGTCGAGGACCCCAAGCTGCGGCGGTTCCGCTACGGCGTGCAGGTGAACTCGCTCGGGCTCACCGAGCAGCAGCCCGAGAACAACGTGCAGCGCATCGTGCTCGAGACGCTGGGCGTCACCCTGTCGAAGTCGGCGCGCGCCCGCGCCATGCAGCTGCCGGCGTGGAACGAGGCGCTCGGACTGCCCCGGCCGTGGGACCAGCAGTGGTCGCTGCGCATCCAGCAGGTGTTGGCCTTCGAGTCCGACCTCCTCGAGTACGGCGACATCTTCGAGGGCTCCAAGGTCATTGAGGCCAAGACGGCCGAGCTGATCGAGGACGCCGGCACCGAGCTGGCCGACGTCGAGGCCCTGGGCGGGGCGTTCGAAGCCATCGACGAGCTCAAGGCGCGCCTGGTGCGGAGCCAGTCCGAGCGTGTGCGCCGCATCGAGACGGGCGAGCAGCGCGTCATCGGGGTCAATAGCTTCACCGAGACCGCGCCGTCACCGCTCACGGGCGACGATGCGATCGAGCACATCCTCAAGGTCGACCACCGCGTGGAGGCCGAGCTGGCCGCGGCCGTCGAGCAGTGGCGGTCCCGGCGCGACGGCGCCGCCGTCCGGCGCGCCCTCGACGAGTTGCGCCGGGTGGCCGAGGACCGCGGCCCCGACGGCAACGTGATGGAAGCGACCATCGCGCTCGCCCAGGCCGGCGGGACCACGGGCGAGTGGGCCGGCGCCCTGCGTGAGGTCTTCGGCGAGTTCCGGGCGCCGACCGGCGTGTCCGGTGGGGTCGGGCGGCGGGGCGAGGAGCTCGCAGCGGTGCGGATCCGCTCGGCCGCCCTGGCCGAGCGCACCGGTGCACCGCCGCGACTGCTGGTGGCCAAGCCCGGGCTCGACGGGCACTCCAACGGCGCCGAGCAGCTGGCGGTGGCGGCCCGCGACGCCGGCTTCGAAGTCGTCTATCAGGGGATCCGGCTGACACCCGAGCAGATCGTGGCGGCCGCGCGCGACGAGGACGTCGACATCGTCGGCCTGTCCATCCTGTCGGGTTCGCACATGGAGCTGGTGCCCGACGTGCTCGACCGCCTCCGCGCCGCCGGGGTGGACGCCGCCGTCGTGGTCGGCGGGATCATCCCGCCCGACGATGCCGAGGTGCTGGTGGGCAAGGGCGTGGCCGCCGTGTACACGCCCAAGGACTATGCGTTCGACCGCATCATGGAGGATCTGGTGGCGCTGGCGGAGCGCCAGCGCGCCGCCACCGGCGCGTGAGCCGGGCCATCTCGCGCCACGTCACGGGCACCGCACCCAGCGCGATGGCCCGCTGCCGGAGGTGTTCGGGCACGTCGTAGTGGTTGAGGGCAGGGCTGCGGCGATGGTGCTGGTAGCCGCGCCGGGGGATCCCGAGGCGGGCCGCCATGGCGTGGAGCTCGTCGGGATCGTCGGCGAGCAGATGCGACCAGCGGTCCTCGTGGTGGCGGACCGTCGCCCGCTGGCGCCAGTCGTCGACGTAGACGGTCAGCGCTGGGCCCAGGGCCGCTCCCGGCGCACCGGCGCGGGCTTGTTCCACCAGCGGCCACTGAAGCGCCAGATGTGGTGCACCGGGTCCTGGGCGTCGGGGGCGGTGGGGACCGGCCAGGCGAGCTCGACCGCGGCGGCCAGGGCGGCCAGGACCTCGGGGCTCGGCTGGGGCCGGGGGGCGAGGGCCAGTTCCGTCGCGGCGGCCGGGGTCACAGCGGCACGTTCCCGTGCTTGCGCCGGGGCAGCTCCTCGCGCTTGGAGGAGAGGATCTCGAGGCCGCGGCAGATGACGGCACGGGTGTCGGCCGGCGAGATCACGTCGTCGATGTACCCGCGCTCGGCGGCGATGTAGGGGTTGGCGTAGCGCTCCGTGTACTCGTCGATGAGCTCGGCCCGCCGGCCGGCCGGGTCGGCCGCCTCGGCCAGCTCGCGCCGGTAGACGATCTCGACGGCGCCGTTGGGCCCCATGACGGCGAGCTCGGCCGAGGGCCAGGCGAAGGCGAGATCGGCCCCGATCGACTTGGAGTTCATGACGACGTACGCGCCCCCGTAGGCCTTGCGGGTGATGATCTGGATGCGCGGCACGGTCGACTCGCAGTAGGCGTAGAGCAACTTGGCCCCGTGCCGGATGATCCCGCCGTACTCCTGGTCCGTGCCGGGCATGAAGCCGGGGACGTCGACGAAGGTGAGCAGGGGGATGTTGAAGGCGTCGCAGGTCCGCACGAAGCGCGACGCCTTCTCCGACGAATCGATGTCCAGGACGCCGGCGAGGACGGCGGGCTGGTTGCCGACGATGCCGACGACGCGTCCGTCCATGCGGGCGAAGCCGCAGGTGATCGACATGGCCCAGTGGCGATGCACCTCGAAGTACTCGCCGTCGTCGACGACCGCCGTGATGACCTTCTTCATGTCATAGGGTTGGTTCGGGCTGGTCGGCAACAGGTCGATCAGCTCGGGAACCTGGCGGGTCGCCTCGTCGCCGCTGGGCTCGAGCGGCGGCTCTTCGAGATTGTTCGACGGCAGGAACGACAGCAGGTGGCGCACGTCGTCGAGGCACGCCTTCTCGTCGGGGGACACGAACGTCGCCACCCCGGACTTGGTGGCGTGGCTCATGGCACCGCCGAGCTCTTCGAGCGTCACGTCCTCGCCCGTCACCGTCTTCACCACGTCAGGGCCGGTGATGAACATGTGCGAGGTGCCCTGCACCATGAAGATGAAGTCGGTCATGGCCGGCGAGTAGACGGCGCCGCCGGCGCAGGGGCCGAGGATGACGCTGATCTGGGGGATCACGCCCGAGGCCGTCACGTTGCGGTGGAAGATCCCGCCGTAGGAGTGCAGGGAGACCACGCCCTCTTGGATCCGCGCCCCGGCACCGTCGTTGAGGCCGATCATGGGGACCCCGGTGGAGGCGGCGAGGTCCATGACCTTGTGGATCTTCTCGGCGAAGACCTCGCCCAGGGCGCCCCCGAAGACGGTGAAGTCCTGGCTGAAGATGCACACCCGGCGGCCGTCGATGGTGCCGAAGCCCGTGACGACGCCGTCGGTGTAGGGGCGGTTGTCCTCGAGCCCCATGCCGTGGGCCCGGTGGCGGGCCAGCATGTCGAGCTCCTGGAAGGACCCGTCGTCGAGGAGGTATTCGATCCGCTCCCGGGCGGTCATCTTCCCCTTGGCGTGGTGGCGCTCGACCGCCTGAGGGCTCCCGGCGTGGAGGGCTTGATCCTTGCGTTCGGCCAGTTCTGCCAGGCGCTCCGCCATCGAATGTTCCATAGTGGGGCAGGCTAACGCTCCCGCCAAGGGGTCAGAAAGGGGCCTGCTCCCCTCAAAACGGCAACACGTTCTAGTTTTTGGCAGACTAGGGGCGCGGGTAGGGCACCCGGCGGGTCGCAGGACTCTCGGGAGAAGTGTGAGCGTGACCCCGGTCCTCCGTTACCGATAGCGGAGACCGAAGGGGGGTGGAAGATGGGGTTGCTGGAAGTCAAGGAGGCCGAGGTGCGCTTCGGCGGCGTCCATGCCCTGCGCGGGGTGAACCTCACGGTCGACCCCGGCGCGGTCACCGGCCTCATCGGCCCCAACGGTGCCGGCAAGACCACCCTCTTCAACACCATCTGCGGGCTGCAGTCCCTCCACGCCGGCCGCATCAGCTTCGACGGCAGGACCATGGACGGGCTGGGGCCGCACAAGCGGGCGCGGCTGGGCATAGGACGGACGTTCCAGCGCCTCGAGGTCTTCAGCTCCCTGTCGGTGCTCGAGAACGTTCTGGCCGCGGCCGAAATCAGGCGGCGCTGGGCCCGCGACCACTCCGACACCCGTGCCGTCGCCCTCGACGTCTTGGCCCGGGTGGGGCTCTCGGCGCTGGCCGGCCGCCCGGCCGACACCCTCCCCACCGGACAGGCCCGCCTGCTCGAGCTGGCGCGGTCTCTCGCCACCAAGCCCCGGTTGCTCCTGCTCGACGAGCCGTCGTCGGGGTTGAGCGAGTCGGAGAGCAACGAGCTGGGCGACCTGCTGCTCGCCCTGGCCGACGAGGGCATGGGCGTGCTGCTCGTCGAGCACGACATGAGCCTCGTGATGCGTGTGTGCTCGTGGATCAACGTGCTCGACTTCGGTGCCGTGCTCACCGTGGGCACGCCGGCCGAGGTCCGCGCCGACGCCAGGGTCCGGGCCGCCTACCTGGGCGCGGCGGAAGATCCCGCCGAAGCGGAGGCGTCGCCGGGCGCACCAGCCGTCCCGGCCATGGCGGCGGCCGGAGAGCGCGATGCCTGAGGCGGCGCCGAGGGTCGACCCGGCCGTGCTCGAGCTGCGCGGCGTGCATGCGGCCTACGGGCAGATCGAGGTGCTCCACGGCGTCGACCTCGCCGTGGCCAACGGCGGTGTGCTGGCGCTGCTCGGACCCAACGGGGCCGGGAAATCGACGACCCTCAAGGTGGCGAGCGCGCAGATGGCACCCACGGCGGGCTGCTTCCACGTGCTGGGCCGTCACGTGAACGGCATCAAAGCCGATGCGCTGTCGCGTGCGGGAGTCTGCACGCTTCCCGACGGCCGAGGCATCTTCCCGAACCTCACCGTGGCCGAGAACCTGCGCCTCATGACCTATTGCGGGGCGTCGAAGTCCGACGTCGAAGGTCGTGCCTTCGCGCGGTTCCCCCGCCTGCGGGAGCGCCGGACGCAGATTGCGGGCACCCTTTCGGGCGGTGAGCAGCAGATGCTGGCCATGGCGCGCACGCTGAGCGTCGAGCCGGCGGCCCTGCTCCTCGACGAGATCTCCATGGGCCTGGCTCCGATGATCGTGGCCGAGCTCTACGAACTGGTGGGTCAGATCGCCGCCGAGGGCGTGGCCATCGTGCTGGCCGAGCAGTTCGCCGCCACCGCGCTCGGCGTGGCCACCCATGTGGCGGTCATGGTCCAGGGACGGATCGTCGCCGCCGGCACCCCCGACGAGCTGCCGCCGGACCTGGCCGATGCGTATCTCGGCGGAGTGGCGGCGTGAACCGCCGCCGCCCGTCCCCACTGGTACGCGCCGTGCGCCGACGGGGCCCGGTGGTGGCCGTCGCCGGCATGCTGGCGCTCGGTTCGGGGGGCGGTCTGCTGGCGGCGTCGATCGGAGGTGGGCCCGCCGCGGCGGACACCACGCTGGGCGGCTTCACCCTCAGCTCGCTGGCCGAGGGGGTCACCGTCCAGTACGAGCAACCCAACCTGCCCATCCCGGCCACGCCGTCGGTCGAGGCCGACGCCGGCTACGCCTCCACCACGGACAACTACGGCCCGACGGGGACAGCGACGGCGGCGACGGTCTATCCGGGGCAGGTGCTGGCCAATCTCGGGACCCAGACCTCGCTCATCCTGCCCGGGGCCCCCATCCCGCCGTTGCCGGCGTGGCCGATCCAGGCGATCAGCGAGTACCCGCAGACGCCCAACACGGCGTCGACCGACCAACCCGGGGTCAGTATGGACACCGTCTCGAGCGACAGCGGGCAGACGGCGACGGCCACCCTGGGCGACGACGCGCCCAACGCCGGCTCGACCGGGACCCAGACCAGCGGCACCACCACGTCCGCCGGCGGCAACGCCCTGGCGGCCTCCTCCTCGCTGGCCGGGATCGGTGCCATTTCGGCCACGTCGTCCTCGGGCGCGCCGAGCACGACGGCGACGGCGAGCGCCACGGCCACGGTGTCGGGGATCTCCATCCTCGGCGGCTTCATCACCATCGGCGCCGTCACCTCCACTGCGACCGCCAATTCCGACGGCAACACCGGCACGGTGACGGGTTCGACCGAAATCGCCAACGCCAGCATTGCGGGGGAGGCGGTCACCATCGACTCGAGCGGCATCCACGTGGCCGGCAAGGGCGGCGGTGCGGTGCCGGTGGCCACCCTCAACAAGCTGCTGAACGAGCTGGGCATCACGCTCACCGTCACCAACGCCATCGACACGGTCCAGGCCGCGTCGGCCACGCGTGAGCTCGACGGCCTCCGGCTCGACATCAACCTCGACACGTTGGACAAGATCGTGAACAAAATCGGCTCCCTGCTGCCGGCGTCGGTGACCGACAAGCTGCCCGTCCCCCTGCCCAACGAGCAGGAGATCACCATCGACTTCGGCACCGTCACCGTCAGCTCGAGCGCTTCGCCGTCCTTCAGCGGCGACACGTCGAGCGACACGGGGTCGACCACCGACACGTCCGGTGCGGTGCCCTCGGGCACGTTCACGTCGCCGACCACCACCGGAACGGGGTCGGACTTCACCGGCACCGTGGGGGGCACGCCGTTCTCGTCGGGTACGACGCCGTCGACCGGAGCGACGACGACGTCGCCCACCACCTCGACGGGCTCGACCACCCCGGTCGTCGCCCCGACCTCGGCGGTGACCCCGGTCTTCAAGGGGATCGGCAGCGGGCTGGTGCTGCTCGGAGTGCTGGCCGCGCTCGCGCTCGCCTACACCTACAAACGCGTCGACGACGTCAGCGAGTTCGTCGGTCCCGCCTGCGCCGGTGGCGACTCGATGCGCCGGCGGTTCCTGGACGGTCCTGAGGGGGACATTGACGAAGGAGATTTCGAGCTATGAGGTTGCGGTTGCTCGGACGGTCAGGGAGTGACTCCCCTCCAGACGCGGGGACGGTGCGGCGCGTGAGCGGGACCCCGGGCGCCGGCGAGCGGCCCGGCGGCTCCGCCGCGGTCGGGCCCGAGGCCGGTGGCGCCATGCCGGTGCCCCGGCGCCTGGAGCGCCTGGCGGCGGTCGTCGACCGCAACCAGCGCAGCGACCGCGACGTCCGCAAGATCATGCAGGTGCTCGGGATGCTGGCCATCGGGTTCGGGTTCGTCTGCATCGTCCTGGGTTGGTACGGCGCCGCCCACAGCCCCTACCAGTTCGAGGAGATCCCCTACATCATTTCGGGCGGGCTCCTCGGCGTGGCCCTGGTGATCGGGGGCGGCATCCTCGTCATGTGCGCGTGGAGCCTGCGCCGCGTGGAGGAGTCACGACGCAACGCCGTTGCCATCATCCGGTCGATCGACCGCCTCGAGCGCGCCTTGCGCAGCCGCGACGAGCCGGGGTCCGAGCGCAGGTTCGAAGAGGAGGTGGGCGCATGAGGCCCAGGGGTGC
>Ga0335072_10015040_pt1 | contig 10990 bp, 11 predicted proteins | sample Lox_Sample_21_FD_206725 | JGI IMG/M metagenome (GOLD analysis project Ga0335072, IMG submission 206725) | Soil microbial communities from Loxahatchee National Wildlife Refuge, Florida, United States - Lox_Sample_2.1 | ecosystem: Environmental > Terrestrial > Soil > Wetlands | place: USA... | reverse complement strand
GCGGCAGGCGACCGTGTCCTTCGCCGCCCTCGACTGGTCCGTTAATGCCATGAGCGAGGTCACCAGCCGGCTGGAGGACAACGGCCACAAGCTCGGCCTGCTCGTGACCGCCGCCACCGCGGTGAGCGACGCCACCTGGTGGGTCACGCTCGTGGACGCGACACTGGTCCGTTACCAGCCGTGCGAGTACGACGCGACCCTTGAGGCGTTCCCGCCCGCCGAGCGGGAGGAGATCGAGCAGACGCTCGCCGGGCTCCGCTACGTCCGCAACCAGATGGGCCTGCATATTGACCCCGTTGACTTCCTCCAGGCCGTACCGGCGGGTGCATCAGGGATCCGGGCCCCCGGAGACGCGACCTGGACGTGGAGCCCGCTGCCGGCGCCCGTCATCCGCGACCTGACGCCGCGCGCCCAGGAATGGGAGTACAGCCGGTACCAGGCCTACCGGCGCTGGCTCGCGGGCCGACATGTCGCGCGCGCCTTCACCGTTGCCGCGGGCTTCCTGCGGCAGGCGGCCGCGGTCCGCTCCCCGGAGTCCACGCTCACAGCGTGACCAGCGAAGATGACCCGAGCATGACGGCGTACTATAGTCCGATGTCCGATGTCCGCCGGTGCGAGGAGTGCGGGCGGGAGTTCGTCCCGCGCCGGGAGCACGCCCGGTTCTGCTCGGCCGAATGCCGGCTCGCGTGGAACAAGGCGAACGCCCGGCACTCCGACGTGTCAGGGGCGGCGCTCGACTGGTCGCTGACCGCCATGTCGGAGGCGACCGGGCGGCTGGCCCGCGCCCGCAGCCTCGACCCTCGGCACGCCGCTGTCGCGGTGAGCGACGCGACCTGGTGGGTCACCATCGTCGACGCGACCCTTGTCCGGTATCACCCCGGCAGCTACGACGCGGCCATGGACGTCCAGCCGCCCCAGCAGCGCTCGGAAATTGAGCTGACCCTCACCGGGTTGCGCTACGTCCGCAATCAGATGGGCGTCCATCTCGATCCCGCGGAGTTCGTCGCCGTGATGCCGGCCACCCGGCCGGGCCCCGCCTCGCTCGCGTGGCGACCGCTGCCCCCGCCCGAGGCGGCCGAACTGTCGCCGCGGGGGCAGGAGTGGGAGCGCGGCCGGTACCTCGCCTACCAGGAACGGCTGGCGGGGCATAGCATCACGCGGACGTTTGCGCTGGCCACCCGGTTCCTGCGGCTCGCCGCGACGATTACGCCGCCGCAGCCGCAGGCCACGCCATCGCAGGCGGCGCCATCCGAGGCGGCGCCAGCAGATCCAGTGGCCGGCGCGGTGCCGCCCGGCCCGGTCGCCGAGGGCCACGCGGATTCAGCCTGACGGCAGGCGGCCGCGAAGACGGCGGTCACTCACTCGGCATGGCGCCGCGACCACATCACGATCACGCGCCCGACGATGATGATCGCGAGCACGAAGACCAGCAGGAGCAGCCCGGCGTCGTAGGAGAGTATCTTGGCGCCCTGATCTGGCAGGTTGTAGAACGTGAACACGGGATAGGTCAGGAAGGCAACCGGCTGCCCGGTGAGCTGCAGGGACGGGGCGAAGTCGGACCAGCCCGCGGTGTACAGCAACGGCGCGGTCTCGCCGACCGAGATCGCTATGGCCACGAGCAGGCCGGTGACGATGCCGGGCAGGGCGGACTTGAGCACGATCTTCCGCAGCGCCCAGGCCGGCGGAATGCCGAGCGCTTCGGCGCCCTCCCGGTAAGCGGCAGGAACCTGGAGCAGCGAGGTCTCTGTCGCCTTGGTGATGTAGGGAATGATGATCACCGACACCACGAGGACCGCGGGCAGCAGCCCGTACTTCCAGTCAAGCCCGCGGTCCGAGACCAGGACCAGGTAGCCGACCAGGCCGAGGACCACCGAAGGTATGCCCGACAGGACCTCGTAGCCGCTGCGCAGGATCGTGCGGTGCCGGCCGACGGCGAACTCGGCCAGGTACAGGCCGGCGAGGATGCTGATCCCGCCGCCGATGATCAAGACGCCAAGGGTGATCACGAGGGTGCCGAGAATTGCCTGCTTCAGCCCTCCGGTCTCACCGGTGGTGTTGGTGGTGATCACGCTCCACTGCCAGTTCGGTACCGCGTGCGCGAGGACGCCGCCGACCAGCCATAGCGCCGGCCCGATGACGAGCGCGAGCGCGATGCAGCGAGCGATCCAGTAGCACACGTTGGCGATCTTCCGGCTAGCATGCACGGCCGGCCACTCGCCGCCGCCAGCGACGTTCCGCCCGCTTGTTGTCTCGCTCATCGCTATAGCCCTCTGCCAACGGGAAGGGCGGTGCCGGAAACCCGCCGCACAAGAAGCGTCGCGACCACGTTGGCCAGCAGCGTGATCACCATGAGAACCAGGGCCAGTTCGGCGAAGGCACTGACGTCCATCGGGTCAGTGATCGCGGTGTCGAGGTTCTGCACGATGTTGGCGGCGATCGTGATCATCGCCCCGTAGAGATTCGTCGGGAGCGATCCGAGCGCCACCCCGCAGACCATGGCGACCGCGATGGTCTCGCCGAGCGCCCGGCCCAGGCCGAGGACAATGGCGCCGACGATTCCCGGTGCGACCCAGGGCAGGGTCACCTTGCGGGCGCACTCCAGGTCGGACAGGCCCAGCGCGACAGCGCCCTCCCGGGCCAGGGCCGGCACGCCACGGATCAGGTCACGCGAGGTGGAGGCGACGATCGGGATCACCATGACGGCGAGCAGAAGCCCGGACGTGAACAGGCCCTGGCCACTGCCGGTGCTCTGGCCAAAGACCCCGGTAAGCCCGGGGATCCGGCCGAGGCTGTCGGCGATCAGCGGGGAGACGTGCGCGGCGACGATGGGCCCCAGGGTGAGCGCCCCCCACAGGCCAAGCAGCACGCTGGGCATGCCGGCCAGCAGTTCCAGGAACGCGCCGATGATGTCGGCCAGGCGCCTGGGCAACTCCGCGATCAGCAGCGCCGCCCCGAGGGACACCGGGATGGCGATGGCCAAGGCGATGGCTGAGGTCGCCAGCGTGCCGAGGATCTGCGGCAGCGCGCCGAACTCCTCGCCTTGCATGTGGGTCATGCCGTTCGTCGTCACCGGCGCGGCGTACTGCTCGCCGAACTCCCAGGTGCTGCTGGTGAAGAAGCTCAGTCCGCTGTAGCCGATCGCCGGGATCGCCTTGACGATGAGCTCGATCAGCAGGCCGGCGAGCACGAGGCCCGGTACCACCGCGCCGGCCAGCCCGAGCGCGCGGATCGGGCCGCCGCCGCGAAGCCACCGCCCCGGGGCGGGGGGGGCCCCCCCCCGGGGGGGGGGCGGCGGGGCCCCGCCCCCCCCCCCCCGCCGCAATGCCGGAAATGCCACCTGATCAGCCGCTGATCTTGGTGATCAGGCTGACGGATATGGCGTGGGTGGCGGCGGGCAGCGGTACGAAGCCGACTGGCCCCAGGTAACTCGAGTCCGTTCCGGTCGTGAGGGCCCAGTACAGGAAGTTCTGGATGAGATCCGCCTTCGCGGTGCTCGGCTGGCTGCTGTTCACGACCGCGTACTCGTAGCCGGTAATGGGGTACCCGGCTGGCGCCGTGGTGTTGACCAGGACCTCCGAGCCATTAGCGGAGGGCGCCGGGAAGCTGTCCACGGCCGCGGTGAGCGCCGCGGGGGTCGCTGTCGTGAACTTGCCGGCCGCGTTCTCCACCGCGGCGACGGACAGCTTGGCCGCCGCGATCTTGGACGCGTAGCTGACGCCGACGTAGGCGATGGACCCCGCGGTAGAGCCGGCGGCGGTCACCATGGCGCCGGTGCCGGTCTCCGCGAGCGCGCCCGGCGCCTTGGGCCAGGTCGGCGAGGAGCTGACGAGGCTCTCCGGCCAGTCGGTCGGGTCTGCTGCGTTGAGGTACTGGACCAGCGTGACCGTGCTGCCCGAGCTGTCGCCGCGGTGGATGGTCACGATCTTGGTCGACGGGAGCGTCACGCCCGGGTTGATCTTGGCGATCGCCGGGTCGTTCCAGGTAGTGATCTTCCCCTGGTAAATCTGGGCCAGCACGGTCGCGCTGAGGTTCAGCTGCCCGCTGAAGCCGGGCAGGTTGTAGACGACCTCGATCCCGTCGACGTCCATCGGGATGTTCTCCACCGAGGGGTACTGCGAGGCCTGCGTGGCCGACAGTGGCCCGTCGGAGGTGCCAATGTCCACCAGCCCCTGGCCGGCCGACGAGATTCCGGTGCCCGAGTTCGTCGACGCGGTGCTGATCTTGATGCCAGGATTCTCGGCGATGTAGCCCTTCTGCCACGCGCCGAAAAGCGGGAACATCACCGAGCTGCCCGTCTCGGTCAGCGTGCCGGTGGACGGCGCGGCCGCGATTGACGGCGTCGCCGCGGCTGTTGCACTCGCCTGCGGCGCGCTAGCTGATGACGAGGTAGTTGACGAGCTACTGCATGCGGCAGCGGTCAACGCGATCGGGACAAGGGCGGCCGCTGTGCAAGCCAAGCGGATTCTTCTGGCCACCGGCGTGTACTCCTTCATTAGTTTTATTAAGTGCACGCTGGCGCGTGCGGTTGCCAGCCCGCACGCGGGTACGTGCGGGCAAAGGACCGCGTCGCGGCGCGGTCAGGCGCCGCGATGAGCGCGCGGCTCCTCACACCTGAGTGAGCGGGGGTCGGCAAGGTTCCGGTACTGGGCTAGCCGAACCGGCCAGTGACGTAGTTGGCGGTTTCCTCCCGCGTCGGATTCTCGAATACTTCCTGCGTCGGGCCGTGCTCCACCAGATGTCCCTGGTACAGGAAAATCGTGCGGTCAGCCACCCGGCGGGCCTGGGCCAGGTTGTGCGTCACGATGATCACCGTGATCTTCGGGACCAGCGTCTTGATCAGCTTCTCGATGGACTCGGTGGCCATCGGGTCGAGTGATGACGTCGGCTCGTCGAGCAGCAGGACCTCGGGGCTGATCGCCAGGGCCCGGGCCAGGCACAGCAGCTGCTGCTGGCCGCCGGACAGCCGGAACGGAGAGTCCTTGAGCCTGCCGGACACCGCCTCCCAGAGGCCGACCTCCGTCAGCCGCTGCCTGGCGATCTCCCGTACCTCACTGCCTTTGGCCATTTTGTGCGCCCGCACGCCGGCCACGACATTGTCCATGATCGACATAGGGAACGGGTTCGGCCGCTGGAACAGCATCCCGACCTTGCGTCGCAGCGCCATCAGTTCCACGGCCGGAGACCAGATGCTGCGCCCGTCCAGGAACACGTCCCCGGTGTGCCGGTAACCGCTCACCTTGTCGTTCATCCGGTTGAACGTGCGAAGCAGGGTCGTCTTGCCGGACCCCGTCGGCCCGATCAGGGCGGTGACGGCACCTGGCTGTATGTCGGCGGTGACATCGGACAGGACCGTCCGACTTCCGTAACTCAGTGTCAGGTCAACAACACGCAACCCTGAAGTCGCCGGCGCACCCACCCCCGGCTGGACCCGCCCAGCCGCAGACCCCACTGCCCCGCCAGAACGGCCCTCACCATCTCCGGCCTGCTCAACGCGGTCACCCGCGGTAGCCGAAACGCCGAGGCCGTCCGTCGGATCAGTCCCGATTGACATGACGCAGCACCGCTTCCAGAAGCCCTTGCACTTGTGCGGCCGCCTGCCCACGGCCTGTAATCCCTACTTACCCTACATGTCCGGTCAACTTTAGAGGCAGGAAGATGGCCAGATCCGGCTAATAGGGTTAACGAGAAGCAAACATGAGATATCGAAATAGCAAAGCCAGGCTAGGACCCCCGGCCCGGCGCGACCCCGCGGGAGCGCGGGCCCGGCCCTGGCGTGCCCGCCGCGATGGGCAGCGCACCATCCGCCGCCGCCGTGGCCGCCAAGACGCGTCTCACGAACTTCTCTATCTCCATCAGATTACTAGGATTTAGTAAATACTACTACAACTGACGGAAATATGGATTTTACGTTTGTAACGAAAGCAGATCGATCAGGCTCCCGTCACGACCTGGGAGCGATGAGGGGAGAGGCGCCAGGGCGGCGCGGTCACGAACCCTGGTCAGTCGAGTCCGAGAAGTTCAGTCCGAGCACAGACGGGTACTTGGCCAGGCACTCCTGCAGGCGGGCCTCGTCGGCGTCCGAGGCGTTGTTCACCTGGTACACGACCTGGTCGAGGCTCTCCGTGAGGGGCACGCCCGAGGGCAGCGGCTGGGGGCTGACGTTGGGCAGCTTGCCGCAGGCGGCCCGGACCTGCAGGCGCGTCGCGATCGACGTGTTGTCCTGGAAGGTGACGATGGCCTGCTGCTGTCCGAGTGCCTTGTCCATCGAGGCGCATCCCGTGGCGCTGGCAACGCTGACCGCGAGGATGACGGCCGGGATGAGGGCAGGCCTTACGACACGGTGTAGCAGCGGCATGGAAGCAGCCTACGCGGTCCCCGCACCGAGTACGGTAGCGGGAGAGTCGCATCGGATGGCGATCGATGTCAGCGCACAACACAACACCAGGAGGCCCGAGTCCGTGCTCCCCCTGTTCCTCCCCTGGTGACAGACGGCTCATCATGTCCTCGCGTTACATCCTCATCGTCAACTCGCGCAAGGTCACGAGACCGGTCTTCGTGATCGGGGCACCGCACTCCGGCGTGACCGAGGTTGGCACGGCGCTCAAGCTGTCGCCGGGATTTCACGTCACGATCGGCCAGTCGGCGGTCCTCCAGGCCGTGCACGCGTTCGCCCGGCGGCCCTCCCTCTACCAGGGCCGGGGAGTCGCCGCCCTGTCGGTCATCCGGGACGGGTTCGCCCAGGCCTGGCAGCTCACGCCGACGGGCTGCGCGCAGTGCACCGCGCAGTGCCGGACGGCGGCCGGGCTGGCGGCCGGCGAGATCGGCCCGTGCGCCGAGATCCGCGGCCTGGAACGGTACGGGGATGCGACTCCCGACCTCGCCTATTGCGCCGAAGAGCTCGTCAAGGCGTTCCCGGACGCCCAGATCGTCCAGGTGGTGCGGGACGGCCGCGACGTGGTGGCCGCGATGCTGGCCGACCCGGCCGCGATGTCGTGGTACCGGCCGAGCGTGGTCAACCTGGACACCGAGTTCCCCAACCCGTTCTACGGTGTCGAGGACGAACTGGACCGGACGGCGTGGAACGGGATGTCGGCCGCCGGGAAATGCGCCCTGCGCTGGCGATGGGCGATCCGCCAGGCCGCCCGGCTGCGCAAGGAGATCCCCGACGACCAGCTGAAGACGCTGCGCTACGAGGACATGGTGCGCTCCCCCGGTGGCGCGGCGACGGCACTGTCGGAGTTCGCCGGCACCAGGATCGCCGCGCCGGTCGCGCCCGCGAACCGCAAGTCCCGCGGCGACGCGACTACCTGGCGGCGCTCCCTGTCGGCCAGCCAGGTCGGCGAGATCGAGCAGGTCGCCGGGGAGGAACTGCGCCGGCTTGGCTACTCGTAGCCAAGGACGCGAGCAGCGTTAGCCCGCAGCACCTTGTCCGTCACGTCATCGGGCAGGCTCAGCTCGGCCAGCTCCGACAGGCACCGCTCTGGCTTGATGAAGGGGAAATCGCTGCCCCATACGAACTGGTCGGCCAGGCGGCCGCGCAGCTCACGGATCACCTCGGGCGGGATGCGGCGCGGGGACCAGCCGGAGATGTCGATGTACACGTTGGTCTTGTGCAGCGCCATCGCGATCAGGTCCATGTGCCAGGGCCAGCCGAAGTGCGCCGCCACCACGGTCAGCGAGGGGAAGGCCGCCGCGACCGGGTCCAGCTTCAGCGGGTGCGCGAGGTCGATCCTGATCCCCTGCCCGCCGGGCTGGCGGGCACCGATCCCGCTCGTCCCGGTGTGGAACAGGGCGAGCAGGCCGTGCCGCTCGCAGGCCTCGAACACCGGCCAGTACCGCTCGTCGTCGGGGGCGAACGCCTGCAGCGACGGGTGGAACTTCACCCCGCGCAGCCCGAGCCCGGCGATGGCGGCCACCTCGTCGACGGCTTGCCGTCCCTTCCTGGGATCGACAGACCCCAGCCCGCAAAACGCGTCCGGCCACTCCCGGCAGGCGTGCGCCACGGTCTCGTTCGGCACTCGGGGCCGGCCCGTCGCGGTCTCCGCGTCCCAGGCCAGGAGCACGGCCTGGAGGCCAAGACCCGTGTAGCGCTCGGCCAGCTGGGCGAGCGACTGGCGCTCCACCTTCCCGCGGAAGTACGCTTCCGCCGCCTCGACGTAGCCCGCCATGCTGCCGTCGAGCCAGTCCGGCGTGGGCAGGTGGACATGAAAGTCGTATCCGCGCAGTGACACGGGCCCATCCTAGACCCGCCGTTCCCCCGCGGCGCGTACTCGCCGCTGGGGGAAGCCGACCGGCGGCCGCGCGGCGGCAACGGCGGGCCTGGCTTGGATGGAGAGTGGCCATCCTCGCGATGCATCGCATACTGGAACCATGACGTACAAGGTCTGGAGGATGACCATGAGAACCATCCTCACCAGCCGCCTCCAACGCCTCTTCCGGCGCTTCAGGCCGGGCGGGCCTCCTCCGGCAGGCATCCGGGAGCCGCGCCGCCCGCGTCCCACGCTCCCGGCCGCGGCCGTGGCCGTGGCCGAGCCCAGGACCCTGCGCCGGATCCGGCTCACCCGCTGGCTGCGCGGGTAAGGGGCTTACCCGGGGGTCACCGGGCTGCGCTCCTGGCCAGCGAACTGGGTGTGGTACAGCTCGGCGTACAGGCCGTCCACGGCGAGGAGGTCCTCGTGACGGCCGCTCTCCACGACGCGCCCGCCGTCGATCACGAGGATCTGGTCGGCCTCGCGGATAGTGGACAGCCGGTGCGCGATCACCAGCGAGGTCCGGCCGACGAGCGCCTCCTTGAGCGCGCGCTGGACGGCGGCCTCGGACTCGGAGTCCAGGTGTGCCGTCGCCTCATCAAGGACCACGACCGACGGGGCCTTGAGCAGCAATCTGGCCAGCGCGACCCGCTGCTTCTCGCCACCGGACAGCCGGTAACCCCGGTCTCCCACAATCGTGTCGAGGCCGTCGGGCAGCGCCGAGACCAGGTCCCAGATCTGCGCCGCCTCACACGCCTCCATGAGCTCCTTCCCGGTGGCCGAGGGCCGGGCGTAGAGCAGGTTGGCCCGGAGCGTGTCGTGGAACAGGTGCGCGTCCTGGGTGACGACGCCGACTACGTCGTGCAGCGAGTCGAGGGTGACGTCCCGCAGGTCATGGCCGCCGATGCGGACTGACCCGTCGTTCGGGTCGTACATCCGGGAGACCAGGGCGGTGATCGTGGTCTTTCCCGCCCCCGACGGGCCGACCAGCGCGGTGAGCTGGCCCGATGGCGCCGTGAAGGAGACGTCCTGGAGCACCATCGCGCCCGCGTCGGCGCGTTCGGGGACCTTCAGCGCGATCGACTCCAGCGATGCCAGCGACACTTCCGACGCCGTCGGATAGCGGAAGAACACGTGATCAAAGTGGATGTCCGGGGCTGTTTCCCCGCCCGGCCCGCCCCGGCCGCCCGGCTCGCCCTGGCCGCCCGGCCCGTCCTCGGTGGCGTACCGGGGCAGCGCGACCGCGCCGGGCTTCTCCGTGATCAGCGGCTCCAGGTCGAGCACCTCGAAGACCCGGTCGAAGCTGACCAGCGCGGTCATGACCTGGACTTGCACGTTGGACAGCGACGCGATGGGGCCGTATACGCGGGTTATCAGCTGGGCAAGGGCGACCAGCGTTCCTACCTCGAACGCGCCACGGATGACCTCAACGCCGCCCACGCCGTAGACCAGCGCCGTGACCACCGCGGCGAGCAGGCCGAGCATGACCGGAAACACCTGCCCGTACATCGCCTGGGTGACCCCGATGCCGCGGACGCCGACGGCGTTGCGCGCGAAGGCGGCGGACTCCTCCCGCGGCCGGCCGAACAGCTTGACCAGCATCGCGCCCGCCACGTTGAAGCGCTCGGTCATCATGCTGCCCATCTCCGCGTTGAGCTGCATGGACTCGCGGGTCAGCCGCTGTAGCCTGCGGCCGACCAGGCGTCCGGGGATGATGAACAGCGGGATGAGCACCAGCGTGATGACGCTGACCACCCAGGACAGGTAGAACATCGTGACAAGGAGCACGATCAGCGACAAGGCGTTGGACAAGACGGACGACAGCGTCCCGACGATCGCGCTCTGGGCACCGACCACGTCCCCGTCAAGGCGGCTGACGAGCGACCCCGTCTGCGCGCGGGTGAAGAAGGCGATGGGCTGTCGCTGCACATGGGTGAACACCTGCGTGCGCAGGTCGTAGATCAGGCCCTCGCCGATGCGCGCGGAGAACAAGCGGTTGAGGAAGCCGAGGCCCGCGTCGAGCAGTGCGACCACGACGACCGTCACGGCGACGATGATGATGATCCGCTCGTTTCGCCCGATGATGCCGTGGTCGATGACCTCGCGCAGCAGCAACGGGTTAACCACCGTGATGACGGCATCGAGCGCGGTACCGAGGAGGAAGGCGGCTAGCAGGCCCCGGTAGGGCCGCGCGTAGCCCGCGATGCGCCGGACGGTGCCCGGCTTGAGCTTCTGCTTGGTGACCGAGGGATCCATCCGGAACCCGCGGCCGACTGGCCCGTGAAAGCCTCCTGCTGCCCTGTACATGATGCTGTCAACCTAGCGCAGCCACAGGGCCTTCCCGCTCATCGTTACGCCTAGGGTGAGCTCCGCTTATCCCCGCCCGCTAGCCCCGGGGCCGGGTCGACCCGCCGCGGCCCCGCAGGGTCACGCCCTGCTCGGTGAGGATCCGGTGGATGAACCCGTAGGACCGTCCGGTGGCCAGGGCCAGGGCCCGGATGGACTCGCCGGCGTCATAGCGGTTCTTGAGGTCGGTCGCCATCCTCGCCCGGTCGGGCCCGGTGACCCGCGTGCCCTTTCTCAGCGGCTCAGAGCTGAGCGCATCGGTCCGGAGTGCCTCGGCCACTGATACCTCCCGTTAGGTGGACCCTTCATTGCGTTACGCCCCCAAACGCAATGATCACGCATCAGCGCGTAGTTGACCACCCACATGGCGGCAAATCTGGGCCGTCCCCGGGCCA
>Ga0335072_10015039_pt1 | contig 10990 bp, 9 predicted proteins | sample Lox_Sample_21_FD_206725 | JGI IMG/M metagenome (GOLD analysis project Ga0335072, IMG submission 206725) | Soil microbial communities from Loxahatchee National Wildlife Refuge, Florida, United States - Lox_Sample_2.1 | ecosystem: Environmental > Terrestrial > Soil > Wetlands | place: USA: Florida... | reverse complement strand
GCGCAACACGCCGCAAGGGACCAGCTGCAGGATGAATTTCTTGCCGTTGATAATGACGGTGTGACCGGCGTTATGGCCGCCAGCATAGCGGGCCACGACGGAGAAATTTTCCGAGAGGACGTCGACAATTTTGCCCTTGCCCTCGTCGCCCCACTGGGCACCCACGATGACCGCGGTCTTCCCCTTCTTCAGTACGAGGTTGTTCAAAATTCGAGCTCCGTGTGCAGAATTCAAGCCAAACGATCGCTGCACCCTCCCCGGTCGCACACTCCTTGCCCGCGGAGAATTCTCTTTCACAAAAAATGCTGGGATATTAGCGGAGAAGACGTGTACGACGTATCTTAGCGCGGCGGATGCCGCGGAAGCAATGAGGCCTTAAGCCTTGGCTGCGGCCATCGGTTTCAAGCCCTCAAACACCTCTTCGGCTCGTCGCAGCGCGTCCTGGACATTGTCGCAGATGTTTTCTTTGCCGATGACTTCCTCGAACTCCGCTTGATGGATCAGCTGCGAGGGCTGCTCGCGCGCTCCACAAAGGATCAGAGTACGTTTTCCGGCATGCAACTGTGTGGCGACTTGCTCGATCGCATAAAGACCGGTGGCGTCGAGCGCGGTCATGTTTCGCAGGCGGAGAATGATTACCGGTGGCAGCGTGTGCAGGCTTTCGGTAACGACGGAGATTTTATCGGTGGCGCCGAACAGGAACGGCCCGTGAATGCGGAAGATGGTCGCATAATACGGAATATCTTTATCTTGCAGAATGTGAACACGGCCATCCTGCACGTAATCTTCGGTGACCTGCGAGACCGTCGTCGTTGAGGCTACGCGGCTGATGAACAGCAGCGCAGCCAGTATCATGCCCGCCTCGACGGCAACGGTAAGGTCGGCGAATACCGTGAGAGAGAACGTGACCAGCCAGATGCTGATATCAGTTTTAGTGAGCTTGAGAAGTTGCGGGATTTCCCGCCACTCGCCCATGTTATAGGAGACGATTATCAGAATGCCTGCCAACGCGGCCATGGGAACGTAACTGACGAGCGGCGCCGCGAACACGAGAATGCACAAAAGCGTCGCGGCATGGATCATGCCGGCAACCGGAGACTGTGCCCCTGAGCGAATGCTGGTAGCAGTGCGCGCGATCGCGCCGGTGGCGGGCAGTCCGCCGAATATCGGCGAGAAGACGTTGGCGATACCTTGGCCGATCAATTCAACATTGGGGTTGTGTCGGTCATTGCTCATACGGTCGGAAACTACGGCCGACATCAGCGATTCGATCGCGCCCAGCATGGCCACCGTGAAAGCAGGGCCGAGAAGCCCGTGAATCAAATCTCCGCGGAATTGGGGAATCCGCAAATGCGGCAGTCCGGAGGGAATGCCGCCGAATTTCGTGCCGATAGTCTCGACGGGGAGCTTAAAAAGGTAGACGGCGACGGTGGCGAGAATGAGCGCGACGATGGGTCCGGGAATGCGCGCCGAGATCGCGCGACAGAGGATGAGCATCAGCAGAGTAAAGACGGCCAGGCCGGTCGCGGCTAGGGACAAGGTATGAAAGTTGGCCGCGAGCGCCTGAATGCGCGGCCAGAAGATGCCCGGCACTTTGTCGACGTGCAGGCCGAAGAAATCTTTGATCTGGGTGCTGGCGATCAAAACGGCAATTCCGTTGGTAAAACCGATCACCACCGGGCGGGGAATGAATTTCACCGCGCTTCCGAGGCCAGTAAGCCCCATGACGACGAGTAGAACCCCAGCCATCATGGTGCACATGAAAAGTCCATCGACTCCGTGAGCGGCCACGATTCCGGCGACGACTACCACGAACGCTCCGGTCGGCCCGCCGATCTGGGTTTTCGAGCCTCCCAGAGCTGAGATCAGAAATCCGGTCACAATGGCGCAATAGATGCCAGCCTGCGGGGTCAGGCCGGATGCGATAGCAAAAGCCATCGCCAAAGGCAGCGCCACCAGGCCAACAGTGATGCCAGCGATTACATCGAGCAAGAATTTGTGACGGTTATAGTCGCGAAGGCAGAGGACTGACTTCGGAAGCCAATTTTCATTCAAGAAAGCACGCGCCATTTTGCCATTATGGCAGCCCGCGAAGGAATCGGGTAGATCATAGAGGCATGACGATTGGAGACGCTTTCAAACTTTTTCGGTTGCCATTCTGCAGATCGACTTCTCACTGCCGCTGAGCGGCGAATCCTGCAACTGCGATACCCTGATCCTATGTCTGCCTATTTCACTCCCGAATTATTCCGCTTTCTTACACGCCTCAAACGCAACAATGATCGCGACTGGTTCCAGGCCCACAAAGCCGAATACGAAACCCACGTGCGGCAGCCGGCGCTCGCATTCATCACAGAATTCGCCGGACCGCTCTATGACATCACGCCGCACCTCGTAGCGGACGCGCGCCCGTCGCGGGGATCGCTGTTTCGCATCTATCGCGACACGCGCTTTTCTCCCGATAAGCGTCCTTACAAGACGCACGTGGCGATGCGCTTTTCGCATCGCGGCAAAGACGTGCACTCGCCCGGTTTCTACCTGCACCTCGATCCCACGGGATGTTTCGCGGCCTGCGGTTTGTGGCATCCCGAGGCACCGACGCTATTGAAAGTCCGCACTGCGATGGTCTCGCGTCCCGATGAGTGGCGAAAAGTGCGGAAGCTCCTGAATTGGGACGATGCTTCGAAGCTTTCACGGCCGCCGCGCGGATTTCCCTGCGATCACGAATTTGTCGAAGACCTGAAGTTGCGCGATCTGGGAACGTCGGTGGACTTCACAAACGATCAGGTCTGCAGCCCGAAATTCATGGCGACGTTCGCGGCCGCATGCCGGAAGATGTCGCCCCTGGCTGTGTTCCTCAGCAGCGCAGTGGGACTAAAGTTCTAGATTCTTAACCTGTTGGCGCAGCGATAAAAGCAGAGCAGGCGGAGGATTGATCCCCGTGCAATCTGGTAGGCCCGGCAGGAATCGAACCTGCAACCCTCGGATTAGAAATCCGATGCTCTATCCGTTTGAGCTACGGGCCCACAATGAGCTGCGCCGAAACTTGCGGGTGTGCGGCTGCATGCTATCGGTTGCGTTTGCTCGGCTGCGATCGCAACGCTTTGCAAGCGCCTGCCGGTATTCTACCAAGCGATCTAGGCCCAATCGCGGTCGCGGTTGTGCCACTGCAGGGGACTCAGCGCGGATCAAAGCTCGCAAGCACTGGTTTAAGACGGATGCAGACCAGTTCAGACAGGCACCTTCGTTTTTCCCTGCCGCATATTTCCGAAGAGAAAATCAAAAAGCGGTAGAAAGACGTTATAGCGGCTGTTCGGACGAGCGTGATGGCTCATGTGATACGCACGCGCGAACCGCAGACCCGGGGGAAGCCAGCCGCCCATGTGAATACGCCAATGAATCTCCTCGGTCATAATCAAGTAACTGGCCCAACCAATGAACACGCCGGGCAGCACTCCCCAAGAGCCGATCAGGGACGAAATCAGAACCGCCGGAATCCCATTGATTACGAACAAAAAAACAATATTGAGCGGGGACGTGATCAGCGCTACATATTCCGCCTGCTCGGGCGTACCGATTTGAGCGTGGTGCTGCCGATGTCCCACGCCGAGCCGGCCGCGAGACTCGTGTAGAAGCCAACGATGATAGACGTATTCGAAAGCATTTCCCCAGATCAAACCTACCGTCACCCCAATCAGCCACGAACTCCAGGGATGAAAGGGAATAGAATTGGAAGAAGGATGTGAGCTCAGGGCTGCGGCAGGCAATACGCCGCACAAAACCGCCGCAATTGCATTATTCCGCTTCTTATCGCGTCCGTGGCGGACGGCGATCTGCGTCACTTCGTTGGGGGTCGGCAAAGATGGCCCTGCTATCGAACCATTATAGGATGAGTGTGAAGCGCGACGTCTCGATCAGATCACGCCACCCGCAGATTCATTCAGCCCGAGGCTCTGAATCCACTCGTCAGAGCGAGTACTGCAGCGGCCGTAATCCGCTAACAAAAGCAGTCTTGTGCCGTCCATTCAGAGAAATTATTGTCGTTTTTGTGAAAGAGCCGAGGCTCTCTTTGGCGGAGCTTCTTAGCTTCCCGTTGTGATATACATTTTCGGGGTTCAGAGGAAATCCACATGCCACCTAAGTTTTCCTGCACGTACGCTCTTGCCGCGCTCTTTGCTCTTTCTTGCCTTCTTTCCGGTAGCGCCTCAGCGCAGAAGTCGCCGGGACCGCAGCCCGCCCCGCTTCCGCCACCAATTGCAGCGCCGCTCGACCAACCGTTTGCGGGCACGATCTCGCTCAGCGTTGATCTGACCAACGTCAACGACCGAATTCTGAACGTGCGCGAGACGATCCCGGCAATGCCGGGCGAGATGACGTTGCTTTATCCGCAGTGGCTGCCCGGCACACACTCGCCATCGAATGCGGTCGCCGACCTCGCCGGCCTGGTGATTACCGCCGATGGCAAGCGCATTCCCTGGATGCGCGACCGAGTGGACATGTGGGCTTTCCACGTGGACGTGCCGAAAGGCGCGACTGCCCTGGAGCTGAGCTTCCAATATCTGGCGCCAGTGCGGCCGCAACAAGGGCGCATCTCTAACAACTTCGCCGACCTGACGTGGAACAGCGTGTTGCTGTATCCCGCTGGATATTTCTCGCGGAGAATCCAATTCGCTCCCGAGTTGCGCCTGCCCGATGGCTGGAAGTTCGCCTGCGCTCTGGAAGTGAAATCGCAGGACGGAAGCACAGTTCAGTTCAAGAACACGACCCTGAACACTCTGATCGATTCGCCGTTGTACGCGGGCGTCAACTATAAGCGCGTCGACCTCTCCACGGGGCCGGATAACCCGGTTTATCTGGATCTATTCGCCGACAAGCCCGAACAACTGGAGATCACTCCGGACGAACTTCAGTTCCACAAAAATCTTGCCATTCAGGCGCAGAAGCTTTTCAATTCACACCACTACGATCACTACGATTTTCTGTTTTCGCTGAGCGACAGCGTCGGCGGCAAGGGACTCGAACATCATCAATCGAGCGAGGATGGATCTCGCGGAAATTATTTTACCGATTGGGCGGCGGGAGTTCAGGGCCGCGCGCTATTGCCGCATGAATATACGCACTCGTGGAATGGAAAATTCCGGCGGCCGGCTGATCTCTGGACGGCGAATTTTAATGTCCCCATGCAGAACGATTTGCTGTGGGTCTACGAAGGACTGACCGACTATTACGGCAACGTGCTGACGGCGCGCTCGGGCATGCGCACGCCGGAACAGGCGCGCGACGTGTGGGCCGAGATCGCGGCAAATTTTGAGATCAGTCCGGGGCGCACCTGGCGCTCGCTGGATGACACCACGAATCAGCCCATTATTTCGGCGCATTTTTCGATGCCGGAAGCCTGGGCGAGTTGGCAACGCTCCTATGATTACTATCCCGAGTCGGATCTGGTCTGGCTGGATGCCGATACAAAAATTCGTGAGCTGAGCAATGGGCAGAAGTCGCTGGACGATTTCGCCAAGCTGTTTTACGGGATTGATAACGGAAGCTACGTCACCGTCGGATACACGCTCGAAGATATCGTGAAGGCGTTGAACACAGTGCAACCCTACGATTGGGCAGGATTCTTTCGCCAGCGCGTGTATGAGGTCGAGCCACAAGTTCCGGAAGACGGGTTTAGTCACGGCGGCTACAGGCTCGTCTACAACGACACCGAACCGGATTGGATGAAGCACGCAGACCGCTCTCGCGGCATGAGCTTCTCAACATCGATCGGTCTTCTGGTAAGAGGCGAGGGCGGGCCGAACGAGGGCGGCGGGGCTGCCGGCGGCATCCTGCAAGTTTGGTGGAATAGTCCCGCATTCAAAGCTGGAATTACTCCCGACATGCAAATTCAGGCGGTGAATGATCAAGCATTCAGTTTCGCCACGCTGCGCGATGCGATTCTCGCCGCCGAGAAGAACAACGCGCCGATCAAGCTACTGCTGAAGCGGGAAAAAGAATTCAGTACCGTCACGTTGGATTACCACGGCGGATTGCGCTACCCGCATCTGGAAAGGGTCGAATCAACACCGGATCGCCTGGATGAGATCCTCGCGCCGGTCAACTAGCTAAGGGTTCAGTTCTTAGTTGAGGAATTCTTGTGGCTTCCCGATTTACTTCAGCAGTGCTCGTCTGCACGTTGTGTTCGCTGGTTGCGGTATGGGTGAGCGAAGCACAAAACAAGCAAAGCCTTACTCGTGAAAAAACCACCGAACAAGGCTATGACTATAAGAATCCGCCGGTTCAACCTGACAAGGAAAACCTTGATCTCCCCATGTACGGGAGGATTCGGGCAGAAGAATTCAGCCATTCGCACATCATGGAATATGCGAGTGGCTTGTTTGATGGCATTGGGCCGCGTCTGACCGGTTCGCCTAATCTGGCAAAAGCCAATGCCTGGACGCGAGACCAATTGACCGCCATGGGCTGCGCCAACGCGCATCTAGAGAACTGGGGCGAATTCGGGCTGGGCTGGCGACAGATCAGCACATCGGTCTTCATGACGTCGCCCGACACTGCGGTGCTCATCGGCCAAGCCACGCCCTTTTCCCCTCCAACCACTGGGACGGTCAATGCTGAGGTAATTGCCGTGCCTGCGCTGAAGGAGGAGAAGGATTTCGACGCATGGCGGGGCAAACTGGCCGGCAAGATCATTCTCTATAGCAGGTTTCCGGTCGTAAATGCCGATCTCGAAAAACCCTTAATCCAGCATTATGACCCCGACAAGCTTGAGAAGATCTATGACTACCCCCTCAACGGAGATATGCAGGAACAGCACGTGCTGTCGGCGACTCCCGAGCAGATCGAGGAGGCATTCAAGAAAGCCAACTTCCGAGAGCGAGTCGCCCAATTCTTCGCGGACGAGCATGCAATCGCGATTCTGCTACCGGGCTATGCGGGAGGCCCAGGAGTCTTCAAGGACGATAACGGAGAGCAGATGGGCTTTCGCGTCTTTATGCCCGACCATAGGCAGCCAATCCCGTCGGCGGTGGTTTCCAACGAAAGTTTCGGGCGAATGTCCCGCCTGCTCAAAGAACATGTGGCGGTGTCCGCCTCTCTGAACATTCATACCGAATTCACTGGAGATCGTGAAACCGGTTACAACACGATTGCGGAGATCCCTGGCGTGGATCCTGCATTGAAAAATCAGGTGGTCATGGTGGGCGCTCATCTCGACAGCTGGATTGCCGGGACCGGAGCCACAGATGATGGCGCCGGAACGATTATCGCCATGGAAGCCATGCGGATTCTTGCAGCCGTTGGGGCGAAACCCCGCCGAACCATCCGTATCGCATTGTGGACTGGAGAAGAGCAGGATGAATTCGGCTCCCGCAGATATGTGAGCAAGCATTTTGCGACTATCGGGCTTTCTACCAAACCTGAGGAACTCGAAGTTCCCGAATCTCTCCGCGAGAAAGTCGGCCCGCTATCGCTTAAACCTGAACACTCTCTCATCTCGGGTTACTTCAATCTGGACAATGGGGGAGGCAAAATTCTGGGGATTTATGCCGAGAACAATGCTGCCATCGTCCCGGTTTTTGAACAGTGGATCGCTCCTTTGCGGGATCTCGGCGTTACCACGGTGACCATGCGAGAATCAGGATCTACCGATCACGAATCCTTTGATCAGGTGGGAATTCCGGGCTTCCAATTCATTCAGGATCCGCGGGACTATGAAACTCTCAGCGTTCATACGAATCAGGACGTGTATGAGCAGCTTTCCGCGACTGACCTGAAACAGGCGGCAATTGTCGAGGCAATCTTTGTTTACGACGCCGCCATGCGCGATCAAATGTTGCCACGTAAACCCCTGCCACGTTTTGAGTCGACGCAGCCGTAGCGGGGTGGGTGAAAGTATCCCGTTGATCCTCGTCAGCCCCGGATAGATGGTGGGCGCTATAGGATTCGAACCTATGACTTCCACCGTGTGAAGATGGCACTCTACCGCTGAGTTAAGCGCCCAACCGTGTCTATTCAACAACTTGCGGTACTCGATTTTAGCAGCGTGGGTCCATTCGGGTCCAATAGCCCCACAATGCTCCGCTGCGCTTCGCGTTTCGCTGGCGTCACGGCTTGGACGTATCGGTCCATCGTGACACTGGCGTTAGCGTGACGCATTAGAGCTTGTACCGTTGCCACGTCCGCACCGTTCGCTTTGAGCAATGTTCCGAACGTGTGACGCAGCGTATGCCAGCCTAGGCGCTTCGTGATCTTCGCACGGAGTGCAGCGGGACGGATATGTTTCTCCATCGCGCTATTCGGCCAGAGCGGTTGCTTGCCGTGCATCTCCACTGACGCGAAGATGTAGTCCTCAGACTGGTTGTAGGCGCACTGCCCTCGCCAGTTCGTGAGAACGTCGGCTAATCCCGCTTCCATCGGTACAGGCTTGCGGCTTGCTTCCGTTTTCATCTGTCCAATGTGCTGTCGCACGATGCCACGGCTCAGACGGATTTCTCCGGCGTCGAAGTCGTAGTCCTGCCAGCGCAAGGCCAGCAGTTCCGAGACTCGCAGCCCGGTAGTCGCAGCGACGTAAACCATGACGCGATAGACTCCGGCGAGTTCTGCCAGCATAGCGTTGAGTTCGTCTGCTGTGAGAACGTCCGGCGTCCGCTGACGCTTTGCTGACTGCCGTACTAGCGTAACGGGATTGCGATCAAAAAACTCCCATCGCATCGCATGAGCGTAGATCGCGGACAGGATATTCCGCACTTTCGCGCGGCTTCCATTGGACAGCTTGAGAGTGCCAAGCCAAGATTCGACTGCTACGGGGCGAACATCAGACAGTGAATAACTGCCCCACTTTGGAAGCAGCCAAGTAGAGATGTATCCCTCGTAAACCTCTTGTGTGTATGGTGTCTTGGTTGGCAGTTCTTTCATACGGTAATGTTCTACTAGTTCCGCAATGGTTCGCGGTGTCTTTGTTTCCCGGTTGATTGTCGAACGTCGAAACTCGCAAGCCCTGAGTGCAGATGCTTTGGTCGGAAACTCATCAACAGTGCCGATGATTTCTTTCCGCCGCATTGTCTTTCCGTTTGCATCTCGCTCACGCCAGCGGAGTGTCCAAACCGCTGCGCCAGTCTTGCGTTCTTCGCGCAGGATACTGCCGTTCTGATACCGTTCACGGATTTTCATTGAATCCTTTCCGTGAGCGGCTGGCAGGTTGAGTGTACGCCAATCCAGCGATTGAGTTCACTCGCTCGATAGCGCCAGTACCTACCGATGCGGACTGCTGGTAATTCTCCTTTCCTTGCGAGTCGCTGCACAGTCTTTGGGTGCAGACCTAGAAGCTGGCCGACTTGTTGATCGGACAGCAGTGGTTCAAATTGTTCGGTCATAAGATCAAAAAATCAAAGGGCCAGCGTGGGAAGCTGCTGGCCCCCGCAGAAGTTCTTCTGCCAATGCCTGTGTGAGCCGCGTCACAGAACGCGAACTTTTTTCGTCATAAGCTGCCGCAAAATGAATTTCTTTTCTTGGTTCAAGTGGTTGAAAAGAGATCTTCCCGCGTTGCCACAAGTCTTGGAGCGACCTCCGCTCAAGGCGGGACAGTTTTACTGCGAGAAATGCGGTCGTCCAACATACTACGAGGTACACAAGCCCTTCTGTTCGGCTGAGTGCAGATTTAATCTGACTGGAACCGCAAACTATCCAGTGGACAAAAAGCCACGTGGCAGACGCAAAGATGAGCAACGCCATTTCTATTTTCATGCCCACGGCGTAATGCACGGAAGTCGGCAAAGAGCAATTAAGCAATGCGCGCGGGGGGAACAACTTTGCCTCATCAGGGAGCCAGAGAATCCTTTTGACAAGAATGCGATACGAATTCGCCGTTTGAATGGGGGAGACGTAGGGTATGTGCCGAAAGAACATGCCGCTGAACTCGCACCGAGGATAGATGCTGGAGAGCAAGTTCGAGCCGAGGTCGATTGGCTAAACTCGCCCTCGCAGTACATTGAACACTTCGGGCTGAAAGTTCGTGTCGGGATACTTAAAGAAGAAAAAAAGTAATTGTGTCAGAGGCCCCTCGCTCGCTCCTCAGCCTCCACCTTGGCTTGGATCGCGTCCCAATCGATCTTGACTGGCTGCTCTGGTTCGGTTTGAACTCCATTCGCATTTAGGGGACTGGCCGCACTAGATTGAGTGGCTTCGCCAACTCCAGTCTGCCCCGTATTCAAAATAGAGGAATCACCTCCGACCCCCACTGAGCTAGCTTTTACTAAATTAGTTTTTATAGAGCTATGTATTACAAAGCTATGTCGCACTTCAGGGACTGGCATGTGGCCGTTTTGAGACTGGCCTAGTCCCTGAAGTGCGACTGGCTCAGTCCCTAACTCGCGACTGGCTTCCAGTCCCTCTTCTGAGACTGGCTTGCATTTGCCTTTGCCTATTTCCGTTTTGATCCACTCCGCATGACTCAACACTCGGTACATCGTCGCTTGGTAATGCTCGCTGCCGTTCGCTCGCTTCTTGCCTATGCCATTTAAGGGAATGAGCCATCCTGCGCTGACTAGCTTCGCGGCTGAGCGATAGATCGTGTCCTTCGACACTCCAGCAAATCTGGCTGCCATCTTCCGGCCATCGAAAAACAACGTCGTCTTGCCGCCTCGCGTGATCTGCAAGCAGAGTTGCAGCAATCCCCACTCACGGGGATGCATGTGCTGCGATTCGTAGCAGCGTTTTTCAAACTTCTTCAGAGGGCTAGACATTGGAATCCTCGCCCCTATTGAGCAGAGCTTCTGCTGTGGATTCCTTAGCGAGAATTTCCGCAACTGCGGTCATCTCATCGTCACTGAGAGCACGAAGGATCATGCTCTGCGCCCGCTTTGTAATCAGCCCACTTTCGCGGCTGAGCTTTCTGAGTGCATTGATCTTGCTCACTGCCTCTTGCACTTTCGAGGACAGTGCCATTCTCGATTGTTCGGTCATTCGTTTCATTCTCCATGGAACTACTGTGCTG
>Ga0335072_10015038_pt1 | contig 10991 bp, 11 predicted proteins | sample Lox_Sample_21_FD_206725 | JGI IMG/M metagenome (GOLD analysis project Ga0335072, IMG submission 206725) | Soil microbial communities from Loxahatchee National Wildlife Refuge, Florida, United States - Lox_Sample_2.1 | ecosystem: Environmental > Terrestrial > Soil > Wetlands | place: USA... | reverse complement strand
TTTGGTGGATTTCTAGCCCTCGTGAAGATCAGGCTGACTCTCTGCCCCAGACAATGAAGCTGTACATTCGTGACCTCAACTCCTCACACGGTACCAAGGTCAACGGCGCGAAGCTCCATGGCGAGCACGAACTTCGGTCTGGGGACATCATCGAGTTCGGGGCGACCATAGTTCGCGGCTCAGACACATTCTGCCCGCCCACCTATCTCGTTGAAATTGAAGACGCCGCCAAGCCGCTCACCTCACCAGAAGTGCCGCAAGCACCAAAGGCCCAGACCACTGTATTTGCCGTTCCCGACGGCGACGAATCTGACGAATACAGCGACCTATACTCTGACGAAGAGGAGGAAGAAGATAACTCGTCGCCGACGTCGGCGGCATTCTCTACTGGCAATGGCCCTGCCAAACCCAACAAAGGAATTGATGAGCCACTGCCTCGTGACGTTGCGGGCCAGACAGCACTGCCAAGTGAGTTGCTCTCTCCACCGAAGCACCAAGCCAGCTCAACTCTCGGCACATCTGGATTCCCCAGCCATCCCGATGCATGCGTTGAAGAGGTTCAAGCGAAGCGCCGTGCCAACTTAGGATGTGAAACTCTATTTACGCACCCTAATCTAGGTCCGGCCAAACCTCAGACCAATATCGACTTAGAAATGTTCTATTCTGAAGCAGACGACGATGAACCATTCGCTCCAGACACCTTCCAAGATCCGCCTGTAGCGCCGGTGGCCAAAACCGCCATCAAACCCCCTCTTGAGCCCCAAATAGGCCCAACTTCAAGCACATCTGGCAATAACGACTTCGAGTACAACACAGACGGCGAAGAATCGGACCCGATGGCTGATACTCGCTTTAGTGATATGGATGCCGAGGAGTCAGATAACGACTTTGAGCCTGTGCCGACTCCTTTTCTGAAGCGAGTCTTCGACTGTGGCAGTGTTTCTCTGCCCAAAGTTGATCAGTGGACCGGACCAGTGGCAATGGACCCGGTATCTCCACCCGTGGCATGGGGAGAGTTTCCACTGCCTCCCGTTCCCGTCGCGCAAAGGCCGATGCACAACTACCATTCTGGCCCCTTCTCGCTGGCCAATCCGCAGACTAATGCTGCCGATATCAATACACAGCTTTTCGGAAATTCATCTGCTGTTGCTGGTGCTGAATCTCACGTTCTCGGCTTCAACGCGTCAGAGCCTCTGACTTTCAATGGCCCAGCGCATATTACTACCTCGACCAGTACGCAGAATGACGTCTGGCGTGAAAGACGGCCGCTGTCGAAGAGTATGGCTATTGAGCACCTTATCAATGCCGAGAACTTGGTCAGTAGAAAGCGTAAACTGGAGCAGGAGGAGGAATTGGACTTGCCGGCTGCTCAAAGGGTTCCGGGTCAAGAAATCGCTTCGAACAGCATCAGCTTAGGTTCGCGCTTTGACCCTGACTTGACCCTTAGACCTCTCGATGTTGACTCGTTTGCAGAGCTCTACGACTTGGAGTCCTCACCGGTCGAAGTGAGCAGCAGCAAGGAGACAGAGCTTCCAAGCGTGGTTGCAGCAGCATCCGAGACAGTTCTCGATGCTACAGCTGTGCCGGACGCTGCTGTCGAAGTCGTTCAACCAACTGCCGAGACTGCAGTCCAACAACCGCCTCAGAAGAAGCGCAAGACCGGATCAGCGCGGGCTTTCATCACTGGGACGGCGATCGGCGCTCTCATTGGTGGTTTGGGCGTTGTTGCAGGGCTTGCATCGATCCCAGACTCCTTCTTCTCTTGAGCGGCCAGCTACGACTATTCTATGGCTTCTCCTGATTCCAAGCCCACTTGACGGCCTCGCTTGAGAAATACTTGATCGATGCAAGGATCATCTGCTATGGTAGGGCAACTGCGTGTTGATCTTGTCGAAGAGGGGCGCACTTGTACGGTTGCATGGGCTTATTGCGATGCTGTTTTGCCGGTGAGGTGAAGTATGGACGGCAGATGTGATCACGGAATCAAGGCGCTTGACGGATTTAGTTTTGTAGAGCATGGCATGAGGCGGGCATTCGTATGGACTTTCATATCATGCCCGCTCATGACTTTGTCTCTGGGATCAGGCTGGCGACGGAGATATCACTACCTTACGTTCACAATGAAGGCCGAACAGAATTATCATGGCTGAACTTTCGGATTCCTCGGTCTATAGTAGATTCTACGTCTTAAGTAGTTTGCTATGTCTACGTTACACGCGCCGAAACTTCTTTGATCCTTCTTGTTCATTTGAAATTACGACCTGGGGATGCTCACTTTCCCGTCGAAATGAATGGCTGCATTCCGAACACTGCTGTCTAGTTCCGCCTATACTATAATTGAAATTCAAGAGACACGTCACAAGAGAGCAATCTTCCGATATAACGGGTAGTGATTAGAAAATAGGCCAAATATTCCTACAGTTTGAGCCTTTGCGGGTAGCTCGGAGCGTTCACCGAAGCGTTCCTATTCCACCGGAAACTCGACATCTGTACCGCCTTCAACATCCCAACAAACCTTATACTTTTCCTCAATTCCTCCATTTCCGTGTTAACTATGCCCGGGCCTCAGTATCTGACTGGCGATAAAGCCGCCATAGAGGAATTTCTTGATAAATATGACGTGAGTGTTTTACAATTGAATCTCGACATTTCTAACGAGATTCCAGGTCTTCCTCTTCGATTGCGATGGTACGCCAATTGCGCACTTAATAACATGCGCGACACATCTTCTCGACATTTGAGAGGATGTGCACAAAGCGTATAGCATCACAAACTGATTGCGAACTCAGTTCAGGCGTCCTATGGTCCGGCGATACCCTGTTCCCCAAAGCTGCGGAGACGATAGATATGCTCCGAAAGAAAGGTAAATGCTCAACCGACTGTACTCGCATTACGCGAAATCCTAAATGAGCCAACGGTACAGGTAAACAACTAGTATTCGTGACAAACAACAGCACAAAGTCGCGCAACGACTACAAGCAAAAGTTCGACAAAGTGGGCATCGCGAACGTCACGGCAGAGGAAGTCTTCGGCTCCTCGTACAGCGCAGCCATCTACATCTCGCGGATCCTGCGCCCGCAGCCGCCACGCAACAAAGTCTTTGTGCTGGGCGAGATGGGCATCGAGCAGGAGCTGGCATCGGAAGGGATCCCGGTGGTGGGCGGCACCGACGCCAGCCTGCGCCGCGACATGGAGCCGCGCGACTTCGACGACATTGCGTCGGGCAAGGCGCTGGACGACGGCGTCGCCGTCGTGCTCATCGGCCTCGACTTCCACGTCAACTACCTCAAGATGGCGCTGGCCCAGGCGTACCTCGCCCGCGGCGCTGTCTTCCTCGCGACAAACATCGACAGCACTCTGCCCATGAACGGCAGCTTTTTTCCCGGTGCCGGTGCCGTCGGCGCGGGTATCGTCAAGGCTCATGGGAAGGATCCGGTGCCGCTTGGGAAGCCGAGCCAGGCGATGATGCAGGCTATCGAGGGAAAGTTTCACTTCGATAAGAGTAGGACGTGCATGGTCGGAGATCGGCTGAACACCGATATCCAGTTTGGCATTGAGGGCGGGTTGGGAGCAACGTTAATGGTATTGACAGGTGTGAGCTCCAAAGATGAGATTCTGGCTGAGGGCGCGCCGATCGTCCCTACCGCCTACGTAGACACACTTGGAGATCTCTTGGTGTAGCGGAAGTTCACGAGCGTTGATATGGAGCCACTCCAATAGATTGAGATATAAGCTGTTCAAATAGATATAGAATCTTGGTCCTATGACTCTCAAATGCTTAGTCGACGATGATCTTGCTCTCCAGCTCGCCAAAGTTGTCAAAGAAGCTCTTAAACAACGCAACCGCATTACCGACATCATACGCGCCCGTAGTCTCTCGAATGCTGTGCATGCTCAGCTGCGCATTCCCGACGTCGATGGTCCTCGCTCCCAGCGCCGCAGACAGCATAGGCCCAATCGTGCTGCCGCACGGCATGTCATTCCGCATGACAAAGAGCTGCAGCGGCACGCCGGCCGTCCTGTGTTCGGCACCCGGCGGCGAGGACGGCGCTGACGCCCTCCGCGCACACTCCTGCAGCAGCACGATGCCCGGGCTGTTGGTGGCGTAGCGCGCGTTGGCGTTGATCTTGATGACCACGCCGCCGTTCATCTCCGGGCGGTGCTGCTGCTCGTACTTGTGGCCGTAGTTGGGGTGCACAGAGTGCGCCATGTCTGTGCTGACCAGGAAGCTGCGGATCAGCGTCTGCTCGTGCGCAGATGAGCTTTCGTGGTCAATGGCTTCGTAGGAAGCATCCGAGCTGCGGTCTTTGCCATTAGCTGAAGATGTCGAGGCCGGGATGGAGGAGAGACGTTTGATTACACCGGGCAAAAGGCTGGAGTCTGCGCCCTGAGCAGTCAAAGATCCTATCTCCTCGTTGTCAAAGAGAGCTATTAGCCGGATTGTGTGGTCGTCTTTGAGGCCTGAAGAGTGTGCAGACTGTAAGAGACCTTCGAGGGCGCAGAAAGACATCATGAGATTATCTAAGCGAGCGCTGAAGATCAACTCGTTGTTCAGACCGCCGAGACAGGACTTTTGTGTGTCGTAGAGGACCATCTCAAAATCGAGTATGTCGTCTGCGGCGCAGCCTGCCTCTTCGGCGATGAGCTCGACAATGTAAGGGTGGTGCCGCTCAGATGCAATTTTAAGAGGGCGAAATTCTTTCTCTTCAAGATTTGCGTCTTCCAGCTTTTCAATAACGTCTTTCTCCACGGTTTTTCCTTGTCTGTTCAACTCGGCAGCGACCAAACCGGCGATGGGATACAACTGTGTCTCGGCATTGAATTCAAACTTCTCCTGTCGGTCAAAATGTATGGCCAACGTTGGAATTCTCAAGATCGGCCTTTCCACCTTGACTAGCCTCATCTCGAACTTTCCATCCTCTGTCCGGACCATAGCTCTGCCCGCAATTGAGAGGTCGCGATCGAACCAGGTGTGCCACAATCCGCCGCCGTACTTCTCAACTCCCACTTGCAAGAAGCCGTCAGCTTGTCGTTTGCTCACTGGTTTGATTCTTAGGCAAGGCGAATCGGTGTGGGCGCCGACCATGCCAATAGGATTGCCAGGACTCCATTTCGACCCGACTACGAAAGCGACGATGGAGGAAGCGTTGCGGGTAAGGAAGTATTTGCCGCCAGGCGCGACGGTAGAATCCCAAGAATCCTTCTCCTATAGAATAGACATTTCCATCAGCAATCATTCTCTCAAGTCGACAAACGAGGCCGTTGATCCGACGAGTAAGTACCTTGATTTGCTTGAAACCGGCTTTCTCGAGCTGCAAACGGGCGGAACGGACCGCATGGAATGCTGGTTCAGCCCGTTAGTTCTCAGCACAGAAATAGAAACGCTTTCTTACGGGTTGGAGAGGCGTTGACGAAGGAGAGGAAGTCATGGGCCGGCTTGAGGGATGGATGATCTGAAGCGACCATGGTTCGGATTTGAACGAATGCTTGACGTGGAATTAATGTGGATCCCGCGTTGTTGAAGGCCTTAAAGCTTGTTCGTCTGTGGAATGCAGCTATTTGTGGTCCAACAAAAGAGAAGTGCATAGAGTAGTGAGCGATTGGTGACGGGGCGCTTTTTTTCGCTGCAGTTGGTCAAAAGCAGCTTCATCGCGAGGGTGGGAGGATCGCCCGTTGACGGGCACGTCTATAATGTTGACGCTGGTCTTGGCATCCGCTTTTCGTGCTTCGATCAACCTCATCATTCATCTTTGTAGCCGCTCGAAGCCTGCGGCGTCAGGCCATTTTGAAGGCGAATTTCAAGTTTAGATTATTTCTAGAGTTGACATTTCTCTTTGACAAGCATCTAGGATCATCGCATATTGACATTCGATGCCAGCTGGGATTCGAGTGCGCTCCGCGTCCGGCAACGTCTCCAATCGAACAAACTGCTTCAGTCATCGGCATTTCAGACGGTTCCTACACCCTCAAGCGTCCATGCGAGTGGAAGGGGTCCGGGCAGGGCCGTTTCCAGCCAAGTGTCGACTCGTGGCCGCGGAGTGCGCTGGGACGCTCTGAGGTCTGAAACTGCGCCTCTCATCCAATCAATGCCAGTCAACCCGCGCGTTGCTGCAACCAAAACAAAGAGTGCCATCCTCAAGACCTTCGACGCGCAGAGCCAAAATACAACTTAGACAAGAGCTATCTTCGAGCTTCTGCCGCGCTCTTCTCTCCTTCAACCTCCCACCGCCTCCGCTGCATCCCACAGTCACCAGATGAATGCGCCCCTTTTCGAGTCGCCAGATCGCCGTTGCTGAGGCGAACGCCAGCCCCCCGTGAGCTGCTTGTGGCTTTACCTCACCAACCTTCGCTAATTAGTCCGTTGTGCGGCTCCAGACGACCACCGCCGATCTAGCTCTCCAACCACAACAGAACTCTCATCCACGCACTCGTCGCGCGAAACTGCGACCGCTATACTTCCAACGATTCCCTCTGAGATGCGCTGATGCTCCGACACCCTGTGCAACCTTGAAGGGTGGCTCAAGGGCGCGGTTGCTGCTGCGAAAGTCCCAAGGGGTAGAGCAGCACCACTCGCTCACGACTTCTGCATCCGCCCTTTATCGATACAAACGACCAATATCTAGGATCCGCAGCCATTGAAATAGCGGTGTCAACTTTCATTGCTGCCAGCGATCCCCGTTGTTGGATCTTGAGCGTCCTAATCGTATCCTTCATCGGTATCTAACTCCAACTCCGCCGCGATGGCAGCCGAACTCCCTTCTACGAGCGTCAGAAATGGCGCGGATGTCGCTCGATCTCGCACTCCTCCTCTCCTCTCACCTCCAGACTCAGAACTTCCTCCGACTTCTAAACACAAACGACATCATGACCAGCAGGAGACGGAGGGCAGACGCATCAGTCCAGAAGCTGTTGATCCAAACGCGTTGTCAAAAGCGCTTGAAAGGTTTGAGTCAGGGCGTCAGAGAGAGAGCACACCTGGCCCAAGTCCAAGCCGGAAACGCCAGCGTATGATGTACGCTGATAGGTGCGTTCAGTATTGCCTTTGGGCACGCGCTGCGGAATCTCAGAAAGATTCGATTCCTCAGCTACATTGATAGGAGTATGCTCTAACATGGATTAGATTTATCCCCAATCGATCAACGCAGGACCTACGCGAAAGCTATAGCTTGCTTGGTAGCGATGGTTCTCCAGCGACACCATCGAGATCCGCATCTCGCCTCTCCCACGGCGAACTAAACTTTCAAAAGATTGACGAGGCCAACCGCACATACACCAACCTTCTCCGCTCCGAACTTTTTGACTCGTCTGCTCCTCCAGATGCCAATGACCGCACGTACTCCCCACCCTCTGGTACGGTTATGCCTCCGCCTTCACTCACACCATCCACTCCACGCAAAAAGTTCCTCAGTTTCACCCCTGCTACCTCTCTCTCTGGCCATCCGACACCCATAGCAACGCCTTCGAGTCGAAGACTGAACTTTAATCCACACTCCGCTCTATACAGCCTTTCACCAATTAAAAAAGGAAGCCAAGAGATGCTTCTCACGCCTCGCAAGACTCCACGAACAGTCTCAAAGGTGCCATACAAGGTTCTTGATGCCCCAGATCTTGCAGACGACTTCTACCTCAACCTCGTAGATTGGGGTTCGCAGAATATCTTAGGTGTGGGCCTCGGAACGTGTGTCTACATGTGGAACAGCACGTCCGGCCGGGTAACCAGACTCTGCCAGCTGGAAGACGACACCGTCACCTCAGTTAACTGGATACAGCGAGGATCGCATATCGCCATCGGCACGGGCAAGGGTCTTGTGCAGATCTGGGATGCTACGTGTACGCGGAGACTGCGAACAATGACTGGTCACACGAACCGCGTGGGCGCTCTGGCCTGGAATGAGCACATTCTGACCTCTGGCGCACGAGATCGTCTCATATTCCACAGAGACGTGAGAATGCCTGAACAGTATCTGAGGAAGTTGGTCGGCCACAAACAGGAGATTTGTGGCCTGAAGTGGAATACCGAAGATGGTCAGCTGGCCAGCGGAGGCAACGACAATAAACTCATGGTGTGGGACAAACTCAGCGCCGAACCGATGTACAAATTCTCAGAGCACTGCGCCGCCGTCAAAGCCATAGCCTGGAGCCCGCATCAGCGAGGGCTTCTGGCCTCGGGAGGCGGAACGGCCGATCGAACAATCAAGTTCTGGAACACGCTCACGAGCAGCCAAGCGCCGACCAACGCTGCGGTGGCGGCAGCGACGTTGGCGCACGACCCTGACGCCGTTATCCCAAGCCCTAACTTGCTTTCGTCGCTTGACACCGGCTCGCAGGTTTGTAATCTGGCGTGGTCCAAAAACAGCAACGAACTCGTCTCAACACACGGCTACTCCCAAAACCAAATCGTGGTGTGGAAATACCCGTCCATGCAGCAAGTAGTCAGTCTCACGGGCCACACGTATCGTGTGCTCTACCTTGCGATGAGTCCAGATGGACAGGTCATCGTGACAGGTGCGGGCGACGAGACATTGCGGTTCTGGAATGCCTTCAGAAAAAAGGAGCCACAGACTGGACTGGGAAGAGAAGATGGATGGGGAACGATCCGGTGACGCGGCGAAGAATTTGAATTATTGCTATACTGGCTGATGCATTTCGAGCGCTCAAGCGTGCGAGCGGTATCTCGGCACGATTTATCTTTCTTGGAGTTTGACGGCATTTCACGGCATTTGCGTTCTCAGCTTGTCAATGCATCTGGCTCGGCGCTTGGCGAGGTTCGAGATGACCGGACCGACGGATTTCGCTGTTAATTTGCTTTACAATGGCTTGCATGATGATGCGACATACCAGCTCGGAGAACGGAGGGAGCGCGATGGCTGGAAGCTTTACCGTATGTATATGGAATCGGGATGTAGATGGGTTAGCTCGAATGACGGATACCGGGGCGGTGGCCTCGTGATGTTTTCTCGAAACAGTTGTGTCTCCATTGTGAGCGAAGCAGTGCATTCTCCGCACGCCGTGCTCCATCCTCCATATCCACAACGACAATGGATCCTCCAACAATAGCTCCCGAGCAGCCATTGCGCTCGTAGCGAGTGGGTGCTTCGTATTATGCACGTTGCAGCGTATTTAGCGTGGTTCATTCAGCGTTCTAGCTACGGTAGCTCCCACCATTTGCGCCTTGAAGCCTTTGCCCCACGTGCGACGTCTTCAGTCGTCGAACAACGAGATTGATCCCAACAACGAGATTGACGCCTGCTTTGAGCGTTGACGGTGTCGATTCTTCAAGATCCAAGGTATTTGACCTGTCTTCTTCCTCGCCTACTCTGCTAAATTCTCGTTCTGATCGTGCTAGACCCGCCTATCTCCGTTGACCTTCGCCCCCCAACCTCCTTTCAGCCCGCAAACCCACGACACGACTCTTGGGAGTATTAGATTCAACATTCGAGAGACTGGAAAAGTGGTCTTATAGAGGATCCCTTCATGTGTGGAGCTGTGCTCCATCATTAATATCGCGTATCGGCTACCAGCGGCACCCATCATCGCCCGCAGCGACGGGTTGAATTGCCCCTCGAAGAGCAGTAAGTAGCAACCTTGATGACAAGGCTGATATCTCTCATGTGGCAAGCTGGTTGTGCCTCTGAGACGGAAAAAGCTCAAATTTTGTCGTTAAGATGGCGTGTATTGTGCTGACGTCCTTATCAATCAGAAGGCTCTGGCACCCCATTTACGACTCTCCCTCGGCGGTGGGCTCTTAAGGGTTGAACAGACATACCGTACTCAGTGGCTTTGCGTTAAATCATCATGTCTGCAGCAATTCCGGACGATGAGCTTACGCTCTCCATTTCCACGCCAAACACCCGCCGACCCTCCACCCAGTCAACTCCTCGAGACCGAAGTAGCGCCAGCAGAAATGACCGAAACCGGGCGCCACCCCCAGAGACTCTGGCACGCCCGTCAGCTCGACTTGGACAGTATGAGATAATCAAGACTCTTGGTGAAGGTTCATTCGGCAAAGTCAAATTGGCGGTGCATCGCGTTAGCGGACAAAAAGTTGCACTTAAGATCATCAATCGCCGAAAACTGCAAACAAGAGACATGGCAGGGAGAATCGAAAGAGAAATCCAATACCTGCAACTGCTGCGGCATCCGCACATCATCAAGCTGTACACCGTAATAACCAGCCAAAGCGAGATCATTATGGTTCTGGAATACGCCGGAGGCGAACTTTTCGACTACATCGTCAATCACGGCCGTATGACCGAAGACAAAGCTCGTCGTTTCTTTCAGCAAATTGTCTGCGCCGTGGAATACTGCCATCGGCACAAAATTGTTCACCGTGACTTGAAGCCGGAAAATCTGCTTTTGGATGAGCATCTCAACGTCAAGATTGCTGACTTCGGTCTTAGCAACATCATGACGGACGGAAACTTTCTCAAAACGAGCTGCGGCAGTCCAAACTACGCTGCTCCAGAAGTCATCTCCGGTAAACTGTACGCGGGACCTGAGGTTGACGTGTGGAGTTGTGGAGTTATCCTATATGTTCTGCTTTGCGGCCGTTTACCATTCGACGACGAATACATCCCGGCGCTATTCAAGAAAATCCAACAAGGCGCCTTCCAGATTCCCGGTTATCTCTCTCCTGGAGCGGTCAAGCTCATCAAGCGAATGCTGGTCGTCAGCCCGGTGCAGCGCATAACGATCGCCGATATACGACAAGATCCATGGTTCAACAAAGATCTCGCCCCTTACCTTCAATTGCCCGCTGAAGAATTTTATCACACTGGTGTAGATCCCAACAAAGCAATCGATCCTAGAAAGTTAGGGGCCTCCAAACCGCGTGCCGAGAGGCTGCACGATGCAGTAGTTGGCAAACTCGGAAAGACAATGGGTTACGCGAAAGACGACGTTCAGGAAGCACTGGCAAAGGATGAACCAAGTGCTATCAAAGACGCATATCTCATCGTGCGTGAAAATCAAATCATGAAGGACAGTCGTGA
>Ga0335072_10015036_pt1 | contig 10991 bp, 6 predicted proteins | sample Lox_Sample_21_FD_206725 | JGI IMG/M metagenome (GOLD analysis project Ga0335072, IMG submission 206725) | Soil microbial communities from Loxahatchee National Wildlife Refuge, Florida, United States - Lox_Sample_2.1 | ecosystem: Environmental > Terrestrial > Soil > Wetlands | place: USA: Florida... | reverse complement strand
GGCGTCGGCATATTGCGTTTGCGCCACAAGTCCGCGATGATCCCGGACCAGAGGCGCACGCCGCCGATCGGTCGCAGGGTCCGCAAAAAAGATCGCAAGGATCCTTGCAAGATCGGAACCGCAGGTGCGCGTTGACGCGCGCGGATTCAGCCGTTTCGGCGAGCGTCCGTGGTCCGGCAATTACCAAGGAGACCTGGCGTGGAAACCCTGACGATCGGCGACGTCACCATCACCAGCATCATCGAGCGCGACGGTCCGTGGCGCCGGCCGGAGGACATGTTTCCCGCCTACGATCCGGAACTGGGAAAGCGCTATCTCGCGGAGCTTGATCCGGTGGTATTCGATCCGGCATCGGGCCGCATGGTCATTACCTACCAGACCTTCATCGTGCGCACGCCGAAGCACACCATCCTGGTGGACACCTGCACGGGCGAGGACAAGGGTTTTCCCGCGCCGATGGATTTTCCCAAGGCGCCATGGCTATGGGGGTTCCGCGCCGCCGGGCTGCGGTTCGAAGATATCGATTACGTGTTCTGCACCCACCTGCATATCGACCATTGCGGCTGGAACACGGTACTGCGTAACGGACGATGGGTGCCGACTTTCCCGCGCGCGAAATACGTGTTCCATAAGAAGGAGTACGCCGCGTGGGAAGAAGCGACGAAGCGCGGCGATAACCCGCCGGGGAATGTCTGGACCTATAACTGCCGGCCGATCGTGGAAGCGGGCCAGGCGCTGCTGGTGGATGACGACTACACGCTGGACGATACCGTGTGGCTGACGCCGACGCCGGGCCATGCGCCATGCCATTGCTGCGTCAATATCAGGTCGGGCGGCCAGCGGGCCGTGGTGACGGGCGATCTGATGCACCATGCGCTGCAGTGCCGCGAGCCGGGGTGGTTCACGATCTTCGACTGGGACGCGCAGCAAGGGGTGGAGTCACGACGGAAGTTTTTGCAGGACGTTGCGGGGACCGGGACATTCCTGCTGCCGATCCATTTCCCGCATCCGACCACCGGCCTGGTGGAGCCGGACGGAGAGCGGTTTTGGTACCGGTTTGTCCGCTGATCCGTTACCCCTTCGACGCTTTGCGCTGGCGAGGTTTCTTAGGCAGCGTCGGCAAATAAGTGCGTCAGCACGCCGACAAAGCTGCCGATCAAACCGAAGGCTTAGGGCTTGTCCGACCGTGCAATCAGATTCGATTGTTTTCGAACAAGCTTTTATGACGCGGCGCGCAGCCTGCGCGGTTCCGGCCACGCCTCGGGCTGTGCGAGATAGGCCAGGAACACTTCGCAATATCGGGCAGCGGTGTTGTGCCAGACGCGGTCGCGCAGCCGGTCCCAGCGTTCGCGCCGCTCGGGCAACGGCATGACCAGGCCCTGGTGCATGGCCTCGGCGATCTGGTCGGGATCGAACGGATTGACCATCAGGGCGCCGCACTCCAGTTCCTCCGCCGCGCCGGCAAACCGCGACAGGATCAGCACGCCCGGATCGTCCGGGTCCTGCGCGGCGACATATTCCTTCGCCACCAGGTTCATGCCGTCGCGCAGCGGCGTCACCAGGCCCAGCCGCGCAATCCGGAAGAACCCCGCCAGGCTGTTGCGCCTGACCGTGCGGGTCATGTAGCGCAGCGGCACCCAGTCGAACTCCGAGAACCGCCCGTTCACATCGCCGACGATGCGGTCCAGTTCGCGCCGCAGCCGCTGGTATTCGCCGACATCCTCCCGCGAGCGTGCCGCGATCTGGAGCAAACTGACCTGCCGCCGGTGCTCCGGATAGTGCGTCAGCAAGCGGGCCACCGCCTCGAACCGATTGGGCAAGCCCTTGGAATAGTCCAGCCGGTCGGCACCGATGGCCAGCGCGCGCCCGTCGGGCAGGCTCTCGCGCAACTGCCGCGCCTCGATGCTGAGCGCGGCGCGCGCCGCGATAGCGGCGAAGGCGTCGGCATCGATGCCGATCGGGTCCACCACCGCGTGCACCGGCCGCCCCCGGTGCACGAACCGGCCGTCAGCGTCGGCGCGCACGCCGAGGATCTCGTTCAGGCACTCGAGGAACGCCTGGCGGTAGGTATGGGTGTGGAATCCGGCCACGTCGTAGGCGCACAGCCCCCGCAGCATCTCCTCGGCGCGTGGCAGCGCGTGCAGCAAGGCCGGCGGAACGAACGGGGTGTGCAGGAAGAAGCCAATGCGGTTGCCGACGCCGAGATGGCGCAGTGCCTCGCCGAGTGGAAACAGATGGTAGTCGTGCACCCAGATCAGATCGTCGGGGCGGAGCAGTGGCTTCAGCGCTTCGGCGAAGCGGCGGTTCACGGCGAGGTAGCCGTCGTAGTCCTCGCGCTGGAAGCTCAGCAGCCCGAGGCGAAAATGCAGCAGCGGCCACAATGCGCCATTGGCAAAATGCAGGTAGAAGGTGCGGTAGTCATGCTCCGACAGATCGACGGTGGCGTAGGTGATGCCATCGGCCTGCTGCTGGGTGGCGGTGTCCGCGGGGCTGGGATGGCGTTTGCCGCTCCAGCCGAACCACAGGGATCCCGGGCGCAGCGCGTCGGCCAGCGCCACCGCCAGACCCCCGGCACGCGGGCCGCGCTCCGACGGCAGTGGGACGCGGTTGGAGACGACGACCAGACGCGACATGGCGGAAACCCCCGTTGCTGGCTGCTGCGAACGGCCTCCCCTGGCGGCATTCGTTGCGGCCACAGTTGGCAACAAGGCATGAGCCCGCCGGCACCCGGCGGCACCGTGCGCAACTGCAACGCGGCGACGCTAGTCCTTGCCGCCCGTGCCCGGCGTAACTTTGACGTGAATATTCGTCCATGGCGCAATCCTGCCACGCCGCGCCGCAAAAAAACCCAATCGTGAGCTTTCTATCCGGTGCGAAGAACCGGGGAGTTTTCGATGCGCATTGCCCAGATTGCGCCGCTGACCGAATCCGTGCCGCCACGGCTGTACGGCGGCACCGAGCGCGTGGTGGCCTTCCTTACCGACGCGCTGGTGGCCATGGGCCATGAGGTGACCTTGTTCGCCAGCGGCGATTCCGTCACGCGCGCGAAACTGGCCCCGATGCATCCGCAGGCGCTGCGCTTCGACAAGGGTCTGCGCGATGCCATCGCGCCGCACATGCTGATGCTGGAGCAGGTGGCCAGCCGCGCGGAGGAGTTCGACGTGCTGCACTGCCACCTGGACTACTGGCCGTTCTCCTTGTTCAGCCGGCTGGCGACGCCGTTCCTGACCACGCTGCACGGCCGGCTGGACCTGCCGGAGCTGCAGCCGATCTATCGCTGCTTCGACGACGTGCCGCTGGTATCGATTTCCGACGCCCAGCGCCGGCCGCTGCCGCAGGCCAATTTCATTGCGACCGTGCATCATGGCCTGCCGCCCGACCTGTTGCTGCCGCGGCCGGTGAAGCCCGGCTACCTGGCGTTCCTGGGCCGCATCTGCCCGGAAAAATGCCCCGACCGCGCGATCGAGATCGCCCGCCGCACCGGCATTCCGCTGAAGATGGCGGCGAAGGTGGACCGGGTGGATGCCGAATATCATGAGACCCTGATCAAGCCGATGATCGACGGCCGGCTGGTGGAGCATATCGGCGAGATCGGCGATGCGGAGAAGGCGGACTTCCTCAGCGGCGCCCAGGCATTGCTGCTGCCGATCGATTGGCCGGAACCGTTCGGCCTGGTGATGATCGAGGCGATGGCCTGCGGCACGCCGGTGATTGCCTTCAATGCCGGCTCGGTGCCCGAGGTGATCGAGGACGGCGTCACCGGCTTCGTGGTGCGCAACATGGCGGAAGCCTGTGCCGCGGTGCAGCGCCTGCCCGAATTGTCGCGTGCGGTGATCCGCGCCCGGTTCGAGCAACGCTTCACGGCGGAACGGATGGCGGAGGACTACGTCGGGCTGTATCGCCGGCTGGCGGTGCGCCGGCGCCCGGCGCTGCGCGTGGTGACGTAGCCGGAACGGGTTGGCGATGGCCGCGCCCGGCTCGGGGCGGCCATCGAACCGAGGGCCCGCCGGCGCTTCCCGACGACGATCCCATTGGCGCTGATCCCCCTGGGGCGGCCGCCGCGCGGTGTGGCCACCACGGGGCATGGCCGCCACGCAGCGTGCACGCCGCGCAGTGTGCGCGCCGTGCGGCATGGCCACCACGCAGTGTGGACGCCACGCAATGAGCGCACCGTGCGGCGTGGACTGGACTCCCGCGATGATCGAGGAAATGCTCGACTCGAAAGCGGACAGATGGATCCGTGCCGCATGGGGTTCTCGCGGATGCCGCCACGGTGACGTACCTGCTGACCGGGCATGGCACCATCCTGTGCCGGCATCCGGACGGAGGCGGACTGCTGCACCTGCCTCTGGCCGGCCTGTCCGATGAGACGGCGCTTCTGGACATCGACGCCCCGGCCGAGCTCTGCCTCGCCGGTATGCGTGACCTGTTGGACGACAGCACCGACACGCTGAGCGTCACACTGGAGTCCGGTCCGCTCGCCGGTTGCACATTAACCAGATCGCCGGATCGGCGCAGCGTCGTCGTGACCCGCGATGGCCTGCATCTGGAGGCGCAGGCCGCAACGCCCACGGCGGCAATGACGGCGGGCGGCACCACGCCGTCCTGCCGGTTCCTGCCGCTGCGCGACGCCGATCTCGCCGTGCTGCGCAGCGTGCTGGACGGAACCTGGCTGCTCGACGCCGCCGGCGCGGTGGCGTCGCCGGAACATGCCAGGCTTGGCGCCGGGTTCGCGCTGCATGTCGGGACGTTCACGTTCGACCTGTGCTGGAACCTGCCCTTCGACCTGTCGGAATGGCCGTACCGGCTGACATTGCTGCGGGAAAGCTGGCGGATCGTCCGTTTGTTCCGCTACCGGCCGCTGATCTATTTCGTGGTATTCGGCGATGCGCGCATCAGCACGCAGTTTGTACTCAGCGTGGAATCGCTTTCGGCCATCGGGCTTTACCGCGGCGAGATCGCGGTGATCACCGACCGGCCGGACCACGAGATCCGCGCCCTGCTGCCACCGGACAGTGCGATGACGCTGCACGTGCTGCCGTTTCAGGCGGTGGATCGCCTTGGCTATCTGGCGGCACGCCTGGCAATCACGACGTGGCCGGATGCCGGCCAATTCCAGCCCCTGCTCTACACGGATGCCGACGTGTTGTTCGACCGTCCGGTCGCCCGCATGCTGTACGCGATCGCGCAATCCGATCGGATCAGTGCGCCGGTCGAGCCCCACGAATACCTCGCCACATCGGGTTGCGTGGGCGGCAACTACGTGCACGACGATGGCGGGTCGCCGCGGGAACAACGCGGATTCAATGATGGCACGCTCGGCATTCCCAACATGGGGCGGCATGCGCCCACGCTCGCGCTGATCGGGCGCATCATGCACAACCTTGCCGCATCGGCCGGTCGTTCAGGGCAGCCGTTCCTCGACCAGGCGGTTGCCAACTATGTGGCCTTCCGACTGGGCGATGCGGTCGATACTGCGTTGCTCAGCGGCTTTGTACGCCTGGCTGCGACGGATGCCGATCCGGCGGAACGCCGCGGCATGGTGCACTATTGCTGGGTCACCGACACGTCGGCGCGAGCCGGCCTGATGCGTGCGTATCGCGCGCGGCTGCCCGCGCCGGGACCGCCGGTTTTCGAGATCGTTGCCACACCGGACCTGGCAGAGCGCATTTTCCGGTTCCTGGCGGCGCTGCAATTCCGGCGTCTCGTGCCGGGAACCGTCATCGCCAATATCGCGCTGCCGGAACTGGGAATCGCTTCGCCGCGGCGTGCGCCATCCGGGCCGGTCGAAACCGTCACCGGACCGCGCCGCATCGATTTCGCGGGCCTGGTGCACCGCGCCATCCATTGCGATCTGCCATACGTCGAATTCGCGGCACTGGGCCACCGGATGGAATACCTGCCCGACGTGGAACATTGCCGTGACGCTCTGCCGCCTCCGGCCGCAAGCATGATGGCATGGACGCCGCGGCACCTGGTCTGTCCGATCGACTGCGCGGACCCCTCCGGTGCGGACATGCTGGCCGTTCCGGTCGAGTTCTATCTTGACCTGGTGCGCCAGACCGGGCTGACGCCGGCATTCGTGCTGCGCCACGCGCCGCATGACGTTGTGAGCAGTTTGCGGACGGCATTTCCGGACGCGACGTTCCTTCAAGCGGAGGATGCACTGGCGGCATTCGACCTGATTCGCCGGGCCCAAAATGTCGTGGTTGCCGGCAGCGCCCTGGTCTGGCTCGCCGCCTGGCTGTCGGAGGCAAGCAGCATTTACATGGCGAGCAGCGGGCGGTTCAATCCGATGCAGTGCCCGGATATCGATCTGCTGCCGCTCGATGACGCCCGTTATCAATTCTATCTGTTCCCAGTCTGCAACGGCTACGCTGCCGCCGCGGCCGGCCGCAGATCCGCGCCGCTGTGGCGATGGCTACCGCCGGGCGCGCTGCGGGAATTGCTGCGCGAGGCGCCTCGCTTCGATCCGCCGATCACCGAACTGCGCGCCGCGTTCGACGCGGACTATTACCTGCGGTCGAATCCCGACGTTGCCGCCGCCATTGCCGTGGGCGCGGCCGACGGACCCTGGCAGCATTACCGCGATATCGGCGCACGGCAGAATCGGCTGCCATTCGAACTTTCGCCGGATTGGTACGCGGCGCAGTACCCGTCCGCCGCGCTGGAAGTGGCGCAGGGCGACTACAGCAGCTTCGCCCATCATTACGTCGCCATTGGACGCGCCGCCGGCTACCGGCGCATGCCGGACGACCCCGGCCGGACGATGCGTGCGGGGCAGCGCACGGATTTCGGCCCGGTGGGAGCAAGACCCGGCGGGATCGGGACAGGCGGTGCATCTGTCACGACGTAGCCCGGCGCTTGCGGTGGATCGTCCGCGGCCGTGCACCCTTGCGACGGATCGCCCCCAATCCGCGCACCCTTGCGGCGTATCGCCTCCGCCCCGCATCATCCCTTGCATGAGCATCCCGATTCGTGTCCGCCGCCTGCCGCATGGTGAAGGCCTGGCCTTGCCGGCTTATGCCACCGGCGGTGCGGTTGGAATGGACCTGCTCGCGGCCGTCGTCGAGCCGGTCACCATCGCGCCCGGCAAGCGGGCGCTGATTCCCACCGGTCTCGCGATCGCTTTGCCGCCCGGCTACGAATTGCAGATCCGCCCCCGGTCCGGCCTCGCGCTGCGGCACGGTATCGTGCTGCCCAACAGCCCGGGAACGATCGACGAAGACTACCGCGGCGAACTGCAAGTGATCGTGCTGAACGCCGGCGACGCGCCGTTTGTCGTGGAGCGCGGCGCCCGCATCGCACAGGCGGTGCTGGCGCCTGTGGTCCGCGCGCGCTGGCAGGAGGTGACAAGCCTTGACGACACCGCCCGCGGCAGCGGCGGATTCGGCAGCACGGGGACCGGCACGGGCCGATAAGGAGTCTCGGCTCTCGCCGGGCCGGTGGACACAGGGCGCATCGCCGGCGCTGTCATGCGTCCGGCGTCCCGGAAGCTGGCACAGCGCCGCCAACAGTTTCTCGCCGTCCTCCGGCCCCGCCGCAGGGTGCCGGGGCGGAAACCGGCTCGCCCGGCGGCAGCGCGGCCTTCAATCGGCCGTTAGATTTGCTCGCCAGGACCGCCGGGGACTGCCGCGCCGTAGAGCTCGATCGCCTTCCGCCGGCCCGCCAGGCGTTCAAGCGCCAAGTACACCACCGGCGTGGTGTACAATGTCAGCGCCTGCGATACGATCAGCCCGCCCACCACCGCGATCCCCAGCGGCCGGCGCAGCTCCGCGCCGGTACCGAACGCCAGCGCCAGCGGCAACGCACCGAACAGCGCGGCAAGCGTCGTCATGATGATCGGGCGGAAGCGTTCCAGGCAGGCTTCGTGAATCGCCTCGAATGGAGTCAGGCCGCGATGACGCTCGGCTTCCAGGGCAAAATCGATCAACATGATGGCGTTCTTCTTCACAATGCCCATCAGCAGGACGATGCCGATCAGGCTCATCACCGACAGGTCGTTGCCCGTCGCCAACAGCGCCAGCAGGGCGCCGATGCCGGCCGACGGCAGCGTGGAGATGATCGTCAGCGGGTGCAGCAGACTTTCATACAAAACGCCCAGCACGATGTACATCGCGATCAATGCCGCACCGATCAGCAGCGGCTGCGTTGCCAGCGACTTCTGAAACCACTGCGCATTGCCGGCAAACTCGGTGCGCACATCATCCGGCATCCGCAGATCCCGCACGTCCTGCTCCACCAGTTTCTCGGCATCGCCCAGGGCCATGCCTTCGGGCAGGTTGAAGCTCAGCGTCGCCGACGGGAACTGGCCCTGGTGCCGCACCGCCAGCGGCGCAATGCCGCGTGCGAAATGCGCGACCGCGGACAACGGCACCTTGCCGCCGCCGGCGTCGCCGACATAGATACGGTCCAGCAAGGACGGATCGGTTTGCAGTGCCGGATCAACCTCCAGCACCACACGGTACTGATTGCGTGCGGTGTAGATGATCGAGACCTGGCGCTGGGCGTAGGCGTTGTTCAGCGCATTGTCGATGTCCACCGTCCTGACGCCGAGCCTTGCAGCGGCATCACGGTCGATGACGACGTTGACCTGCGGGCCGGCGCGATCCTGGTCGGATGTCACATCGACGATGCCGGGCGTTGACTTCAGCTTGTCTTCCAGCGCCTGCGCCCAGGTGCGCAGTTCGGCCAGGCTGGGCGAGATCATTGCGAACTGGTACTGCGATCCGCCCTGCCGCCCGCCGCCGCGCAGGTCCTGCGCCGAGAACAGAAATGTCTGCACCCCGGCGATCTTCGACAGCGGGCCGCGCAAGCGCTCGATGACCTGCTCCGACGACACTTTCCGTTCCGAAAGCGGCTTCAGGCTGATATTGAACCAGCCGCGATTCATCGAGGCCCAGCCGACGCCGACACCGACCCAGGCAGGGTCCCGCAATACCACATCCATCGCGGCGCGCTGCCGTTCCTCCATGGCCGTGAAGGAAATATCCGGCGAGGCGACGGTCGAACCGGCAATGATGCCGGTGTCCTGCAACGGCATGAAGCCCTTGGGGACGGTCTGGTACAGGCGCACTGTCAGCACGACTGTCAGCACGGTCAGCAGCAGCATGAACACGCGATGGCGCAGCGACCAGTCGAGCGTACGGGCATAGCCGCGCAGGCTGCCGCGGAACGCCGCTTCCATCACCCGGTCCACCGCACCCCAGAATCGTCCCTGCGGTTGCCGGCGCAAACGCATATAGCGGCCGCACAACATCGGCGTCATGGACAGCGACACCGCAGCGGAGACAGCGATCGCCAGGGTCATTGTCATGGCGAACTCGTGGAACAATTTGCCGAGGATGCCGCCCATGAAGATCAGCGGGATGAAAACGGCGACCAGCGATATGCTGATCGAGATCACCGTGAAACCGATCTGCCGCGAACCGGCCAGCGCCGCCTGCAATGGCGGCATGCCGTGCTCCATGTGGCGCACGATGTTCTCGATCATCACGATGGCATCGTCCACCACGAAGCCAACCGAGATCGTCAGCGCCATCAGCGAAAGATTGTCGATCGTGTAGCCGAGGAACCACATGCCGGCGAGCGTGCCGCAAATCGACAATGGCACGGTGACCGCGGCAGCGATGGTGGGAACCAGCCGGCGCATGAACAACACAACGACCAGCAGTACCAGGGCGATGGTGATCCCCATGGTGACCTGCACTTCGTCGACGCTGGCGCGGATGGTGGTGGTGCGGTCGGCGACGACGCTCATGCGGATGTCCGGCGGCAGCCAGGCGCGCAGTTGCGGCAACAGGGCACGGACGGCATCGGCGGTCTCGATCACGTTGGCGTCGGCCGCCTTGTAAACGGTGAGCAGGATTGCGGGGGTTTTGCCGTTCCAGGCGGCGAGGCGGGTATTGGCGGTGCCGTTGATCACCGACGCAACGTCGGAAAGGCGCAGCACCCCGGCGTGCCCGCTCTTGATCACCAGCGGCGCGTAGTCAGCCGCCTGGGAGATTTCGCCGTTGACAGCGATCGCTTCGGCGCGGCTGGGACCTTCGAAACCACCCGTTGGTTCCAGCACGTTGGTGGCGCGCACGGCCGCATAGATGTCCTGCTCGGACAGCCCGGCAGCGGCGAGACGCTGCGGATCCAGCCTGATGCGCACCGCCGGTTTCTCCGCGCCATTGACGAAGACCTGCGACACGCCGCGGGCCTGCGACAGGCGCTGCGACATGATGGTGTCGGTGGCGTCGTAGATTTGCGCGGTGGACAGCGTGCCGGACGACAGCGCGATGGTGATCACCGGGGTGTCGGCTGGATTGTACTTGCGATACCAGGGACGCACGGGAAGATCGGACGGAAGGTCGGTAATGGCGGCGTTGATTGCGGCCTGCACGTCATGCGCGGCGCCGTAGATGTCGCGGTCGATGTCGAACTGGATAACGATACTGGTGTTGCCGATCGCCGACACCGAGGTGATCTCCGTCACCCCGGAAATCTCCCCCAGGCGGCGTTCCAAGGGCGCGGCAACGGAGTTGGCCATGGTCTCCGGGTCCGCGCCGGGCCTTCCGGCGAACACGACGATGGTGGGAATGTCGACGCGCGGCAGGGCGGAGACCGGCAGGAAGCGGTAGGCAACGATTCCCGACAGCAGGATGCCGAGCGCGAGCAGGAAGGTGGCGACGGGGCGGGCGATGAAGATGGCCGAGAAGGTCATGATGAGATGGTCCGACCTTACCCTGGAGAGTTGTTGCGCGCGGCAGTGGCCATGCCTGGTCTCAACGCGATGGCAACGGCAGGCCCGGAATTGTGAAGCGGTGCCCCGCCATCCTAACGCATAACGGATCGCGGCGGAAAGGACGACAGTTGCATTGAGCGCTGAATGCCGCAGCCGGCCCCCGGCCCCTGTCGCCGCAAATGGGCGCTGTGATAATGTGAGGCAAAGGCTGCATGTTCGCATGCCGAGCAAGGAATTGACGACAGGAAATCGCCCCGCATGA
>Ga0335072_10015035_pt1 | contig 10991 bp, 5 predicted proteins | sample Lox_Sample_21_FD_206725 | JGI IMG/M metagenome (GOLD analysis project Ga0335072, IMG submission 206725) | Soil microbial communities from Loxahatchee National Wildlife Refuge, Florida, United States - Lox_Sample_2.1 | ecosystem: Environmental > Terrestrial > Soil > Wetlands | place: USA: Florida... | reverse complement strand
CGTGTACGCGAAGCCGGTCTGCGCGTTGGCTCCCGTGACCGTGAAGTCCACGCGCACGCCCTCGAGCGGGTTGCCGTTCTGGTCGGTGACGTTGGCGGTCGCCGTCGCGGTACCGCCGACCGGCCCGGTGCCACCCCCGCCCAGGGCGAGGGTCACGTTCGAGACAACCGCGATCGGCGAGAGCGTGAAGCCGCCCGGGTAGCCGTAACCGTCGTAGTTGCCGTAGCCGTAGACGGTGATGCCGAACGGCAGGGGGCCGCCGAGCACGTGCGAGCCGAACGGGACCGGCACCTGCGCCCCGGAGAAGCTCGAGCCGGGGATCGCGCTGAAGTCGCTGGCCGGGATGGCCGTGCCGTCGAGCGTCACGCTCCCGACCTCGCTGGTCGGCGCGACCACGTTGATGTAGTTCGCGGTGATCGCCGGGTCGGCTCCGTCGGGCTCGGTCGTGACCGTGTAGGAGTTGAGGAACTGGCCGGACGGCGGGATCGTCACCGAGAACGGGTCAGCCGACGCCCCGTCGTACTGGGAGCCGTTAGAGAACTGGGTAACGAAGATCGGCTTGTCCGAGGTGATCACCGAGGCCGCGCTCAGCGTCGTCTCGTAGAAGGCGTGAGCGTTAAGCGTCGCGACCGTGGCCCCGTTGACCTGCACGGTCGTGTCGTCCTCTGAGGCGAGGAAGCGGAAGGTGTCGCCGGTCCGCGTGGCCAGCGGCTCGGTGACGAAGCTCGTGCCCCAGGCCGTGACGGGGGTCAGTTCCTCCGCGAGCGTGTTACAGGCCTCGTCTTGCGCGGGGACGTAGGCGCAGTTGCTGCCCCCGAACACCGCGACCGGCTTGTCGGACGTGATGTCCGTGCCCGTGAGGTCGCCGTCCTCCACGTCGGCATCGTTCAGCTGGTAGGTCTGCCCCTGGTTGAGCTGCACGGTGTACGGCGTGCCCACCGTGTGCGATCCGATGGTCTCGCTCGGGATGATCGTGACGGTCGTGTCGTCGGCCGTGCCGACCACAGAGAACTGCGAGCCCTGCCCGATGTCGTTGGTGTAGGCCTCGACGATGTAGTGCTGGCCGAGGATGTCGGTCGGCAAGCCGAGGAAGCCATCGGTCGTGTACTCCTCGGTGTTCAGGCCGTACACCGACACGGGAGCCTCGGACGTGACATGGATGCCGTAGTCGCCGACCACGTCGGAAGTCAGGTCCTGGCCGTCGCTTGGCAGCGTCACCTGAGTGACCGTGCCGGGGGTAACGGTGAAGGACTGGCTGAAAGAGATCTCGGGCTCGGACACCGTTCCTGTCGTTGCCGTGTCGCCCGCGGCGAACAGGTACAGATTGCTCCCGCCGTCAAGGTTGCCCTCGAAGGTGAGCCAGAAGTCCGTACCCTGCGTGGTGTCCGGGGCGGTAGCCGTCGCGGCCGCCTGCGCGGCGGCGGCGGCCGCCGCACTGCCTCCGGCCGTGCCCGCCCCCGCGGCGAAGGACGACGTCCCGAGCGCGGTCGCTCCCAGCACGACCGCCGCGACGACGATCCGTCGCCCGCGCCAGCGCGGCCTGCCCCGGCCGGCAATCCCGGCCGGCGCCCTGACGCTCCCCACTGGCCGCGCCACTACCGACCGCAGCACACCCAATCCGGCTACGAGTGATCGACTCCAAGCCCGCCCCATCGCGCCCCCGCCCCTCAGCTCCCGCGCGCGAAAAATACTTGCTTGACTTCTACGGCAATTCGGGCCAAATAGCAACCCCTTGCCCGCCTTTGGGGGCACGGCTCCGTTTTACAAGGGAATCCATCTTGCGATGGAATCAATACGCGTAAATGCCAGTAGCGAGCATTCGCGCCTGCGTCTCGTGGCCCCTGTTACTAGCGGGAATTCCTGAGAATTACGCGACTTGGCTGGCGACGGCGGCCGCCTGGGCGGGATTCACCCGGACCGCGCCCGCGAACTCGCTGCCGAAGGCCGCGGGGACCACCTCGACGTCCTCGCCCGGCTGCGGGGCCTGGATCATCCAGCCGTGGCCGAGGTAGATCGCGACGTGCGAGATGTAGTTGGGCGCGGTCGAGTCAGTGTGGTAGAAGAGCAGGTCGCCGGGCTGCAACTGACTCACGGGCACCGACGGCCCGGTCAGCGCCTGGTCGGCCGCCACCCGCGGCATGGTGATCCCGGCCTGCCGGAATGACCATTGCACGAGGCCCGAGCAGTCGAACACGTCCGGCCCGTCCCCGCCCCACACGTACGGCTTGCCACGCTCGCTCATCGCGGTCGCGAGCATCACGTTGATCGCTGAGGAGGAAGCGCCGCTGGCCGACGACGACCCGGCGCCGGCCGTCCCTGATGCCGACCCGCCCGTGGTGACCACGTTAACGAGATGCTGGACGGCGGCCCCCTTGGGGAGCAGCTTGGTGATCGCGCTGGCCGCGCCGTTGATGTTCGTGTCGCGAAGCGAGATGACCAGGGCGTTGTCGGCGGGCGCGCCGAGGGAGCGAGCGACCTGGTGGGAGACGACCGCGTTGACTCCGCCGATGCCGAGCGTGCCGAAGGCCACGACCCGCAGCCCGGCGGTGCTCCGCCCGGCCACGCTGACCGTCTTGCCCAGCGGCAGCTTGTCCAGCTCGCCCATCGTGTAAGAGACGGCGATGCCGCCGGCGGCCACGCCTCGCCACAGGGCGTCGGAGGCCGCGGTCGGCTTGGCCGCGAACGAGCGGAACCCCGACGGGTCCACGCCGAGCACGGCGGTGTAGGTCCCGTTGATCCGCATCCGGACCGCCTCGACCGGCTCGGCCGCGGTCACGTCGGACAGGCCGCTCACCGCGGTCAGCACCGACTTCGGCAGGGAGGACGGGGAGACGACGATCAGGTCAGCGGTCAGGGTCCGCTTCAGCGGCGCGACGACCGGCGCGCCTGCCGCTTGCACGGCCGGGACGGCCGTCCTTGAGTCGACCGTGAACGCCATATCCGGCAGGTAGCTCGCGGCGGCCTTGCCCGTCACCGGGGTCACGGGAGGCAGGGTCGCCACGCTGGTGGCCGTGGGCCCCGGAGTGACCGGCCCGCCCGCCCGGCCCGAGCCCAGGGCAGCCTCATCGGGAGCTCTCGAGGACCCGCCCACGACCGTTACGGTAACGCCGGTGACTACGCCAAGCACCGCGGTCGCCGCGACGACAGCCGGCAGCGCCTTCCGCCACCCACTGCGCCGGATCGCCCGCGCGAGGCGAGGAACGCTTCCGCCGGTCAGGTGCACGTGTTTAACGATGCCCCAAAACCAGGGAACGAGTCCACTCTTAACCCACATTGTCAGACCTTTTAGGGCACTTATTCATCTTCCGTTCACTGCCTGCGAGAGCTCTTTCCGCAGGTCGGCGGGGGTTGTCGCCGGAAGCTGGCAGGTGAACCCCCGGCAGACGTAGGCCGTGGGGGCGCCATTGACGAAGCCGCGGCCTGACAGCAAGGGAACTGCCTCGGCCGCCCCGTCCCCCATCGCCAGAACGGTCCCGCCCCCGGCTCCGTGCAGCGCCGTCCGCAGCAAGTCCCCCGTGCGGGGGTCATCGGCCGACCCGACGATCGCGATCTCGACTGGTCCGGCCAGCAGCGCTTCCGCGACCGCCAGCCCCATGCCGCAGGCACGGGGGTGCTTGCCCGCGACCGCGGGCAGCACGCCCAGCGCGGCCACGGCCGCGTCCCGGTGGCGGGCCGACCCGGTAAGCGCCGCGTAGGAGGCCAGCGCGTCGGCCGCCGCGAACGTTCCCGACGGGGTCGCGCCGTCGAGCGGGTCGGCCGGCCGGAAGATCAGCTTCTCCCCGTCGGCGGGCGCGTCGTAGAAGCCACCGGACTCGTCGGGGAACTCGGCCAGCACGGTCTCGAGCAGCTCGGCGGCGTCTTCGGCCCACCGGGCCCGCCCGGTCACGCCGAACAGCGTCAGCAGCCCGGCCGCCAGGCACGCGTAGTCCTCTAGCTGTCCGGCGCTGGGGCCGGCCACACCGTCGCGCGAGGTCCGCACGAGCCGGGCCTGGCCGTCGGCCGACGGGGATAGGTGGACGCTGACCAGCAGCTCGGCCGCGTCCGCCGCGGCCGTCACGAAGTCGGGCCGGTTGAACAGGATGCCCGCCTCGGCCAGGGCGGCGATCGCCAGGCCGTTCCACGCGGCGACGACCTTGTCGTCCCGGCCCGGCCAGGGCCGGGACGCCCTGATCTCAAGCAGGAGGCCGCGAATCCGGTCCAGGCGCTCGGTGTCCTGCTCGCCGGCCGCCAGCCGGCGTTGCAGCACCGACGTGCCATGCTCGAACGTCCCGCCCTCGGTCACGCCGAAGGCCGCGGCGGCCAGGGCGGCGTCCTGCGCCCCGAGCACCTCGCGAAGCTCGCCGGGGGTCCAGACGTAGAACGCCCCCTCCTCGGCCTGCCCGGCCTGGCCGTCACCGCCCGGGGGCAGGCTGTCGGCGTCGAGCGAGGACGCGAAGCCGCCCTCGGCGGTGCGCAGGTCCCGCAGGATGAACTCGCACGTCTCCTCGGCGATTCGCCGGGCCGCCTCGGTCCCCGTGCTTCGCCACCAGTGGGTGTAGACCCGGGCCAGCAGCGCGTTGTCGTAGAGCATCTTCTCGAAGTGCGGCACGGTCCAGGTGGCGTCCACGCTGTAGCGGCAGAAGCCCCCGCCGAGCTGGTCATACATCCCGCCTGAGGCCATCTCGGTAAGCGTGGCCGCCGCCATCTGGCCGGCGGCGTCATCGTGATCCTGGCCGGCCCGCTCGCTGTGGCGAAGCAGGAACTCCAGCGCCATCGAGGGCGGGAACTTGGGGGCCTGGCCGGGGCCTCCGGCTGGGCCGCCCGCCGCCTCAAGAGCGGCCACCGCGGCCCGCGTCGCCTCCGCCAGTGCCTCGAGAGAAAGGCCACCGGCGATGCCGAGCCCGGCGACTGCCGAGGACTGCGAGGCGAGAATGGCCACGTTCCGTTCTGAATCGGAAATGAGCTTGTCCCGGTCGGTCGCCCAGGCCTGGGCTACGGCCTGGACCAGCCGGGTGAAGTGCGGCCTGGGAAAGTACGTCCCGCAGTAGAGCGGGTGGCCGTCGGGGGTCGCGAAGACCGTCATCGGCCAGCCGCCCTGGCCGGTCATGGCCTGGGTAGCGGTCATGTAGACGGCGTCCACGTCCGGGCGCTCCTCGCGGTCGACCTTGATCGCGACCACGTTCTCGTTGACGATGGCGGCGACCTGCGGGTCCTCGAACGACTCGTGGGCCATGACATGACACCAGTGGCAGGCGGCGTACCCGACCGAGATGAACACCGGCACGTCCCGCCGCCGGGCCTCCGCGAAGGCCTCCTCGCACCACGGCCACCAGTCGACCGGGTTGTCCGCGTGCTGGAGAAGGTAAGGACTAGTCGCGCTCGCCAGTCGATTCGCCATGCCCTCATTGTGCATGCCGGGCGTCAGCCCCATGCCAGCGGCGTGTGCGCGGCGTGCCAGCGGCCCGCTTCACACTGAAAACATGACAGATCTAGCCATTGAGGCCATCGGGCTCACCAAGTCCTTTGGCGACACGAAGGCACTAGCGGGGGTGGATCTCGCGGCGCGCCGGGGCAGCGTGCTCGGCGTGCTTGGCCCGAACGGCGCGGGCAAGACGACCGCTGTCCGCATCCTCGCCACCTTGCTGCGCGCCGATTCTGGGATCGCCAGGATCAACGGGTTCGACGTACGGGCCCAACCCGACCGGGTACGAGCCAACATCGGCCTGACCGGCCAGTTCGCCTCGGTCGACGATGACCTGACCGGTCTGGAGAACCTGGTCATGATCGGCCAGCTCCTTGACCTTCCCGTGAAGGCGGCCCGGGCACGGGCGGTCGAGCTGCTTGAGTGGTTCGACCTCGCCGAGGCGGCCAAGAAGCGGGCCAAGACCTACTCGGGCGGCATGCGGCGCCGCCTGGACCTGGCGGCCTCCCTGGTGGGCAGGCCGCCGGTGATCTTTCTTGACGAGCCGACCACCGGCCTTGACCCGGCCAAGCGCGAGGACATGTGGGACGTGGTCCGGTCGCTGGTCAGCGATGGCTCCACGGTCCTGCTGACCACGCAGTACCTGGAGGAGGCCGACGCGCTTGCCGATCAGATTACCGTGATCGACCACGGTCGCGTGATCGCTAACGACACGCCCCACGGCCTCAAGCGAGTGATCGGCGGCCAGCGGCTGACCGTGCACCCGATCGACCCGGCTCGCTACGACGACCTGCTGACCGTGCTGTCGGCCATCCCGCAGACCGCCGGGCATGCCCCGGAGGCCAACGGGCGCGGCTCGGTGACGATCCAGGTCGAGAGCGACGACGTGCTGCCCGAGGTGGTGACCCGGCTGCGAGCCGCCGGAATCGCCGTCGACGAGCTCTCCCTGCACCTCCCCAGCCTGGACGAGGTGTTCTTTACCCTGACCGGGCTCCGGTCCGGCGACTCTCACGCCCCCGAGGAGGTGCTCTCATGAGCGCGATGACCCTGACAACTGCCCCGGTCAGCACGACCCAGAAGAAGCGGTTCAACCCCAGGCACGCCTTCGTGCTGGCCAAGCGCAACGTCGTCAAGTCCATGCGCACTCCCGAGCAGTTCATGGACGTGACGCTGCAGCCGATCATCTTCCTCGGGCTGTTCACCTACATCTTCGGCGGAGCGCTGGCCCACGGGTCTCAGCACAGCTACCTGGAGTTCCTGCTGCCGGGGATGCTGGGCCAGACGATCGCGATGAGCAGCGTCGCCATCGGCCAGAACCTGCACGCCGACATCGACAAGGGTGTCTTCGACCGGTTCAGGTCCCTGCCGATCGCCCGGGCCGTCCCGCTGATCGGCGCGGTGCTGGCCGAGTTCATCCGCTACGCGATCGTCTGCGTGGTCACGCTGGCATTCGGCTACGCGATTGGCTTCCGCATCACCACCAACCCGCTCGACCTGCTGGCCGCGTGCGGGATCTCGATCTGCTTCGCCCTGTCGTTCGCCTGGGTCTCGGTGTTCGTCGGCATGACGGTCCGCAGCGCGGGCGCGGTGCAGGGCATCATGTTCCTGTTCATCTTCCCGCTGTCGTTCGGCAGCAACGTCTTCGTGCGGCCCACGACGATGCCCGGCTGGCTGCAGGCCTTCGTGAGCGTCAACCCGATGTCGCACCTGGTGTCGTCGGTGCGCGGCCTGCTGATCGGCGGCGACGTCGGCGCGCAGATCGGCTGGACATTCGCCTGGTGCGTCGGGCTGCTCGTGGTGTTCTTCCCGCTGGCCCTGCGGGCCTACATCCGGCGGGCCTGATCGCAGGTCAGGCGGACCCGGTCGCGGGTCGGGCGGGCCTGGTCGCGGGTCGGGCGGGCCTGGTCGCGGGTCGGGCGGGCCTAGTCGCGGCCCTACAAGCTCGCCGGGTCGAGGTGGCTGATCGCCTCGGCCCGGCCGAGCGCCATTCCGCGCTCGTAGGCCTTCCGGTACGGGGCCGCGCCGAGGGTATCCCTGAGCCGGGGCGCGAGCACCCTCATCGCCAGGTCGGTGCGGTCCTCACCGCCCCGCACGACGATGCGGGCCCCGAGCATCTCGGCGGCCCGCCCAGGCTGGCCCAGGTCGCTGGCCAGGTAGGCGAGCGCCCCGGCCACGCTGGCCAGCAGCGGCATGTCCTCGGAGGCGACCCCCTCCGCATAGGCCAGCGCGGCCCGTTCCCTGGCCATCGGCAGGTCGGCGTCGGACAGGGCGATCAGCGTTCCCGCCGTCGCCACCACCGCCGCCAGGTGATGGCGGGCCGGATGGGCGGTGCCGAGTCGCCCGACACCCTGCACGGCGATCGCGTACCGCGCTCGAGCCTGCTCGACGTTCCCAACCGTGGCCTCGAACGAGGCTATCCCGGCCGACACCATCGCCACGTCCATTTCCGAACCGTCGAGCTGGGCGGCCTCGAGCGCGGAGTGGTAGTACTCACGGCCACTGGCCAGGTCACCGCGCCGGGCCGCGATGTCGGCCAGTTGCAGTTGCATGTGGGCCTCATCGTCGGTCGAGCCCATCTCGGCCAGGACCCGGCTCGCCTCGGCGAATGAGGCGGCCGCCCCGTCCAGGTCGCCGTCCATCATCTGCACGTGGCCGGTAATCCGCACCGCGCTCGACAGGCCCCAGCGCTCGCCGATCACGCGGAACCGCTCAAGCGCGTGCGCGCTGGCCGTCCGGACCGTCTCCATGTCCCCGTTGTTCTCGGCCAGGGCCGCGGACATCAGCCACGACGCCGCGACCAGCCACTGGTTCTGGCTGGCCCGCGCCTCCGCGATGTACCGGTGGGCGCGCTCGGTGTCCTGGAGGAACATCGCGAACGCGGGCCGCATCAGCCCGGCTATCGGGTGCGCCTCGAAGTTCAGCACGTCAATCCGGGTGGCCAGGGCGGGAAAGCCCTTTTCCACTGCCTCCTTGGCCGGGCCGCTCGCCCCCATGGACTGGGTGATCAGGTGGAGTGTGTCGGCGATGGTGCGCAGGTCGGGGTCCGCCTCGCCCGGCACCGCCACGGCCTGGGCGATCAGCTCGGAGATGTCCGCGTGGTTGCCCAGCAGGAACGCCACGGTCGAGACGGACACGGCCAGCGAGATCGCCTGCTGGGCGTCGCCGACGTCACACCAGTAGCGCAGGGCCGCGAGGATGTTGTCCCGATCGGCGGCGATGACCCTCAGCCAGCGGATCTGGTCACCGGTCAGCAGGTGGGGCATGGCCTCCTGGGTGAGGCCCGAGTAGTAGGCGGCGTGGCGTCGCCGGAGCTCTTGCAGTTCAGAACCGCCGCGCACCGCCCGCTCGGCCAGCTTCTCCGCGCCGTACTCACGGATGGTCTCAAGCATCCGCAGCCGGGCGCCGCCGTCCACTGGCTGGAGTAGCGACTTGTCGGCCAGCGATGAAAGCAGCTCGTCGATGTCCTCGCCGGCCAGCTTGTCATCCAGGCCGTCATCGCCGTGGCTATCCGGGTGGGCACAGACCTCGGCCGCGGCGTGCGGTGTCGCGCCGGCCGGGAAGACCGACAGCCGCTCGGCCAGCAGCTGCTCGGTCGGGCTGAGCAGGTCCCAGCTCCACTCCACGACGGCCCGCAGCGTGCGGTGCCTGGGCAGGGCCGTCCGGCTACCGCCAGTGAGCAGCCGGAACCGGTCGTCCAGCCGGCGTGAGATCTCGGCCAGCGACAGGGTCCGCAGCCGCGCCGCGGCCAGCTCGATGGCCAGCGGCAGGCCGTCAAGCCGCCGGACGATGTCAGTGACGAGCGGCAGGGTCTCTGTGCCCAGCGTGAAGCCGGGGCTGACGGCGGTGGCCCGGTCGGCGAACAGCGCCGTGGCCGGATCCTGGGCCAGCGGCGGCACGACGAGCAGCGACTCGCCGGTGATGCCCAGCGGCTCCCGGCTCGTGGCCACGATCCGCAGCCCGGGGCTGTGCGCGAGCAGGGCATCCGCCAGGTGCGCGCAGGCGTCAATGAGATGCTCACAGTTGTCAAGCACGAGCAGCGCCCGCACGTCGGCTAGCCCGTCCAGCAGCCGGGTCTGCGCGTCCCGGCTGGTGAGCCGCTGCGTGCCATCGATCATGAGGCGCGTTTCCCGCAGGCCGACCGAGCCAAGCACCGCCTGCGCCACGTCGGCGCCGTCGGTGACCGAGGCGAGCTCGGCCATCCACACCCCGTCGGGAGTCATCTCGCCGGCGTCTTTGCCGACGTCTTGGCCAGCGCCGCTGGCTACCAGGGCGGCCACCTCGCTGGCCAGCCGGGTCTTGCCCGCGCCACCCGGCCCGACCAGCGTGACGAGCCGGTAGACGGCCAGGGCGTTGCCAACCCGGCTGACCTCATCCTCCCGGCCGACGAAGCTGGTGAGCTGGGCGCGCAGGTTCGTGCGCCGACCGGGCGGCGTGGCGCTGGCCGCGGCTGCGGGCGGCTCCAGGGTCCCGCGCAGTACCTCGAGGTGCACGGCTTGCAGCTGGGCGCCCGGGTCGATGCCGAGCTCGTCAGCCAGGCGGCCGCGCAGCCGCTCGTAGGCGGCCAGGGCCTCGGCCTGGCGGCCGGTGACCGCGAGCGCCCGCATCTGCAACCCGGTGGCCTTCTCGTTCAGCGGGTTCCCCGCGGCCAGCGCCTCAAGCTCGGCGGCATGCGCGGCCGCCCGCCCGGCCTCGAGCTCGCCGGCCAGCCAGTCGAGGGTCGCGTCCAGCCGCAGATCGGTCAGCCGCATTGCGTAGGGCGTGGCGAACTCCCCGACGTCCTCGAGGGCGGGGCCACGCCAGAGCGCCAGGGCCTCCTCGAGGCGCCCCGCCGCGACCAGCCGCTCGAAGCAGAGCGCGTCCACGTCATCGGGGCCGACCGCCAGCCGGTACCCGGCCGCGGACTGCTCGACCGTCGACGGTCGGCCCAGGGCGCGCCGCGCCCGCGAGACCAGGGTCTGCAGCGCGTTGGCCAGGTCGGCGGGCGGGTCTTGCCCCCAGACCGCCTCGGCCAGCGCGGCCGTGCTCACCGGGCGTCCGCCCGCGAGCGCCATCCGTGCGACCAGGTCACGCAGACGCGCGCCGGCGACGGGAAGACAGTCGCCGGCGTCGCTGCGTACCTCGAAGGGCCCGAGGAGCGTTACCCGCACTTGTCCATTTTCGCCGGCCGCAGGCCAGCGCGCGAACCCACGGCTCAGACTGCTCTCAGCGAGCTGCGGACGCGCGATCTCAGCCAGCTACGGACCAGAGCGCGAATTCGCGCGCAGACTGCCCTCAGCGGGGACCCGGGCCAGCCCGCGAACGGGCGCGGAATAGCCTCAGCGGGGCTCATTTCTCATGATCACGTGTCAAAATGGTCGCCATAGCGACCATTTTGACATGGTAAACGGCAAAGAGGGGGGTTCTGGCCGCCGGGAGAGCTTTTACTGTGGCACCGGGCGAGTCCGGGGGCCGCCGGGAGAGCTTTGCGGTGGCACCGGGAGTTGAGGGGGGCGCTAGGCCGTTTGGGCCGGGGCCCGGGTGGCGCCTAGCTCTCTGGCGGCCAGGCCAATGAGGTAGAACAGGGCGCCGCCGATGCCGACGAAGAAGCCGA
>Ga0335072_10015034_pt1 | contig 10992 bp, 7 predicted proteins | sample Lox_Sample_21_FD_206725 | JGI IMG/M metagenome (GOLD analysis project Ga0335072, IMG submission 206725) | Soil microbial communities from Loxahatchee National Wildlife Refuge, Florida, United States - Lox_Sample_2.1 | ecosystem: Environmental > Terrestrial > Soil > Wetlands | place: USA: Florida... | reverse complement strand
GTCACGCTGATCATCGGGGGAACCGGCCTGTGGCTCGCGATCACCGCGATGTCGCGCTCCAGCCGGGATGGCTCGGCCCGCCCGCGCCTAGTGATCCTCGCCACGGTGCTCGCCGCCGTGGGCACCGGGCTGAGCGCCCTGGCGCTCGCCGGGTTCGCGCTGTTCTGGACGCAGATCAACCAGTACGGCAATTGCCTGGCCGGGGCGACCACGGTGGCCGAGCAGAACGCCTGCAATCAGCAGCTCAACAACTCGCTGCAAGACAAGTTCGGGCTACCCAGCCGCTGACGCCGCCGGCCCCCGGCCTGCCCTAGTCTTCTGGCTCCGCGCCGTCTTCACGCTCGCCCGCCCACGGGTCGAAGTAGATGCGGTGACCGCCGGCCGTGTCGGACTCGTCGATGACGGCGGGCATCGGCCCGCTGGCCCGCACTCCCCCGCTGGCCGCGGTGACGCCCACCGCCTCTGGAGAGGCGGCGGCGAGCACAGCCTCGGCCTGCGCGGCCGACTCGATCCGCTTGACGTGGTGGCGGAGGATGAGCCAGTTCACCACTCCGGCCGCTACCGCCGACGTCACCCCTATCTCCAGGACCGCGACCACGCCGACGTCGGCCGCCGCCGGGCCAACCGTTCCTAGCCGGCCCGCGCCCAGTGGCCCGCCGGAGAACTTGGCGAGGACCCCGATGACGGCGGCCGTGAGCGACCCGGTGAGCAGTCCCCACAGCGGTGCGGCCTCGAGGAACGGGGTAGGGGCGATCCGCACGGTCATCGCGCCCGCGAGCACCCCGGCCAGATAGGGCGTGACCAGTACGAAGAATCCGAGCCAGGCCGGGAAGGCCGCTCCGGTGCTGACTGGCAGCCCGGCGAGGATGGGGAAGAGCGGTACCGCACCGAGAGCCGACCCGTTGGGCGATACCGCCGTCCCCATACCGAACGAGAACCCGGGCCCGAGCATGTAGGCGACAGCCCAGATGACCGAGTTAGGCAGGTAGCTGATCCCGGCGAGCAGCAGCAGGACCGAGCCGAATACCCCGGGGCTGAGCGCGTTGACCGCGCCGGTGTAGGTATGAAGGTGAAGGGTGAGCGACGTGGCGGAAAGCAGCGCGCCCGCCGCCGTCACCGTCGCCAGCGACGCGACCATGCCCAAGACGATCGACCGGGACCGGGGCGGCATCAGCCCGGCCAGCTTCCGCCACGGCGCTAGGCCGCGTGCGGCGCCGAACCCGCCGGCCACGAAGGCAATCAGGAAGCCCATCACGACCGCCTGCCATAGCGACGGCGCCGCGACCGGGGTCCGGCTGCCCACGGCCACGGCTGCGGTGAACAGCGCATAAGGAAAGGCAATCGCGAGGGCCGCATGCCACACGTGCCGCAACCGCCGCACGTGTCCCTCGCTGGTTAGCCAGCGTCCGGCCCGCTCGAGCAGGGCGCCGGGCAGCAGCACCAGGCCCAGCGGCAGCAGGCCCACCCGGCCGACGCCGCGCACCGTGATCTCGACGTGGTGCGCCACCAGCCACAGCAGCCCGGCCGAGCGGAGCACCCCCGGCAGGCCGCTGCCCACCCCGACGTGCGGGGCGGTGATCCAGCCGACGAGCGTGATGAGCACGAGCACGGCCAGCCCGCTCGCCGCCGCCGCCAGCGCGGCGATTCCCCCGGCCATGAGCATGGGGCGGGTCGGCAGGACGATTCCGGCTGGGCCGCGTGACCTCGATGGCCGCAGGCCGGCGGAAGCACTCACAACGCCCATCCTGGCAAGCTGCCGGGCAAACAGCACGTCGCCACGCCGTGTTTGCCTGGGGGTACAAACCAACCCCCAGACCCCCAGGCCCGCGCGCTTTTACGCGCCGCCTTCCCTCGCTCTCGCTCCTCGTACCTCGGAGCTACCGCTCAGTCCAGGCGGCGCTGCGCTTGGGCAAAACCGGCGCTGGTGCTCGGTCAGGCTGGCGAGAACGGGGTTAGCAACCTCACATACCCCGCACGACACACGTCGGTAACCTGGTCAGCGACTGGCCCTATCCACGGACTAGGCTGCTTGTGACCTAGGACAATCCCAAGAGACGGACCCCCAGTGGACCTGTTTGAGTTTCAGGCTAAGGAGCTGTTCGCCGAATACGGCGTCCCGGTTCCGAAGGACAAGGTCGCCAACACCGCCGAAGAGGCCCGGGAGATCACGGCCGCGTACGCGACCGAGGGCATCGGACAGGTCGTCGTGAAGGCGCAAGTGAAGACCGGTGGCCGTGGCAAGGCCGGTGGCGTAAAGCTGGCCGACAGCCCAGCGGACGCTTATGAGAAGGCCAGCAAGATCCTCGGCATGGACATCAAGGGCCACACGGTCCACCGGGTCCTGATCGCTGAGGCGACGGATATCAAGTCCGAGTACTACCTGTCGTTCTTGCTCGACCGGGCGAGCCGGACCTTCCTGTCGATCTGCTCCGTCGAGGGCGGCGTGGAGATCGAGGAAGTCGCGCACACCAACCCCGACGCCATCGCACGCATCCCAGTCTCGCCGCTGACCGGCGTGGACCACGAGAAGGCACTGGAGATCGTGCGGGCCGGCCGCATCCCGGCCGAGGCCCAGGAGGGCGCCGCGATCCTCGCCGAGCGCCTGTGGGCGATGTTCGTCGATGAGGACGCCACGCTGGCCGAGGTCAACCCGGTCGTGCTGACCCCAGATGGCAAGGTGCTCGCGCTCGACGGCAAGGTCACGCTGGACGAGAACGCCGGCTTCCGCCAGGACCTTGGCAAGTTCACCGACCTGGCGTCGACCGACCCGCTTGAGGCGAAGGCCAAGGAGAAGCACCTCAACTACGTCAAGCTCGAGGGCGAGGTTGGCATCATCGGCAACGGGGCCGGCCTGGTGATGTCCACGCTGGACGTCGTCGCTTACGCGGGCGAGGAGTTCGGTGGCATCCGCCCGGCGAACTTCCTGGACATCGGGGGCGGCGCGTCCGCCGAGGTGATGGCCAACGGCCTGGAGATCGTGCTTTCCGACCCGGCCGTCCGTTCTGTCTTCGTGAACGTCTTCGGTGGCATCACCGCCTGCGACGCGGTCGCCAACGGGATTATCTCCGCCGTCGCCTTGCTCAAGGAGCGCGGCGAGGTCGTTGACCGCCCGATCGTCGTCCGGCTAGACGGCAACAAGGCGGCCGAGGGCCGCCAGATCCTCCGGGACGCCCAGCTGGCGATCGTCGAGCAGGTGGACACGATGGACGGCGCCGCGAAGCGGGCCGCCGAGCTGGCCAGCGCCGCGAAGGGAGCATGAGATGGCCATCTTCCTTACGGCCGAGAGCCGGGTCCTGGTCCAGGGCATCACCGGTGGCGAGGGCCGCAAGCACGGCGCGCGGATGCTAGCCGCCGGGACCCGCGTTGTCGGGGGCACCAACCCGAAGAAGGCCGGCACCACCATTGAGCTGAACGGGACCGAGGTCCCGGTGTTCGGTACGGTCGCGGAGACGATGGCCAAGACCGGCGCCGACGTCTCGGTGATCTTCGTCCCGCCGGCCGGCGCGAAGGCCGCCGTGATCGAGGCGATCGACGCCGAGATCCCGCTGGCGATCGTGATCACCGAGGGCATCCCGGTGCACGACACCGCCGAGTTCTGGGCGTATGCCACCCAGAAGGGCAACAAGACCCGGATCATCGGCCCGAACTGCCCTGGCCTCGCCTCCCCCGGCAAGTCCAACGCCGGCATCATCCCGGCTGACATTACCCCGGCTGGCCGGATCGGCCTGGTGTCCAAGTCGGGCACGCTGACCTACCAGATGATGTACGAGCTGCGAGACATCGGCTTCTCCACCGCGGTCGGCATCGGCGGTGACCCGATCATCGGGACCACGCACATCGACTGCCTGCAGGCGTTCCAGAACGACCCCGAGACCGACGTCATCGTGATGATCGGTGAGATCGGCGGCGACGCCGAGGAGCGGGCCGCCGCGTTCATCAGCGAGCACGTGACCAAGCCGGTCGTTGGCTACGTCGCCGGCTTCACCGCGCCCGAGGGCAAGACGATGGGTCACGCCGGCGCGATCATCTCCGGCTCGGCCGGCACCGCCCAGGCGAAGAAGGAAGCGCTGGAGAAGGTCGGCGTCCGCGTGGGCAAGACCCCGAGCGAGACCGCGGTCCTCGCCCGCGAGGCCTACCGCGCCCTGTAAACAGCAGCAAGCCAAGCCGCCCGGCCCACACGCAGTGGGCCGGGCGGCTTCTTGCTTTGCGAGTCAAGGCGCGGGGACCCGGGGGCTGGTTTTCATTCCCCTCAGGAGATAAGGCCGCGTGGCGGGTTCCCACTTGCTCATTGACCCAGGTCACGATGTCGGTGATGGGGGCACCCGGGCCGAAGATCTTGGCCACGCCCAGGCCATAGAGCTCCGTGATGTCCGCCTCGGGGATGATGCCGCCACCGAAGACGGTGATGTCGGTGGAGTCCTGTTCCCTCAGAAGCTCGACGACGCGGGCGAAGACCGTCATGTGCGCGCCCGACAGGACCGACAGCCCGATCGCGTCGACGTCTTCCTGGATGGCGGCCGACACGATCTGCTCCGGCGTCTGGTGCAGGCCGGTGTAGATCACCTCGACGCCCGCGTCGCGCAGGGCGCGCGCGACCACCTTCGCGCCCCGATCGTGCCCGTCAAGGCCGGCCTTGGCCACGATGACCCGGATCTTGCTCGCCACCACGCTGCTTCTCCCTAGTACGTGCCCGCCGACTATCAGACTCAGCGTAATGCGGGAGTGAGCGGCGCCTCATGTGAGGCTCACCACGGCACTACCTGTGGTGACGTAGCCAGCCAAGACTGTGACCGAATTGCACCTCCCAGCCGCGAAAAATCGCTAAAGCTGTTGATTATGCCGTAAAACGCGGTACGATCAACAGCTTGCGTGTCGAGAGGTGGCGGCTCGGCCGTCCGGGGCGGTAGTCAGAGTGACGTGGTGCTAGTGGGCTGGCCATTGGTGCCAAAGTGCTCGAAGTGAGCAGAGGTGAGCGGCACTAGCCGTGGCGATGGCGGTCAGGGACGGCGGCCAGGGGGCCACGGCAGTTGGGGGGCGACGGCGGTCAAGGGCGGCGGTTTGGCGGCGGCGGTCAGGGACGGGGGGTTGGCGACGGCGGTCAGGGACGGCGGGTTAGAAGACGCAGGGGATCCCGTACTTGGCGTTGGCTTCGACCCTGATTGTGCCGCCTTCGGTGTTGACCTGCCCCGGCGGTATCGATGACGTGGGTGCCGGGCCGCCGAGGGCCTGTGGCAGCGCCAGGGCATCGCCGCCCAGGATGACCTGCACGTGCCCGGCCGGAACCACATCGCTCGCGGTGGCGGTCACGCCGAAGTCCCTGGCGATCAGGGCCGCGTTCGCTGACGCGCCCGGGCCATAGGACACGGTGGTCAGGGCCTGCTGGATGGCCGCGGTCGCGACGATGCCGGCCTGGTAGCCCTTAGCCGCGAGTGCTAGCGACGTCTGGCCAGCCAGTCCTTCCGTCTGGCCCGCGTTGTAGACGTTGACGGTCACGGTGGACGGTGGCGGCAGCGCTATCAGGGCCTTCCTGGCCCACGGCAGGCTGGTCCGGCCCTTGCTCCCGCCGCCCTTGCCCGGCGATGATCCTGGGGCCTGGCTGAATGCCCGGGTGATCTCGGACTGGATCGAGCCGGGATTGACGGCCTCGACGTCGCCGATGGAACCGACGCTCTCCGGCCCGGCGACCGGGGTCGTGTGGAAGGTAAGGTTCTGTCCGGTCAGCGCGTCCATCTCGCCCGCGAACTGCAGAAGGTTCCAGCCCTTGCTCGTGATCAGGTAGTTGCTGGCGAAGCTGAGCATGGAGTTGAGCTGGCCGACGTCGCTGAGCAGGCCTTCGGTCTTCAGCTTCCACAGCACGTAGTCGAGGACGGCCTGCTGGCGGGCGGTCCTGTCCAGGTCCCCGGCCGGAAGGTTGTCCCGCTCCCTCACAAACGACAGGGCTTGCGCGGCGTCCAGGTGCTGGTAGCCCGCCCTCAGGCTGGCACCGGAATTTGAGTCGGTCAGGTTCGTGCCGCCGTGATAAGGCTTCACGCACACCTCGATGCCGCCGAATTCGTGGGCGAGCTCGTAATAGCCGTAGAGATTGAGCTCGGCGAACTTATTGATTGTCTGACCGGTTAGCGCCTCGACTGTCTGGACGGTGGCCAGCCGCCCCGCCTCGTTGCCTTCGAACTCCTGCTGCCAGGATGGCATCTTCGGGTTGGTGGCCAGAATCTGATCGATCCGGGCGGCCATCGCGTACCCGTAGGCGTTGTCGATCTTGCTCATCGCGGGCCCGAAGCCCATGGTCCCGTACATTCGCACATAGGAGTCCCGGGGAATGGAGAAGCCAACCGCCTTCTGCCCACCCGGGAATATGTGGATGAGGATCAGGGTGTTGGTGGCGTCACCACCGTTGTCCCCGATGTGCATGATGTCCTCAAGCGAATGGGGCAGAGCCTTACCGCTCCAGTAGGTACGCGATTCCAGCCCCATGACCAGGATGTTCATCGATCCGGTCGACGGCCCGCCCGCTAGTACGCCCGAGGCGCCAGTGATGTCGGCCTTAGTTTGCGCATAGTACCCGACGCCCGCCGCGAGCAGGACAAGCGAGGCCAGGCCACAGCTGAGGACGTACGCCGCCCTGCCCGCCACTGCCGCCACGCCACGCGAACCCGGCATCACAGTGTTCCCCTTCAGTCACGGTGACCAGTGGTCAATGGGCCGAAGACTACCTTGTCGATACTGCGCGGAGTCGGATCATGACTTAGTGTCGTTGGGGAACAACCCTCGTCTATACGACATCTTTGCAACACTTAGAGCGCAAGCTGAGCGCCGGTGGGGGCAACCTATCGACGACATGCATTAAGGTCGGGGGTCAATGAGCAGTCCAGCGGGGCCGGAGCCTCGACCCGGGTTCACTCCTCGCGGCGGCCAGGCCAGGCCCGGCCCGCGAGATGATTCCGGCTGGCCGGAGGACCGCGGCCGAGGTGGCGGCAGCCGCCGGGATGAGCCCGATCCCCGTGGACGGCCGCCTTCCCCCCCGGGCCGTGGCCCGCGCGGCGGCTCAAGAGACGCCGACCGCGACGTTGATGACTACTGGCTGGGCAGCCGGGAGACCGGTTCGCGCGAAGCAAGCGGAACGGGAAGCCGACCCCAGCCGGGGTTCACGCCGAGCAGGCGGGACGCGGGCTTCAGGGATCCGGCTCCCCGTCGGCCTGACCAGCGGCAACGCGACGACCGGGACCGCGGCGACCGGCAACGTGATGACCGGGACTGGAGCAACCGGGACCGCGGCAACCGGGACCGCGGCAACCGGGAGGGCGGCGACCGGGACCGCGGCGAGCGCGCCTCCGGTGGCCCGGGCCGCGATGCCAGTTACCCCGACCCCGAGGACCGAGCCGACCGGGAGTGGCGCCGGGCACCCGATGGCCGGGGCGGCAGCGGGCGGCCGAAGGCACCGGGAAACCGCCAGGAACCGCCGACGATGGTCGCCGACCGGGGACGGGACTCAGCCGAGCCTGGCCAGGGATCAGCCGGGGCCGCCGTGCGGACCGGCGCGCTCGCGAGCCTGCCACTGCGCTGGATCGCCGCCTGGTCGACCCGCAGGGCCGTTCTGATCCTTGTTGCCTTTGCCCTGGTCAGCGTGATCGCCACGATCGTCGTCAATCGCGACCCTGGGTTCCTGATCGGCCTGTTCCTGATAATCGGCTCGGTGATCGCCGCTCTCGGCTCGCGACGGGCGGTCCACCGGCTGATCCCGGTGCCCGCGCTGACTTACCTGGTGACAACGACCGTCGTGGGCGCCGTGCACGACCGGACCAACCTGTCCGACACGAAAGAATTCGCCACCAGCTTCCTGACCTGGATCGGCAGCGCCTTCTTCGCGCTTGCCTGGGCGACCGGGCTGGTTGTCGTGATCGCCATCGTCCGCGGGATCATCGCGTGGCGGCGGGGCGCCAACCGCCCCTCCCCCGCTAGCTCGCGGGGGCCGCGCCCGGCTGATGCCCCTCGCCCCGCCCCGGCATCCGGCCGCGACGCCCCCGGCGCCACGTCCCGTTCCCCCCGGGCTCCCTGGCACGCCTCCCAGGATCCGTACGGTGACCAGGCACCTGGTGGCAACGCGTTCGGCGATACCCAGGTCGTCCCGGACGCCTTCGGTCGAAGCACCCGGCGCACGAGAACCGCCCGGGACCAGGAACCGCAGCCCGGAGCCGACCCCCGGGGCGGTCGCACCGGCCGCGACGGCCGGGTTCCCCGCGACGAGCGCAGCCCCCGCGACGACCGCGGTTACCCGCGCGATCGTGATGGGTGGGACCGCCGCGAGCAGCGGACAGAGCGTCCCGGGCGAGACGAGCGGTCTGGCCGGATGCCACGAGACGAGCAGGATTCCTGGGACGACGACCGCGGCACCCGCGATGGGCGGAGGCGGGATCCTTACCCGGATCCTCGGACCACCCGCCACCCAAGGAGCGCCGAGGGTCCCCGCGACCTGTGGTAGCGGACGGTAAGCGCGTTCCTGAGCCCCGGTTACAGCTTCTCAATTGGCGCATAGCGCAGGACCAGGTGCTTGACGCCGTACTGGCCGCCGAAGTCAATCTTGGCCTCCGCGTCATCGCCGCGCCCGTCGGCGGACACGACCGTGCCCAGCCCGAACTTGTCGTGCGTTACCCGGTCGCCGGCCCGCAGCTCCGGTACGGCCCGATTGCCCACGGACTTCACCCCTGGCCGGGAGGCGACCCGCTCCAGCGCTGGGAAGATGGCCGCCGAGGCGGCCCGCTGATCCCGCTTCCAGTCGATCAGGCGGGCCGGGACCTCGGCCAGGAACCGGGACGGGGTGTGGAACGCCGGCCGTCCCCACCAGCTCCGGCCGACGGCACGGGTCAGGTACAGCCGCTCCTCGGCCCGGGTGATCCCGACGTAGGCGAGCCGCCGTTCCTCCTCCAGCTCCCTTGAGTCGGTCAGCGCCCGCTGGTGGGGGAAGACCTCCTCCTCCATGCCGGTGAGGAAGACCACCGGGAACTCAAGTCCCTTGGCCGTGTGCAGCGTCATGAGCGTCACCATGCCGCCGTGGTCCGTGCCGTCGGGGATCTCGTCGGCATCGGCGACTAGCGACACCCGCTCGAGGAAGTCGGCCAGCGTCCCGCCCGCCTCCTGCCCGGCCGCGGCGCTTCCGTCGAACTCCCTGGCCACCGAGACCATCTCCTGGAGGTTCTCCACCCGGGTGGCGTCCTGCAGGTCCGTCGAGCTCTCAAGCATCGCCTGGTAGCCGCTGCGGTCAAGCACCGCCTCCACCAGCTCGGCCACGGGACCCCCGGCCCGAGCCTGCTCACGCAGGTCATCGATCAGCTGGTTGAACCCGGCAATCGCCGACGCCGACCGGCTGGCCAGCCCGGGTACGTCCCAGGGCGTGCGCAGGGCCTGGGCGAAGGAGATACGCTCCCGGGCCGCGAAGGCGGCGATGTACTCCTCGGCGCGCTCGCCGATGCCGCGCTTGGGCACGTTGAGCACCCGGCGCAGCGACACCTCGTCGGCCGGGTTGGCGATCAGCCGCAGGTAGGCGAGCAGGTCGCGAACTTCCTTGCGCTCGTAGAACCGGACGCCCCCGACCACCCGATAGGGCAGCCCGACCCGGATGAAGATTTCCTCGAAGACACGAGACTGCGCGTTGGTCCGGTAGAACACGGCCACGTCGCCCGGCGAGGCCAGGCCCTCGTGGCCGAGGCGCTGCACCTCATCGGCCACGAACGCGGCCTCATCGTGCTCGTTGTCGGCGACATAGCCCGTGATCAGGGCGCCTTCCCCGGCGTCTGACCACAGGTTCTTCGGCTTGCGGCCCGAGTTCCTCGACACCACCGCGTTCGCGGCGGCCAGGATGTTCTGGGTCGAGCGATAGTTCTGCTCAAGCAGGATGACGGTCGCGTCCGGGTAGTCCTGCTCGAACTCGACGATGTTCCTGATGGTGGCGCCCCGGAAGGCGTAGATCGACTGGTCGGCGTCGCCGACCACGCACAGCTCCGACGGCCCCGGGTCCTCGGCGCCAGCGCTGCCCGCCGTCCCGCCGGACACCAGCTCACGGACCAGCACGTACTGCGCGTGGTTGGTGTCCTGGTACTCGTCCACCATGACGTGCCTGAACCGCCGCCGGTAGGCGCTCGCGACCTCAGGGAAGGCCTGGAAGATGTTGACCGTGACCATGATCAGGTCATCGAAGTCCATCGCCCCGGCCGCGACCAGCCGCCGCTGGTACTCGCGGTACGCCTCGGCCAGCGCCCGCTCCTTCACCGATCCCGCCTGGGACGCGAAGGTCTCGTAGTCGACCAGCTCGTTCTTCAGGCCAGAGACCGCGCCGGCCATTGCCTTCGGCTGGTACTGCCTCGAGTCAAGCTCAAGCTCACGGCAGACCAGCGCCATGAGCCGCTGGGAGTCAGCCGTGTCGTAGATCGAGAAGTTGGACGGGTAGCCGAACCGCTGCGCCTCCCGGCGCAGGATGCGCACGCACGCCGAGTGGAAGGTCATCACCCACATCGCGCGCGACCGCGAGCCGACCAGGGCGGCGACCCGGGCCGCCATCTCCCCGGCCGCCTTGTTGGTGAACGTGATCGCGAGGATCTCGGCCGGCTCCACGCCCCGCTCGGCCAGCAGGTAGGCAATCCGGTGGGTGAGGACCCTGGTCTTGCCTGATCCCGCGCCCGCCATGATCAGCAGCGGGCCGCCGGCGTGCGTGACGGCTGCGCGCTGCTGCGGATTCAGCCCGTCGAGGAGGGAGTGGGTCGCGGTCTCGGTCACCGCTCTAGCCTAGGCGCTGCCACTGACAATCGGCGCGCTTGCGGGCGGTTCAGCCGCCCGACCTGCACCGTTGGGACCCAGATGTCACGTACGCGATGAGCTGCCCCTCTTGTTGGAAAATACACCGTTTTGGCAACGATCTCGATGCATATCGGGGTACTCTGAGCTGCCTTTACCCATAAACCGCAGGGGGTCCTATGGGGTCGCGGGGTCGATCCATCCGAC
>Ga0335072_10015033_pt1 | contig 10993 bp, 8 predicted proteins | sample Lox_Sample_21_FD_206725 | JGI IMG/M metagenome (GOLD analysis project Ga0335072, IMG submission 206725) | Soil microbial communities from Loxahatchee National Wildlife Refuge, Florida, United States - Lox_Sample_2.1 | ecosystem: Environmental > Terrestrial > Soil > Wetlands | place: USA: Florida... | reverse complement strand
CAGCCTTCACTCATTGCACGCTTGGCAATTTTTGTGTCTGTGTCCATTTCAAGTTGAATCAGACCGCATTCTCATATTTGTCGTCGTCCGACCTGGAGGAGTACATTTAGGCCCCCACCCAAGCCCACGACTCTCCAGCGACCCTCAAAACTCACCTTAGAAAACCCCATCACGAACATCTTCCTCCTCATCCATAATTACCCTCCTCACTATCCTCCTCCCATCATCCTCCCTCCAGAGTCCACCTCTCGGCTTGGCCTCTAACCGCCTACCACCCTGCCTTGACCAATCCTCACGGCGTTAATTCTCCGGCGCCAAATACGCCAACCCCGTCACCGACCAGGATCCGATCCTCGCTTCTACTCGCTACGCACCCTGGCCTAGGCGGTCTCCCTCCCCCATACAAAAATGTATGGGGCGAAGAGACCGCGTAACGTGACCGTTGAGCGATGCGATGCAAGTATGTCGTGCATACTTCATACTTGCGATATCTCGAGGTGAGACATTTTCACGTAGGCGCCCGAGTGAGGGGAGTTTATCCGATGCAAGGGAATCACAAAATGCGTGCTTGGGGGAAAGTAGGCGCTGCGGCGCGGCGATGTTGTCGCGCGCTTAGAGGTTGTATACGTGATGTGATGGGGTGGGAACGGCGAACGTGCCTTGGAATGGTTTTTGATGGGGTTCAGGGTTGTGATGGAGGCGCTTGGAGGAGTGAGGGTTGTGATGCGCTTGGGTTTTTGAGCGCCAAGCGGCTGAAAGTGCATGGTGGGATCAACAACTGATGACATCGGGGATGAATTTTCGCTATATCTGCATAAGATGCAGGATAGTCACATCTAACTTCGCACATGCTGCTAATGATTTGATGATTTGATATGGATGATGTAGCGCTTAAGGTAAAAGCAACCATGCTCAGCTAACGGAGTAGGGCGACTAAACACATCGTAGGTAGCCCTTACTTGGAGGCCTAAAGAAATCTTCTAAATGCGCAATAGGCAGCCATACTATTCTCAAAATTAGTAAAATTTTCTGTCTCCTAATTCGCATATTCTACATAAAGTCGCGCGATATTGATCCCAAGAAAAGACCCGGGATAATTCTACTCCGGAATGCCAAACTTTACGTCTTTAGCCTCCCATTATTATTCTTGACCTTCAAGGTCCATCCTGATTGTCGAAACTGCCCCAGCATTTCTGGAGTTGTTGCTTCGATCTCACCCTCTGTTCCTGAGCCGATCCAGCGGATGCTGGGCACCATAAATGATTGAGTTGACAGTTCCGAAGCCGATTGAAGCGGGTGCACCGGATTCGAGAATACCTTGAACAAGAATATGGTCTGGAGCTGTCTTCGGATGATCATGAACTACGGTATTTCCTGCGGCGTCGACAATATTGGACCAGAGATACTGCGCCTCGATGACCGACCTCAGTTAGGTGAAGACGCTCAGAACGTCTTTGAAATTGTCGAAGACCATGTGAAGTTAGTAGAAGCAATAATGGTAATAGAATAAAGCTTACAATGACCGAAGTTTATAGTGAAAGTATTACCACCGCTTGTCATGTCGACAGAATACGCCCCAGTCTTAGGCCATAGGTCTACCGCAAGGGTGAATAGCCCCACAACTATCGATGACATGACCTTCTCAATATTACAATCATCGACGAGCTCCTCTAGGATCAGAACGAGCTTGCGCTCCGACCAGAAGTTTGACACCTCAATCAATTCAGTTAGCTTCCTGCCTCCGCTATAATGGCAGCAATAGGCCATTCCATAAAGACGTCATTACCCGCGAGAAGAGCAGGTGTGGCCAACTTGTGGTGTTTCTTTATATTAGCGAAGACAACAACAAGATCCACGTCAGGGTCTTTTGCCAAGGCTTCAGGACCACCATAAGCCTTGACACTAGGGTTGAGCTTATAATACCTGATTGATTGCTTGATTGACTTGCAGAAGGCGACGATCCGGTACTTGGAAGAAGAGAGGAGATATGGGAGATGGGCTGACCATTCCTAAGCACCTGGTGCTATGGAATTGGTAGATGTGGAAAGGCCGATGATGCCAACACGAATTGGAGTCATGCAGATTTCTCGTACCGGACGATTGGAAAGAGAAGACTTGAATGAAAGAGATAAATACTCTGCATAAAGTTCAAGATGAAAAGCGTCACCTACTATACCTCAATACTCCTTCTGTATAGGAATTGAGCAATTGAAGACGAAAGAGCGAAAGAGGTATGAAGTTCGGTATTGTCACATGACAGTACGTCATAGAAGCATCAGGAATCACTACAGACCCACCGGTATCTCCGAACCCCTATTCCTACCCCTATCTAGTACTCTACTCCCAGATAGCTATTCTACAGACCTAATTCAATTCAATTGCTCCCAAATTGGTCCCACTCTACCATGCGACAGGTATTAAGATCAGAGTTGCAGCCTGAGGCGGCAAGTTTCGTAAGCAACTGGATTGGCCACGGCCGGGGCATGGCTTTTAAGGTTGGATTAAATGGAACCACCGCCCCGTGTTTGAGATTATAACGTGCGGTAGTCGAAGCTGGCACTCCTCAACAGTCAGATTTAATGGTCTCACGTTTACAAGGGTTTTTACGCCAGTAAGTTTACAGCCATTCGATAATTTAGTGGTTGTAGTTAAGGTAGAAGGAGTCATGTCCAGTAACAATGTAAGCTCATTGTTGAACTTTGCAATCGGAGAAAGTGATGATGGCATGGGAACATCAACCATTCAATAAAACAACAACCTCGACACACAACTTGAAAGGTTTTCAAAGCTTATCAGCAGCACTTGACTCTGATCTGCTGCAAGACATTATGAATAGCATTGCTTTTTCAGATAGACATTGAGGATGCCGACCGCATGCAGAAAAGAGCCATGTAATTCGCACCAAAAGCTTCTATTTCGTTCCCCTCAAGTCCTGCATCTCTATTTCTCTGAATTAGCGGCGGGTATTATTGCGATTCTCCAGCCAATATCCGCGTCGTGGACAAGTGCCTTCCTCCCGGGCGTGGGGTTGAAAGTTTCAAAGCAGAAAAGGGTATTGATTAGTTTTTATATATTTGCAAGGCTACTATCTAGCGAGGGTTGTTTTACAGCTATTAACAAACACTCGCATGATGTGTGATTCCTTGCATATGTGCAGAGCTATATTGTTTCTTCTGGCATCTCCGTCCGTTTGCCTCCTCTTGCTCCCTCTCGAGTGGCCTTACGTTACCCCCGAGCTTTCTAAATTCTTCTGGCTGGGTTGCAGCCGTATCACCTTACCGGGACTTAACAAGCATAGAGGATCAAGCGACAGCTTGACACGCCGCATGGCATTGATGGCGTTCTCGCCGAGTTCATAGACCATCATGTCTCTGTTCTCCAGACCAATACCATGCTCACCTGTGATTGTTCCACCTATATCGACACTCATTCTCTGAATATCCCTTATAATCTTTTTGGCCTTATCCTTCTCCTTTTCCCCGTAAAGAATTGTAGTATGGAAATTCCCTGCACATCGTTAGCAACGCGATCGGAGTTTGACGGCGTTCTGTTAGCTGCACACCATCACCAACATGGCCCAGGCAAGAGCCAACAAGTCCGCTGGCCACAATCATCCTCTTGGTCTCGTGGATAATATCTCCAAGCCGTGATACTGGGACACAAGCATCGGCAGATATAAACTGATCGTCAGGATCTTCCTTCAGCGCGAGCATGCCCCATAAAGCCGTCTTCCGCGCTGTCCATAGTACTTCAGCCTCGTCATCATTCTCAGAAAGGTCGAAAGACATGCATTCAAAGGTCTTTGCGAGGCTTTGGATCTCGGAGATCTGTTCCTTAACCTGAGCTGAAGTACCTGAGAACTTCAAGAACAAGGTTGACACTTCTGCCCATTGTTTGTCAGTGTGGCCTCCTTTGTTGACAGCTCGCATGGTCACATCGTCCAATAGCTCCATTGCTGCGAGGGGATGTCCAGATTGTACGATCTCAACGGCCATGCTGCTGGCCTGTCGCAGAGAGGGAAAGGCAGCCACTGCCACCCGGACGTTCTCCGGCTTGTTTGTCAATTTCAGAGACGCTTCCGTAACGAAGCCCAGCGTCCCTTCAGACCCCACAAACAAGCGGGTAAGATCATAGCCGGCATTTGATTTCCGAGGCCGGTGGCGCGTCTTCAGAATCGTGCCGTCGGCAAGGACAACGGTCAGGCCCAATACCCAATCTTTCATCGTGCCATAGCGGTACGCATTTGTCCCCGAACAGCTTTGCGATATCATACCGCCGATTTTCGCCCCTGGGCCAGGATCTGGGGGAAAGAACAGACCCTCGTGCGCCAGCCGCTGGTTGAGCTTTTCGTAGCCAACGCCGGGCTGGACAACGACGTCCATATCATCTTTGTGCAAGGCGATTACCCTGTCCATCCTACCGAAATCGATGCAAATCTCATTCTTTGTGGCGGCCAAGGAGCCTTCCAGACTAGTGCCTCCTGAAAATCCTATCATAGGTATGCGACGTCCATGACAGATCTTGGCGATTTTGCTGACTTCGTCTGTGGTCTGTGGGTAGACAACGAGACTTGGACGGTCCAGCTCGCCTCGAGGGGCTGGTGACCAATCTGTACTGGAATGGCTAATCCGCGTACCAAGATCGTCGCTGACACCACCCGGCCCCAGGAGTGCGACCAGATCTTCTCTGGCGCCCTTCAAGTTCTCGTCTGACAAATTAAACCGCAACTCTACCTCCTCTAGCGCCGTCGTTGACTTGTGATGACGTAAAGCGATGGTGGGCTCTGCAGTCGCTTCCGAACGAGCAGCACGGAAAGCAACGAAGTTCTGGGCAGCATACATCAGCGAGGCGCCAATGATGACGGCACCGGCAAGGGCCAGGCGATCTGCTGTTTTCGAGGACCGAGCATCACGACTACGTGCAGTTGAATAGCATCGACCGCAGCAAGATCTTGCAGGAGGTCTCCAAGATACGGCACGAAATCGCAAGAGAGAAGCTGACGAGTCTGGCCTAAAGCCTCTCCCCATGGATGATGCGCTTATCATTGCAGAAGCGTCAAGATACGCTTACGAGCTCGGCATTGCAAGAAGAGAAGGTTGACTTGGAAGGAACACCATGTCTATACCTGACAGGTATGCTCCGTGGTTGTATATGATACCTATTATCTAACTAAAGTATACCTCGCTTAGGTAAGCCACGTAGGGCCTAAAGAGGGCTAGGTGGGCATTTATCGTCTAGGAGTTTGGGGCCTTAGCACGACTCAAGCGGTAATTAATCCGGTTGCGGAAACTCGCGCTTGTCCTTCAAGTTTGCTCATAGATAGTTGCATCATGCCAGTTCCTATCCAGCGTTCTTAGAAGGTTTGTCTGGTTAAGAAACCGCCCCAAAAATGGATTTGCTCAAACTATACTAGAACAAGATACCGTATTAATTGGAATATAAGCCCAGGGCTTATATTTCGGGGGTTCCACGTATGGCCGATTTGTAATGGAGCAGTATCCCCTCGCTCGCTAAGATGCGGCCACTTAGCGCCTTTTCATATTCTAGCGAGTGAAGGGATAATAGACCGGGGCTATAAACTGTAGCTATACAACAATCTTGTTACAGAAGTGTTTAATTACTGCAATACTATTAAGAATATTTGTCACCAACTCAGTTCAATAAGTGGCACAGTGACGCCAGCGAGTGGGCGAAGCCGGAGCTATTGGTAGTTCTAAATATACAAGAATCTAAAGCTAAGGACGAAAGGAAGAAAGGGAAACAGTAGTTTACAGACGGGTTTATATAGCCCCTTACGGGTCACATGTCGCTTACGGACCGTCCGTAACGACTAGTGCCAACTAACCATAGCTAACTGCACGTGACCCCGTCTGTAAGAGCCGTTTTGGGTTGCAGCCAAGGCAGTTAGGGGCCGTTGCCTAACTTGCAGCCTGCAACAATTCTGACTTAGATTGTGGCTTGCTATGTTTAATTAATACTCTTCATGTTAGCTGACTTAAGCTTTTAGAGATTGCTAATATAAACTAAACACTTATTGGTTTTGAATTCCTCTTTAGTTACACATACAACTTTAAAGGTGTAAAGACTATGTAGGTACAGTCACTTGCAAAATCAGCTGAGTCCCCTTTCGCCTAAAATAATTCTGAGCACAGACCACATCAGCCATTTTTGGCGCTAACACCGTTCGTGTTTTGTCACCCCATGTACTCTTAGTACCAGGTCACTACATCGATTTTGGAAGAGATTGCTTTCTGACTACAGTCGCTAGCGAAACTGGCTTCCACTTCGTGCGCAGCTGCTGGAACTTGAACAGGGTTCTCAGCTAGCCAAATATGGTTAAGCGTAAGGCATTCAATCTTGTTACTTAGACCAGCTATTGCTACAATACCGGCTGAAAGTTTATTCAAACCATAAGTCCATGCAGAGCATTTAGAGAATGCCACATTTGCAAGTAGCCAGCGTCAAGTTCTACAATACATCTATAAAAGTAGTAGTTTTAGAAGTAATGTAGGTTTGAACTTTTTATAGTATATAAAGATCAGCTCCCTTAAGACCCTCTCTATTAAAGTTATTATAATAAAATATATATAATATAATATAAAGATTTCATAATTATAGATTCTTGTAGTTTCTTAGCGCCTTTCTCTAGCAGCAGCTTCACCACTGCCTCGTGTCAAGATTTACAGGCGGAGCACATGAACATGAGGATTATTGATTGTATTGATTGCTATGTTCTCATGGAAGAGGGACTAGCCCATAGACTTATAATAGTGCTCCACCCTCTCAGTGCAGACTAAGGGTAAGCCAGCTATCAAACAACCCCTTGACAGGGTTATATCGTGACACCTCGTGCCCATTCTATGCAGCATATGACAGCGGCGTCCGGCCATACTTATCCTTGGTCTCCAGCTTAGCAACTTTCTTCAGCAGCAACTTCACCACTGCCTCGTGCCCTGTCTCTGCAGCCCATAACAGCGGCGTCCGGCCATACTTAAAATCCTTGGTCTCTAGCTTAGCGCCTTTCTCTAGCAGTAGCTTCACCACTGCCTCGTAACCATTCCTTGCAGCATATAACACCGGCGTCCGGTTATTATTATCCTTGGTCTCCAGCTTAGCGCCTTTCTCCAGCAGCAGCTTCACCACCGCCTCGTGCCCTGTCCTTGCAGCCCATAACAGCGGCGTCCAGCTATACTTATAATCTCTAGTCTCCAGCTCAGCGCCTTTCTCTAGCAGTAGCTTCACCACCGCCTCGTGACCATTCCATGCAGCATATGACAGCGGCGTCTGACCATACTTATCCTTAGTCTTCAGCATAGCGCCTTCCTCTAGCAGCAGCTTCACCACCGCCTCGTAACCATTCCTTGCAGCCCATAACAGCGGCGTCTGACCATACTTATAATCCTTGGTCTTTAGCGCAGCGCCTTTCTCCAGCAGCAGCTTCACTACTACCTCGTGCCCTGTCTTTGCAGCATATAACAGCGGCGTCCAACCGTTATTGTTCTTGGTCTCCAGCTTAGCGCCTTTCTCCAGCAGCAGCTTCACTACCGCCTCGTGACCATTCCATGCAGCATATGACAGCGGTGTCCGGCCATTATTATTATCCTTAGTGTCTAGCGCAGCGCCTTTCTCTAGCAGCAGCTTTACTACTGCCTCATGCCCTGCAGCTGCAGCATATAACAGCGGCATCCAGCCATTAATATCCTTGGTCTCTAGCGCAGCGCCTTTCCCTAGTAGCAGCTTTACTACTGCCTCATGCCTATTCCATGCAGCATATGACAGCGGCGTCCGACCATACTTATCCTTAGACTCTAGCTCAGCGCCCTTCTCGAGCAGCAGCTTCACCACTGCCACATGCCCATTCTCTGCAGCCCACGATAGCAGTATCTGACTATATCCTTTGTCCTTAGACTCTATCTCAGCACCCTTCTCGAGCAGCAGCTTCACCATCATCTCGTGCCCTTTCTCTATAGCATACGATAGTGGCGTTGGACTATTATTATCCTTGGTCTCTAGCGCAGTGCCTTTCTCAAGCAGCAGCTTCACTATTATCTCGTGCCCATTCCATGCTGCATGCGATAGTGGCGTCCGACCAAATATGTCCTTAGACTCTAGCTTAGCGCCCTTCTTAAGCAGCAGCCTCACTATCATCTCGTGCCCTTTCCTTGCAGCATGCGATAGTGGTGTCCGACCAAATATGTCTTTAGACTCTAGCGCAGTGTCCTTCTCAAGCAGCAGCTTCACTATCATCTCATACCCGTTCTCTGCGGCATGCAATAGCAGCGTCCGACCAAATATGTCGTTGGATTCTAGCTCAGCGCCCTTCCTAAGCAGCAGCTTCACCACTGCCTCGCGCCCGTTCTCTGCGGCATGCAATAGCGGCGTCCGACCAAATATGTCGTTGGACTCTAGCTCAGCGCCCTTCCTAAGCAGCAGCTTCACTACTGCCTCGCGCCCGTTCCCTGCTGCCTGTGATAGTGGCGTCCGACCAAATTTGTCCTTAGACTCTAGCCTAGCACCCATCTCAAGCAACAGCTTCACCACTACCTCGTGCCCATTCTCTGCAGCCCACAATAGCGACGTCTGACTCTCACGTGTTAGACGCTCTTGTCGAACACATATACTTTCCTCACGATATTCTAACTGGCTAGAATATTTTGGCTCAAGCAATTCAAGATTTTCACTTTGTTCCCTTACAAAATACTCATTTGTCACTGACATAGCTCTTATGTAGATTGCAACCTCTTTCCCTTCCTTTGTGCAGGGAAGGATAGCAAGCCCCAAACCCTGACGATCCTTATCTATAATGCAGAGTTTCAAATGAATCCCTTTCTTGTTCACGGTTATAGCCTCGCTTAAGGTATTTGTAGGACTAAATGGGATGATCTGGCCAGATTTGGCAAATGCGGCTGGTGAAGTTGCTAGAATGCTGCCGTGATACTTTGATGATTCCCAGGCAAAGAGGCTATGGTCATCAGAGACCTTCATAATTTCTTCCTGGAGCCTAATGAATGCTCGCTCTCCTTCTCCGTAGAGCATAGGCATGTTAATGCCAAATATGCCCATTAAGCAGTAGGCAATATCTTCAACCCTCGTTGTCTCTCTTTTCGAAGCCCATGACATTTTTTGTGCGACACTGGCATGTTCAAGATCACCTCCTAGGAGGACATTAGCAGGTATGCCAGTGATATCTAATATAACCCGTTGCCGGCTTAACTTAGTACCAATCTTTTGCCATTTCTGGTTAAGAAATATTACCGTTGAAGGGGCGATAAGCTCCTGAAGGGTCCATCCTCTAGTAAACCATTTACTCTCTGCGAATTCGTCATCAACAGCATTCGATGGCACATCAGCAAGATATGCATAGCACACTCCAGATTCTTGGTACCAACAGTACATTGAGTTGACTGCTTCGGAGAGCTCGGCGCTGCTTGTCTTATCAATGCAGCAAGTGTCAATCCAAACATAATCGAATCCGTCAGCTGCAGCTATGTCGCAGGTCTTTCTGATCTTTTCATATTCCACCTTTTTTTCTGCATCATCACCTTTAATATCCTGAAAGGTAATTTCACTCTTACCCCACCTATGTGAGAGAATCGCATACAGCGGAATCTCGTTGCCTCCAAATTCTTCAAGCCTCCGCTTAGTTGTATTAAGCAGATGCATTATTTAGGTTGTACATGGCTCCACAAGGGCGTTGCGAAAGAGAGCGTTGGCGGAAAATGTAGCAGAGGTAGATTTTATAGTCCTATTTGCAACGCCCTGCTAGTAGCAGATTGCCTTGAACTTAGCAACAAACTGCTTCCCGACCTTGTTTGGAAGCTAGTGTGGCGATAAAGTCATTTAGACTCTATCCAAAGACACACAGACGGGCGATTGGCACTTGGCTCACCGCAGTCCAATCGATGGGTGTGACGGCAGTATTTTCGCGGGTGGACATGAGGCTATAGGGAGACAAATTTAAAAAGGCCGACTTCAATTGCGGAAAAGTCAGGTTTAAATAGCAGCAGAGCAGGATGAAGGTGTGGCAAGATATAAGCCTCTTTCTAAAGCTAGTTGTAAACAAGGGCAGGAAGAAGGTGGTTGACTTAGGGGTTCGTAGGCTGTGATATCGTTGCGGAAGGGATCAGCGGCGACGGTTGATGGCTCCGCACAGCCACAGGCTGGGGACTGGATCACCGAATTCGCAAGGCTCTCCAACACCCAACAACCCTGCGGGGCCAACTCGTACCCTGCAAGACGTCCAAATATTCCGTATACGGAGGTAGTAAGTCGTAGGGAGCTGTGGAGATCAGGGTTTAATATCCTGAATCGGTGAGGTTTGGAAAGATCGTGCCAGGCAACCACGATTCTGGGCTGACAGGTGAAGTTGGCTTTGCTTGCACGTGACGGCATTGAAGTGTAGCGTATCCATGCAAGGATGAATGCAGCTAGCGTCTTGGCAATGTGGCTTCATTTAAATTCTAGAAAGTGTTCAAGGCGGAAGCCAATTTCGCTAGCGACTGTAAACGACTTGTATCTGATTTTGGTGTGACATTGATGATATTGACGGTGGCTAAGGTTTAGTCAGAAAGTATTCCCTTCCAAAATCGATGTGGTGACCTGGTGCTGTAGAGTACATGGGATGACAAGCACGAACGGTGTCAGCGCCAAAAATGGCTGATGTGGTCTGGGCTCTGAATTTTTTTTAGGCGAAAGGGACGAAGCCGATTTTGCAAGTGACTGTAAAGGAACAACGAAGTAGCTAGGAACCGACAAACAAGCAACTCTACAAGCGTGCGTCTTTGCTAATAGTATTAAAAGATGCCAACTACTTTTAATCCATTATGGTAATCTTATAGGCGATTATCGCTGTTGTGCAAAAGAGAAGCTATATAACAAAAAGGTTTGTATAGCGTTTAACAAAACAGCTTAGGCAGATACTGTAGTTGCAACCTACAAGATTAAGTGAGAAAGCAGTACACGCTTGCTTCTAAATACTTTACACAAGAAAACG
>Ga0335072_10015032_pt1 | contig 10993 bp, 11 predicted proteins | sample Lox_Sample_21_FD_206725 | JGI IMG/M metagenome (GOLD analysis project Ga0335072, IMG submission 206725) | Soil microbial communities from Loxahatchee National Wildlife Refuge, Florida, United States - Lox_Sample_2.1 | ecosystem: Environmental > Terrestrial > Soil > Wetlands | place: USA... | reverse complement strand
GGAACCCTGAGTGCAGTGACGGTTGCGAGGGGCTCGAGGCAAAGCTGGGAAAGGTTCTCGAGAGGGCCACACAATGGTGACACGCGTATCGTTCAGCCGAAATGCGATAAAGTGCAACATTGCGATTTCTCGCGACAGAAAGGCACAGCGACCGGTGCCCGGCGATCCTCTTCCACCCATTTTGGTGCACGAAGACGGAAAGGAGGCATACTGGACCTTTGGTGTAACGCTCACGGGACCATCGTCAGTTATCTACCAGCGTGGCACCCATCCATTCGCGTATGTAGAAACTGACTGCGCCGTGAAATCAATGGACACGACGTGTGACACGCCGAAGCGTAGCACAGGGTCCGGCATAACCTATCTTTACGTTCAATTGAGATGGTTGCAAGGAAACGAGAATAAGAAGTGGCGCGATTATCCCCCGCTCCCGCCGCTAACTGCACATCGGTACGAGGGCGGCAAATGGACGTCTCGTTGCTCTTACAAACTGCAGATCAACGGGCCGTCGGAAGTGAGGTATAGCCTGGATATGCCGCTCATCCGCGTGTCTGGCGGCGAATATGGAGTTCGATTATGGATGGAGACCTGGGCTGACGTGGCGCCACCAGATGGCAAGTGGTATCCAGCGGTGCTGAGTCGGGAAACGTTCCGGCCCTGACTCGACGATTGTCAATGGGGATAGTACCGATAGGCAGGGCATTAGGAAAAGATCAGGGAGCGCTCCTGGAAAATGCATCACACCGCCGATGCCAAGAGCTGCTGGTGACCCGGATCGGACCCCGAGGCGATGTCTACGAGTGACGGAGACGGAGCATGACCATTCAGACCACGATCTCGCCAGACGGCGAACGCCTCGTCACCATAACCGCCGAGGAATACCAGGACCTGCTCGACGCCCGCGATGCCGCGATTGCAATGCGCGACATCGCCGCCGGCACGATGCCGACCGTCGCCGAGGCCGATGTGGATGCCTACCTCGCTGCGCCGACGCCGCTGGCATTCTGGCGCAAACACCGCGGGCTCACGCAGATCGAATTGTCGCAGACGGCAGACATTTCGCAGCCCCACCTGGCACAGCTTGAAAACGGCCAACGTTGAGGGCGCGGTCTCGGTCTATGCCCGCCTGGCCAAGCTCCTGAACGTGCGGATCGACGACCTGGTCGCCGAAATGCCCATCGACACCACCAGCCCAGGGTGATCTGACACGAACCCAACACCCCTCTGGTTACGTGTCGCTGATGCCTGGCCCAATCCGGGCCCCAGCCGCTCAGGGTGCCGCTGCTTCCAGCGGCTCCGCGACGTTCGTCCCCGCCTGCAGAAACGCCCGGATGTTGCGGATCGCCTGGCGCAGCCGGTGCGTGTTCTCCACCAGCGCAATGCGCACATAGCCCTCGCCATGCTCGCCAAAACCCAAGCCCGGCGCCACCGCCACCTTCGCCCGCGCCAGCAGCAGCTTGGAAAACTCCACGCTCCCCAGCGAGGCGTACTTCGCCGGCACCGGCGCCCAGGCGAACATCGAGCCGTCCGGTGACGGCACCTCCCACCCCGCCGACGCCAGCCCCTTGATCAGCACGTCGCGCCGCTCGCGATACAGCGCCCTGATCTGGTCCACGCAATCCTGCGGCCCGTTCAGTGCCGCCGCCGCCGCCACCTGGATCGGCGTGAACGCGCCGTAGTCGAGATACGACTTCATCCGCGTCAGCGCGTTGATCAGCCGCGGATTGCCGGCGGCGAACCCCATCCGCCAGCCCGGCATCGAATACGTCTTCGACAGCGAGGTGAATTCGACCGCGATCTCCTTCGCCCCCGGCACCTGCAAGATCGACGGGGGCACCTTGTCGCCGAAATAGATCTCCGCGTAGGCGAGGTCCGACATCACCCAGATCTCGTGCCGTCGCGCAAACGCCACGATCTCGCGATAAAAATCCAGGTCCGCCAGGTACGCCGTCGGATTGGAGGGAAAGTTCACGATCAGCGCGGTGGGCTTCGGCACCGAGTGCCGCACCGCGCGGTCCAGCGCCCGCAGCATCTCCTCATCCGGCGCGGCCGGCACGCTCCGCACCGCCGCACCGGCGATGATGAAGCCGAACTGATGGATCGGATAGGACGGGTTCGGCACCAGGATGGTATCGCCCGGCGACGTTATCGCCGACGCCAGGTTCGCCAGCCCCTCCTTCGACCCGAGCGTGGCGATCACCTCGCTCTCCGGGTCCAGCCCCACGTCAAACCGGCGCGCATAATACCCGGCCAGGGCGCGGCGCAGTCCGGGAATGCCCTTGCTCACGGAATAGCGGTGGGTACGCGGGTCCTGCACCGCCTCCACCAGCTTGGCGACGATATGCGGCGGCGTGGGGCTGTCCGGATTGCCCATGCCCAGGTCGATGATGTCCTCGCCCGCGCCCCGCGCGGTGGCCTTGGCGGAGTTGACCTCGGCGAACACGTAGGGCGGCAGGCGGCGGATGCGGTGGAACTCGCCGGAGGGGTCGGTCGCCATGGTCGGGCCTTTCGGAATCGGGACGCTATTGTACCAGACGCACGCTCGCGCCGCGACCGGCCGCTTCGGCGCCAACGCGCACGTCCGCCTGCGGCACACCGTCGCCGGTCAGCATGTTCGCCACCGCCTGCGCGCGCGACAGCCCCAGGCTCAAGGCGGCGGATTGCGCCGCCGGGTCGTCCGACGCGGCGTCGCCATAGCCGGTGATGGCGATCACGCCATTGCCGCGCTTGGCGGCGATCCCCTTCAGCATGGCGGCCGCCCCTGACGGCGGCGAGGCCGAGCCGGTCACGAATTCGATCATGGTCGCATTGGCCGGCAGCGGCGCGACCGGCGGCGCATTCGCGGCAAGCTGGGTCTGTCCCGGCGGAGCCGCCGGCTGCCCGGGACCCGCGAGGCTTGGAGGCGCCGGCGGCGTGGTCGGCAGGGGTGGCGGCGGAGCCGACGCCGGCGGCGGCGCGACCGCGGCCCCCGGCGGCGCGAAGGGCACGTTCGCCGCCGCTGCGGGACCGCCGGCAGGACCGCCGGGTGGCGCGGCTGATCCGCCGCCGTTGGCCGTCGTCGGGCCGGCCGGCGCCGGAACGCGCTGGGTCATGGCCGCGGCCGGCGCGGCAGAGGATGCGGCCGGTGCGGTCGAGGATGCGGCCGGCCCCGCGGCATTGCCGGTCGCGCCAGGAACCACCCCGCCAGCCTGGGGCGGCGCCGCCGGGCTCGTCGGTGGCGCCAGCGGCGTGCTCTGCACCGGACGGATCGGCGCGGATTTCGGCGGCGGAGCCTCGCCGTTCGGCGGCCCGGCCGCCTGCGGCTGGGCGGACGCGGCCGGCAGGCTGGCGCTGGCGGTGCCCGGCGCTTGGCCGGCGCCAGACGAAGCGGCGCCAGACGAAGCGACAGACGGCGGAGCGGCGGGCGGCGGCGGCGGCATCGTGCCCTGGCCGAACAATCCCGGCGAAGCCGAGGGCAACGAGGGATCGGACACCGGTGAAGCAGCGGCGAGGTAGTCGGCATGCGTCCGGTCGGCCACCAGCCCCTCGGTTATGGCGGCCAGTTGTTTCGCATCCGGCGGCGTCGGCTTCGGCGGCACGCTCGCGAGGTTGGGATAGGGCTCGTTCGCGCCCGGCGGTGGCGGCCGTTGCTGCGCAATCGCCCCGCCTTGCAGCCCGTGCCACCAGTTCACCGGGTTGAGCGAGGAATCGGAAGAGCAACCGGCCAAACCCAGCGGCGCGCCGCACAGCAGAACCCATGCCGCCGCTTGAACCCAGAGGCGTGGATCAGTAGGTTGCGCGCCCTTTCCGCGATTAGCCATATGTCGGACCTGCCCTTCACGCTCTCGCCGCTTCTCTAGCGGGTGCCGGTGCCGACGCAAAGGATGCTCCATGTCCGAGACCAGCTCGACCAACAAGTCTGCCGGCAAAGCCGCCGATGGCGCCGAGGCGGCCGGCTTCAAGCTGCCGGACGCCGCCGCGGTCAGCCGCTCGATGGCTCACATCGCCGAGCGCTCGCAGCGCATCGTCAGCGAGTGGCTGAAGCGCCAGGGCGAGGAAGAGCACGATCTCGATCCGTTGAACATCGGCAGCGCCTTCATGGAGATGACCGCCCGGCTGATGGCCAATCCGGCGCAAATGATGAAAGCGCAGCTCGGTTTCTGGCAGGATTACATGACGCTGTGGCAGAATACCGCCCGGCGCATGATGGGCATCGACACCGAGCCGGTGATCGACGCGCCCTCCACCGACCGCCGCTTCAAGGACGACGCGTGGAAGGAAAACGAGGTCTTCGACTTCATCAAGCAATCGTATCTGCTGTCGGCGCGCTACGTGCAGGACGTGGTGCAGCACGTCGACGGTCTGGACAAGAAGACCGCGCAGAAGGTCGATTTCTACGCCCGCCAGTTCTGCGACGCCATGAGCCCCTCCAACTTCCTGCTCACCAACCCCGAGGTGCTGCGCAAGACCGCCGAGACCGGCGGCGAAAATCTCCTGAAGGGCCTCAACAACCTCCTCGGCGATCTGGAGCGCGGCAAGGGCAGGCTGCGCATCAAAATGACCGACATGGATGCGTTCCGCGTCGGCGAGAACATCGGCGTATCGCCGGGCAAGGTGATCTATCAGAACGACCTGATGCAGTTGATCCAGTATGCGCCGGCCACCGAGACGGTGCTGAAGCGTCCGCTGCTGATCTGCCCGCCGTGGATCAACAAGTTCTATATTCTAGATTTACGCCCCCGGAACAGTTTTGTGCGCTACGCGGTGTCGCAGGGACATACGGTGTTCGTGATATCGTGGGTGAACCCCGACGAGAAGCTCGCGGAAAAGGGGTTCGAGGATTACATGCAGGAGGGTTATCTCGCCGCGCTCGACGCGATCGAGAAGGCAACCGGCGAGAAGGACGTCAACGCGATCGGCTACTGCCTGGGCGGCACGTTGCTCGCCTCGACGCTGGCGTACATGGCGGCGAAGAAGGATGAGCGCATCAAGTCCGCCACCTTCTTCGTGTCGCTGACCGATTTCGAGGAAGCCGGCGAACTGGGCGTCTTCATCGACGAGGAGCAATTGACCTCGCTCGAGGACAAGATGAACCGCCGCGGCTATCTCGAAGGCAGCGAGATGGCGACCACCTTCAACATGCTGCGCGCCAACGACCTGATCTGGTCGTTCGTGGTTAGCAATTACTTGCTCGGCAACGATCCGTTCCCGTTCGACCTGCTGTACTGGAATGCGGATTCCACCCGCATGCCGGCGCGGATGCACAGCTTCTACCTGCGCAAGATGTACCAGGAGAACCTGCTGTCGCAGCCGAACGGGATCGAGCTCGCCGGCGTGCCGATCGATCTGCGCAAGATCAAGACCCCGGCATATTTCCTGTCGACGCGCGAGGACCATATCGCACCCTGGCAGTCCACCTACAAAGGCACGCAGTTGCTGCGCGGACCGAAGCGCTTTGTACTGGCGGCGAGCGGGCACATTGCCGGCGTGGTGAACCCGCCGGAGGGCGGCAAGTACAGCCACTGGATCAATGAAGCGCTGCCGCCCAGTCCGGACGACTGGTTCAAGGGTGCAACCGAGATCGCCGGCTCATGGTGGCCCGACTGGCAGCGCTGGATCGTCGCGCAATCGAACGAACGCGTGCCCGCCCGCGTCCCCGGCGACGGCAAGCTGACGCCGATCGAGGACGCACCGGGCAGTTATGTAAAAGTGCGTCTGACCTGAGATCGCCTCTCTCGCGACGAACCTAAAGATCACCTCTCCCGCGACGCGGGAGAGGTCGAGACGGAACGTCGAGGGAGAGGGTGATCGGGTCAATACGCTTCGATCTCCCGCGTCGGGATCCACCACCGGATGCAAACCAACAGCACTCCCATGCCCTGGTCTGACCCCGTCGACTCCGACAAGCACTACTGGCACCGCTACAGCAGCTTCTATCAGCGGCATTTCTCAACGCTCGGTCCGGTGTCATCGATCCTGGAATACGGCGTGTTCAAAGGAGCCTCGATCCACTGGCTGCGGAACATCTTCCCCGACGCCGAAATCGTCGGCGTCGACATCCTGCCCCGGCAATCCGAATGGCCGACCGGCGCCGGCATTACCTACCTGACCGCCGATCAGGCCGACCGCCCCGCCATTGCCCGCACGCTGCGTTCGCTCAACCGCCGCTTCGACCTGGTGATAGAAGACGGCAGCCACGTGCCCCACCATCAGGCCTGCTGCCTGGCCGAGACGTACTCTTTCATCCGGCCCGGCGGCATGTATGTCCTGGAAGATCTGCACACCTCGCATCCCCGGCACCCCTACTATCAGGCGCATTGCCCCCCCGGCACGCCGACCAGCCTGCATCTGCTGCTGCTGATCGAGCACGCGCTGGCCCGCGACAAGACGCTCCTGCCCGCCGACATAGAGCACCTAAGCCATGCCGAAATGTTCACCACCGTCGACATTCGTCATCTGGTTGCGGCGATAGCATCCGTGGACATCCATCATCGTGCCACGCTGCCGTTGCGGTGCTACGCCTGCGGCACGGACGACTTCGATCCGGTCGCGCTGGTCTGCCGCTGCGGTGCCAGCCTCGACATCGCCGACGTCGATTCGATGACCGCGATCATCCGCCTGCGCGGTTAGAATAAAGCCGCGGACCGTTACCGCCCGCGGGCAAATAAACGCTGCATTGGGGCGGAGACCATGTGTTCCGCGTCATGGCCGGCGCAGGCCGTGCGTGCCGCGTCATGGCCGGCGAAGGCCACAGCGTGCCATGGCCGGCGAAGGCCGGCCATCCACGACTTTCCTCGCTGCGTGCTGCAAAGTCGTGGAAAGTGCGCCCCCGCTTTCGCAGGGGCCGAGCCTACTCCGGCCACGACACGGGGCGCACCGGCGGGCGCCTCCGCTCACTCGTTCATTCCCCCGCGCCCCCTTACCTCGGCAGAGACCGGTACAGCCGGTCGAGAAATTCGCCGTACCGCCGGACCGGTCGTATCGCGATGAGGACCGGCGGCAGCACCCTCCACACCCGCCGATTGGCAATCAGAAAGGCGGCGGCAGGCGATCGGCCGAAGATTCGCCAGCACAGGATCCGGCTTCGCCATGAGGCATTCGGCAACGGTGCGCTGAACCCGCCGCCAACCACATCCTCATTCCATTTGGTGTGCCGGTCGTTGCCAAATCTCCATCTGGGCGTGGAAAACAGCAGAAGCTGCATCCGGCCCGTGTAGGAATACTCCACCTTCGGTGGAATCTCCACGACGACGCCCGCGGTGACATCGTGCCTGAGGCCATCGATGATGAAACAGCCCGAGCCGGAGAGAACGTAAAAGATCCGCGTCGTCCGTCGGCTTATTATGAATGTGTCGTGGCCGCCCTTGACCTCGATGAAATGGACATCGAGACGTCTCCCTGCGAGCGGTCCAAAATTATAACCGAGAAGGCTTTGGCCCTGGAATGTAGGCGCGGCAGGAAGGGAATGAATGTACGGCATCCACCCTGCGCTCGTTCGTGCTGCGTGGCAGCGAGTAGCATAGGTCAGCCTCCTGCCGGCACAACCTGCTATTAGTACGAGGATTCATTGTAACGGCTTTGTCGTTTCAATGAAATCCGCAGTCATATTATTTAATGATGCCGCGCGTAGCGGGCTGCGAAATGCGGCTGCAACAATTCATGCCGCATCAATGCTCATGCATTGATAGAAATGAAACAACATGGACTACATCCATAGTTGCATTCGTATCGAACACTGAACTTCCCGGAGAACATCCGGATACGCCATTCGGTTCCGGCGTGTGTTAGCGGAACCATACCGCATGCCGCATGGCGCAACCCCCATGGCCGATCCGACCGCCGATCTGCCCCAACCGGTGGACCGCAGGTCCGATGCAGCGGGAAACCCCGCCGTTCAGCCGCAGCCGCGACACGAATTGTCGCCCCCACACCCTCACCGCCGCCCCGCGCACGAATAAACTGCAACCAGCGCGTCACCGACGCACCATCGGCAGGCTCGCCTGCCGATGCGCCGACCCGGATTTCCCGCCCTGATCGGGCGGCGCAGAGCCTAGCGTGACGCTGAATGCGCGGCGGAAGACACCGGCGCCGGTTCCACGCCCTCGGTCGCGCCGGACGTATCAATCGCCGCCGGGCGATAGCGTTGCTGCTGCGCCTCGGCCCTCTGCGCAATCGCGCGCTCGAACCTTTCCGCGACGCGGATCAGCGCGTCCCGTATCTCCGGCACCGACGCCGCGCTCGCCTTCCAGCGATAGGCCTGCGCACTGGTGCGAAGTTGCTCGTTCGACAGCCGGGACAGCAGTGACAACGGAAACGGCACCGGAATGCTCCTGCGCGGTAACATAAGAGCCGGGGATGGCACGCGAGGCACTCCCAGCGCAACGGCCTTATACTGCGCCGAAATCGCGCCGAACTGAATAGCCCGTCAATCTGGCAACAATACCACGTCTCGCCGGGAGAATTAATACCGCAAACTGCGAGAGACGCGTGAAAACCGCGGCCGCCGCATCGCCGTCCATCCCGCTCGACCGATTGGCTTGCCCCGCATCCCTGTGACTTTTCCCAGCCGCACGGTCACCACCAGTCTCCTCCGCCACGCGAATAGCGCTGAATTAACATTAATATCATAATAACAAAGTTTCGTCTCCGACATCAATACAGCGGCCTGGGTCATGTCCGCCCAGACGTGACAGCCCTGCGGCGCCGGCGCAAACGTGGACGCTGGCACGGACACCACCACCCGGCCGGTCGTCTCCGCCCCACAGGCAGGCCGGCTCGCCTCGTTGGCGCCACCGCCCCGATCGGTCATCATTCGTTTCGAACGACGCGAATTGAGGTACGCATGGGCGCGCTCACCTGGGATGTCGATCCCGAGCGTCATGTCACAGTCCTTCGCCTGGACGGGGATCTGGAAGGCTGGGCGGTCCGCGCGAGGATCGAGGCCTTCTGGCACGCCCACCCCGAGAGCATCGCCAATCATTGCATCGTCGATATGCGCGACTACACCGGCGACCTGCACTATGACGACCTGTCTATCATCGCCACGCGATGGCGAGAACTGGCTCGAGGACGCGACGCAGGCTGCGGCACCGCGATCGTCACCCATGACCGTTTCGCCCGAGTGCTCCTGCGCGCCGTCGCGCTGCTGTTCCACAACCGGCGGTTCGCTTTGTTCGCAGAAATGGAAGAGGCCATGCGCTGGGTTGCAACCACCCGTTAGCCGCACGTTTTCGCTGGATGCGCCATGCATCAACCAGCGAACACGCCGGCCTTGATCCCGCATCAGTGGATCGCGGGAGACAGCTCACGCGGCGACATCGCAGCGTGACGATGTGATATAAGTCATAGTTTATAATTCCCTGCCTGAGCAAAATCCCCGCCACCAGGGAGCCGCCGCACGACGTTGCGCTGCAATCGTCGCCCGATGCTCCTTTGCCCAAGCCAGCACCGACGTCGAGTGGCTTGCACGGCATTGCCTTAAGAACAAGCAGTTTGGCGGGAGATCCAAAATGACATTGTCCCTGACCTGGCTTGCCGACACGCTTCGGGCCGTAAACCTGCCGGTCGAGGAGGTCCATGGCTGGAAGGGGCGAGCGGTCGGCGGCGATGTGACCTCGGCAAAGGGCGTGGTCTGTCATCACACCGGCGGTTTGCTCGGCGGAAACTCACCGACCCTGAACGTGATCATTCACGGTCGATCGGACCTCTCCGGCCCATTGGCGCAACTGCTGCTCGCGCGGGACGGAACCTATTACGTCGTCGCCGCGGGCCGTGCCAATCACGCGGGCCATGGCAAGTGGCTCGGCGTGACGAGCGGCAACGCCCATTTCATCGGTATCGAGGCGGAAAACACCGGCATGTCCAGCGGACCAAAAGCGGACCCCTGGCCAATGGTGCAAATGAACGCGTATCGCTGGGGCGTGGCCGCCATCCTGCGCCATATCGGAGCCGGCGCTTCGATGTGCTGCGGACATGGCGAATATGCCTTGCCGAAAGGCCGCAAAGACGACCCAAGTTTCGACATGGACCAGTTCCGCCTCGACGTCGATGCCTGCATGACGATCTTGGGAGTCGGGCGAGTGAGCGACCCGCTGCACCAGACCCCCGCAACCACTCTTCCTAATCAACAGTATGTCAATGGCCGCTACATCGCCTAGCAAGCATCGACATCAAGCGCCGTCAACGAGAGCAGTGGCATGCGCTGCACTGGCAGCGACCCTGCTCTGCCCCGCCTCTTCTTCCGCTAGCGTTATAATCTGCTCTTTTACCGAGCCGTTCATCCGCACATTCTACGACACCGTCCACCAAACCTTGACCATCGTTCCGGATGTCGATGGCAGCAAGGACGTGCAACGAAGTATTGTCGTCACACAAATCTCCAAATCGGTCCTGGAGCTCCACAACGACAAAGGAGAAATCGTGCAGCGGCTGGAGCATTCGTTTCAGGGCTCCGATGGGATGAGCGACAAACTCTATCCATACGCCGTGCAATGGACACCGCGGGATCCGAACATGCCCGAAGAACTCAGTGGCGGATGCCGATAGCCAGATCAGCGCGACGGCTGCGCAACGGCACGCCGCAGCCCGGGAAAATGGCCTTCATCGTAATGCCCATCCAACTCCGCGCGCTCGATCACCGAACCGTTCGGCCCGATCACCCGCCGCACCTGGTATGATTGGTGCAGCAGCTCGCACGCAATGTGGATCCCCAGGTCGCGTGACCGCGCCGCGCGAGACTGCATCACTCCATCCCGATCTTCGTAGATGACATGCCAAATCATCGCGGCGCTTCCCGTCCCAGTGTCCTTGAAGCATGCGGCAGCAACGACAGAGCATAACGTTTGCGTTGCCGCAATAGGTAGCACCGAAGCCAGCAGATTCGCTCCAAAAATCGAGCGTCACCGAACCCGGTGGACCGCCGCCCGGTATCCGGCAACGGCACCCGCCTGGCACCGAACCACGACCGCTGGCCAACCGCGCGTTTTCCCGCCCCATTATCATCGCTCGCTGTGGC
>Ga0335072_10015031_pt1 | contig 10993 bp, 6 predicted proteins | sample Lox_Sample_21_FD_206725 | JGI IMG/M metagenome (GOLD analysis project Ga0335072, IMG submission 206725) | Soil microbial communities from Loxahatchee National Wildlife Refuge, Florida, United States - Lox_Sample_2.1 | ecosystem: Environmental > Terrestrial > Soil > Wetlands | place: USA: Florida... | reverse complement strand
CATGTCGCACATCACGTACCTCGAGGCTGCCGTCGTCGGCCTGATTCAGGGCGTATCCGAGCTGTTCCCGGTGTCCAGCCTGGGGCACAACGTGCTGCTCCCGGCGCTGATCGGCGGCAGTTGGGCCAGCGACCTGAACGTGGCCAAGGCGTCCTCCCCGTACCTGGCCTTCATCGTCGGCATGCACGTGGCCACCGCGCTGGCCCTGCTCATCTACTTCTGGCGGGACTGGGTCCGGATCATCGGCGGCTTCTTCAGCTCGGTCCGGCACCGCCAGGTGCAGACCCGGGACCAGAAGCTGGCCTGGATGATCATCCTGGCCACGATCCCGGTCGGCCTGGTCGGCGTGGTCGCGGACAAGCCTTTCCGGGAGATCTTCGGTAAGCCCATCCTGGCCGGTGTCTTCCTGATCATCAACGGGGTCATCCTGTACTGCGGTGAAAAGTTCCGGCCGCGTGCCTCGATCCAGGCGGACCAGGTCGTGGCGGCCGAGCGGGACCGGGAACTCGTGTCGGCGGCCGGACCGGCCGGGTACCACCCGGCCGGTCCCGGGTACCAGGCTGGCCCAGGTGGCTACCCGGCCGACCCGGGCGGCTACCCGGCTGGCCCAGGTGGCTACCCGGCCGACCCGGGCGGGTACCAGAGCGGACCGGGCGCGTACCAGGGCGGGCCGTCTGAATACGGGCCGGCGCATGACCCATTTGAAGCCCTGTACCAGGCGCCGCGCGAGACCCCTTACCGGCCGGGTCAGCCCGCGCCCCGGGCGCCCGGCCAGGCGCCCCGGGCCCGGCACCGGCAAGTCTCCGGCCACCAGGCGCTGCGCGAGGAGGAACTGACCCAGGCGCTCGCCGCCGATGAGCGGCTGGTCCGGATCGGCTACCTGAAGGCCCTCACGATCGGGGCCGCGCAGATCCTGGCCCTGCTCGCCGGGATCAGCCGGGACGGCGTGACCATGGTCGCGGGCATGACCCGCGGCCTGTCCCGGGAGGACGCCGCCCGGTTCGCGTTCCTGCTCGCCACCCCGGTCATCCTGGCCGCGGGCGTGCTGGAACTGCCCAAGCTGACCGGGCCGCTGGGCAACGGCATCCACGGCCAGATCCTGGTCGGCAGCGTGCTGTCCTTCGTTGGCGCCTACCTGTCGGTGCGCTTCCTGATGAAGTACTTCCAGACCCGGACGCTGACCCCGTTTGCCGTCTACTGCTTCGTCTTCGGTCTGCTCAGCGTCATCTATCTCGGTCTGATCAAGTAATCCCGGTGGAACGATTCATTTCTTTCTTCGCATCATCCTTGGTTTGAGTAATTTGAGCAAAAGCCCCAGGCGAATCTGGGTTACCTCGTGTCCGTCGGTCTTGGATTACCGCAAAAGAGTCGGCGAGTACGCGGTGGGGCGGCGCGCGCTGATCACTTGGCCGCGCCAACTAAGGCGTTTCTTAACCCCGACGCGCCGAAGCATGAGCGCCAGAGAGCCCCGTGAGCTGCGGAGCAACGCGAATTGCTAACAATTGACTTCATTCAGTTACGATAACGAAGTGGTCACAGATCGTGGTGCGATGTAGCTTTCGTTGCGAGGCGAGGAGCAAGACTTAAGTCTCATAAGAGTTGAGGCTGCGCGGTTTCCCCGGGGGGGTATACGACGCCGTACTCTCGCCGCGCCGCGGCATGCAGTGCAGTCACAACTCAGCAGCCCGGTAGCGGGCGGCTACTCAACAACGCCGCAACCGTTACCAAGGGGGGGCATGCAGCAACGGGTGGGGGCAGCAGCAATGGGGCTGATGATAATGGGGTTGATGAATGGGGCATCTGATAGTGCTGGAGCGTACCTGGTACTGACCCAGATGGCGTCGCATGCCGGGGAGCTGGCCGGGCCGCCAGCACCTGGGGGGCATTCCCGGGAAGTCTGCCACGACATGCGGCAGCCAGTGGCCGGGGTGCTGTCTCTCGCGGGGGCGGCCCTGACGGTACCCGAGCTGCCCAGCGCCGCACGCTCATGGCTGGAACAGATCGTCACACAGGTAGAAGCGCTGGCCGAGCTCATCGAACAGTCCCTGGACCGCGACGATCCCGTCGGCGGCACCTTGCGGACCGATCTGGGGCAGCTCGCCCGCGCCGTGGTAGCCAGTGAGCAGTTGACCTACCGGGGCATGCTGCACACGAGTGTGCCCAGTCAACCGGTGCTGGCTGACGTCAACCGGGTGGACGCCCGGCGCATTGTCGCCAACCTGCTCAGCAACGCGACCCGGGCGGCCGGGCCGGACGGATCCGTCACCGTCCGGGTCGCCCGCGAACCCGGCTGCGCCCGGCTGGTCGTGCAGGACACTGGTCCTGGCTTCGGCAGGATCAGCCCGAGCACCGGTCTGGGCATCGGCGTGATATCACGCTGCCTGGTCCGGTGCGGTGGCCGGATCGGCTACGGGCAGGGCCCGGATGGCGGCGTAGAGGCTACCGTGTCGCTGCCGCTGGGCCCCGACTGAGGCAGGGTGGCCGGCCCACATGCGGCTGATCCTGTGTGACGACCATCTGGTGCTCGCCGAAGCGCTGGCTGCGGCGCTGGCTGGTCGTGGCCATCAGGTGCTCGCGGTAACCAGTACGCCGGATACCGCGGTGGAAGCGGTTCGTACGCTCGAGCCCGACATCTGCCTGCTCGACCTGTCCTTCCACGGGCGGCGGAGCGGCCTGGACGCGGCCCGCGCCATTTCCCGCCTGCACATCCACACCAAGGTCGTAGTGCTCTCCGGGATCAGCGATCCGGACGCACTCGGCGAGGCAGTTGAACTCCCGATAGCCGGCTTTATCCGCAAAGACCAAAACGTGGACGAGATCGCGCGTGCACTCGACGTGATCGCGGCAGGTGGCATCCTGATCGCACCCGCACTCCGGCGCTCTGCACCGAGCAGGCGGCCCAGGCCGCGGCCACCCGATCCAATGGATGAGCTGACCACGCGGGAGCGAGAGGTCGTCGGCCGGATCGTTAACGGTGAGAGCACCACGCACATGGCCGAGGCAATGCACATCACACCCGACACGGTTCGCTCGTACGTCAAGAACATCCTGGCCAAGCTGGGCGTGCACAGCCGGCTACAGGTCGCGGCAATAGCCAGCCGGGGCCAAAACCCGGCCGAGGGCCCCGCCGGACCATCACCTGGCCAGGGATGATCCGGCCGCTAAGGCCCCACGTTGTTCGCGCGGACGGTGTGCGGACCCAAGGTCGCCCCGCCCTGCGCGGTGATCCCCGACTTACCGCCCCTGAACACGTTATTTGTGAAGATCGCGTAATCTACGACTCCTGGGTGGCCGCTGCTCTGGCCATAGAGGATCGCCGAATGGGCCCCGTAGTTGAGGAACTGGTTGCCGGTGATCACCTGACCGGTGAGCGTAACTGGGCTGGCTGCATCGTCTGTTGCAAGCCAGACCGCGTAGTTGTTCGCCCCGCCGAAATCCAAAATGTTGTCCGCGATAGTGACATCGGGGGACTTGTTGACGACGATCCCGCCGCCGATCCCGGTCTTGCGGAGAGTATTCCCGGTCACCGTGACGTGGTGGACGGTGCCCATGGCCGCACCCACACCGATGTTTACTACGGGGGAACCTCCGGGAGCGACCTGCTCGAAGACATTGCCGGCGATAGTGACATAAGATGCCGGGCCGCCTCCGACAGGGATAGCGGCCTCGCTGTGCTGGGCACGTGGCCTCGGGTCAGTGTCGATCAGGCTGTTGCCGGTGACGGCGACCTTGTACGGTGCACCGTCCGTAACACCAGCGAGTTCAACCGCGAACTCCGACCATCCCTCGATGTGGTTTCCCGTCACCGTCCCGCCGACCGCGTCCGGCAACGTCACAGGCATTCCCCCACCCATGAAAACGTTGCCACCGATCACGAAACCGCTGAGCCTGTGCAGGCAGACCCCGCCATTGATGTTCGTGTACTCAGAATTGACGTAAGAGTAAAGCCGGATGAAGTTATCGAGGATATTAAACCCGCGCCATACATGGGCGCCGGAGTTCCAAAAGCTTATCCCGCCAGGGGCGGTCAAGGTCTGCCCAGGGCGAGGCTTCGTGTCATACTGGTCGATCCAGTTCCCGCTGATACGAACGCCAGTTATATCGGCAGTGGAGCCGTCAGTGTTGATAGCCGTGTACGCAATGCCGCTGAAACGGCAGCGAGTCACTGTTGCACCAGACCAATTATAAGCAAACAGGATGCCGTTTGCGAGGCAGTTCTGGATTGCTATTCCGTCCAGCGTGACGTTGGGTGCCTGACAGATGATCCCGTTCGGGTCACCAGTCGTCTGGCTGGAGCGGTTCCCATCGATGGCCCCGCCGCCGGTGATGCTCACACCGGGGGCACTGACCCGGGCCGCCGGGCTGTCGTCAGCGGCCTTGGATTTCAAGGTTGCGCCCCGCTGGATCACCCACTGCTGCCCCGCCAAATTCAGCGCCAGGTTGTTCATGATGTACGTGCCGGGCGGGACGATGACAGTGCCGTTAACCCCCGCCGCCTGGCAGGCGGAAGCGAATGCCGCCGTGTCGTCGGTTCTGCCATCCCCCTTAGCGTTATAGGGGGCGGACCTGACGTTCGTCTGGTCCGGGCGACTGGCCCGGACGCGCCGTGGCACCTGGTCTGTGCAACCGCCAACCAGTGCGGTAGCACCAAGGCCAGTCAGCAGTTCACGGCGCTTCACGGGTCAATTTCGGTTGGCTGGTCACAGCTCCGTAGTAGATGAGGTCGCGAGAGAGTCGCCGAATCGCGTATGTATCCTTCAGGCGCTCGGGTAGCCACTCCGGAAGACCGTCGCCGATGGCGTAGGGGATGCCGCGTGAAGCCTGGTATTCATCGGGCTCGCACACAGCAGACAGGGTTGGTGAGCCGTCTGACTTTTGTGCCTGTTCGTGCCCCCAAATACTCAAGTATCCCTTAACATCCGTCAACTGATTGCGATACCATAGATATGGTGCGTCACTTAGAAAGGCAGCAAGCATCGAGAAGCTTGAGACGGAAGAAATAAGCACATCCGAGGTTGCGAGCACGGCTAGATCGTCGAGTGGGCTACCGCTGATGTGCAGCACTTCGTGACCAGCGATGTCAAAGGAAAGATCCTCAGTAGGACTGTCGGATACCACTATAAAGCGCAACGGGACAGCACGCAATGATTGCGCCAGACTCAGCATCGCGCTCCTGTACCAATCCATCGGCAGTGCGCGATTGAATTGCCCCGGACGCGGAGCCTCCCCGAGGAAGTCGCCTCGCCGCACATGAACAGCGATGGTCACGGTGTTAGGGCTCGGGATCCCGAGCGCCTCGAGGTGCTGTAGGACACCAGGGCTGGCGAGCACTTTATGGAGGAGAAAGTTGCGGGTACTTCGGATAGCCAGGTATCCGCCCCACATTCCTTCACTGACTAGACAGAATAGCTTGCGAGGAAAGACGCCCTGACTGGACAGTATCCGTATAGCTGACCCGTAATCCCATGCGGAGGTTGACCGGAACATCTCCTCGGAGACAACGATACGTGGCAGGAATGCTGTGGCCGCAGTCATACCCGTCATGCGAACGCGGCTTATACCGAACTCACGCGCCAGGCCATACCGGTTCAGCAACCAGAGCGGCGGTGCAGGATGCATTCTGAGTTCACGCGCAGCAATGAGAGCCTTGGCCCAGGGAATTATCTCGTTCCCTACACCGGCACCGCGAACGGCGATTGGTTTAGCTACCGAAATGCCTCTGCAGGCTACCCGGGAGGCACTACGCTTTCGGCCCACCTGCAAGAGCCTATGATTCCAGGCCACGCAGTGGGCGTTGCCAGAGAGATGATTTCTCATACGACATTAGGCATCAGCCCTGGCTTTGTTACGATCATGGATTTGCGCCGGGCTGGTCAGCGCGCGGCGGCCTGCGCCTTCTCCCAGCCGAGCGCGATCGGGTCATAGGCCCGCTCGGCGTAGATCTGGTGCCAGAGCGAGAACACGATGAGCACCCAGAGGTGGCGCCAGGGCACGGCAGGATCACCGGCCCGGAATGCTTGTAGCAGGTCCAGCGCTGCCTCGCGGTTTACCCACTGGTCGATCTGCGCCTCACGCAACAGCCGGTCGGCGAAGCCGTAGGCGTCGCCCTTCAGCCAATGGCCGATCGGGACGGGGAATGCCATCTTCGGGCGCCCCGCGGCCGCCTTCGGGAGCACCTCTCTCATGGCCGTGCGCAGGGCCCGCTTCGTGGTGCCGCCGCCGATCTTCTCCTCCCGGGCCAGGCGGGCTGCGGCCGCCATCACCTCCCGGTCGAGGAAGGGAACTCGCAGCTCCAGGCTGTGGGCCATGGTCATCCGGTCGGCCTGGGCCAGGATGCAGCCCGGCAGCCACGTGTTGATGTCCACCAGCTGCATGGTGGAGACGTCGTCCAGTTCGGCCGCCTCGGCCTGGTCGTACACCGGGTCGGTCACGTCATAGGCGCGGGCCCGACCTGGCCGGCCCCGGCCGGTGATCAGAGCGCCGTAACCAGGGTTGCCAATGTAGCGGCGGCGTAGCGGGGTGGACGTGCACTCCAGCAGGCCCTTTCCCTTGACCCCCGGCGGGATGAGCGCCGCGACCCGCTGCAGTGAGCCCCGGATCCAGCCGGGCATATGCTCGCCCGCCCGCACCACGCCCGGCTGCTGGTAGGCGGTATAGCCGCCGAAGAGCTCGTCCGACCCCTCACCCGATAGCACCACCTTGACCTGCTTGCTCGCCTCCCGGGCCACGAACCACAGCGGCACCGCCGACTCGTTCGCTATGGGGTCGTCAAGGTGCCAGATAATCTGCGGCAGGTAACGGAAGAACTCCTCCGGGCTGATCACATACTGGACGGATTTCACCCCGATTGCCGCGGCCGTCTCCTGGGCCCGGTCGATCTCGTTGTAACCCGCACGCTCGAACCCGACCGTGAAGGTAAGCAGATCGGGCCGGTGCTCGGCGGCCAGGGCGCAGATGGTGGCGGAGTCGACGCCGCCAGAGAGGAAGGCACCGAGCGGGGCGTCGCTGCGCAGGTGAACCGCGACCGAGTCACGCATCACGTCCAGGATGGCGCGGGACGTGGCATCGCTGGGCGCACTAGCCGGCCGCAGGTCCGCCCGCCAGTAGCGGTAGACGTCCAGCGCCCCGCCGGGCCGGGCGATCATGGCGTGGCCGGGCGGCAGCACCTGTACCGGCGGGGTCATGGTGCCGGGCGGTGGGACGTAGTCGAAGGACAGGTACCTGCGCAGCGCATCGGGGTCAAGATCGCGCAGTTCGCCCGGGTCGGCCAGGGCCTTGCGCTCGGACGCGAACCGCAGCATCCGCCCGGGCCCCGGGGCCACGCCGTAGTAGAACGGCTTGATGCCGAACTGATCTCGGGCGCAGAACAGCTCCCGCGCCTGGTTGTCCCAGATGGCGAATGCGAACATGCCGCGGAGCCGGTGCACGACGTCCTTGCCGACCCGGGCGTAGGTCTCGAGCAGAACCTCGGAGTCGCAGCTTGATCTCAAGACCACGCCCTGCTCCCGCAGTTCGGCGCCCAGCTCGACGTAGTTGTAGATCTCGCCGTTGAAGACCATCCAGTAGCGGCCGTCGGCGGACCGCATCGGCTGATGGCCTCCCCGCGAGAGGTCGATGATCGCCAGGCGGCGGAAACCGAGCGCGACATCGTGGTCGGCGTAGCAGCCTTCGTCATCAGGCCCACGGTGGGCGATGCGCTGAGTCGCGGCCGCTACCCAGGCCTGATCAGGGTCGGCATCGCTGGCCAGTGCTAGGCAGCCGACGATTCCGCACATGGCCGCCCCCTGGTGTCCGTACCTGACCCGTGCCGCGGCGGCGGGATGAGCCCCATAGCGACAAGATCGCCCGTGTCCGGCCAGAATGCCCAGCCGGCTGGGCTGCGCTGGATGGCCGCGCTCACCTCGGCGGCGCAGCGCTCGAATACAGTCTTGATATCTCCGTCCACCGGCACTGGCGCGGAGATCTCCAGCACCTGGTGGCGGTAGTCGGCCGCGCGGTGCGCGATGCCCATGAGCAGCGGCGCGCCGGTCACCTGGGCGAGGGCCACTGCCCCGGGCAGCAGCCCGGCCTGGCGGCCGAGGAAGGGAACCTCGACGGCGCGGGCCCGGTCGCTATCCAGCGGCGGCGCGTCGATCGTGACTCTCACCACCTCATTGGCGCGGAGCGCGGCAGCCGCCTGCGCCGCGACCTGAGGACGGCCAGGCCATGGCTCGATAGTCGGCCGCTGCCGATAACGCCGCATCGGCCTGAAGTAAAGCTCCCAGAGCCATCGTTCGGCGGATGAGGTGCCGGCGTCGTAGTTGTATCCCCGGCGCCCGATGGTGGTGACCGGGAAGCCGCTGGCGTGCAGCACCGAGAAGGCGCTGTCGTGGGAATGGAAGTGGCCGGTGCAAACGAGGGCCCCCTTGCCCGCGGCCAGCGCGGCCTCTAGATGTTCCCGCCCGCGGATCTCGACCAGCCGCCGCAACGGCTGCGTCCCGCGGCGCAGCCGCATCACGTCAACCGCCCCGCAGGCACCGAGCCGGAACCACTCCCGGGTCACCTGCTGCCCCGCCGCCGGGCTGAGCTCGTCGCCGAGCACCAGCCGCAGGTTGCGGGCCATCTCGGTGCGCTTCCCAGCCTGGCACCGGAAATGCCAGTCGCCGCGCCAGCACGCCATGCGGTAGCTGAGGGCGGCCGGCAGGTGGCCCACTACCGGGGCCACCGCTGCCAGGTAGGCCGCGCGTTTTACGGTGCGCAGCAGCCTCCTCACCCGGTTGTCACCCATGTGCGGCCTCCTGCCTCCCAGGCTCCCGGGCGCGCTCCAGCCCTCGGTCATCCACCCACGTGCACCGAAGCTCCGACGTGTACCTGTTTCCTTCGTGATCGGCCAGCCATAGGTTGTCGTGTGCGGGCAGCATCTCGACGACGGTGATCGTCTTGTCCGGCAGTCGCTCGGCGGCGTTCGCCCGGCGGACCATCTTGGCCAGGACATTGACGTAGATCGGGCTGGTGAAGTCCACATAGAACGGCTTTACCTCCGCGCTGGACATCACAAATACGTACTGCGGTATCCCACGAGCAGCAGCCCATTCGCGCGTCCGGACAAACCGCGCCGCCTCGTCCTTCTCGGCCGCGAAGTCCAGGTCAGCCGGGTTGAACCGCCAGCTCTCTCGGTGGACGACCATCTTATCAATCTTGATGCGCGGCGTATGTGGCCGGTCGGCAAAGAGCTGGAACCGGTTGATGACCATTCTTGTGAGCATTTCCGCGAACATATCGAGGAAGTCGAACACCTCGCCCCCAGGAAGCCGCGCCACGACTGTACCCTCCGTCTCCACCACCTCCACATCGCGACTGAGGACGAGCCCGGGGCGGTCGCCGGCTGCGGTGTGCTGGATGCACTCGACAAGGATGTCGAGGTTGCGGATCAGCGCTGAGTGATCGCGCACCGTCAGCCCGGGCGGGCTCTCCTTCGGCAGCACCAGAAGCAAGCGGGGTTCGGGAAAGTCCTCGTCCACAGAGGAAATAAGGTCTGCCTTGTCGGGATGTTGAGTCACGAGGCAATTGGCGCGCATCGTGTTGATCGCCATATGCACCTCGCCCAGCACGACCGTGAAGTCGCCGTTGTGCAGGGCATTGAGGTCGGCGGCTGACACCATCACATCGGGGCAAAAGTACCGGGCCTCGGCCCAACCCGGCCCCGGCGCCGCGAAAGCTTTGTCCACCAACGGCAGCAGATCGTCGTAGCGGTAGGACACCTCGCGCGTGTCGGCGGCAACGGGGATGATGGCGGCCCACTTTTTCGTAAACTCCTGGTCGATCTGCTTCATCGACGCTTCGACCGACAAGTACAACGCACGCAGCGACGCGAACCAGATCGTGGGAAGCTCGACGGGTTGGCCGTGCTGAGCGACCGCCCTCCTGTAGACGTCGCGCAGGGTGTCGCGTGCCTCTTCGCCGAGCCGCGAGCAGTACCAGCGTGCTGCCCGGCTGAGCAACCTTAGCGGGCGCGTGGCGGCAACCAGGTCATCGCCGAGGACGATGTCGATGTCGCGTGAGCTGTCCAGGTACACGAGGGTTCGGGCACCGTAGGTGAGCCCCTCGTTACGGGTCGAGGCAGCACCGGTGATGCGCTCGAACAACTCGTCCATTGATGTAAGGGCATCTGCGAGTGTGCCCGCACTGGCGCTGTCCCGCACCCGGTCACGTGCCGCCTCCAGCGAGTCCAGCCACTCTTGTGCTTGGGCGCGTGCTTTCTCGTCGCCGACGCCATCGAGGAATCGGCGTAGGTCTCGCTCTGGCCACGGGCTGACGGGCAGTTCTAGTTTCCAGGAGATCCAGTGCCGCCCTTGCAGGACCTGCAGGATCTCCAGGACCACAGGCAGGTCTAGGTCTGCGCGGATCGCGATGTCGTGAGTTCGCGTCGTTCCGTCACACGAGCGCAGCACGTCCACATACTCCGGGGAAAGCATCACCCGGCGCCCGACGGGTTCTACTAGTGCGTTGCCGTCGAGCTTGATGAATGACAGGCGGCGCGGCATAAGCCACTCGTGCATGCGGGGAATCTCCTCGATCGCCTCGGCGAGCCGGTCGATCGCCCATGCCTCGAAGAAGACCTCGCTGCTGCGGAGCATCCGTTCCCCCGGCGCGAACCGCGTCCGTTCGCAGTCACCCAGCTTGCCCCACCCAGACGGCCCGAAGAAGCCGATCGTGTCGTTCTTGATGCAGTACCGCTGCCAGTACTTGGCGATCAATTCTTCCCGCCGCCGGTGCTCGCGGCGCCTCGTGTCCTTGGCCGGATCCCACCGCAGGAAAGGGCGGATCGATTGATCCATCAGTCGGTGGTTCTGCCATGTCACGGCCCGGAGGAAGTCGTCCTGCGAGGCAATCGACTGCAGCTCGATGGTCAGGTCGACGGTCGCTTCTCTAAACTCCTCGCGGAACGCTCGCCACACCTCGGATCCTCGGTCGGCGTTCACCAGGCAGTCAGCTTTACGCGCCAGTCCCTCGT
>Ga0335072_10015030_pt1 | contig 10993 bp, 9 predicted proteins | sample Lox_Sample_21_FD_206725 | JGI IMG/M metagenome (GOLD analysis project Ga0335072, IMG submission 206725) | Soil microbial communities from Loxahatchee National Wildlife Refuge, Florida, United States - Lox_Sample_2.1 | ecosystem: Environmental > Terrestrial > Soil > Wetlands | place: USA: Florida... | reverse complement strand
CGCGGAGGAAGCCTTCCCTTGCGCACGCGCGTCTTCGACCATCCTCAGAAAGTATGCGTGGACCCGCGGATCGCCGGTCAACTCGGGATGAAAGGAGGTCCCGAGCACGTTACCCGCGCGAACCATCACGCCATGCCCGTCACGCGAGGCAAGCAACTCGACGCTCGGGCCGGCCCGCTCGATCCATGGGGCACGAATGAAGATCGCCGGGAACGGCACGCTGCCGAGCGCAGGAATCGGCAGCTCTACCTCGGCCGAGTCGTTCTGACGGCCGAACGCGTTGCGACGGACGGTGATGTCGATGAGATCGAGCGTGGGCTGGTCGAGGTCCGCGACGTCGTGAGCGGCGACGATCATTCCCAGGCCCGTTCCCCACCGCGGCATGCCGTCGCGCACGCGCTTCACGATCGGCGCGGAGAGGCCGAACCGATCGAGCAGCTTCATTACCGTCGTCGACTCGCCGCCCGGAACGATCAGACCGTCGACGCGCGCCAGATCCTGTGCGGTCTTCACCCCAAGCGCATGCGCGCCGGCGCGTTCGAGTGCGGCGACATGTTCGACCACGTCGCCTTGCAGCGCGAGAACACCGATCAGCGGGTTAATTTCCACGTGTCGCGAGTAGCTCTGATTCGTCCAGTTTGCGCACGTCGATACCCGGCATTGCGTCGGCGGTTCCGAGCGAGCGGCACGCTTCCGCGACGACCTTGGGGTCGGTGAAGTGCGTGGTCGCATCGACGATCGCGCGCGCGAAACGCTTGGGATCCTTCGACTTGAAGATACCGCTTCCGACAAAGATGCCTTCGGCGCCGAGCTGCATCATCAACGCGGCATCCGCCGGCGTCGAGACCCCGCCCGCGCAGAACAGCACTACGGGCAGCTTTCCCGCCTCGGCGACCTCCTTGACGAGCTCGTAACTCGCGCCGATGTCGCGAGCGCGGGCAACCAGTTCTTCTTTCGGCGCGACGGTCAGTTGCGCGATGGTGTCTCTGATGGCGCGAATGTGCCGCACCGCTTCGACGATGTTGCCGCTCCCGGCCTCACCCTTGCTGCGGATCATCGCCGCACCTTCGGTGATGCGGCGCAGCGCCTCGCCGAGGTCACGCGCTCCGCACACGAACGGCGTCGTGAAGGCGTGTTTGTCGACGTGGTAGAGATCGTCGGCGGGCGTGAGCACTTCGGATTCGTCGATGTAGTCGATCCCGATAGACTGCAGGACTTGCGCCTCGGCAAAGTGCCCGATGCGCACCTTGGCCATGACCGGGATCGTGACGGCGTCCATGATGCCGGCGATCAGCTCGATCGAACTCATGCGCGCGACGCCACCCATGGCGCGAATATCCGAGGGAATGCGCTCGAGCGCCATGACGGCCACGGCGCCGGCCTCTTGCGCGACGATGGCCTGCTCCGGCGTGACGACGTCCATGATGACGCCGCCCTTGAGCATCTGGGCAAGGCCCCGCTTTACGGTGACGGTACCGGTCGACTTCTCATCCATGTCTCCATCGTATCAGGGAAAACCAATGGAGACATTAGCGACAAGTCGGAACCCGAAGGCCGCCTACTCGGGCGACGGCGTCGGTCCGGGGCTGGGGCTTGCCGCCGTCGAGTCCTGCGAAAAGGTCGTGACGCTGGGCGAAGGGCTGGGAATTTCGGTCTGGTCCCAGATCGGCAGCTTCGGGTTCGGCGTCCAAGCGGGCGTCGGCGAAGGCGTCGCCGACCGCTCCGGCGTGGGCAACGGCTTGGGCGGGACGCGCGGATCCGGGAAATGCGGATCGGGTGCCGCGGCGAGCGTTTGCGATCGCTTCCAGTCCGGGCCGTAGGGTCCGTCAGTAGGTTGCGGCACCGGCGTGACGAGCGGGGTCTGGGTGAGATTGCCGCTGTCCGCGGCCTCGGTCATGACCCGATCGCCCATATGCTCACCCAAAAGGATCGCCGCCAAGAGCACGATCACGCCCGCGGCCAGGATCATCGTGGGAAGACGGTTCGGACCATTCATCAGGCGGGCACCACGTCGAGCTTCGCGGCGCGTGCTCGCCGCTCGGTCGGCCGTCCGATCAACTGCACCTCGCGCATTTCGCCCGCTTCCATCGTGACGCGCGCCGTATGCCCGCGAAACTCGATCGACACCGGCCGCGGGCGGTCGAGCATGTTGCACACGAAGATCCGCACCGCCCCGCGCTCGTCTTCAAAACCGATCGCGCCGACTTCGACCGGGGAGATCGTCAACTCTTCGCTCACGTCGCGGCCCGCGAAGATGCAGGTGAACGGCTCTTCAGCCGAGAGCTCCGGCATGTTGCCGTAGATCCGATCGTGCACGAGGTCGATGACATAACTGCAACGCTTGCCACCCCAGTGCACGCGTGCGGCGGCGATCCATTGCCAATCCTTCGGGCGCATCGGCGCCAAATGCGGGCGGCCGCTGGTCCGATAACCGTTGAGTCCTCCGATCGTTTCCGCAACGGCCCACAAATATTTTGCCCCGGTCCACGGCGAGAGATACATACCGCGATTGGCAAGCGAACCGCCGTCGAACCATTCGCCGAATTCGCCCGGCACCGTGTTGCGCGCACTTCCGACCTCCATCGCCGCATACACCACGTTGAGAAAGTGAACGCACTCTTCAACGAATCCGTCTCGCGCGAGCGCGACGGCGAACCACAGCGTGAGATCGGGCCAAATGCCGCCGAGCAGACCGAATCCGTACGACGGGAAGTACCACGCGTCGGCGGTGGAAATCGTCCGCAAACCAACCGGCGTCACGAAATCCGCCTCGAGCAGCCGGCGTAGAATGGCCTTGCGCTGTTCAGCTGCGGCCACGCCGAACAAGACCGGGAAGACCTCGTCGGAGGTGAAGTTGTCTTGATAATTGCGATCCTGGTCGTAGTTCAGCGCGAACGCGCCCGTATCGTCGTCGTACAAATAATCCATCATCGCTTCGCGAAGCGCCTGCGATTCATTTGCGTACTTTTCCCAATTGTCCCAATCGCCCGCCACTGCGCACAGCATCGCCGCCGCCTCGAGCGCAAAGACCCCCTCGGCGTTGATTTCCGTGACCGCCCCGTCGAGCGTGTAGTACGGGATGATGTTGCGCCACGAGGAGATGCCGTACATGTCGACGCCCTTTGCCTTGCAAAACAGCAACCCTTGATCGTCGCGCTGGGTCAGCATGTAGTCGGCCAATTTGACCACCAAAGGCAAGCGCTCGCGCACCCAACCGTCGTCGAGCGTAGCGTTGTAATAGTGCAGCATCGCGACCAAGTGCAACGGCGTGTCGTCGTTGATATTCAAGTCGTAGGCAGTCGTGTACCCATTGACTCCCCGCACGTACTCGATCATGAGTCCCGATTCATCCACGCTTTTATTGAACACTTCGAGCGCATCTCGGCTGAACTCGGGCCAAAAGTAATCGAAACCGTGCACGAACCATGACGTGTCGCGCGAGACCAGGATGTCGGACGGAGGCGAGTTGGTCGATCCCCAACCCTGCGGATATTCCTTCACGATCCGAATCATGTTGGCTTTTGCCCAAGCAACGCCGCGGCTGATCTCGGGCGAAGGCGTCATGAACCGCGCGTCGGCCAAACGGCGCGCGTAGTACCGCTGCGTATCGTGCAAAGCGCGCTCGTCGTCCAGCAATCGCTGCAGAACCGGAAGGCTTTTCGCGGTGCCTTCCTTATGGAAAACGACCGCTAAACGAAGCGCTTCGCGCGCGCCCGGTTCGATCGCAACCCGATATTCGAGCGCTCCGTAAACTCGCCGTCCGATCATCGTCGAGCTCTCGGCGACGCCGCGCCCGAACCCAGGCATGCCTTCGGGCACGAGCGAGCCGCGCCGCATGCTTTCGGCCAGTACTTGCTCGCGCAGCGAAAGCGAGACGGCGCGCGGCTCGCGCGAACCGCCCCACCAGCGTTCGGCGCCGGTTTCGTTGCTCTTCGAGCAGATGAAACGCCCCTGCGACCAGGCCGTCATCTCGCTCTCCGGCTCGCCGTAAAATCGTTGTCCCACCAGCATGGCCCACGGAAAGACCGAAACTTCGATGGGCTTCGATCCCGGATTGTACAGCGTCACGTCGACGACAAAGGAAACGGTACGATCGAACGACTCGCCAAAAGGCACGTAAAACGCTTCCGTCACGTGGACGCGATGCTCGAGCGTGAATTCGGCGATCTGCGCGTAAGGCAGAAACGTCAGTTCGCGCGTGATCTGGTGAGGAAAGAGGGTCTTACGGTCGTCCTCTACGATCCGGTACGCGATGTGATGCGTCCCGAAGATGATCTTGTCGGTATCCGCATCCCACAGCCCGCGAATACCGCCTTTGGCGGTGGATTGCGCGTAGGATTTATAATTCCCGAGCAAGAGCCCATAGGGCGTTTGCGATTCAGGAACGACGTAAGCGCAAAACTCGTTCCGCTGCGCGTCATAGCTCGGACCCATGCTTCTATGTGCTACGCCCTTGACCGCAGCGCCCCTTTCGCCCGAAACTTATGCGGATGACCTTTACTTGCCCCGCGAAAATCAATCTGACCCTCGAAGTCCTGGAACGCCGTGACGACGGCTACCATGCGCTGCGCAGCGTCATGGTGCCGCTCGAGCTGGCCGACGAGCTGCATGTCGCGCTTGCCGACCGCTTTTCGTTTACCTGTAGCGATCCTGCGCTGGCCGGCGAGGACAATTTGGTGGTACGGGCAGCGTTCGCGCTCACGCCGCGGCCGGAATCAACGATCGTGCTTCGCAAGGCGATCCCCACGCAGGCTGGGCTCGGCGGTGGATCGAGCGATGCGGCAGGGGTCCTGCGTGCCGCCATGTCGGGTGCGTTTGGCCGCGACTACTCGGCTGATTGGCTGAAGCTTGCGCGTTCGCTCGGCTCCGATGTGCCGTTCTTTCTCACCGATTCCGGCGCTCTCGTCGAGGGGACCGGCGAACGAGTGACCGCGATCGGGGCTCTTCCGGCATGGCATGTGCTGGTCGTAAAACCGCCCGCTTCGGTCTCGACCGCGGCAGCCTATGCGCAGCTCGACCGCTCGCCGTCGCCTTCGCGCCCGCGCAACACTTCGGCCTCGCTTGCCATGCTGAACGCGCTCCAGCGCGGCGATTTCGATGAGGTCACGCGCGCACTGGGGAATGACTTTCACGACGTCATCGCCGGCTCTACGCCGGAAGTCGCTCGCGCGCTCGATGCGCTTCGCGACGCGGGGGCGGCAAACGCGCTGCTGGCGGGCTCGGGGTCGGCCGTCTTTACGCTAGCGCCGGATGCACGCACGATCGAAGAGATCGACGCGCGGCTCGATCTCGACGCAAGCTATGCGCGCTTCCGTACCGCCTTCGCGCACGGCCGTTCATGGGTGTGATAACGGCGGTCGTTCTCGCCGGCGGAGCTGCTGACGAGGTGGCGGCGCTCGAGCACGGCGCGATCAACAAAGCTTTCGTGCACGTCGGCGGCATCACGCTCGTCGAGCGAACGCTGCGTGCACTGCGTTCGAGCTCGAAGATCGGGAGACTCATCGTTGTTGCGCCGGCGACGGCGCACGACAACCCCGCTTTGGCATTGGCCGACGACCGTCGCGAGGACGGCGCAAAGATACGCGTCAGTTTGCGCAACGGACTTCGAGAACTTCCGCCCGACCAGATCGTGCTCGTGAGCACGTCCGACCTTCCTATTCTCAGCGGCGCGTCGGTCGACGACTTTATCGCCCACGCGTTGGCAATCGACCCGGATCTCGGGTACGGCTGTGTCGAGCGGCGAGTACACGAAGCGACGTTTCCGAGCGTCCCGCATACCTGGGCGCGGCTGCGCGACGGAACCTTTTGCGGGGGCGGCCTCATCGCCATCAAGCCGCGCGTGCTCCCCGCGCTCGAGCTGTTCATCGAGCGTCTTGGCGCCGCCCGAAAAAACCCGCTCCGCCTGGCCTCGCTCTTCGGCTGGGACGTGCTCGCACGGTTCGCCTTCGGGCGCCTCTCCGTCGCGAGCGCCGAGCGGCGCGCATCACAACTGCTCGGCGCGCCGGTTCGCGCGATCGTCTCCCCCTACGCCGAAACCGGCGTCAACGTGGACCGGATCACCGACGTAGCGCTCGCGGAACAACTCGTCGCCGAATTGGAGCCAAATCCCCGGTTGCGCGGGTTTACCGGTTAGTGCTAGCCTCTCTCTTACCAGCTTGGGAATGAGGAGTACATGTCTATTCTTTCCGACGTCAAAGAAATCGAAGCGAAGGTTCGCGAGTCAATGGAAAACGGGCCGGTCACGCCCTATTACACGCTTCCCCTCGACAAAGTCTATGACGTTCTCAACGCCGCGCTTGCTTCCGAGATCATTTGCGTGCTGCGATATAAGCAGCACTACTACATGACCACTTCTATCCATCAGGAACAGCTGCAGGATCTGTTCAAGGAGCATTGGCAAGACGAAGAGGGGCACCTCGAACGGATCGCCGACCGGATCAAGCAGCTTGGCGGCGTCCCGAACCTTGACCCCAACGGCATCACCAAGCGTGCGTTCTCCAAGTTCGAGAGCGGACACACGCTGGCAGACTTGCTTCGAGAGGATTTGCTCGCCGAACGTGTCGTGATCAAGATGTACGGCGACATCGTCAATTTCTTCGGTCAAGCCGATCCGGTCAGCCGGCGCATGTTCGAGGAAATTCTTCAAGACGAAGAAGATCACGCCGACGAAATCGCCGACCTGCTGTATACGGTCGATCCCAAGACCGGAAAGACCGCCGAGCAGTTCAGCGGCGACGGAGTGCTCCAGCCGTTCAAGGCCAACGGGAAATAGCTTAGCTCGGCGTTCGCCAGCGCTTGAACAAGTCGTTGGTGATGCCGAACTGATCGAGCGCCTTCCCTACCGTGTGCGCGATGATGTCGTCGACGCTCTGCGGGGCCGCATACATCGCCGGAATCGGCGGCAGAATCACGGCGCCGATTTCGGCTAGCTGGGCAAGCGTGCGCAGGTGGCCGAGGTGCAACGGCGTTTCGCGTACGACGAGGACGAGTTTGCGGCGCTCCTTCAAGCACACGTCGGCCGCGCGCACCAGCAGATTGTCGTTGATCGAATAGGCGATCGCGCTCGCGCTCTTCATCGAACACGGGATAACCAGCATCCCGTCGGTTACGAACGATCCGCTCGAGATCGCCGCCGCCAGATCGTCGCCGCGATGCACGACGTCGGCCAGCGCCTCGAAATCGTCCGGCATCATCTCCATCTCGAGTTCGATCGTGCGGCGCGCCGCGTCACTGATCACGACGTGCGTTTCGACGCCGCCGATCGCGCGTAGTGCTTGCAACGCCATATAGCCGTATGCGCTGCCGCTCGCACCGCTGATCCCGATGATGATGCGCCGCATGATTCCCCTTTATACGCGGGATGCAGGGGCGCCTGGTGCGACCTTTAACTCAAAACCGCAGTGAACGCTTCGCTGGCTGCTGCATTTATCGACGATCTTCGCGCTTGGTGGGATACGGGAGACGACGCGACCCTCATCCGGGCGCTGCGCTCGCCCTGCTCGGGCGTTCCGCATGACATTGCGGCGGCGTATGCGACCGCCGCGACCCGCGTACCTCCGCTGCTGGATGCAATTTCGCGCGGACTTCTGGCGGTATCGGGCACGGAACGCGACGCGTTGCTTAAGTTCGCCGAGCGCGCCAACACCATCGAGCCGGAGACCGACCTCTACGAGTTGTTCGCAATCGAGGTCGAGGCCGGCCAACCGATCGAAGACGACGGCTCTGATTTCGCGCTGACGGATGCCGTCACGCCCGACCGCACCTCGGGGGTGCGGGCTCGGCAAACGCACTTCTCGGCCTCGTCGCTCAACGCGTACGCCGAGTGCGCGCGCAAATGGTACTATCGCTACGTTTGCGCCGCAATCGAGGATGCGCCGTCGTCAGCCTCCACCTATGGAACGGCCTTCCACGCGGCGCTCGAAGACTTCCACGGAGAATTTCCCCACCCGCAAGCGCGCGACGAAGCAGAGATGCGAATGAAGATCGCCGGTTACGTGAACTGGGCCTTCGAACGCTACCACGATCAATTCGACGCAGCCGTCGAGTTCGAGCTTCAGAAACGGCGCGCCCTGCGCACCGCGGAGCGCTACGTGGACTGGCTGCTGGCCGAGGCGGCTCGCGCGCCGTTCACGGTAATCGGGCGCGAAATACCGGTCAATCTCGATCTCGACGGCTTCGATTTTGTCGGCTTCATCGATCGCCTGGACCGCGACGAACGCACCGGCGCAGTGAGCATCTTCGATTACAAGACTGGCTCGATCGCAACCAGCGCCGCCGAATATCGCGACGAAGTCAGAAAGTTCGCCGACTTCCAGCTTCCCTTCTACTATTGGGCACGCACGGCCGTAGGCGACCGCGTCTATCGGCTCGCCTTGATTCCGCTCAAGGACGCGCTGGTCGACGTGGTTCCGATTTCACTCGAGGTCGTGGCAGCCGCCGGTCCAAATGGAAAACGCAGCGACGCGCCCACCGGAACGATCGCGATCGCCGACCTCGAGCGCGCGCGCGCGCGCATGATCGACATCTGCCGCGACCTGAGCTCGGGATCGCTCGAGCACTTCCCCGTCACGGCGGACCCGTCGGCGTGCACCTATTGCGCCTACCGCGATGCCTGCGCCGACCGTCCACACGACGAGCGCGAGCGCTTCGGGCGATGATGACCATTGAGTTGAATGCCGCGCAGCGCGAAGCAGTCGAAGCCTCCTTCGAGGCGTCGCTCGAGATCGCGGGCGCGAGCCGCACCGGCAAAACCACGGCGCTGAAAGCACGGGCCGAGCGCTACGAAGCGGAATGCGGCGGGGCTTACCTCTTTGCGAGCCATCCGTGTGAACTGATCGCGCTCACGTGCGCCGTACTCGATGCCGCGAACACGCCCAGACGCATCGTCGACGACATGGAAGCGCGGCGCACGTTCGCGCGCTGCGCGCAGCCGCTCGTCGATCTCGCGTGGCCCGAACTCAAAAAAGGAACGCTCGATCCCGAGGTCGCCGCGCTCCGCTCGCCGCCACGCTTCCTCGAGGCGGCCTACCGCATGATTCGCAAGCTTCGCGATGGGAACATCGATCCGCGGGCCTTCCTCGACCGATCGCTCGCGGGAGCGACCGAATTCTATGCCAAGCCTCCCAACTTCGCGCACTCGTCACTCATCGCCGCGACGAAAGATGCCTACCGCGACTCGCTCGACGTCTCTCCGGCGGAGCTGGAACGTCAATACCGCCGCGAGATCGATCTGGTCAAAATCCTGCACCACCTCTACGTCGACTACGTCGCCGCGACGCGTGAAAGCGCTGCGCTTTGCGAGAGCGACGCGATCGCGCTCGCGCTCGACCGGCTAGCGGAACGGCCCGAGCTTGCCGTCCGCGTCCGCGAGCGATACGCCCATGTCTTCGTCGATGAAATGCAGGAGGCAACAGCGTCGCAGCGAGCGCTGCTCGATGCGACGTACGGGACTCCCTTGCGGTGCGTCACGTTCGCCGGCGATGCAAAGGCCGCAACCAGCCGCTTTAGCGGAGCGCGTCCCGACATCGCGCTCGCCGGTGCAGAGCGGACGGTCACGCTCGCGGATGCGCCGGAGCGGCCGGCGCTGCGCGTCCATCGCGCGAAGACGCAGGCTGAAGAGGCTGCATTTGTCGCCGAGCGTGTTTCCGAGGAGATCGAGCGCGGCGTGCCCCCGGGCGATATCGCTCTCCTGTTCCGCAGCAGCAGCGACGTGCAGATCTATCTCGACGCGCTGCTCGATCGCGACATCGCTGCAGCGGCAGCGGGCGACGTCAACGTCTTTGCCGACCGGCGCGCGCTCGACGCGATCGCGCTGCTTTGGAACGTGTGGGATCCCTTCAAGCACGAGTGGCTACTGCGAACGCTGAGCGGTAAGGCCATGGCGCTCGCGGATTCCTCGATCGCGGTCCTGTGCGCCGATCCGCCGAGTCCGCAAACCGCGCTCTTTGCGCTCGATCCCGAACAGGCCCCGACGGCGCGAACCAGCCGCTGGGACCCCAAGCGTGACGTCCGCCTCGGATGGAACGTGCTGCGCGGCGATACCGACGTATCGTTGAACGACGAGGCTCGCTTGCGCGTCCATCGCTTTCGCGAGCTGCGCAGCGCGTGGGTGACGGCCATGACCGCACTGCCCTTCGCTGCGTTCGTGCGCAAGGTGTGGTCGGAAGGCCTTGCGCCCGAGGGGCCCCCAGGCTCGGCTCGAGCGCGCTCGCAGCAGCACATCTTGCGCCACGTCTTGCGCCGGTTGCTCGTGTTGCACGGCGAATATCCCGGCGCCTCACTCGGCGATCTCCTGGGCGACGTCGCCGAGCGCGCACAGAGTGACTGCGAGTCTTGCGACGCGGTCACCGAACCCGGCTTCGTCCAATTGCTCAACGTCGAAGAAGCGCGCGGCCGCACGTTCGCGTTTGTCGCGATTCCCGACGCGCGCGCGGGCTCGTTTCCGCGATGGTACGTTCCCGATGCGTTTCTCTGGAGCCCGACGCTGGGCATGATTCCGCGCGAAAACGCGGGAGCAGCGCGGGCCTCCCGCACGGCGAAATTCAGCTATTATCTTTATCGCACGAAGGCGCGCGAGGCGTATAATGCGCAAGAGCGCTGCGCGTTCGAGTACGCGATTTCGCGGGGCCGCGCTGGGGTGTTGGTCACGGCCTGGGGTCCGCCGACGCGCGGCATCACGGCGCCCGAATTCCTGGAAGAGCTGCGCAACGCGCGATGAACCTGCGGACGATCGGCGTCGAAACCTACGCGGCCGAAGTACTTCCGCATACGGCGGAGTTGTGGGCCGGCGAACGTACCCCCGAGCGCTACGTCGCGCAAACCGCGGAGATCGCGCGCTGCGGCTACGGCCGGCGCCACTACCGCACGGTGGGCCTTTACGATGGGAAGCGGCTCCTTGCGTCGTTCAAGCGCTACGAGCGCACGGTGCGTGTCGGGTCTGAACGTTTGCGCGGCGTTGGAATCGGCGCGGTCTTTACCCCGGCGGCTCAGCGGG
>Ga0335072_10015029_pt1 | contig 10993 bp, 10 predicted proteins | sample Lox_Sample_21_FD_206725 | JGI IMG/M metagenome (GOLD analysis project Ga0335072, IMG submission 206725) | Soil microbial communities from Loxahatchee National Wildlife Refuge, Florida, United States - Lox_Sample_2.1 | ecosystem: Environmental > Terrestrial > Soil > Wetlands | place: USA... | reverse complement strand
TGGGTCGTATAACTTTCACGGTTTCAACCGGGACTGTCCCCGGCCCAATGGACGCAAAGGACCCTTTTTGCAACGCTGATTCTGCCACTTGGCCGGAAAAACGCGCTAACCGCGAATGTGGCCTCGACGCGCACCCGTCAAGAAAGGGTGAGACATCTGGATTCCTGGCGAGGACACTCTCCCGCCACCGACCGGGCGGAAGCCGGAAAGGGCGATTCGAGGACCGCTCCCATGCTTAGGTGAACCGCATTGGCCTTAGCCGCGCCCTACTTTGGCTGGAAGCCGATCATGGAGACGACCACGCCGAGCTCGCGCTTATCGGATGGCGTGGGAGGCATGGTTTTGTCGACGGCGAAGTCGACGCGCACGCTGTCGCCGGAGAGCAGGCTGGCGGGCACGTCGCGGGTGAAGGTGAACTGGCCGGCCTGGGTGTAGCTTTCGGGCGCGAGCGCGGTGCCGTTGACGTAGGCTGAAAGCGACACTCCGTGGTATTTGGACATGGCCACATCGGGGATGGCGAACTTGAGCTGCAGGACGGCGCCGGCGGTGGCGGCGGAATGCGGCGGGCGCAGCAGGACCGAGAAGCGGCCAGCGGTCCAGCGCCAGGAATTCTGCTCGATGCCGTAGAAGCCGGTGATCAACTGGGCGGCGGCGTGCGGGTCGGCGGTGGCCACGACGCTGGCCAGCACGGGCGATTCTTCCACCGTTTCGACGGCGGCGCGATGGCGCTTGCAGGCAATTTGTCCGGCCGCGAGGCTCACGGCCAGCAGGGCGGCGGCCGCGGTGAACCGGCGGCTGCGCGAATCAGAAATTTTCATGAGTCAGTTAGTCTCCGCTTTTCTCTACTTGTACCAGGCAACTATAAAAGACGGGTCCGCCGCCCAGATCGGTGAGGCGCTGCGCGGTAAGGTCGTTGATGTTGCGGCGATCGGCGGCCATGCGCGGGGAACGCACGGCGGGGGTAGAGACCACACCGGGATGGACCACGCCATCCACTTCGGCGCGCAGCAGGCAGGAGCCGCGCTGGTTGAAGACGCGCACTTGGTCGCCCGAGGCGATGCCGCGCGCGGCGGCGTCGGAAGAATGGATGTGCAACGCGGCGGTGGCCGCGTCGTTTTCAGGGCGGTAGGCGAAGGTGGAATTCATGCTGTCGTCGTTTTTGGGCGAGATCAGCTCAAGCGGGAAGCGCGCGCGCAGGGTCTGGTCGCCGAAGCGCGATTCGATGGGCGGCGTATATGTGAGCGTTTCAGCGTGGAATTCGCATTTGCCCGAAGGCGTGCCGAAGCCGCCTTTGGCGAAGGGTTGGAAGGGCTGGCCAGCGGGCGCGATTTTGAGGCGGATGGAATGATCGCGGTCGAGATCTTCCAGCGTAATGCCCTGCAGGAACGGGTGATGGGTGGCGAGCAGGGTGCGCAGCATGTCGTCATCGGAATCGCGGAAGCAGGCATCGTCGAAACCCATGCGGGCGGCCAGGGCGCGGAAAACCTCGGTGTTGGGTCGCGTCTCGCCGGGCGGGGCGAGTGCCGGGCGCGCGAGCTGCAGATAGTAATGGCCGTAGGCGAGGTAGAGGTCGGTGTGTTCGAGGAAGGTAGTCGCGGGCAGGACGAAATCGGCGTAGTCGGCGGTGTCGGTTTGGAATTGTTCGAGGACGACGGTGAACAGATCGGGGCGCTCGAGGCCGCGCCGCACGGCGGTTTGATCGGGCGCGATGGCGGCGGGGTTGGAGTTGTAGACGACCAGGGCTTTGACCGGCGGATCGGCGGTTTCGTTGAGGACCTGGCCGAGCAGCGACATATTCAGGATGCGGGCTTCCCGGCCGAGGACGCGGCGCTGGAGGTCAGCACGTTCGAGACCCTCGCGGTTGAGATAGAAAGCTTTCGAAGTGGTAAGCTGCAGGCCGCCGCCGACGTCTTTCCATGCGCCGGTCAGCGCGGGCAGCAGGGCGATGGCGCGCACCGCCATGGCGCCGCGCTCGCTGCGCTGCACGCCGTAGTTGAGGCGGATGACGGCGGGGCGCGTGGTGGCGTATTCGCGGGCCAGGGCGACGATTTCGTCCTTGGGGATACCAGTAAGAGCGGCGGTGCGCTCGGGCGGATATTCGCGCACGCGCTGGGCCAGGCCGTCGAAGCCCTCGGTGTAGCGTGCGACGTAATCGGCATCATGGAGCTTTTCGCCGATGATGACGTGCATCATGCCGAGCGCGAGGGCGGTATCACTGCCGGGGTTGATAAAGAAGTGCCTGTCGGCCGCGGCTCCGGTGCGATTGCGGCGCGGATCGATGGTGTAGAACTTCGCGCCATTGCGGCGGGCTTCCACGATAAAGGGCCAGAGGTGCACATTGGTGCCGAGCACGTTGGCGCCCCAGGCGAGGATCAGCTTGGCGTGGCGGAACTGTTCGGGCTCGGTGCCATAGCGGTGGCCGAGCGCGGCGGCCAAGCCGGCGCCGCCGGCGGATGAACAAATGGTGCGATCGAGGCGCGAGGCTCCCAGCCGATGGAAGAAGCGGCGGTCCATGCCGGAACCTTGCAGCAGCCCCATGGTGCCGGCGTAGCTGTAGGGGAGAATGGCTTCGGGCGAGAACTCGGCGGCGATGGATTTCAGGCGCGCGGCGATTTCGTCGAGAGCTTCATCCCAGGTGACGCGGACGAATTGGCCCGCGCCTTTCGGACCTGTGTGGCGCAGCGGGTAGAGCAGGCGCGCGGGTGAATATTCGCGATCCAGGTAGCGGGCTACTTTGCCGCACAAGAAACCGCGCGTCACCGGATGCTCGGGATTGCCTCGCAGGCGCGTGGCGCGGCCGTCTTCGACCGAGACGAGGACGGAGCACGTGTCCGGGCAATCGAGCGCGCACACGGAATGACGGACCTCGGGCATTTGGGGCAATTATACCAAGGCGGCGTGAGGCGGCTTCAGAGGAACCCGCCCAAAACAGTCCGCCTCGCGCCGCTTGAGCCTGCGGACTCCCGGTCGTATACGGCGGCGTGCTACGCGCGCCCCGCCCCACTACTTATCGCGCGGTGTCGAACGACGATTCACCCGCAAACGGCATCGGGCGCAGTTTAGTGACTGAGGCCGGCTTGAGGAAGTCCACGATGTGCCCGGTGAGCAGCTCCGGCTGTTCGAGCGGGCCGAAATGCTCGCCGCCCGGCAGCAGGACAGACTTGCAATTCGGTAATGCCTTGTGCAGGTATTCGTACGAACTGATGAAGTGCGAATTGTTGCCATAGACCAGCAGGGTACGCGTCTGGATGGTGCGGACCGCGTCCAGGGTCATGGCGCCCACCACTTCGTAATCCTTAAGCAGCGTCGTATTACGGATGAGGTGCAGCAGAGGCTCGCGATTGCGCGGCAGGCCGCGCGCGGGCCCATAGAATTTCGGAGTCTCCAGGCTGAGCTGCAGTAGGTACTCGGCGTCGGTCTTCTTGTCTTCGGGCACCTGGATACCGGCCTCTTCGAGCTTGGCGACCCAGGCCGCCCAACCGATCCAATCTTTATCCTGGCGCAGATGGACGAGGGCGGCCAGTCCCGGCTCGAGCGCTACCAGCTTCGAAACGCGCTCGGGATAAAGCAGGCTGAAGTACATGCAGATGTCGGCGCCGAAGCTATGACCGACTAAGGCGGTGCGTTCGATGCCCATGGCATCCAGGAAGCCGCGCAGATCCTCGGCCATATCGGCGGCCGTGTAACCGGTGGGAGTAACCTCACTGTAGCCGTGTCCGCGCAGATCGTAGGTGGTGACGCGGTGTTCGCGGCGCAGGATGGGGGTCATGTAAAGATGCCAAACCGCCAGATTGCCGAGGAAGCCGTGGAGCATGACGACATCGGGACCCATGCCCACCGTAATGTAATGCAAGTTTACCCCGTTGGCTTTCAGCTTCGGCATAAGCGAAAAGGTTCCCCCACAGTAGTTTACACTGCAATATCGCGCCAGCAAGTCCCACAAAGGTTACAGAAGACACGGTACCAAAGGGATGCCGAGAACTGTAGCAAATCCCGTTGCAGGATTTCTCAACGCAAGTACTATGAGTTTTGGGGGCAACGTAACCGAAGAGTCATTCTTGCAGCAACGGACCGCTCGCGAGCTGATAGAGGCGGGAAGAGGGATCGACGCCCATCGCCCGCAGGCGCATGGTAGGGCCGCCCGCCCACCAGATGGCCAGGATTGGGGGGACGAGCAGGAAAACGTAGCGGCGGATTTCCAGCCGGCCGCTGCCCTTGTCTTCGAATTCGCGCCGGAGATAGCCGGCACAGTTCCCGGTGGCGCGCAGGCGGCGCGGCATTGAAGGCGAAGGCCGCCGCAAGGCCGATCAGCATGACCAGCAGGATGCGGCGGGACCAGATGCTTTCGCGCTCGCGGGAGCGGGCGATGGCGCATAGCTGGTCGGGTGTGAACGTGATGTCCATCGTGGATTGTTCCTTTCCTTCGATTGATTTCCAGACGCTTTCGGGCGTCTCGGGCCGCTCATTCTCGGGCATGGCTCTGGCCTCCGACGGACTCCTGGTGGAGGAGTTTCTTGATGCGATGTATTTTGGTGGCGACGTTCGAGGGCGAGAGCCCCGTCACATCCGCGATCTCCGCCGCAGTTCCGCCTTCCAGGTACAGCAGGATGATCTAGCGATCGGCCGGGCGTAGCTGATGAATCAGACCGGGCAGTTTCCGGGCGGCATGGCGGTGTTTGGCCTGCGCCTCGCCATCGACGGATGCCGGTTCCGTGTCGAGCGCTTCCACGTCGACCAGGCGGTGGGCGCTCCGCCGGTGGCGCACGATATGCGAGGCGGCGACATTGTGCGCGATGCGATAGACCCAGGTCCGCAGCGCGCAGCGGCCATCGAACAACTCCATGCTGCGCCAAAGGTCCAGATGAATATCCTGCAATAGATCACGGCGCCGGTCGGGGTCGGCCTCATAGCCGCAGGCGAGGCGCCGAATCATGGCCGCGTGGCCGGCGATAGCTTGTTGATACAGCGCGTCCTGTTCGCGGCGGCCCATCTTGGTCTCAATCCGGGTTTCTATTGAGATTAGTCCGCGGAAGGCGCCGGATTCTTACACTGGGTGGTTTGGGGCGGTTACGGCATCTCGATTTTGAAGAGCACGCCCCCCTGGGCGGCGCCGCCGTACGGCGTGGTGCCGTAGAGATTGCCGGCCGGGTCGAGGATGACGCCGGCTTCCGGCTGCGATCCGTCATCGCCGCCGGTGAAGCTATGCAGCACGGTTTCCTGGCCGGAGGGGGTCAGCTCGAAGACGACGCCGTAGCCGTTGGCGCCGGCTGGTCCGCCGCTCCAGGTGGTGCCGTAGAGATTGCCGGCGGCGTCCAGGACCACAGCGTTGGGGAAGCCTCCGTCGGCCTCATCCGTGAAGCTGTACAGCACCTTGTAATTGCCCGAGGGCGCCAGCTTGTAGACGGTGCCGGCCCAACCCTTGCCGTAGGCTTGGGTTGTTCCGTAGATGTTGCCCTCCGCGTCGAGCACCACGCCGGCAGTCGGCAAGCCGCCGCCTACGCCCAGGTGGAACGCGTACAGGTCCTGGAACTGGCCCGCGGCGCTGATCTTAAATAGCACGCCCGCGCCATTGGGGCCGCCGTTGGTGGTGGTTCCGTAGATATTGCCCGCCGCGTCGATGGTAAGGGCGGAATTGGGCGTGTCGCCATCGAGACCGGTGAATGTGTGCAGGATGGAGAACTGTCCAGCAGGAGTCAGCTTGAAGATCAGACCATAGGGCGCGGCAGGTCCGACGCTGGCGCCGTAGAGATTGCCTTGCGCATCCAGGTCCACGCCATTGCAGCCGGTTCCGTCGGCACCGCCGGTGAACTTGTAGAGCACGGAGTACTCGCCGGAGGGGGAGAACTTGAATATCTGGCCGCCGCCGCCGATCACAACGCCGGCATCTCCGTACAGGTTGCCGGCGGAGTCCCGGGCGATCTGCCAGCCCACGGTACCGGTGAAGGTGTAGAGCACGGTTTCCTGGCCGGCCGGGTCCACTTTGTACAGGGTCCCATAGGCGGTGGTGCCGCCGCCGGCGGTGCCATAGAGGTTGCCCTCGGGATCGCGGACGACGCTTCCGAAGGGGAAGCTTCCGCCGGGGGCGCCGGTGAAGTTGAACAGAGTGGTCTCCTGGCCGGAGGCAGAGATCTTATAGACCATGCCTCCGACTCCGCCGTAGGCGGTGGCGCCGTAGAGGTTGCCCGCGGAATCGAGGGTGACGCCGGCGTTCGGACCTACCGAGGCGTTGTCCCAACTGGAGCCGGTGAATGCGTATAGCACCTGGAAGTTGCCGGCGGTGTCCAGTTTGAACACCGAGCCTTTACCGCCGTTGGCGGGTCCAGATGATGCGGTGCCATAGAGGTTACCTTTCGCATCGCGCACCAGGCCCGACTCTATGTTCGAGGTGAAGGATTGGTACAGCACGGTCATCTCGCCGGAGGGGGAAAGTTCGTAGATCATGCCGCTGAAAGTAGCTCCGTAGAGGTTTCCGGCGCTGTCACGGATTACTCCGCCGTATGGGTCCGCTCCGCCCGTCTCGCCGCCCGGAAATGTGTAAAGAACGGTCTCCTGGCCTGCTGGGCTTAGCGTGTAGACCACACCGTATCCCCAGATGCCGGGCTGGTGTCCACCGTACTTGGTGGTCCCGTACAAGTTGCCCTCCGGGTCCATGATTACGCCCGCGTAGGGGTTTGATCCGTCCGTCGCTCCAGTGAAGCTGTATAGGACCGTCTCTTGCCCGGACGGACTTACCTTATATACGGCGCCGGATGCGAAGGCGCCGCCGTTATAAGTTGTGCCATACATGTTGCCGGCGGAGTCGAGGATCACTCCGGCGTATGGGTTGCCTCCGTCCGCGCCTCCGGTGAAGGTGTACAACACCGTCTCTTGTCCTGATGTGTCGATCTTGTAGACCACGCCGGCGCTGGAGGTCCCCCCGTAGTAGGTGGTCCCATATAGATTGCCGGCCGTGTCGAGGGTTACGCCCGCGTAGGGTTCGGCCCCGTCCGCTCCTCCCTGGAAATTATAGAGTCGCTGATAACCCGCTGCGCCCAGCTTATACACGACGCCGAGGTTCGCGGCGCCGCCTTGATACGTGGTCCCGTATAAGTTACCGCTCGCGTCGCGGGTTAGAGTTGAGTACGGGTTCGTGCCTTTCGGGAAGTTGCCGAAGGTATGGAGCACTTTCTCGGCGGCGGTTTGTGCATACGCCGATGCCGCTGCGATGCAGATGAAGGAAATCGATGCCAGGCGTTGTCTTGTTCTCATGTGTGCCTCTGCTCGCTTTAGTTCGGGCTGGCGGTGTAAGGTTGGACGGCAATTGAGGCGGTATGGTGGGTGACGCCGGACTGGGGATTGGTGACGTAGAAGGTCAGGTCGTCGGCCTTGCCGTTGTTGGCGTTGTACATGATGGGGCACGAAAACTGGTTTCCCCCGCCTTGCTGCGTTATAGGCTGTGGTGTAAGCGTAATGGGACTGGCGTCGTATAACGGGCCCAAGGGCTCGACGGACGCGTTGATCGCGTCGATAGGCAGGTTAGCCATGAACGTAATGCTCGTGTCGGACCAATTGAGTATTTCCACTTGGCATTCCGCGCCGTTGTCGGTGTCCCAGGCTTTGCCCAGGCCGGAGTTGTCGTCGTTCTGTATCCTGAGATAGTTCGAGCAGGAATTGCAGCTCGCCATCATTTGGGGTAAGACCGGGAGATATCCGAAGTCGGCCCCCACAATCGTGATCGGCTGGGGCGGTTGGAACTGGTAGGTCCCCGAGAGTTCCCAATTCTCCTGCGGCGACTCGGGGATGATCTTGGTGCAGTTATTGGGCAAGGTGGCGCAGTTCTGTCCCACGGCCTCGGTGACGCGCTGCGAGGCCACATAGTAGATGTGGGCCGCCGGTTCGGAAGCCTGGGTGCAGTTTAGCAGGTACGTGGTGGTGGAGTTGCTCGCCCAACCGGGCCAGTATAGCTGCGGCCAATTCGTGGGCGGCGTGCCGGTCCCGTTGAGCGTCGGATTGTTGAGAGAGGGGAAGATCGATCCAGAGTTATTGGTGAGGACGCCGCAGGAGGCGGCGGACGGGAGTTGGGGAATCGGCGCACCTGATTGCGGGAGGTAGTTGCCATTGCTCGGATCGACGTAATCCACCAGCGGCACGTACGGCCCCATCAGGCCTCCGCCTGCACTGTCGACGTTGGTGTACTCGGCGGTCGAGTAGGGGACAGCCGAGCCCGCGCAAGCGAAAGTGGGAGCGGCCATGGTGTTCCGCAGGGTAATTAAGAGCGCGTTGCCGGTGCTGAAGCCTGCATTGGCGAATTGGGTCAGGTCCAGAACGGTGTAGCCGTTGACCGTCCACACCGAATAGTAAGGCAGGAATGTGCCGGGGTTTGCGCCAGGCGGCTGGACCGGCTGGACGCCCTGTGTAGCGCCGGCGCCGGCGGAGGTGGACGTTTGCTGGAGCCAGCTTGGAAGGTTCGCGCCGACGTTTACCAGGAGGGTTACGAACTGGTTACCGGAGCCATCTGTGGTTGTGGCGAAGGCGGTATCCGCGAGGCTCACCATGGAGACCGGGTTATCTTGAGCGGCCGGGTTGGTACCGTCGACGTCCGCGATGTAATACTGGCCGGGGCTTGAGGGTGGGTCGGACTGATACCAGAAGGTGAGGCTCATGTACCGCATTTGGGCGCCTGACCATAGGGTGCAGTCGTAGGGCGAGAGGCAGGGCGGGGTCGGCGTACCGGGCGATGACTGCATCTTCGGGAGCTGGAACCGCATCCGGATGACGCAGCCGTCGGTGCTGGGGTAGTTGTCGCTACCGAGGCACTGCGCGCTGCCGTTCGTTTGGACGAGACTTTCCAGGTCGGCCGAGGAAATGCTGCCGCCTATATAGCTGTCGTCCGGGCCAGGGCTTCCCCTATACTCCGAGGAGCGCGTCCATGCTACCCGATTGCTGAAGGTGGGCGGTCCGCTGTAATCTCCCTGGGCGAGATCGGGATCCTGCCCGCCGTTGGCGTAGCAGGCTTGCGGCGTTACGTTCGCGTAGGAAACGTGGGCGCCTTGCATGTTCGCATCCAGCCAGAGATTGCCGTTGCTTCCGTTGGAGTAGTTGGTCGTGGAGATTATAGCGTTGGAGCTGGATGCTCCGCCGGTCCCGCCCACGTACGGGCCGGCGAGCATGTACTGCTGGACGTAGGAGGCTCTGTAGGCGCAGCCGGTGTATGCATCACGGACCATGAAGTACTGGTTGGTGACACCGTTCGCGGCGGTGCAACTACCGGCCGGACATGGCGGCGGAGTGCAGTTGACGCTCCCCGGCGCCCCGTTACAGGAATACGGCGGCGTCAAATAACTGCGGACGAGAATGCTTCCGGCCGTATCGGAACCGTTGTCCCCCTGTGCGGCTGGGAGTGTGTGCTGCGGCAGGTCAACCACATGCGCGCCGCTAGGGACGTCCTGGCCGCTGGCGCCCTGCGCGATTGTGTTCCAGTCCATCGAGAAGTGCCGCTGGGTAGCGTCGAGGAGGTTGTCCTGCTCGGAGGGAGCGATTTGACAGGCAGTCACCGTGCCCGCCGCGCCTGGCTGCGGTACCCAACCGAGGCTGATGGGCGCGATGTAGGCTTGGCCTGCCTGGTATTGGTTGCCGGGAAGGAACGGATTCGTGTAGCTGCCGCTTTTGGGTTCGGCTGTGTCCATCGCGATATCCGCGAGATGTTCCGCAGCGGCGTAATGCATGTCGTCGACGGTTACGGAGAAGTAGCGGGCGTTCGGGAAAGTTCCGACCATCACCAACTCCACGGGACAGTACGGCAGGCCGCTCCCCGTGCTGGTGCCGCTGGCCATCCAGGTCTGGAGGTTGTAGATGCTGTAGTACAGTTCGAAATACGTGGAGTTAAGGTCGCCCGAGTCCGCGCCGAGCGAGGAGTTGATCGGGGTCTCGTACGCGCTGCCGGCGAAGCAGTTGAAAAAGTCACTGCAGTTGGAGGGGCTCTGGTTCACGGGTGAGGGGCTACCGGCCGGGAGTTGGCAGGGGGGCGTCTGCGACAGACCCGGGACGGCCAGCAGTATAGCCGTCGCCGTGGCGAGGACAGCGGCGGTTGAGAAACGAGCGTCTCTGTGTGGCATGGGGGGATTCTACCGGGAGGAAGCGGAGGTGTCAACGGTCACATCTCTGGTTATGTGCGCGTGATCACGGTTGACTTTGTGGGAGGGTCTGTGGCGGGCGATCCCGCCCTCCTGCTATACTTTGAGAGATTCACCGGATCGCAACAATTCCAGGATATCTATGCCGAAGCTGAAGACACACAAAGGTGCGTCCAAACGGTTCAAGAAGACCGGGACGGGCGAGGTGGTGCGGAACCATGCGTTTGCCCGGCACATCTTGACCTCGAAGACGCGCAAGCGGAAACGCAAGCTGCACAAGGCCGTGCTGGCCGATCCCACGAACCAGCCGGCGCTGAAGCGCATGCTTCCTTATTAGGGAGCGACGCGTGCGGACGGTGCGCGTGGCACGTGCCCGATCCGCCGCAAATGATGAGGATCATCAAAAAGGAGAACAAACGTGCCCAGAGTGAAACGCGGAACGAAACGGCGGGCGTCGCGCCACAAGACATTAGAACGCGCGTCCGGTTATTTTTTAACGAAGAGCAAACTGCATCGCGCGGCGCAGGAAGCCGTCGAGAAGGCTCTGAAATATGCCTATGTCGGGCGGCGCAACAAGAAGCGCGATTACCGCGCGCTGTGGATTGTGCGCATCAACGCGGGCTGCCGGCTGGCGGGCATTTCCTACAGCAAGTTCATGCACGGCCTGAAGGCCGCGGGCGTGGACCTGGATCGCAAGGTGCTGGCCGAGGTCGCGGCCGGTGACGCCGCCGGGTTCGGATTGCTGGTGGAGAAGGCCAAAGCGGCCCTGGAGAGCGCTGGCCGATGAGCCCGCTCGAACTCGAAACCGATTCGCTCCAGACGTTAGAACAGCGCATCCAGCAAGCGGTGCAACTGGTGTCCCGGCTGCGGCAGGAGAAAGA
>Ga0335072_10015028_pt1 | contig 10993 bp, 7 predicted proteins | sample Lox_Sample_21_FD_206725 | JGI IMG/M metagenome (GOLD analysis project Ga0335072, IMG submission 206725) | Soil microbial communities from Loxahatchee National Wildlife Refuge, Florida, United States - Lox_Sample_2.1 | ecosystem: Environmental > Terrestrial > Soil > Wetlands | place: USA: Florida... | reverse complement strand
GTTGGGTCGCTCCCCGGCCGTCCAAAAAAATTGCTTGCGCTGTTGATCGTGCCGCAAATTGCGGCACGATCAACAGCGCAAGGCCCGAATGGCGGCCGTTCGGCCGTCCGGGACCGTAACCACGGCGACGTCAGGACAGCAGACTGGTCATTGGTGCCAGTGCGCTCGCAGCGGCCCGGACGGTGGCAGGCCGCCTTGAAGTCCTCGGCGCCTCGAGGCGCCCCAAGCCCGGGAAAGTCGCAACCCGAGGAAACCCCGGGCTCGAGGACACCCCGGGCTCGAGGGCACCCCAAGCCCGAGGGCGCCCCAAGCCTGGAGGGTGGTGCAAGCTACCTGACGATCGCGGATCAGGCAAGTTTCTATCCACAGGCGCGAGGAAAACGGGCACGTTATCCACAGCTCAAAAGGAATCATTCCGTGCTGGCGGGATGCACGGCACTGTTGATGAAAAGGCATCGGTGGCGATGCCGCTAGAAGTTGATCATCAAGGAGGATGGGAAATGAGTGTTGCAGCTGTCACCCTGACGGGTTATGTGGCGCTTGAGCCGAAGCTGTGGTTCACCAAGCAAGCTCAGGTACCGGTCGTCAACCTCCGGGTGGGCACGACGCCTCGCCGGATGGACGCCAGCTCGGGGGAGTGGAAAGACGGGCCAACCTCCTTTTTCACGATCAACTGCTGGCGGAAGCTCGCGCTTAACGTGTCAGCCTCGCTGCACAGGGGTGACCCGGTCATCATCAGGGGCCAGTTGAGGATGCGAAGCTGGACCGACAACGGCAAGGCCCGCAGCACGGTCGAGATCGAGGCCGAGTCGGTCGGCCATGACATTGCGTACGGCTTCTCGCATTTCATGAGGGGCATCCACCCCAGCGTCCTGTCGGCCCCTGAAGGCTCGGCGCTGGCCACGGCCCTTGCCAACCTCGGCGCTCTCCCGACAGTTGGGGAACCGCTTGACAATGCCGCCGCGGAGCAGGGCAGCGCGGAACTGGCCAGCGGGTCAGGCCCGTTGGGCGAGGGAAGAAGCGATGATTCCGCCGGGATTCCGGACGGCGAAGTGGCCTCCGAGGGAGTGCCGTTCTAGCGGATTCGGATTGTCATCCCCAGACCACGCCTGCCATTGGTGATGCCCTCTCTATGTCACCGGTCTGGCACGGTGCCGCGCGCGGCCGGGGGCCGCGCGGCATGAACATTACACGTTCTGGCCCCCTGTCGCACCCTCCGCACTTATCCTGTGACCTAGAGTGACCTTAGGGCGTTACCCACAGTGCTGGTGCAGAGCACGCGTCGGGCAGTTGAAAGACGGACGACAGGCGGAGGCATGTCAGCAGTCCAGGACGCGATCAGACAGCGCCAGCGCCGGATTCGGCGCATCATGCGGTGGCCATGGTGCTGGCCGCTGCTGGCGATGCCGCTCCCGGTAATTATCTATGTACTGTCAGTTGTTACCGTGGATTTGGCCCTGGCCGGCTGGGAGCTGGCCCGGATGCGACCGCACGCCACCAACGTGGCATTGTTCGCCACGCTCATGGCGTGCGGGGCGCTGTGCGTCGAGGCGACCAGGCGCCTCGGGCAGCCGTCCGGAGTCTCACGTGACCTGCTGTCCGCGTGGTGGCTCCCGGTGGCGCTGCTGCTGCCGCCCGCCTACGCGATGATGGCACCGGCCATACTCGGGGTCGTCTTGTACCTGAGGATCCGGCGTACCCCGGTCTACCGGCGGGTCTTCAGCTCGGCGGCCCTGGGCATAGCCGGCGCCGTGACCTCGATGGTGTACCAGTGGCTGTGCCCTGATCGCGGGGACTTCCTGCGGGCGCATCAGGTCGCCATCGGGGTAGGCTGCGCGCTGGTCTTCAGCGTGCTCAACACGTGCCTCGTGGCGGTGGCCGCCCGGCTGGCCGAGCCGGACGGGCGGCTGGCCGACCAGTTCTGGGACCGCGAGCGCATGGTGCTTGACCTCGCCGAGATCTGCGTCGGGATCCTGGTCACGATCGCCTGCGCGCTCAGCCCGCTGCTGCTGGCCATGGCCCTTCCGCCCGTCATGCTGCTGCAGCGCAGCCTCATGCACGCTCAGCTCACGGCGGCGGCCCGCACGGACGCGAAGACCGGGCTACTCAATGCGACGGCCTGGCAGCGGGAGGCAGACGCGGAGATCGCCAGGGCGCTGCGCAGGACCGAGTCAGTCGCGGTGCTGCTGGCCGACGTTGACCACTTCAAGGAGATTAACGACACGCATGGCCACCTGATCGGGGATGACATGCTCCGTGCCCTGGCCAGTGAGCTAAGGCAGCAAGTCAGGGAGACCGACATCGTGGGTCGCTTCGGCGGCGAGGAGTTCGTGGTCCTGCTGCCGCACACCAGCACCAACGAGGCCTGCGGGATCGCCGAGCGGCTGCGCAGGGGGGCAGGCGCGCTCACGGTCCTGGTGGGGGATGACAGCGTCCAGGCGACCATCTCCATCGGAGTCGCGGCGCTCTACCAGCATGGAAGGGACCTGTTCGAGTTGCTGGCGGCCGCCGACCTCGCGCTGTACCGGGCTAAGCACACCGGCCGGGACCGGGTCTGCCTGTACGACCCGCAGACGGTCTCCGATCCCGACCATTTAATAGCAGGGCCGGGGGCTGTCGCGGGCACGGCGGCGGATGCGAGCGAGACCGAGTCCCGGCCGGACGACGACCGGTACGGGTCTCCGGCGGGCGTACGGCCCTCCCGGGGCAAACGGCTGGTGCCCAGCCCCAGGCCAGCGGGTGATCGAGAGGGCCTGAGCGGGATGGCGACCGCGGGTCCTGCCCCCAGGGCAGCAGAGCACAGATCAAGAGCCAATAGGCTTAGGTCCATGGCGGAGTTCATTTACCAGCTGCGCGGCGTTCGTAAGGCGCACGGCGACAAGGTCGTCCTTGACAACGTCACCCTGAGCTTCCTGCCCGGGGCAAAGATCGGTGTCGTCGGCCCTAATGGCACCGGTAAATCCACGCTGCTCAAGATCATGGCCGGCATCGAGCAGGTGTCAAATGGCGAGGCCCGGCTGATGCCCGGCTTCACCGCGGGCATCCTGGCGCAGGAGCCGACGCTCAACGAGGAAAAGACCGTGCTCGGCAACGTCGAGGAAGGCGTCGCCGAGACCAAGAAGCTGCTCGACGAGTACAACGAGATCGCGGAAAAGATGGCGACCGACTACTCAGACGAGTTGCTCGAGCAGATGGGCAAGCTGCAGGAACAGCTTGACCACAAGAACGCCTGGGATCTTGACAGCCAGCTCGAGCAGGCGATGGACGCGCTGCGCTGCCCGCCCGGGGACTCCGACGTCACCAGCCTGTCCGGTGGTGAGCGCCGGCGAGTGGCGCTCTGCAAGCTTCTCCTGCAGCAGCCCGACCTGCTGCTCCTCGACGAGCCCACCAACCACCTCGACGCCGAGTCCGTGCTGTGGCTGGAGCAGCACCTCGAGAGCTACCCGGGCACGGTCATCGCCATCACGCACGACCGGTACTTCCTGGACAACGTCGCCCAGTGGATACTCGAGCTCGACCGTGGCCGTGCCTTCCCCTACGAGGGCAACTACTCCACGTACCTGGAGACCAAGGCGTCGCGCATCAAGGTCGAGGGGCAGAAGGACGCCAAGCTCCGCAAGCGCCTCGACGACGAGCTTGAGTGGGTCCGCTCCAGCCCGCGTGCCCGGCAGGCCAAGTCGCGCGCCCGGCTGGCGCGCTATGACGAGATGGCGGCTGAGGCGGACAAGAGCCGCAAGCTTGACTTCGAGGAGATCCAGATCCCGCCGGGCCCCCGGCTGGGCAACCTGGTCGTCGAGGTCAGCAACCTGTCCAAGGGATTCGGTGACCGGCTCCTGTACGACGACCTGAGCTTCTCGCTGCCGCGTAACGGCATTGTCGGCGTCATCGGCCCGAACGGGGTCGGCAAGACCACCCTGTTCCGGATGATCGTCGGCGACGAGAAGCCGGACAGTGGCTCGATCAAGGTCGGCGAGACCGTCACGGTCTCCTACGCCGACCAGAACCGGGCGGGCATCGACCCGAAGAAGAACGTCTGGGAAGCGATCTCCGACGGCGAGACGTTCATCAGGGTCGGCAACGTGGAAATCCCCAGCCGCGCCTACGTCGCCGCCTTCGGCTTCAAGGGGGCCGACCAGCAGAAGCCCGCGGGCGTCATGTCCGGCGGCGAGCGCAACCGGATGAACCTCGCGCTCACCCTCAAGCAGGGCGGCAACCTGCTGCTGCTCGACGAGCCCACCAACGACCTCGACGTCGAGACCCTGGCCTCGCTGGAGAACGCCCTCCTCGAGTTCCCGGGCTGCGCCGTGATCACCAGCCACGACCGGTGGTTCCTTGACCGGGTCGCGACCCACATCCTGGCCTGGGAAGGCGGGGCGAACTGGTTCTGGTTCGAGGGCAACTTCGAGTCCTACGAGAAGAACAAGGTCGAGCGACTCGGCCCGGAGGCCACTCGTCCCCACCGCGTCACCTACCGCAAGCTCACCCGCGGCTGACGTTCCTAGCCCCCGGGGGTCGCCCCCCGGGGAACACCAACCACTACCGCGATGCCTGACAATAGACAAGTGAGTCAGCAGCGAAAGCCGAAACAGCCGAAGGCGCCCCAGGGGTCCACGGGGCCAGCGGAGGCACCGGTTTTCCGCTCGGGCTTCGCTTGCCTCACCGGCAGGCCCAACGTCGGCAAGTCCACCCTCACCAACGCCCTTGTCGGCGCCAAGGTGGCGATCACCAGTGACCGGCCGCAGACCACGCGGCGGGTGATCCGCGGCGTCGTGCACCGTCCGGACGCGCAACTGATCATCGTGGACACCCCGGGGCTGCACCGCCCGCGCACCCTGCTGGGGGAGCGGCTCGATAGCCTGGTGCGCTCGACGCTCACCGAGGTCGACGTCATTGGCTTTTGCATCCCGGCCGGCGACCCGATCGGGCCCGGGGACAAGTACCTTGCCCGTGAGCTGGCCAACGTCAAGGGCACGCCGGTAGTCGCCATCGTCACCAAGACCGACGATGCTCGCCAGGAGGTAGTCGCCGAGCAACTGCTGGCGGTCAGCAAGCTGGGCGACTGGGCGGACATCATCCCCGTCTCGGCCACCGCCGGCTACCAGCTCGACGAGCTGGCCGAGGTCCTGATCGGCCACCTGCCCGAGGGGCCACCGCTCTATCCGGACGGTGAGCTCACTGACGAGCCCGAGCAGGTGATGGTGGCCGAGCTCATCCGCGAGGCTGCCCTGGACGGGGTCCGCGATGAGCTTCCGCACTCGATCGCGGTCGTCGTCGAGGAGATGGGCCTGCGGGAGGGCACGGACGACCTGACCGACGTCTTCGCCGAGCTGTACATCGAGCGCCAGAGCCAGAAGGCGATCGTCATCGGCACCGGCGGCGCGCGCCTCAAGCAAGTAGGAACGCGGGCCCGCAAGCAGATCGAGGCGCTACTCGGCACCCGCGTCTATCTTGACCTGCACGTCAAGATCGCCAAGGAGTGGCAGCGCGACCCCAAGCAGCTGCGTCGTCTGGGCTTCTACGACTAGAGCGAAAGCTCTACCTCGAGGAAATGCTCACCGGATACGGCGAAGCCCAGTTCCTCGTTGATGGCGATCATGTGAGAGTTGGACGCCGAGTTGTGGGTCACGATCCGCTCCAGTTGCGGTTCCGCCTCGGCCAGCCATTCGAGCATCGCCGCCTTGACCAGCATCCCGAGCCGGTGGCCGCGGTGCGGCCTGGCCACAACGGTCCCGCCCTGGAAGCCCCAGGCGGGCACGTCGGGGTACACGGCCAGCTCGGTAAGCGCGGCCATCTCGCCGGTGGCGTCGCTGATGGCCGCTAGGTGGTATCCGCGGGCGCCGACCGCCTCGATCCAGCCGTCCTTCCGGTCCCTGACCCGCTGCTCGTCCCAGGCCTCCGGCTCAACGCTTGGGCTGGCCGGCGCGTCGTTCAGGGCCAGTTCCATCGCTACCACCCCCTTGAGGTGCTCATCGGAGGTCCGGCCGAGCCATGACGTCAGGGCGTATCCGGCTGCCGCGGCCGCGGCGTTCTTCCGGCATCTCACGATGTGCCCGGCGGGGATTCGCGGGACCTCAAGCACCCGGCGGACGTCGGCCAGGCCGACGGTCGCTTCGGCCCGCCGGGCGAACGCCTCCCCGGCCGATCCCTTGATGGCCGGGCCAGCCAGGAGCGACCGGCCGTTGGCGGCGGTGCGTTCCATCGCGTGCCGCAGCAGCGCGGTCCCAAGCCCGCGCCGCCGCGCCGCCGGGTGCACGAACAAGTCCAGCCAGGCCGAGCTGAGATTGTCGGTGTCTGGCAGCTGAAGCCAGTATCCGCCCGCCAGGCCGCCGGGCACGTCGCCGGGCGCCGACCACAACTCGCCCGGGCCGCGCACCGGCAAGCCGAGCGTCATGCGGAGCTTGATGACACGCGGGGACCACGGCGGGGACGTCGGGTCGTCCACGGCACGGGCCGCCAAGGTCAGGTCAACGAGCTTGCGCACGGCGCTCGCGTCGGCCGGGTCTATCCGCTTGATGGTCGGCATCGTGCTCACTTGGCCTCCCCGACCGGCAGATCGAACCACTGCCAGAACGGCTTCAGGGGCTGGAAGCCCAGGGTTTCGTTGACGGCGATCATGTGGGAGTTGGAGTCCGCGTTGCCGGTCTCGATCCGGTCAAGGCCCGGCTCGGCCTCGGCCAGCCATTGCAGCATCGCCGTTTTGACCAGCAGGCCGAGCCGGTGCCCGCGGTGCGGACGGGTGACCGCGGTCAGCCCCTGATGCCCCCACTCCGGGTCATCTGGGTCGACCTCGAGCTGGGTCAGCGCAGCCATCTCTCCGGTGGCGTCGCAGATGGCCGCCACCGAGTAGCCACGCACGCCCATCCGGATCAAGGATGAGTCGGCTCGGTCCCGCACTCGCTCGGCGTCCCAGACCTGATCCTCGACCTCGCCCCGCGGGGCGTCATTCATCGCGTTGAGCACCTGCGCGACACCGCCCAGGTGCTCCTCGGGGGTGCGGCCGCTCCAGCGGACCAGGGAGTATCCCGTCGCGGCCGCTTCGGTCGTCGCACGAATCGCCGCCACCTGGCCCGCGCTGATCTTGCCCAGGTGGAGCACGCGCCTGGCCTCGAGGATGGTCTCTTCCGCGCCGTGCGCGCGGAAGAACTCATCCAGGGTCGTCCCCTGGCGGGCGACGATGGAGAGCATGGTCCGGCCATGGAGGCCCGCCCGGCCAAGCGCATGCCGGAAGAGCGCCTCCCTGACCGCCGTGACCGCTGGCCCGCCATCGTCGGCGCGGGACTCAAGCGGGCGAGTAACCAGGATGAGCGTGGCCCGGTCGCGGTTCTCCCGGTCGGGCAGCTCAAGCCAGTAGAAGCCATCGGTGGCGTACCAGGCCTCGCACGGGAAGGCCTCAAAGCCCTCGGCCAGGAACACGTGCAGCGCGCGGGCCGTCTTGGCCGGCCCGAGCGGGTCTTCCGCCTGCTTGGCCGCCGCCTGCACCGCTACGCACGAGGCGAGCGCGGCTGCGTCATCAGGGTTCACGGGGAGGATGCGCACGCCCACCACCCAACACGGAACGCCCGCGGAACGCGACTGATTTTCCGCTGGCCTGCCGGGCCTGGCCAGGCGGGCGGGCCGGGCCGACGGGATCCCCGTCGACCCTCAGGGTCATAGGTACATAATTGACCCGATAAGGGAGGGAACATCGTGATCAGTCTGCGGATCGTGTGGAGCCCGATCGCGACCGGCGTATTCCACTGCCGCAAGTGCGGTGGCGACCGTAACTACCAGCACCGCACTGGCCGCCGGTTCGTCGCGGTGTTCTTCATCTTCCCGGTCATCCCGCTGAACAGGGCCGGGGAGCACGTTCGCTGCGAGACCTGCAAGACCCCGTACGTCACTGAGGTCCTCAAGGCCCCCACCGTTGCTGCGATGCAGACTGCGGTCATCGACGGTGTGCGGGGAATGGTCGCCGTGATGCTGCAGGCCGGGGACCTCGGCAACGGGGCGGCCCGGCGCAAGGCGATCACGGTGGTCACTGGCGCGGGCGTGACGGGCTATGGCGAAGAGGCGCTGGACGGCGACCTGGCCAGGCCGGTGGCAGAGTGGCGGCCCTCGATTGCCGCCTTTGGCGGCCAGTTGCAGCCGGTTGCCAAGGAGTGGCAGCTGGCCGAGATGATCCGCCTGGGCCGTCTGGACGGCCCGCTGACCGACAACCAGCGCAACGCGGTGATCCGCATCGCCTCCGACCTTGGCATGACACCCGCCCAGGCCTACGGCGTGATAAGCCTCACCGAGCAGACTGGGGCCGACGAGCCGGGAACCTGACTGGTTCCCCCGGCCGGGCCGGCCAGGGAGCCGGGCACGGCCAGAGCCGCGTGCGGCGGGCACGCCCGGAGGCATGTATAGTCTCAAGAGCTATGTCGTGCGAGCTGCTCCTCCTTAGCAGCCGCGGCGGGGGCCGATAGAGGCCGGCTCCCTCGCCGCGGGTTCTTGGCATGTCCGCTGGCCGCCCGCAGGGGCCTCGACCCGAGGCACTGCGAGAGGCGCTCTCTGAGAATGCGCCACACGGGCGCTACCGCCGCTGTCGGCGCGCCCGGAGCCAAGAGCAGCTATCGCGCTAAGGAAGCAGCAATGTCGCAGCATGATCAGGCTTACCGTCCCGTAGCCCCCATCGTCCCGACGCCGAGCGGCATGCCATGCCACCGGTACGTGCCGTTCAAGGCGGTCAGCCTGCCTGACCGGACCTGGCCGACCGTGATGATGGCCAAGGCCCCCCGCTGGCTGTCCACCGACCTGCGGGACGGCAACCAGTCACTCATCGACCCGATGTCGCCCGCCCGCAAGCGGGCCATGTTCGAGATGCTCGTCAAGATGGGCTACAAGGAGATCGAGGTCGGGTTCCCGAGCGCGAGCCAGACCGACTTCGACTTCGTCCGCGAGCTCATCGAGGGCGGCAAGATCCCGCAGGACGTGCGGATCTCCGTGCTGGTCCAGGCCCGTGAGGACCTGATCGAGCGGACCATCCAGTCGCTGGCCGGCGCGCAGCGAGCGACCGTGCACCTGTACAACGCGACCGCGCCCGTGTTCCGCAAGGTGGTCTTCAGGAACACCAAGGAGGAGACCAAGGCCCTGGCGGTCGAGGGAACCCGGCACGTCATGAAGTACGCCGAGCAGTACCTGGGCGACTGTGACTTCGGCTACGAGTACTCGCCAGAGATCTTCATGGACACCGAGCTGGACTTCGCGCTGGAGATCTGCGAGGCGGTCATGGACGTCTGGCAGCCGGGGCCGGGTCGCGAGATCATCCTCAACCTGCCGTGCACCGTGGAGCGCTCGACGCCCAACGTCTACGCCGACCAGATCGAGTGGATGAGCCGTCACCTGAGCCGCCGCGAGCACATTTGCCTGTCGGTCCACACCCACAACGACCGCGGCACCGCCGTGGCCGATGCCGAGCTGGCCGTGCTGGCCGGCGCGGACCGCATCGAGGGGTGCCTGTTCGGCAACGGCGAGCGGACCGGCAACGTGTGCCTGGTCACCCTGGGCCTGAACCTGTTCGCCATGGGCATCGACCCGATGATCGACTTCTCTAACATCGACGAGATCCGCCGCACCGTCGAGTACTGCAACCAGCTGCCCGTGCACCCGCGTCACCCGTATGCGGGCGAGCTGGTCTACACGGCCTTCTCCGGATCGCACCAGGACGCGATCAAGAAGGGCTTCGAGGCGCTGGAGGCCGAGGTGGCGGCGGCCGGCGACACGCCGGAGGAGCACGTCTGGGAGCTGCCCTACCTGCCGATCGACCCGCACGACGTGGGGCGGTCCTACGAGGCGGTCATCCGGGTCAACTCGCAGTCGGGCAAGGGCGGTGTCGCCTACGTGCTGAAGAGCGCGCACTCGCTGGACCTGCCGCGCCGGCTGCAGATCGAGTTCTCCAAGGTCATACAGCGGCACACTGACGAGGAGGGCGGCGAGGTCACGCCGGGCGAGATCTGGGCGGCGTTCAACGAGACCTACCTGGCTCCCGGGCCGGTTGTCCTCAACGATCACCAGTCGTCGTCAGTCGTCGACGGCAAGCACCGGCTGGCCGCGGAGATTTCCGTAGAGGGCGTCGCCCAGGAGGTCGAGGGGATGGGCAACGGCCCGATCTCGGCGTTCTGCGCGGCCCTGGCGTCGGTCGGCGTCGATGTCCGGGTGCTGGACTACGCCGAGCACGCGCTCACCGAGGGCACCGACGCGCAGGCCGCGTCCTATGTCGAGTGCGCGGTCGCCGGCCAGACCTACTGGGGTGTCGGGATCGACACCAACACCGCGACGGCCTCCATGCGGGCCATCCTGTCGGCCGTGAGCCGTTCGCGTCGATAGGGGCAGAACGGGCAGTGGCGTCAGTCGCCACTGCCCGTTCGCTTTATCCACACAACGGTGGCAGCAAGGCCCCGAGCCGCCGCCCGGACGCCAGGCGCTCGGCTCCTTAGCCGCGACGGCCCGCTGTGCCGTCTCCCATACTCACACTGAGCACCCGGATGGCAGCCACGAGTGGCCGGTAACCATCGGTAGTAATCACGGCAGCTATCTGCCGGGCGAGATCTTCGTTGATGCTGGTGATTGTGCCGCGTTTTGCGGCACAATCACCAGCATCAGTTCGTGAGGGCTTCAGGTCGCCGCGCCATCTGGGGTCGGAGTGACAGGAGTGATTTGCGTCGATTCTGCGGCCACTACAGTCAGTGACCAGCGCCCCGGGGCGGAGTGGGAGTGGCACCCGGGGCAGGGTGCTGGTCTGGTGGCGCGGGGAGGCGCCGGGGTGCTGGTGGGGCTGGTGGTGCTAGGGAGGCGCCGGGATGGGGTGGGAGTGGCGCTCGGGGCGGAGCACTGGTGGCGCCGGGGCGAGGTGCTGGTGGTGCTGGGGTGGCGTCGGCGCGGGGTGCTGGTTGCGCCGGGAGGGGGTGGAGTGGCGCCGGGGTGGGGCTGGGGTGGCGCCGGGGTGGGGCTGGGGTGGCGCCGGGGTGGGGGT
>Ga0335072_10015026_pt1 | contig 10993 bp, 5 predicted proteins | sample Lox_Sample_21_FD_206725 | JGI IMG/M metagenome (GOLD analysis project Ga0335072, IMG submission 206725) | Soil microbial communities from Loxahatchee National Wildlife Refuge, Florida, United States - Lox_Sample_2.1 | ecosystem: Environmental > Terrestrial > Soil > Wetlands | place: USA: Florida... | reverse complement strand
ATCAGCGGGTACAGCGTCAGCCAGACCCTCTCCGCCTGCTCGTACAGCAACTGGTACGTCACCGCCACGATGAACAACGACAACGGCGACGGGCACGTGAAGACGTACCCGAACTCGCACCGGGACTGGGACAGTGAGCCGGCCATCTCGTCGCTGCAGTCGGTCACCAGCACGTTCGCCGAGACGAGCCCGGGCACCGGGATCTACGAGGACGCGTACGACATCTGGCTCAACGGCATCGCCGACTCAGGCTCGACCGAGGTCATGATCTGGACGGAGAACCACGGCCAGGTGCCGTCAGGCAACCAGGTGGCGACCGTCACCCTGGACGGGCGGTCCTGGGCGGTCTGGAAGCAGGGCAGCTACATCGCGTTCGTCGCCGGCTCGAACTTCACCTCAGGGACGATGAACCTGCTCACGTTCTTCCAGTGGATCATGGGCCAGGGCTGGATCCCTGGCAACTCCACGCTGGGCCAGGTGGACTACGGCGTGGAACTCGTCTCGACGAACGGCGTGCCCGCGACCTTCTCGTTCAGCAACTTCTCGGTCAGCGCCAGCTAGCAGTCGCGGAACAGGGCGAAAAGCCCGCGGCGCCCGTCGAGCGGCTCTACGGCCCCGGTGAATCCCTCTTTGGCGAGCAGCGCGGCCTCGACCGCGTTAAAGGCGGCCTTCCCGGCCTGGAGCGGCCCAGCGTCAGTACCGGCCGCGGCGCGCAATCCGGCCGCCTGGGTAGCACAGACGCCGAGGGCATTGCGCAGCTGGTCTTCACGCAACCCGAGCATCAGCCCGGCCGCCAGCCCGGCCCCGATAGCGGCCGACACGACCGGGACTGACCAGCCAGGACCGGCGTCGGCGTCGAGCCCTGACTCGACGAGCGCGGCGCCCTCGAGTCCCGCGGCGATGGCCGCGAGGCAGTCATCTCCAACAGCCCTAGCTGCAGCGCAAACCACCATCGCCACAGTCGGATCGTCGGGCGTTGGCGCAGCAACCGCCGCGGCCCCCGTTACCCACGCAGTCAGCGCCGGCCCAGCCGGCAGCGCCGCGCTCCCATCGGGCGGGCGGAGCGCGCGCAGCAGGGTGCGGGCGGCGTCGATGCCCTGCTGCCTGGTGACGGCGGAGGCGAAGCGCGCCAGCGCCCGCACGGCAGGAAGCGTAGACGCGGGCCGCGCAGCAATGGCGAGAAGCCGGTCGGTGGTGGTCTCAGGATCGGCGACATGACCAGGCACACCTGGACCCGGGCCAGTGCTGTCCTGCATGGGGGTGGCCGTGGCAGGACGTAGGGCGGTGAGCAGGCTGGACACGTCGGCAGCGGCGGGGAGATTATCGACCGCCTCGCGGAGGCGGTCCGCGGCGCTGTCGCCCAGGACTGGAGTCACCAGCGCCTCGACCTTGTCCTGGAGTTCGTCGTCCGTGAGCGGGCGGGCGATGCTGCCGCGGGTGTGCTCGACACGGACTTCCACGGGGTCGGCGGAGCGGGTTTCGATCCGCAGCACCGCCGCGTCGCGCGCCACGCCGGGATCCGGGTCCAGGGTGATCAGGCCGCGCAGCCTGGCCACGTCCGGCGCCGTGGCTGCCGCGTCGCTGAACTCCGGCAAGCCGGCGCGGCCGAACCGCAGGCCGACCGCGACGCCGTGCCTGGCGCTGAACCTCGATCGCAGGCCGTCGGCTGGGTGGAGGGTGCCCATGAGTTCTGGGACGAGCGGGTGGCAGCGCAGCGTGATCGCGGTGATCTCCGCCGGGTCGACCTGGCCTGAGACGGCGATCGCCGCGTCCATGGCGGGGTGCGCGACCACGCCGCACGGGTAGGTCTTGAAGCTGTTCAGCTCGAGTTCCCAGCCGCGGCTGAGCGCGTCGCGGTGCACCCCCTTCGCGAGCACCTCAAGGACGCCGCCCGGGCCGATCGGGTCGGGCGGCCCGGCCAGCCCCGCCGCCGCCAGCCGCGCCGCGAGCACGCCGTTGGCCGCCGCCTTGCCCGCGTGCAGCGGCTTGGTCATCGAGCCGAACGCCTCGCGGTGCCCGAGCGTCATCGTCGCGGCCAGCGACAACGCCTGGCTCGCCGTTTCGGCGTCCAGGCCGAGCAGTGCCGACGCGGCACCTGCGGCGCCGAACACGCCGCAGGTGCCGGTGATGTGCCAGCCGTGGTCGTAATGCGCGGGCGAGATCGCGTTGCCGATCCGCAGCTGAGCCTCGCAGCCGACGGCGAACGCGCCGAGGAACGCGGCGCCGGACGGGGCCGTCTCCTGAGCCAGTGACAGCACCGTCGCCAGCGTCGCCGCGCCGGGGTGGATGACCGTCGCCAGGTGCGTGTCGTCGAAGTCGTCCAGGTGCGCGGCGGTGCCGGTGACCAGCGCTGCCCAGTACGGGTCCAGCGTTCGCGGCACGCCGGGAACCTGGGCGTCGCCGGTGCTCCCCTGGTCCGCCGCGGCGGCGAGCAGGACCGTCACGGCCGGCGACTCCGCCGCCGAGGCGGCGGTGCCGAGCACGTTGAGCAGCGTGCGGCGGGCCGCGCGGGACACGCCGGGCGGCAGCGGGCTGGCCGCGGCGGCCAGCATCGTCGCGCAGAAGTCCGTCGTCGTGGAGGATCCCGTCGTCGTGGGCATGGCCCAACCGTACGGCTGAAGGGGACGGCTGTGGAGACGGCCGGGGACGTTCGGGATGAAGATGGGACCCTGGCCGTGGGATCACCGGCAGCTTCGCGGCGACGTTCTGGTGCTATCACCACCACTGTTCGCGGGGTGGCATCCTGGCGCCCGCGGGCGCGCGGCGGGCACGCTGCCGTGGGGAGGTAATTGGTGGACGCGCTCAGCTTGCTGCTCCGCGCCAGGCTCAGGAACCGTCGCGCCTGGCTGGCGCTGTGCCTGCTGGTGGCGCTGCTTTCCGGACTGGTACTTGCCGCCGTGTCGGCCGGGCACCGGACCGCGACCGCGTTCCCGCAGTTCGCGGCGGCGCACGGGTACGACGCGTTCGTGATCACCGCCGCGCCGGCGTCCGGGCTGGCGAAGATGCCCGGGGTGACATCGGTGACCCAGATGCTGCAGGTGGAAGCCGGGGCACCGACGTGCGCGTGCGCGCGGCCGATCAACCCGGCCTTCTTCAACCTGGACGAGGTGGCGTCGGCGGACCTGCCGCGACTGTCCAAGCTGGTAGCCGGGCGGATGCCTAACCCGGCGGCCCCCGACGAGGTGCTCGCGTCCTTCCGGTTGCAGCAGGACGCCGGGGTTGGCGTCGGCACGGTCATCCACGTCCCGCTGTACGCGGCCGCGCAGCGGGGCGCGGTGCTGGGCGGCGCTCCGGTCACGCCCGCGGGCGGGACGGTCGCGCTGCGGGTGGTCGGCATCGAGGCCTCCGAGGTGGAGTTCCCGTTCACCGCCACCCCCGCCTACAGCGTGTACACGACCCCGGCGTTCGGCAGGCAGACGGCCGGGCGGACGGTGCTGTTCCCGATGTACTTCGTCCAGCTGCGCGGCGGCGCGGCCGCGTTCCCCGCGTTCCAGGCGCGGGCGCGCGCGCTCGGGGCGCTGGCGGCCTCAGACATGGCCAGCGCGGTGGGCGCGACGATCTGGCCGCAGGTCCTTGGCTGGTGGCTGCTGGCCGGGCTGATCGGGCTGGCCGGGCTGGTCGTGGTGGCGCAGGCGCTGGCCCGGCAGGCCGCGGCCGACGCCGAGGCGTACGGCACGCTCGCCGCCCTCGGCGCGTCCCGGCGGCAGCTCGCCGCGGTCGGCCTGACCGCAACCCTGCTCGTCGCGGTAGCGGGCACGATTATCGGGGTGGGGCTGGCGTTCCTGCTGTCGCCGCTGACGCCGGTGGGCGAGGCCCGGGTCGCCGACCTGTCGCCCGGGTTCGCGTTCGACACCGTGGTGCTGCTTCCCGGGGCCGCCATCGCCGTGCTCGTGGTGCTGGCCGTTGGCGCCTGGCCCGCCACGTGGACGGCCCGGCAAGCCGTGCGGGCTGGCGCGGCCGAGGCCGGGCGCGCCGCCCGGCCATCGTGGATCGCGCTGGTGCTGAGCGGCGGCGGCGCGCCGCCGAGCGCGCTGATCGGGGTCAGGCAGGCCCTGGAGCAGGGCCGCGGGCGGGACGCCGTGCCGGCGCGGACCGCGCTGCTCGGCTCGGTGCTCGCCGTGACGGCGCTGGCCGCGGTGGCGGTGTTCGGCGCCAGCCTCGGGCATCTCACCAGCACGCCCTCGCTGTACGGGCAGCCGTTCGACATGTCGTTCTCGCCGAGCGGCGGCCCGGGCAGCGCGACCACGTTCGCGGCGCTCGCGAGCAGCCTGGACCGCGACAAGGACATCTCGGCCGTCTCCATCGGGGGCGGCGGTGACCTGACGATCGACGGGCGGGTGGTCGTCGGGGTCGCCGGCACCCCGCTTCGCGGCCCGATGCTGCTCGAACTGTCCGGCGGCCGGCCGCCGCGCACCGGGTCGGAGGTCGCGCTCGGCGCGACCACCCTGCGTCAGCTCGGCGCGCACATCGGGTCGCGGGTGCGGGTGACGGTGCCGCGGCCGACGGGCGGCACCCGCACATCCTGGTACGTCGTGACCGGGACCATGGTGTTCCCGGCCGACTGGGGGACCGGCGGTCTCGGCACCGGTGCGGCGTTCACGCTCGACGGACTGCTGAGCCCGCAGTGCGCGCCGCTGCCGGCCGGCGCCAGCCAGAACGCGTGCCGGCTGCAGGCTGTCCTGGCGGTAGGCGGCGACATACTGGTCCGCGCCGTGCCAGGGCCGCATGGGCAGGCCGACCTGGCCAGGCTCGCCCGCGCCTATCCGACGGAGGTCAACTTCCCGTTGCCGCCGACCGACCTGGTCAACTTCGGGCAGACGAATTTCCCGTGGCTGTTCGGGCTGGCGGTGGCGGTGTTCGGCATCGGGACGCTTGTGCACGCCCTGGTGGTGAGCGTGGGCAGGCGGCGGCGGGAGGTCGGGCTGCTCAAGGTCCTCGGGTTCGTCCGCCGGCAAGCGGCGCTGGTCGTCGTCTGGCAGACCACGACCGTCGCGGTAGCGGGGCTGATCGTCGGGCTGCCGCTTGGCGTCGCCGCCGGGCGGGCCGCCTGGGGGCTGTTCGCTGACGATCTCGGGTTCGTGGCGGTGCCCGTCGTGGTGGCCTGGAGCCTGGTCGCGCTGGCGGCCGGCACCATCGCGATCGCGAACCTGCTCGCGGCCGGGCCGGCGGTCGCCGCCGCGCGGACCCGGCCGGCCAGCCTGCTGCGGGCCGAGTAGGCGGCCTTGGCCGCGGCCCCGGCCCCGGCCCCGGGAGTTATCGGGCGGCCAGGCGGTCACTAGGGTGGTGGGATGGACATCGGGTTCGGGGCGCCGATCGCGGGCGCGTGGGCGACGCCGCGCAACCTGACGGAGTTCGGCCGGCGGGCGGAACGACTCGGGTACCGGTCGCTGTGGACGTTTCAGCGGCTGCTGATCCCGGCCGGGTCGCGGATGGCGCCGGTCTACCGGAGTGTGCTCGACCCGCTCGTGTCGCTGGGCTTCCTCGCCGCGGCCACGTCCTCGATCCGGCTCGGGGTGGCGACGTTCTGCCACCCGTTCGCCTCGCCGCTGCTGCTCGCCAAGCAGGCGGCGACCGTGGACGTGCTGTCCGGCGGCCGGCTTGACCTGGGCATCGGCAGCGGCTGGCTGCCCGAGGAGTTCACCGGGTCCGGCGCGTCGATGGAGCGCCGCGGCCCGCGGACCGAGGAGTACCTCGCCGCGCTGCGCGCGCTGTGGACCAGTGACCAGGGGTTCGCCGGGGAGTACTACACGATCCCCCCGGGACGGCAGGACCCGCCGCCCGTGCAGCGGCCGGGACCGCCGATCCTGCTCGGCGGCATGTCGCGGCCGGCCATGGAACGGGCCGGGCGGATCGCCGACGGGTGGGTCACCGCGAGCAGCGCCGACCTGTCACGGATCGCGGAGGCCGCGAAGGTCGTCCAGGAGGCCGCCGCGGCCGCCGGGCGCGGGCCGGCGCGGATCGTCTGCCGCGGCGTGGTCAGGGCCGGGCAGGAAGCGCGGTCTGAATCGGGTCAGCGGATACTGCTGTCGGGCAGCTACCCGCAGATCCGCGCGGACGTCGCGTGGCTGGAGAGCTGCGGGGTGACCGAGGTGTTCTACGACCTCAACTGGGATCCGGCTGTGGGAGACCCGGCCGTCGAGGAAGGGGCGGCCGTGTTGCGAGCAAGCGAGGTGCTCGAAGAGCTGGCCCCTGGCGCCCCTGGCGGCCGGCGATGAGCGACGTGCTGCGGATCGGGGTGCTCGGGGCGGCGCGGATCGCGGGGACCGCGCTGATCGAGCCCGCGCGGTTGCTGCCCTCTGTCTCGGTGACGGCCGTCGCGACGCGGGACGCGGGCCGCGCGCAGAGCTTCGCGCTGCAGCACGGGATTCCGTCCTCGTACGGGTCGTACGAGGAGCTGCTCGCCGCGCCTGACGTCGACGCGGTCTACGTGCCGCTGCCAAACTCGCTGCACGCGAGGTGGACGCTGTCGGCGATCGACGCGGGCAAGCACGTGCTGTGCGAGAAGCCGTTCACGTCGAACGCCGCGGAGGCGCTGACGGTGGCGGCCGCGGCGGAGCGGTCCGGCCTGGTCGTGATGGAGGCGATGCACTACCGGTACCATCCGCTGGTGCGCCGGATGGCCGCGCTGCTGGCGGACGGCGCGATCGGGGTGCCGTCGCACGCGCAGGCGTGGACCTGCTGGCCCGTCGAGGATCCTGGCGACATCCGGTACGACTACGGGCTCGGCGGCGGCGCGCTGATGGACGGCGGCTGCTACGCGATCGACTGCCTGCGGCTGGTCGGCTCGGCGGCCGGCGCTGGCGACCCGTCGGTCCCCGCGGCGCTCGCCGACCCGATGCCCGATCAGGTGACGGACCGGGCCACGGCGGCGCGCGTCAGGTTCGCCTCCGGGCTGACGGGCTGGTTCGAGTCGGCCTTTACCCGGGACGGGGAGTTCCTCGCCGATGTGCACGTCATGGGATCCGAGGGAACGCTGTGGCTGCAGAACTTCGTGCGGGCGCACGAGGGACGGCTGGTCGTGAGCCGCGGCGGGTCCGTGGTGAGCGATGAGCGGGGCGCCGACCTGCCCGACGCGGGAACCGGCCGGGTGAACCCCGCGGCCGACACGACGTTCGCGTGGCAGCTGCGCGCGTTCGCCGCCGCGGCGCTCGACGGCGAGCCATTCCCGACGACCGCGGCGAACGCGGTGACGACCATGCGCCTGATCGACGACGCGTACCAGGCGGCGGGGCTGCCGATCCGCGAGTTACCGTGCGCTGCCGTCAAGGAGCACTGTGGCGACGAGCCTGGGATCGTCGGTCATCGGCACGTGGCCGCAGCCGGGCAGCGGCACGAAGCGCGCGTGCGGCAGTCGCCGCATCGCGACCTCGGCCTGGCTGGGCCGCAGCAGCCGGTCCTTGGCACCCCAGGCGATGGTCACCGGGACGCTGGCCGGGACCGTGTCCGTGAAGGTCTCGCGATCGGCGAGGATCGCGTAAACCGCGTCCCTGGCCCGCAGGAAGGCCAGCGTGTCGGCCACCGCGTGTTCCGGGGTGATATTCGATGGCCTGGCGACGAACGCGGCCTGCGTGACGCCGCAGGTGAGCGGCATGCGCGCCAGCGCGAGGACCAGCGGGCGGGCCCCCGCGCCCGCCCCCTGCGCGAACCTGAAGGCCGCCCGCGCGTAGCCGTACTGCCACGAGTTCGGCCAGAAGCCGGCCGGGGACAGCCCGGTGACGGTCGCGGCCCTGCCGCGCGCCGCTGCCCCCAGCGCGAGCGCGCCGCCGAGCGAGTTGCCCGCGACGTGCGGACGGTCCAGGCCGAGCGCGTCGAAGAAGGCGACGATCTCCTCGGCGATGGCGCGGATCGCCGGCCGGCCGTCGGTCCGCAGCGGCGGCGACTCGCCGTGGCCGGGCAGGTCCACCGTGATGACGGTGCGGTGCGGGGTCAGCAGGTCAAGGACCGGCTGCCACGCCTGCCTCCGGTGCCCCACGCCGTGCAGCAGCACCAGCGTCGGCCCCGTCCCGTGCCGCTCGTAAGCGATGTCCATACCCGTATGCTCCATGATCACGGAAGATCGTGGTCGCTATGACGACCACAAGTTTCCGTGATCATGGCCATCGCGCCGTTAGACCCGGCTGAGTGGGCGATTCCGGGGCAATGTGCCCCGGAATCGCACAGCTAAGGCATGTTTTTCATGATCACGGAAGAAAAGTATCCGTATAGGAGATTTTTCTTCCGTGATCATGGCCGGTGCATCGGGGGACACGCGCCGGAGTGGTTGGTGAGACTGGAGGGGGCGAGTGATCTCGGGCCAGGCGCGGGCGGATGCCGGGTGGGCGACGGCTGCGGGCCGGGCGGGTACGCGCCGGACGGCCGCGGGGCCCCAATGGTCTGCGGGGTCTCCGGGACCGTGACGGGCGCGCGCTCAGGCAGCGGTCCTGGGTTAGACGCCTTCGCGGTGGGCTATGGCGGCGGCTTCCGTGCGGCTGGCGGCGCCTAGCTTGGCCAGGATGTTGGAGACGTGCACGCTGGCGGTCTTCGGGGTGATGAACAGCTCGGTGCCGATCTCCCTGTTAGACAGGCCGCGGGCAAGCAGGCCCAGCACCTCGCGTTCGCGGTCCGTCAAGGCAGCGACCGCTCCGACGTCGCTCCGTGTGGTCCTGGAGGTACCCACGTCGAGGCGGGCGCGGCGGGCCAGGTCGTCAAGCGCCGCCGCCAGCGGGGCGGCGCGCAGCCGGTCGGCGGTCTCGGCGGCCGACCGCCACGCCGTGGCCGCGTCCTCGCGGCGGCCGGCCGCCGCCAGCGACTCGGCGAGCCGCCACTTCGTCCGCGCGGTCTCGTACACGTAGCCGGGGCCGAACGCGTCGAGCACCGCCTCCCAGGCGGCGGGCGCGTTGCAGCCGCGGGCCCGGTCATATTCGGCGAGGCAGCGGGCCAGGAAGCCGCGGCCCTCTGGGCCGAGCTTCGCCTTGGGCCTGGCCGGGTAGCGGGCGCCCTCGCGGGCCAGGCCGACCAGCGCTTCGGCGGCGGCGACCTCCGCCGCCGCGCCGTCGAGGTCGCCCGCGGCCCGCATCGCGCAGGCCCGGTCGGCGTGCGCGGCGATCGCGACGGCCGCCACCCGCAGCACCGACGGGCTGTGCGACGGCCACGAGTCGGCGCTGATCGCGGCCTGCGCGTGTGACAGCGCGAGCCCGGTGTCGCCGCGCCACAGCGCCTGCTCGGCGAGCAGGCCGCGCCCGATGTAGGCCACCATCATGTCGTCCCAGAACGGCTCCAGCCAGGTCCGCCGCTCGGCGGCGGTCCCGCTGCCCCTGGCCACGTCGAGGAACAGGGCCATCGCGGACAGCACCGCCTCCGGCTGGCTGGTGACCCGGACCGGGAAACCGTCGGCGAGCTCCTGCGCGTGGTCCCACTCGCCGAGGGCGTAGTGCGCCTGGAAGTGCAGGTGCTGCAGGTCCATGCCGAACGGCGCCAGCCCGAGCCCTTCCGCCTCCGACCTGAGGACCCCCGCGTGCGCGATCCGCGCCGCGTCGTGCAACTCGCCGCGCATCATGTGCTGGACCGCAAGGCTGTAGGCGGCGCGCAGTTCCACGCCGAGCACCCGGGCCGCGGCGGCCTGCTCGAACGCGGCGGTGAACATGCCGATCGCCTCTTCGGTGTTGCCCGCCCTGTTGCTCAGCTGGCCGATCGTGACGAGCGTGTCCGCCTCGACCGACTTCGCGCCCGACTCCCCCGCGGCGTCGCGGGCCCGCTGCGCCCACTCCAGCGCCTCGGCGTTCTCATGATCCACCATCAGCGCGATCGCGTACGTCGCCATCGCCCGCGCCTTGTACCAGGTCGGCGGGTCGGACGGCGTCTCCTGCACCGTGTCCCTGGCGACGCGCAGCGCCTCAGCGAACCAGTCCTCGTTCTCGCCTTGCAGCAGGTAGTACGCGAGCCGCTCCCCCACGCGGCTGAGCAGGCTGGGGTCGTCGTCGATGACGACACCGGGCTTCCCGGCCTGCCCGGCGAGCAGGCTGCGGATTCGCCGCAGCAGGTGCACCGCGCGCGGCACGTCGCCGCTCGCCGCCGCCGCGAGCGCCGACCGCAGGCCCAGCTTGCCCCGGCTCATCCCGGCCAGCAGTTCCGCGTCCGGCACCCGGTCCCACAGCGCGAGGGCCTGGTCGTAGTGCTGGTGCGCCTCGGCGGGCGCACCGATCCGGTGCGCCTCCTCCCCGGCGCGGATCGAGGCAGTGAACGCACCGGGTACGTCGTGGCTGGCCAGGCTGTGGTGGGCGAGTTCGGCCGCCGCGCCGGGCACGTCGGACAGCAGCGCGGCGAGCCGCGCGTGCAGCCGCGTCCGCTCCCCGGGCAGCAGGTCGTTGTAGACCGCCTCGCGCAGCAGCGCGTGCCGGAACGCGTAGCCGTCCGCGCCGTCAGGGACGAGCAGCTGATGCGCGACCGCCTCGCGCACCGCCTCGTCGTAGCGGGCCTCGGGCAGCGCGGCCGCGGCCCGGACCAGGTCATCGGACGCGCGGCGGCCGGCCACCGCCGCGGCGCGCAGCACCAGCTGGGCGGCGTCGGACACCCGCTCGACCCGGGACATGAGCAACTCGGCGAGCCCGGACGGCAGCGCGCCCGACGGTCCTGGCGCCATCGTGGCGGCGAACAGTTCCTCGGCGTAGTACGCGTTGCCCTCGGCCCGCTCCACTATGTGGTTGAGGGTGGCGGCAGGGAGAAGGCCGTGTCCGTTCCGAATGGAGGAAAGATGCTCAGCCAGCGCGGACGGAGGCAGCGGGCCGAGCTCCACCTGCACCACCGACGGCAGTCTTTGCAGGTCAGCCAGCACCGGCCGGAGCGGGTGGCGGCGGTACAGATCGTCGGTGCGGTAAGTGCCGATCGTGGCGACGCGCTCGCGGTGCAGCATGCGCAGCAGGAAGGTGACCAGGTCGCGGGTGGTGGCGTCGGCCCAGTGCAGGTCCTCGAGGATGAGCAGCACCGGGGCCTCGTCGGACAGCTCGGCGAGCAGGCC
>Ga0335072_10015024_pt1 | contig 10994 bp, 12 predicted proteins | sample Lox_Sample_21_FD_206725 | JGI IMG/M metagenome (GOLD analysis project Ga0335072, IMG submission 206725) | Soil microbial communities from Loxahatchee National Wildlife Refuge, Florida, United States - Lox_Sample_2.1 | ecosystem: Environmental > Terrestrial > Soil > Wetlands | place: USA... | reverse complement strand
GACGGCTGTCACCGACAAAGTCCCGATCACCTGCGCCGATGCCGCCTTACTGACTACTATCGCCCAGCGGCTTACACCGCTTGCGAGCAGCCGGTCGAGGGTTTTGTTCTGCCGTTCTGTCCATAGACTTTTGGCCATTGGGGTGACGACGAACAGCAGGAACACAATTGCCATCGACGAACCGTAGTAGGTGGCGGCGGTCAGGCTCCGGCTGCTCGCGGGCCCGTCTGTCAGCGTTACCGGACTCTTGGGCGCGAGTCGCCGAAGAGTGCTGGAATCTTCGGGCACAAGCCCGTTAAGTGATTTCAGCACAACATGGCGCAGCCAGTCCTGCCCGCCTATTGTCTGAAGCGCTACTTCGGCGACTTCTCCGGCCAGAGGCTGCTGCTGAGTCTCGAGTACCTCCGCAACGCCGCGAAATTCCGGCGTCCCCCCCGGCCCCAGCCTGGACTGTGCGGGCAGGAGCAGACCTGCATCAGCGCCACCGTCGCGTACCAGCGCCTGAGCCTGCGCGACCGATGGCGTGACACGTACGAGCGCAGCCTGCTGGAGCAAGCTGTCACGCTGGATCCCGCGCACGAGGCTGTTGCTCGCACTGGAGGCCGTCCCAGTGGTGACGACAAGTCTCACCGGCTTAGGGTTGTCGAAGCTAGCGAATGCCAGGCTGGTTATCGTCGCGAACACTACTGGCCCGACTAGCGCGACGACTAGCAGCGTGTAATCGCGCGCCCGGCCGCGTAACTCGTTAATCGTAATGTGCACGAAGCGACCCGGAGTCATTCCCGCAGATCCTTCCCCGTGAATTCAAGGAATGCATCCTCAAGCGTGGGCTGGATGAGCTGGATGCCCTCAAAGGCGATGCCGGCGTCGGTAGCTATCGGAAGCAGCTGACCCAGCAGCTCGTCCGCCTGGCGTGCCTGGATGTGGAATTCGTGGCCATCGGAGCGGCACGTGGCGTCGTCCGGTAGCCGTGCGACCAGGGACCGCAGCGTCGCCTCGCATTCGCCAGCGGCTGTCAGCACGATACGAGAGCGAGCAGCAGACCTTGCCATGAGCTCTGCCACTGTCCCGGTTGCCATTATCTTCCCGGCATCGATAATTCCTATGCGGGTGCAGAGGCGCTGTACTTCCTCCATGTAATGGCTGGCGAACACGATGCCGCACCCGGCGTCGGCCAGGACGGTCAGCTGTTGGAGTATCGCGTTCCTGCTATGCGGGTCCACGCCGACTGTTGGCTCGTCCATGATGAGAACCTCGGGCGAGTGCACAAGTGCGACCGCTATGTTCGCCCGGCGCTTCATTCCGGACGAGAAGGTCGCGACTCTCCGGTTCGCGTACGTACCGAGACCGACTAACTCAAGCGCGTCAGCTGTTCGCTCGCGCAGCCTCTGGCCGTGCAAGCCCTGCATGCGGCCGAAGAACCGCACATTCTCTGCCGCCGTCATCTGCGGATAAAGCGCTATCTCTTGCGGCACGAATCCCAGCTTCAGTCGTGCGGCCGAGCGAGCGACGCTGACTGCGTCAATCTTCACGGCTCCCTCGTCCGGCCTCAGGACGCCAGCCAGCATCGACAAAGTGGTTGTCTTCCCTGAGCCGTTCGGACCCAGCAGGCCGTAGATCTCCTTGGGATAGACCTCAAGGTCGACCCCGTCGACGGCGCGCACCTGCCCGTATGACTTCACCAGACCGGCCGCTCGCAGAATTGCGTCCACGTCCTAGCCTCCCTGCCGTCCGGTCGCCGCCAGCGGGCGAACGATGGCGAGCGATGCGGCGAACGCATGCTCCCGCTCGTGCGAGATCGATATGTCTATCCAGAGCAGGCTGCCGTCATCAACCAAGCCGAAGCCGGGATCGAGGGCGAGTGCGGGCGGATGGCCTCGCCGGCATCGGACCGGGTCCCGGCACTCAGTTCTCGGCATCGGCAGGATCTGGAATCGCCTCAAAGTTCCGTGGTCATCGGCGCCTGCTTCGAGAACCGCCGCGGCGGCATACTTGGCGGCAAGCCGACCAGCAAAGCCCTGAGAGCCCCGCCGGGCGCCGCTGTACGCCCGCTCGAGCGGCGTAAAAGCTTCCACGAGCAAGGTCCTGGACAGCCGGGCGTCGAAGCTCGCGACCCTGCTGCAGCTCAGCCTCCATTCCGCACTGTCACAGGTCATGTCACCACCGCCCCCCAGTCCGCGGTCAATGTGCGAACTTTGCGAGGATCGGCGAATGAGACAGCGCTGAGTCCGGCACGGCGAGCCAGCGAGCTTAGATAGTTGCCGGGCTCGCAGGTGACGACGGTCCGCACCCCGAGCACCACGAGCGTCCGCATCGTGCTCCACCACTCGACAGGCTGGATGAGCTGCTGGAGCAGCCCTGTCCGCAGTTGCTGCGGATCGCCGGTGACTTGAGCCGTCACGTTAGGAATTACCAGGATTGAGGCCTGCCGCATCGGAAGGGCGCCGACAATTGCCTCCCATCCGGGCAGGCAGGGACGCATCAGTGGCGAGTGAAAGGCATGGCTTGTCTTGAGCCCGCTGGCATGCCTGGCCCCGGCAGCGAGTGCGACGGCGCAGCACGTCCTGACCGCTTGCCTGTCGCCGCTCACAACATGGTCAGCAGGACCATTCTGGGCAGCGATCACCACGCAGCCGGACGGTTGGCAGCTATCACAGCAACGCTGCACCTCGGCTCGCCCTAAGCCGGCGATGAGCGCCATCTGACCGTCGCCCGGCGCCGACACCATAAGGCGGCCGCGCTCGCAGACGAGGGTTGCCGCCACGTCGGGGCTAAGCACCCCCGCGGCGCACAGCGCAGTGATCTCCCCAACGCTGTGGCCTGCGACCACCGAGGCCGAAGTGCCCTGCAAAGACAGGTAAAGGTAAGCAGCAAGGCCCACTGCGAACATGGCTGGCTGGGTGTAGCGCGTGTCGGACAGCATGCTCATCGGCCCTCGCGCGCAGAGCTTCTCAATGTCGCATCCCGCTGCGGCCGAGAGCGAATCCAAGATCTCTCGCATCTCAGGTACCTCGCGGAACAGCCAGGATCCCATCCCGATCCGCTGCGCCCCTTGGCCAGGAAACAACACAGCCAGCCGGCTGACGTCGGACGCCTGGTGAGGGCTCACAGATCTGCCGCCTCGGCCATGCTCGCAGTCGCTACCGGCTTGCCGGACGTGCCGAACCAGCCGAGTAGCAAGTCGGTGACGCGGTCCGGTACGTCGATCGGGACCCAGTGACCGGCCTCCTCGACCAGCTCGAACTTCCATTCCCCGGTGACGTAACGCTCGGAGTCCCGCATCGCCTCCTCGGTGAATCCGGTGTCACGGCCGCCGATCAGCGCCATGGTGGGCGCCGCGACTGGAGGCACCGCTCGGTTCCCGTTCAGGTCATACGTTGGCTGGCAGTTCGCCCGGTACCAGTTCATGGCCGCGGTCAGCGCACCCGGCCGCTGCAAGTCGCGCAGGAACCGCTCGCCGTCGCGCTCGGCACCCAGCATTTCGCGCAGCAGCTCCCAGTTGCGCTGCCTGAGTATCTGTTCGGCCGCGGGATGTATGAACAACAGCGAGTACCAGAAACGGTGCCTCTGTTCCAGCGTCGGATAGGACCAGACGGCCGGATGCGCCACCGAGATGGTGACCAGTCGGTGGACGCGGCGCGGAATAAAGGCAGCGAGGGTCCAGGCCAGGAACGCGCCGAAGTCATGGCCGACCAAGTTCGCTCGCCGGACTCCGAAGTGCTGCATGATCCCGACCACGTCGGCAAGAAGTTTCAGGGGTGCGTAGCTCTCTACGTCTTGCGGCTTCCATGACTCCCCGAAACCCCTGAGGTCCGGGGCGATGACCTGGAAACCAGCGGCAGCGAGAGGGCCCATCTGGTATCGCCAGAGCTCGGCCGAGTCCGGGTAGCCGTGCAATGCGAGCACAGGCATTCCCTCGCCTGCGACCAACACCCGAAACTGATGCGCCGACAGGGTTACGAATTCAGTTCTGATTGCCGGTGAGCCATTTGCACAAATCGTTGTCATGATCTTCTCTCCGATCTTCCGTTCGCCCTTGCGACTGGCACCAGAGGATTGCCTCTGACCGTCTTGATAAATCCCTCGCGCAGCGAGGCGTCGGCCCTCGGGCGCACCCAGTCGTTCCAGAAAGTCAGAGATTGCGCCTGAGTCCTGGGTGCCGGGCCGAAATCGGTGCCTTTCGTGTGTGCTACCGGCAGCAGTGCTATCTGTGTCACCTGACGTGGTATCCCTAGCTCGTCGGCAACGAATTGGTGAAATGGCAGATGCATAGTCGTTATAGACGAACCGAGCCCCCTGCTCCGTAATGCAAGCTGGAAAGACCAGATCGCCGGGAATATCGAACCGTAGAAGGTGGCGTCCGCGACGATGTCGGCGCGCGGCTGATACTCGCTCCGGTCACCCGTTCGCCAGAGTGCCTCAGCGAGATGCACTTCTTCCTCGGTGAAGGGCTTGCCGAGCACGCAGGGGATCACCAGCACGGGCACTTCGTGCAGGTGTTCGGCCAGCCACGCGGCTGATTCGTGGATCCGCTGGCTGCCGCTTCGGTCGCGCCACCGGCCCCGGCGCGTCCCCATGCCGTCGCTGTTGTGCTTGGCCCAGGCCACACGGTAGTAATCTGCGAGCACCTGACGCTTTTCCTGATCGGTGACGACGTACCAGCGCCAGTTCTGCCGTGCCTCTGCGGTCGGCGCGTACACCGCGAGCTGCAGGCACTCTTCGATCAGCGACCGGTCTACTGGCCTGGCGACGTCGAGACGTCGCCGCACGGAACGCGTGGTAGTAAGCAGCCAATCGACAGTGGCGAGGTCTATTGCCGTCGCGACGTTATTAACGGCACCTTGCCGAGGCTCAGTCACGTCAGCTCCCTTTCGATGGCGACGGCACCATAAGTGCTGCCGAACGAAGCCGAAGTTGCCAGCGCCCGTCGCACGGGACTGGAGATGCGCGACGCCGCCGGCCCAGGGTCACTGACCCGGAAAGCCGGGAGACTGACTGTCTGCTCGCTGTCTAGGAGGAGCGGCGCGGCCACGTTGATGAGGCCAGAGGCTGCTTCACACTCTCCAGTTATCGCCTTCATGACGACCACAGGTGTGCCGGCCGGCAGGACGGCTGACAGCGCTGCGCTCTCGCAGGTATCTAGGTCGGTCCCCGCCGCCGATCCGATGGCTGCGCCGACATCAGCCGCAGACACTTCGCCGCGAGCCAGGGCACAGCGGAGGGCTTTGGCGTAGCGGGTCCCTGCAGGATCAAACTTGCGTGGGTCGTAGTTGTCGCTCGCGTGAGCGATGCCAGTGATTCGAGCCCGGATGTCTGCGCCTCTTTCCCGAGCCGAGGATGGCGACTCCACAAGGAGGGCCACGGCCGCGGTACCCGCCGACGTTCCTTGCGGCTGCGGGTCGTAGGGCCGCACCATGCCGGTACGGTCCAGGATGCCGAGGTCCTCATATATCGCCTCGACCTCAGCGCCCGCTTCGTCGACGGCGACTACGACGATCGAGTCGGCGCGGCCGAGCGCGATGGCATCGAGCGCGGCTTCCAGCGCGAGCGTGCCAGACACACCGCCGCTCGTGATAGTCGTCGTCAGGCCGCGGATGGCCAGCGCCTGGCACACGGCTCCAGCCGGCGCGTTGAGTGTGACCTGGGTGAACTCGTGGATCCGCCTGCTTCCTTCGACGGCAATGCCCTGACGCCTCAGGCTGGAGCGCACCTCCGAAGCCCCAGACATGCTGCCGAGAATGAGGCCGGTGCCATCCCTGCGATCACGGCTGAGAGCCAGGCGGGCATCCTCCACGGCCAACCGGGTCGCAGCCATGCACAGCCGGGTGAAGCCGTTCATCTGACGCCATACCGAAGCAGTGGCGAACGGATGCTCGGCCAGCCTGAGCATGAGCTCGTCGTCCGTCAGCAATCCTGGCGCCCCGGCCTGGCCGTAAGCCAGGTGCTTCACCCACTCCGGAACGCCGATGCCCGGCCGCCCCACTAGGCCGATGCCAGTGATGACAGCCCGCTCTGTTCGAGGAGTCCGTTGGTAGCGATGGCTAGGCCGCGGCCGGGCGATGACAAGACTTGCGTTGTTACCGCCAAACGCGTAGCTGTTGCTCACGACCACGTCGACGTCCGCCTGCCGGGCGCTGTTGGGTACGAAGTCCAGGTCGCCGGGCTGAACCTCGCCGAAGTTCACCGTGGGCGGTATCGCGCCGTGCATGATGGACAGGACGCTGGTAACGGCCTCGACGGCACCAGCGGCTCCGAGTGTGTGGCCGACGAACGACTTGGTACTAGTCAATGGCACGGATCTGGCTCCGAAGACAGTCCGCATCACCCGCCGCTCGACCGTGTCATTCGGCTTGGTCCCGGTGCCGTGGCCGCTGACGTAGGTAACGCAAGAGCTATCCAGCTCAGAGTCATCGAGTGCGCGCTGGACCGCCATGGCCGCGCCGCGGCCTGTTGGGTCCGGCGCCGTGGCATGGTAGGCGTCGGCCGACAGGCCGTAACCCATCACCTCGGCAAGGACGGGCACTCCGCGCTCGTGCGCTGACTCAAGGCGCTCAAGTACCAGGAACGCGGCTCCCTCTCCTAAGTTGAGTCCGGCTGATCGGCTGTAGGGCGAGCAAGGCTGGGTGTCGAGGGACTGGAGCGCGAAAAATCCAGTGAAGGTCGCGGCCAACAGCACGTCGACCCCGCCCACCAGAACCAGATCCGCGTCCTGCGTCCAAATCCGGTCGCGTCCTGCGCCTACGGCGTTGCTACCCGCGCTACAGGCCGTTGCAATGGTCTGTCGCGGCCCCGATACCCCCACACACGCGGCGAGGTCGTCGGCCGTCGAGTGGATCCAGTCATGGAGCCGTGGCCCACCTGGCGTTATAGCCTGGCACTTCCCCAGCACCAGGCCGGTCCGTTCCGCCCAGGTGCCGGGACGAGACTCGAGTTGTGCGCTCTGCATCGCCTGCCGGGCCGCGATCAGCGCCAGCAACACGTCCCGGCCGTACCTCTGCCTGTCCTCAGGAGTGGTTGCCTCTGCTATCCAGGCGTCAGGGATCTCTCCGGTGATAGCACGCCCGAACGGCGTGAATTCGGGCCTGCTGCTAGGGCGGAGCGCGGTTGCACCGCTCATGATGGTTCGCCAGAACTCGTCGCAGTCACGACCAGCCGCGCAGATGATCCCGAGTCCGGTCACTACAACACGCCCAAGCTTCACGGGTCTTCCTCCGGTCAGAGAATCGGCGTCGACCAGCTGGCTGGGACCACGTAGGGGGACGACAGCGAAATTGCCTCCACGCTGATACCACCTATGCGCAGATCGAACGTCAGCCCTGCGGCCGCCAGTTCGCGATCCACCATCGCCAGGCCGAGCGATCTAGCGAGCCCGGGGCTGTACTCGGTGACGACAAGCCGTCCGATCACGGTCTCGCCCGCGACAACGTCTGCGCCCGATGGCACCTCGGCGCCGGCCCAGCTCAGCCCCAGCAAGCGGCCAGAGGCCGTGTCGGACAGCTCGGCCATGACCTTGTCCCGACCAACGAAATCCGTTTTGCTGGGGTCGACGAGCCACTGGATCCCGCATGCCACAACGTCAGCGCTGTCGGTGGCATCGCGATGCAGGACCGGCTGGCGAACCTCGAGCATCGCGGCTTCCAGCGCACGCTGACCCGCAGGCGTGGCCTCCGTGCGCAGCCCTTTCCATAGATCTGCGATCACGCTGTTTGGACCGATCACTTTGTAGCCGTACTCGCCCGTGAAGCCGCTGCGGCTGAAAACAATCGGATTGCCGTAGACGTCAAGCTCGAGGACGCTCTCGTAGGGCAGGGCGGTAATCGCCGGATCGAGCACTCGGCCCAGCGCACCCCAGGAGTAAGGCCCTTCGATGCCCAGCATCCCCCAGTCGTCGAGCTTGGTTATCTCGACGTCCCCGCCTGCGTGCGTCGCCAGGTGCTCCCTCGCCGCATCCTGCCGGCCGTAACTCGACTCGAGAAGGACGTGATCATCAAAGGAATAGACCGTCATGAGATCGATCGGGCGGCCATCCTCGCCGAGCATTAGCGTCATCATGCACCGCTCGGGCGTGAGGTATTCGACGTCGCGGGCGAGGACGTGCTGCAGGATCGGAGTTACGTTGCCGGAGATTCGTGTCAGGCCGATGGCGGTGTGATCGAACAACGCCGATGATGTGCGGATTGCGTGATATTCGGCCTCGAAGTCGCCAAAGTGCCACGGCACCCGTGACTTGCCAATGTCGCGATACTCAGTACCTTGACTATGAAACTCGGTAAGAGTACTAGTACGCATTCTCTTCTAGCCCTCCTATCAGGCCACGATGACGAGTAAGCCGTGCGCGGCACGGTGGCGGTCTACGGACGCGTCGCAGCTGAACTCGCGAACACGCCCGACCCTGTTCTTCAGCGCCACTTCCAGGCGCACCTGGTCGCCTGGCACGATCCGACGCCGGAAACGAAAGTGCTTTATCTCTGCGAGCATCCCGGCCGCACCAGATGGCGCGGCCGACAGCTGCCCGGGCACTGAAGTGGCCTCCGCGGCGATCAGCACTCCGGCAAGCTGTGCCATGCACTCGGTCAGCAGCACGCCAGGCAGGACGGCCTGACCAGGAAAGTGACCGGCGAACCAGGGCTCGGCAATCGTCACGTTCTTGAGTCCGACGGCCCTGGCTGGAGGTTCCAGCGTTAGGACGCGGTCGAGGAACACGAACGGCGGCCGGTGCGGGAGCATCCCGATGACCTGGTCGGCATCGAGCGGAGCAGCCGACGCGCTCGACCGCTCACGCATAACAACGGGGCCGGCTTCGGTCATGGCAGCGTGAGCAGTGCCGGGCGGTCATCAAGGATTCGCTCGGCCAGGCGGCCTACCGAACCGAACGCGACCTGGTCCTCTTCTGTCAGAGATACCTCGAACTCCGACTCAATCCCGAGGATCAGCTCCATGGTGTCGACGCTGTCCAGCTCTAGGCCGCGACCAAATATCGGCTGGTCGTTGCTGATCCAGTCTGCGTCGATCGGCAGGTCGAGTCGGTCCACGATCATGCGCCGAAGCTGACTGCAGATCCTGAGGCGGCCGGCGGCAGTCTCTAGCGCCTTCTCGTAATCCATTAGTGTTTCCTCCCAGGATTTCTGATTGTTGGCCTCGTCCGCACCCGCATGCTCGCAATGCCTAGCTCGCCAGTAGCCCACCGTCCACTACGATGTCGCTTCCGGTGAGATAGGAGAGTCTTGGTGATGCTGCTAGAAGCACGGCCTGGGCAATTTCCTCGGGCGTTGCCAGGCGGCCTAGCGGAACTGCAGCATTGATCGCCTCGCGGGGAAGCCGGCGTGTCATGTCTGTATCTACGAAGCCCGGCGATATCGAGTTAACTCGCACGCCATAAGGCGCGGCCTCAAGGGCCAGCGCATGCGTCAGGGACCAGAGCGCGCCTTTCGATGCGCAGTAATTTCCCTGACCACGGCCGCCGCGATGGCTGAGCGCCGAGGAGATGAAAACCACGCTTCCGGCGCGGCACTCCACCATGAATCGCAGCGCCTCACGGCTGCACAGGAACGCCCCGATGACATTGACGTCGATGACCTTGCGGAAACGTCCCGCTGACATCGTCGCCACGAGGCCGTCGAGAGCTATCCCGGCGCTGTTAACAAGCACATCCAGGCGCTTCCCGCTTTTGCGAATCATCCGGAAGTACTCGCGGACCTGGTCCTCATCCGAGACATCAAGCTGATGGGCCTCCGCGCAGTGGCCAGCGTTACCCAGTTCGTCAAGAAGAGCCTTCGCCTTGTCCGCGTTCGAAAGGTAGGTGAAGAAGACTTTGACCCCTTCGGCGGCAAGAGCCTGGACGATAGCCCGGCCAATGCCCCTGCTGCCGCCAGTCACCACCGCGACAGAGTCCGGCTCGAACATCTTCACGTCGATCTTCACCTGGTCCCGAGTCCGCCGTTAGCACATGTTTGTTCCTCGACAGCTACTGCCCAGACGGCTCCGTCAGCCACGCACCACGCAGCCACGCCGCGTGGCGCCGGCACGGCCAGGCTCCATTCGTAATGACAGCCATAAGAGATCGCGCTGCCGGTGCAGTTTCGTAGTGCCCGCCCGGCCAACCTCGCAACACAGGTGGGCGACGGGCCGCAATGACCGACGCGGATCGAGCTCCAGGCGAACCCGTCGGGACGGCCGCCGGCCGCCTTGATCGCCGCCTCCTTGACAGCCCATGTCGCAGCCGTCAAGGGCAGAATCTCGTCCGGATGGGACGCGGCCGTATCGATCGCAGCCAGGTCCGAAGGCCCGCAGGCAAAGCGGCGGACTTCCCTGTCCCCGGCTTTGGCGATCCGGGACAGACTGACCACGTCGACTCCGATGTGCGGAAAGCCCGCCAGTGATAAACAGGTGCGTCTGAAGTCGTCAGCGCGAACAGGCGCGGCCGCCAGCCGTAGCGTCGTGGCGGTCATCAGCCGCACCAGAACTGGGCCAGCTTGTCGCCGGGCAGGGCATGGATGATTCGCGCTTCGCAGATAGCCCCGCGAGCGAGCACATAGATCCACATCGAGCTCCACTCCAATTCGTCGCTGTCCCTGGCGGCGCGCTCGCGGCATCGCACTGCGACGATGTGCTCATCGGCCGTACTGTCCTGCGTGGCGGTACTGAACGTTCCGTCGGTGAGTGTGCTCAGTGCCGCCCGGAAAGTGGTCAGAGCCTCGAGGCCGCGTAGCTTGAGCGGCTCCCAGGGGAACTCGTCGGGTACGTGCAGGATCATGCCGGGGTCGACAGGCCCGGCGGTCAGCTGCTCCCAGGAGCCGCAAAGCTGCTCGTGGAAGCTGATTACCTCGTCTGCCACTGTCGCTAGAGACCCCATGGATAAGCCTTTCTGTTACGCCGCGGCGAGGAGGCGTTCGGCGAGGTAGTCGAGGAACGGGCCGGGGGGGAAGGCGTCGGGGCCGGCGAGGGCGGCGACGAGGAACAGGGCGTGGGCGGGGTTGCGGCGCATGAGTTCGGCG
>Ga0335072_10015023_pt1 | contig 10994 bp, 12 predicted proteins | sample Lox_Sample_21_FD_206725 | JGI IMG/M metagenome (GOLD analysis project Ga0335072, IMG submission 206725) | Soil microbial communities from Loxahatchee National Wildlife Refuge, Florida, United States - Lox_Sample_2.1 | ecosystem: Environmental > Terrestrial > Soil > Wetlands | place: USA... | reverse complement strand
TGCCGTCAACAGCGGACACGTACGTCAGGTCGTGCCGGCCGTCTGCACCGGGCAGCCAGCCGAGGAAATGGTCGAACGAACGGTTCTCCATCATCAGGATGACGACGTGCCGGATGCCCTGCGAGCCGTTAGCGCGAACGGTGCTCGAGGCGTTGGCGACGGCCTGGCTGAGCAGGTCCGCGCCGGTGATGGCGAGGCCGGACGAAGCGGCCGAAATCGCGAGGAACTTTCGACGAGACAGCATTAAACGACATTAGGCCGGCACGGCAGTTCGCGGTTGTCCGATAGCCAGAACGCCTGCTGAAGTTACGGAGAATTTCTTTGCGCCGCCGGGCCGGTCAGGCGCCATTCTCCGGGTCAGCGGGTCTTCGGCCGAGCGCCGCCTGAGTTGCCTGCGCGACAGTCGCGGCTCCGCTGACGAGTGCTCGCCGCCAGGGCACGACACCGTCGATCTCGATCTCCAGTGAGAAGCTGAGGAATGTCCTGATCAGCACGATCAGTCCGAGGACCAGTACGTTCTCGACAGTCGGGGCAACCGCGACGGTCCTCAGCAAGTCAGCAGCGACGAGGATCTCCAGACTGAGGAGCAAGCTACCGCCGAACGCCTTGCGCAGCGCGGCGTAGGCAGGCTGCCCCGAACCTGACCGCCGCCACGCCACAACGGCCAGGACGAACGACCACACCACCCCGACCACCAGTACCAGCGCGCCGAGGCCCTCGAATCCTTGCGCGACGTGATCTATTGCCGCGCTGAACGAAGATGCGACGGCGGGATGTGACGGCGCCAGCGCCGTTAGTGTCATCAGCTGGCTCTCCCGGTCCGGCCCGGCTACTCGCCGATGATGAGGACCGTCTTGCCGATCACCTTGATCTCCTGACAGGTACCCGGCGCGGCGCCGAAGCCGCCATCGCACAAGCAGACCTCGTCACCGGGCCGGAACCGGGTGACTGCGGCGCCGCCTCAACGGTCCCGGTACCGTCCCAGCCGAGCACCGCCGGGGGAGTCCCGCGGATGAGCCCGCTCGCGCGAATCTTGCAGTCGACCGGGTTGATGCCCGCCGCCGGGAGCCGCACCCGGACGTCGTGGTCGCTGGTCAGTTCGGGCTCCGGCAGGTCGGCCAGCCGCAGTACATCCGGGCCGCCCGGTGCTGTCATCACAACCGCGCGCATTCGCCGGCCTCCCATCTAGCCGATGGTCGAAGTTCCCGACCGTCACGATGCCCGGGCTGCAGGCTGACAACACGCCCCAGCGCACACCCTGCTGGTTTCCCGGCTTTCGAAGCCCGATATGAGCGATTTACGCCCTGGAAAGTAGCAGGGTGTGGCGCGGCGCGACCCTTCGCGCGCTGTCAGCCAAGCCGCCCGGTCGTCTGGCCGACCTCGATCAGATGACCGTCGGGGTCGCGGATGTAAGCACGGATTTCCCTGCCGTGGTCCTTCGGCTCGGTGAGGAACTCGGCGCCTCTCGCCGACCACTCCGCGTAAGCCTGGCTGATGTCGGCGACCCGGAGGTTGATGAACGCGCTGGTCAGGTCGGGATCGGCAGGCGTGGCCAGGGTTACGGTCGGCTTGTCGTCCGTCGGGCCGCCGCCGTCGTTGAGTATGAGCCAGCTGTTGGCCAGCTTCATGATGACCGGGTCGCGTTCCGCCAGCACCTTCGCCCCGAACACGGACCGGTAGAACTCCCGTGAGCGGTCCTGGTCAGACACGACCAGGAAATGCGTCACTACGAAACCCGTCTGCGGGGCGGGAAACTCCAGGTCGTCGTCGGCCATCTGCATCCTCCACTGCCAATCGCGGTCACGATACCCTTCGGTCCCTCCCTACCCAGAACGGCGCGCGCAGTGACGCGCGCAGCGGCTTCCCTGCGAAGTTCCGTGGCAGCGAGGGAACGAGAGTTACGCCGGTCGGGCACTTGAATCCCGCCAGCTGCTGCCGGGCATACCCGATCAGTTCAGCGGCGAACTGATCATCGGTGTACGGACCCGTGCGGGGGACCACTACCGCGTGCACGGTCTCTCCCCACCAGTCGTCGGGGATGCCGATGACCGCCACGTCCGCGACTGCAGCGTGGCCAGCCAGCACCGCCTCGACCTCACCAGGGAACACGTTCTCGCCGCCGGTGATGATCACGTCACCCAGCCGGTCGATGATTGTCAGGTAACCACGCGTGTCGATGGTCCCGACATCGCCAGTCCGGTAGAACCCGTCGGGTGTCAATGCCGCGCTCGTGGCCTCCGGATCACCCCAGTAGCCGGGAAGTGGCGCCGCGCCGCGGACCTGGATCTCGTCTCGTTCCCCTAGCCTTACCTCCCAGCCGAGCGACGGCCGGCCCGCGGTGCTCAGCAGCCCTAGCGCGGGATCATGGTCTGCCGGGGCTAGCGAGCTGATCGGCAGCGGGCCGGTTTCCGTGCTGGCGTAGATCTGCCGGAACCGGCAGCGAAGCACGCTGACCGCATGCGCGAGGACATCGGGCCTGATCGGCGATGCGCCGTAAAGAATCTCGGCGAGGCTGGACAGGTCTGGCTGACGCGCGCGCGAGCTGACCTCCGCCGTCACCGCCTGGATCAGCGTCGGCACTAGCATGGCCAGCTGGATCCGGCGGGCGGCCATCTCATCGACGAACCCGACCGCGTCGAAGCTGCGCAGAAGGTGCAGCTGACCACCGGTCAGCAGGGTGCAAACGACGTGCGCGATCGTGCCCGGATGGTACAGCGGCAAAGCGCACAGGTGCCGTGCGCCAGGCTGCGCCTCTGGCACCTCCAGCTTCATGACCGTGGCCGCCGCGATCAGCTGCTGATGAGTCTGCGGTACCAGCTTGGGCGTGCCAGTGGTGCCGCTGGTGTGCACCAGCACCGCAGGTTCCGGTCCCTGGAGCCGATCGGCGGGCCGAGGCGGGAGGCTGCCGGCGCCACGTGCCCACGTGATGTCCCAGCCTGTCATCAATACGGGAACGTGGTAGTCAAGTCCCGCGGCGCCCTGCTTGGCCGCGGTTGCGCAGTCCTCGTCAGCGACGATCGCCACCGGCCGCATCAGGCTTAACAGCGCGGTGATCTCCGGCAGAGCGAATCGCCAGTTGACTGCTGCGGGGAGCGCGCCGACCCGGATCAGGCCGGTCATCGCGGTCACCCAGCCGACCTGGTTGCGCGCGATGAGAGGAACAACGTCGCCGGATCCGATGCCAGCCGCGGCAAACTCAGCGGCCCGCCGGTCCGTCGCGTCCGCCAGTTCCGCGTAGGTCAGCTCGCTGCCGAGGTGGTCGCTGATGGCTACAGCGTCCGGCGTGACGGCAGCCCGCCACTCCAGAACATGGATGAGAGAAAACACGGTCGGTCAGACCCGCACGCCGGTGCGTTCGGCAGCGGTCTTGGGCTCGTGCCGGACGTCGCCCGGCTGGCCCATCGCGCGGCGCCAGCACGCGAACTCCAGCAGGATGCCATCGGGGTCCTGGAAGTAAAACGACCGGACAAACACGCCAGGATGCAGTTCGCGCGCAACCCCGAACTCGCTGTCGTCGTGGTCGAGTATCGGACTGACCCGGACGCCCTTCGCCTTCAGCTTCGCCCGGTGTTCCAGAAAGCGCTCCTCCGGCACGTTGAACGCGACGTGGTTCATCGACCCCACGGCGCTGGTCCACTCGCCGAGGCCCGGCACCGTGACCGGGGCTGACACGCCAGGTACCGGATCGGGTGCGTCCGGGAACCAGAAGAAGGCCAGCGCGTTGCCGCCACCCATATCGAAGAAGAAGTGCTGGCCGGCACCCGCAGGCAACTCGATCGTCTTGATCAGCCGCATGCCAAGTACCTGGGTATAGAACTCCACGGTTCGCTTCATGTCGGAGCAGACCAGCGCCAGGTGATTAACACCGCCGAGGTCGAACTCCTCGTTGCGCCACTCCATGCAACACCGTCCCGAATCTTGGGTCTCGGAGACCATTCCGGGTGACTATGTATCTGCCTTTCTTCCCGAGATGCCTCCGACGCTGGTGTCGACCCCTACCCCGGAGTAACTCTAGGCTTCCCTGCAGCTATGCGCCAGATACTGACCCGGAGTGAGTTGTGACCCAGATCGTCACGGAGTTCGTCGGCTTGCCGTCGCCGGTGGTCGGCCGCGCAGGTGCGGGCGGCCATCCGTGCCAGGGCAACTACTACCGGCCGACGGGCAGCCGACCGTCAACGGCGTTCATCGCCGCGCATTACAACGTGGACTTTTCCGAGCACTACCTGGCAGTTCTGCTGGCCGAACGAGGCTACGGCTTCCTCGGCTGGAACACGCGCTTCCGCGGGAACGAGGCGCACTTCTTGCTCGACCACGCACTGGCGGAGATCGGTGTTGGCGTGGCCTGGCTGCGCGAGCAGGCCGGCATCGAGCGAGTCGTGCTGCTTGGCAACTCCGGTGGCGGGTCGCTCATGGCGGCATACCAGTCTCAGGCAGTCGAGCCGAACGTGCGGCCGGCATTCGGCACGCGGCCGCTTGCTGCGGTAGCGGACTTGCCGGCCGGTGACCTGTTTGTGGCGCTCGCGGCCCACTCTGGCCGCCCCGAAGTGCTGACGAACTGGCTCGACCCGTCGGTGACGGACGAGTCCGACCCGCTGTCAGCGGATCCGGATCTTGATCCGTTCAATCCCGTCAACGGGCCGCCGTACGGCGTGGATTTCCAGGCCCGCTACCGGACCGCGCAGCGGGCGAGAAACGAGCGCATCACTGACTGGGCGCTCAGCCAGCTCTCGGCTCTGGCGGGCGGCCGGGCCAGGGACCGGTTGTTCCTGGTCCCGCGCAGCTGGGCGGACTTGCGAATGATCGACCCGGCCATCGAACCGTCCGACCGGCGGCCGAACTGGTGCTATCTCGGCGAGCCGGTGAAGGCCAACTACGGCGTTTACGGCGTCGGCACTGTCAGCACGCTGCGCGGCTGGCTGTCGATGTGGAGCCTGCGCACGTCGCAGTGCACTGCCGCGCCGCACCTGGCCCGGATCACGCTGCCGTCGCTGGTCATCCACGCGACCGCGGACGCTTGCGTCTACGAAAGCGATGCGCGCGCGCTGTATGACGCGCTCGCTGCCGCCGATAAGCAGCTGGTCTTCGTCAAGGCTGATCACTACCTCCAGGAGCCAGCGGGCGCGCGTGACAAGGCGGCCGACCTGATCGCCGCATGGGTGGCCAGCCGAGGCGGCTAGCGCATCGCGCTGGCAGTTGGGCCGTAGCCGAGCGGTCACTCAGCGTCTTTTCATGGATTTCGACCCCGCGAAGCGGGACAAATTACCCCACATTTTGCTTGTGATCCATGAAGTGTGACTGGGCCGGGCGCCGTCGCCGCGGCAAGTCTGCAGCTCAGGTTTCAACGCGAATCCGGTTTCAGCGCGAATCCGGCCGGGCAGGGCGCGCCACAGGGTTAAGCGGCTTTGGATGCACGGGTCAGACCCACGCGAGTAGGACAGCAGGGTGCCCGGGCCGCTGCTTTCGCTGGCCAATGGTGACTGGCCTGACGAACAGGAAGTATGTCCCATGAGCACGTACAAGGTGGGCTACATTGTCGGCAGCCTGGCGACAGGCTCCATTAACCGCACCCTGGCCAGAGCGCTGATCCGCCTGGCCCCGCCGGAACTGGAGTTCCTGGAGATCCCGATCAAGGACCTCCCGCTGTACAGCTACGACTACGACGCCCACTATCCCGCCGCGGGCAGGGCGCTCAAACACGCTCTCGAGTCGGTCGATGCCGTGCTGTTTGTAACCCCTGAGTACAACCGCTCCATGCCGGGCGGGCTGAAGAATGCCATCGACTGGGCGAGCCGCCCGCCAGGGCAGAACTCATTCACAGGCAAGCCGTCTGCGGTCATCGGCGCGTCGCCGGGAAGGCTCGGGACCGCACTTGCCCAGCAGGCTCTGCGACCCGTGCTCGGCTACTGCAATTCTCCGCAGATGACCACGCCGGAGGCCTACATCCAGCTCGCACCCGGCGTGATCACCGAGGACGGGCAGGTCACTGACGCCGACACGGCGCGGTTCCTGCAGAAATTCATAACGCAGTTCTACGGATTCATCGCCGAGGCGCTCGCGCCTGCCGCCGCGAAGGCCTAGGTACGCGCGGGCCTGGGTAGTAGTCGAAACGTCTCAGCTCACCCGTCCGAGAAAGTCGAGCACGCGCTCGGTTAGCAGCGTGGCGGCTGCCTCGTCGTAGGAGCGCAGGCTGCTGTCAGCGAACAGGTGCCGATCGCCCGGATACAGGAACAGCTCGGCGTCCTTCGCTGTGGCCACGAGGTCCTTGGCGGCATCCAGGTCACCTTCTGCGGCGAAGAAGGCGTCGGAGTCCATCCCGTGAATCTGGACCGGCACATCAGGCGGCCACTCGCTGCCGAACTCCGAGACCGGCACACATGCCTCGAACAGCAGCGCTCCCCGTGCTCCGGGCCGCGTCTGCGCGAGCATCTGGGCAGGCAGCACGCCGAGTGAGAAACCCGCGTAGACGAGTTCGGCCGGCAGTGCCTGGGCGGCGGCCCGGCCGCGCTCGATGATGGTGTCGAAGCCAGTCTGCTGAGCGTAACCGACCCCGTCTTCGATGCTCGCGAATGTCTTGCCTTCGTACAGGTCAGGCACGGTCACCTGATGGCCGGCCTGGCGCAGCCGCTCAGCGAACTCCATGATGCCGCCGGTGCGGCCCTGGGCGTGGTGGAACAGGACAACGTCAGTCATAACTACTTCCTCCGCAGACTCGGTAACCCTGCCGGCCAGAGACTAACGCCTGATCCGGACGATTTCCGTCCGGGTTAGCGCCCAGGGAGCCGATAGACCGAGAGGTGAGACCGGGACTCGGCAGTGAACTCGGCGCCGGCCCAGTCCGCGTACCGCGCTTCAAGCTCGAACCCGGCGAGCTGCGCCATCAGGTCCAGTTCCGACGGCCAGATGTACCGGTGCGGGCTGCGCCACAGACGAGCCCCGCCGTGGCCGCCGAAGGTGAAGTGGTGCGAGATGACGTGCTGGCGCACCACGTCATAGGAATCCAGGATGGTGTAGCCAGGCTCAACATTGGCGACGGTGGCTTGCTGGCCCGGCGGCAGCTTACGCAGCTCAGGTACCCACAGCTCGATGACGAACCGGCCGCCAGGCGCCAGGTGCCGGGCGGCGTTACGGAAGCAGGCCACCTGCTCGCCTTGGGTCAGCAGGCACGAGATCGCGTTGTAGACAAGGTAGACCAGGGCGTACTCGCCGGGAGCACGGGCGGTGGCCATGTCGCCGACCGTCACCGGGATGGCTGTCTCGTCGGCCTTGGCGCGTAGCTGCTCGATCATCGGACGGGATAGCTCGATGCCGGCCACCGGTACGCCCCGCCGGGCGAGGGGAACGGCGACGCGGCCGGTGCCAATGGCGAACTCCAGCGCCCGGCCGTTACCGGCAAGCTCCGCCAGCCGGCCGACCACAGGCCGGAGCACCTCCGGAGCGAACATTCCAGTGCCGGGCGTGTCATAGGACCCGGCCGTCTCGTAATTCCAGACGTCCTCCTGGCGCAAGGCGCCGCCCGTGCGTGACTTCCTCATGCGGCCGCGAATGTGTGCCGCATCTCGCCAATGCCCTCGATGTAGCTGGTGAGCACGTCTCCGGGGGCGAGCCAGCGCTGCGGATTACGGCCCATGCCGACGCCGCTCGGCGTGCCGGTGAAAATCAGGTCGCCGGGCAGCAGCGGGGTGACGGCGGAGAGTTGCCCGATCAAGTCGCAGACGCTGAAGGTCAGATCGCTGGTGCGGCCTTTCTGCATCTGGACGCCGTTGACCGCGCAGCCGAGTTCGAGGTCATCCGGGTTGCTGAACTCGTCCGGTGTGACAAGCCATGGCCCCACCGGGCCGAAACCGGGGTAGGACTTGCCAAGGCTGAACTGCGGGGGAGTGCCGGCCAGCTGCAGTATCCGCTCGGACACGTCCTGGCCGACCGACAGGCCGGCCACGTACTCCCAGGCCGAACTGGCCGGCACGTGCGCTGCTGTCTGTCCGATGATGACAACTAGCTCGACTTCCCAGTCGGTGTGGCCGCCAGGCGGCAGGGTTATCTCGCCGCGCGGGCCGGTGATGCAGGACGGGAATTTGGTGAACACCGGCGGAGTGGACTCCGGCTTGGCCAAGCCCGACTCGGCCACGTGCGCGCTGTAGTTCAGACCGATCCCGAAAACCTGTCGCGGCGATGGCGATGGCGAGCCCAGCGACTCGGCCGCAAACGGCACCGGCTCCGGCAGGGTCGCCGATGCAGCCCAGTCCGAGAACTCATGCCAGCGCGAGTAGACCGCAGCCGGGTCCGTCCCGAACCGGCCGCCACTCGCTGCGTGTACATCGATAGCGCCGTCACCGGATATCAGGCAAAGCCGCTGGCCAATGGTCGCGATGCGCATGAGTACCTGCTTCCTCGTCCGGGCGGGCTCGGGTCCGCTCTCTGGCTCAATCGTGCCTGGTCACGTGAACCCAAGTACATTGACTTGAACAACGAGGAGCCCACGTGCTCAGCCTTCATCGCCCCTCTCAGGCGCTGGCCGTGTTGATCACCGCCAGTGGACGCTGACCGATGCCATCCGGGCACGCCCTGCCGTTCTACGCGCTGGCGAGCTGGCTACTGACCGAGTTGCTCGGTGCCCTGATGCTCAGGAGCTGGATCGCTAGCGGCGGCATGCGCGCCGCGCGGCAACGGCCTGCGCGATCAGACGCGATGTCCCTGCCGGTACTGGCCGGGCACGCGGGACTCAACCTTGCAGGACTCGCCTGCTGGATCGGCTTTGTCTTGTCCGGGGCGGCGCCGCTGGCCTGGCTCGCGCTCGCGGTCATGGCTCCGGCTATCGGCCTCGGCATCTCCACGGTGACGATCTGGACGCCGTATCCCGGCGGCCGCCGCGACCCAGCCGGATCCGCAGAACCCGGCCCAGCGGAATCCCAGCAGACGCGACCAGGAGTCATGCCAGAGCGCGAGCTCAGGCGGCGGTTGTCTGACGATGAGCTTGCCACTCAGCTCGTGGACGAGCTGCTGAGCCGTGACCTCGCTCAGCGCCAGGCCAGGACGGCGAACTGGAGCCTGCGACCGCTGATCCCGCTCGGTCACGGCGCCCTGGCCATCGTCACGTTTCTGCTTGCCTTGCTGGCCGCTATTGCCACGGTCTGATTGTCGGGTCCTGCGCGAGCCGGAAACTGTCAGTGGCCCTCGATACTATGAGCGAAAAGATGGCAAGGAGCGGGACCGGCGGTGGCGGAGGGCGGTGAGACCGGTGGGCGAGTTCGAAGTGACAGGCTCTGGCGAGCTGGATCTGGGCATCCCCGATGCCGCTTTCGAGCCGGCGGCTGCGGTCCGGCGGTCTGCGCTGCCGCCTGATGCCGCCGATACTGACGCCGCCCAGACGGACGCCGCCCAGACGGACGCCGCCCAGACGGACGCCGATCTCCCGTGGTCGGTTGACGAGTGGGTGGATGCAGGCTGGATTCCCGGCGATGACGGCGATCCGGAATCCGATCCAGACGATGAGCAGGCGTGGCTTGCCAGCCTGCCGGCCGAGGTGCGAGAAGAGTTTCTGGCTGGCGCGTGGACCGGTGAGGGTGAGCTGATCCCGGCCGGCTTCGTGCATCATCTGCGGGGCGGGCCGGGCGGCGCGGGATTCGCGGCCGGCGCGGTACTGGACGCGCTGGCTCCCGGTCCTTGGCTCAGTGAGGCGGTCGCCACGGCGGCCCCTGACGGCCACGATCAGCTGGGCGAGTCAGAGCTGATCGGCGTGCTGTGCGCGTGGCGGCGGATGTCGTCGTGGGCGGCAGCCGGGGAGGCCGCCGCAGTTATGGCGCTAGATCGCCGGCGTGCCGTCCAGTCACACGACACCGGCAGGCCTGACTTGAGCGAGCATGTCGGCGATGAACTGGCTGCGGCGCTGACGCTGACTGGCCGCTCCGCTGACCGGCTGCTGTCACTGGCACGCGGGCTGGAGCGGCTTAACGACGTGCATGCCGCGTTGCACCGGGGCGAGATCGACTGGGCGAAGGCGGGCGTGTACGTCGACGAGCTCGGCGTGCTGGCCAGTGATCAGGCCGCCCGGGAGATCGCTGGCCGGCTGCTGGGCCGAGCCGGAGCGGGCGGGTGGATGACCGGCCAGTTGCGGGCGCGGCTGCGCCAGGCGGTGCTAGCCGCCGATCCCGGCGCCGCGGTCCGCCGCCGCCGGGACGCTCGCGCGGACGCCGACGTTGAGTCCTGGGATGAGTCGTCGGGCAACGCCGCGCTGGCCGGCCGCGAACTGCCGCCCGCCCAGGTCATCGCCGCGCTGGCCCGGCTGACCGCGCTGGCCCGCTGGCTGCACGACAACGGCGCAGCGGGCACTATCGGCCAGCTGCGCGCCGCGGCCTACCTGGCGCTGCTTGCTGACCGCCCAGTCGAATCGCTGCTGCCCGGCTTAGCAGCCGACCGCCGCAATCCAGCTAGCGCTGCCGGCGCCCAGCCAGCCGGCGACGATCAGCCCGCGCACGAGCAAGGTGCCGGAGACCAGCTGGCAGATCGCGTCCGCGAGCCGGCCAGTTCTGGTGCCAGCCCGGTCCACTGCAGCGCGCCGGCCCGCTACTGTCGCCTACGACAAAGGCGGACGGACCTGTACCTGCAACCTGGCACCGTGCTGCCGCCGGCACCATCGCGCCAAGCAAACACCCGGCTGGCAGCTGCACCAGCTCCTGCCAGGACACATGACCTGGCAGCTGCCCAACGGGCGCACCTACCAGACGGCCGGCGACCCCTATGCAGCCTGAGAAACCACCGAGGTACGAACGGAGGCTCAACCGCCTGCAAAACGGTAATTGCAGACTTCCACGCGTCCGACCGTAGCTTCGGTCCGGCTGTCATCGACTCGATGTCCGGGCTCGAACTCACCCCCCCCCGGTCAGTTTGACGCTACGCCCGCCGCGCGTTCCGGATACTCAAGCCACCCGCGGAATTACCTCCGCGGCGAGCCGCTCGGCCTGAACTGCCTGGTCGAACATCGTCGTGAACAAGATCAG
>Ga0335072_10015022_pt1 | contig 10995 bp, 10 predicted proteins | sample Lox_Sample_21_FD_206725 | JGI IMG/M metagenome (GOLD analysis project Ga0335072, IMG submission 206725) | Soil microbial communities from Loxahatchee National Wildlife Refuge, Florida, United States - Lox_Sample_2.1 | ecosystem: Environmental > Terrestrial > Soil > Wetlands | place: USA... | reverse complement strand
GCCACCCCCAGCGGTACCTCCTCGCTGCCACCCCGGCCCTTTATCCACCCCAGTCGCGGCGAAGCCGCGAGCCTCGGCGGTATGAGGTCGCTCGCTACCTATAGCTAGCGATATGCGCCGGGCACGCGAAGGTGACGGAGGCAATGTCCGCGTGGGCGGCGAACACCGGATGCTGGTTGGTGGCCCCGTCGAACAGAAGCCGCTCGCAGCTGATCGGCTGCGGCAGGAACGCGGTGTGCAGGCCCGTGTACTGTCGGCTGCAGGGCGGCCCAGCGTCGGCGTAGACGGTGATCACGGCCCGTGTCCTCGACTCATGCACGGCGATCTCGGCTATGCGCCTGCAAGTGGGCACGGCGAAGGTGATCTCACGAAGGTTTTGAGAGGCGCGGACCAGACGCCACTGTTCAGGAGCGCGGCCCTCCGGGGTGCCAACGCGAACTGAACTCGGCGTCGCTGCCGGATCAGGCCTTAGGGTAGCCCGGGCTGCCGTCGCGCACCCGGTGAGGAGCAGCACGGCAGCAGCCCATGCAGGCAGAGCCAGCTTTCGCCAGTTCGCCATGGCTACCCCAGTAGGATCACTGACAGTGCTCGTAGGTATCGGTAAACGACGACGTTCCCAGCGTCCCAGGCACGGACAGGTTCCCGTCGTTGCCGGCCATCGTAACGGCCGTCTGCGAGGCTGTGCCCTTGGCGGGCACGTAATCCCCCAAGTCATTCTCGACTTAGAGCGTTGAGGAAGCGTTGAGGCTCGCTTAATCGACCTCAGGCGATCCTGGGACAGACTCTCGGGGTGGCTTCGTGAAAGACCGGCTAGCGGACGTCGTGGGGACGGAACTGGACGCTGATCCTCGGGCCAGTGGCCCGAGTCGTCTTGGGTATGGCGTGCTCCCAGGTGCGCTGGCAGCTTCCGCCCATGACCAGGAGGTCGCCGTGGCCCAGGTCGTGACGCAGCGCCCGGCCACCGCCACCTCGCGGGCGGAGCGTGAGTGACCGCGGGGCGCCCAGGGAGACGATCGCGACCATGGTGTCCTGGGTGCTGCCGCGCCCGATGGTGTCGCCGTGCCAGGCCACGCTGTCCTGGCCGTCCCGGTACAGGCACAGCCCGGCGGTGCGGAACGGCTCGCCGAGCTCGGGACCGTAGTGCTCGTCAAGCGCCCGCCTGGCCTGGTCGAGCACGGGGTCAGGCAGCGGCTCCCCTTCGGCATAGAAGCAGAGCAGCCGCGGCACGTCGACGACACGGTCATACATGTGCCGTCTTTCCGCCCGCCACGGCACCGACCCGGCCAGCCGCTCGAACAGCGTGTCCGCCCCCGCGATCCAGCCTGGCCGCAGGTCAATCCAGGCTCCGTGGGCCAGAACGGTCCGCTGCACCGACGATCCCAGGGGCCGCGGCCCCACCTCGTCACCGAGATCTAGCAGCGAGCCCTGCCATTCTCGCGTCATGGTTCGAGGCTACGACACGCTGCCAAACACGTATTCGATACAGCGAACTGAGATGTCCTGGCCCGCTGCCGGGGTGCCGAGTCGCCACGCGCCGTCATACTCAGGGCTGATGCCATAGCGAGCCGTGGTCGCTAGCGTCGGATACGTGGTGACGAATTCTCCGACCGCAGGGCTGCCGCGACCGCCCGCCCTGTTGCTTGTCACGAAGCGTTTCCGGCGCGGGCTCCCGGTCCTGTTTGCGCTCGTCTACCTGGCCGGGATCGCGCTGAAGCTGAGCCTGCCGGGGCCTGAACGAGGGCCGGGGCCCGAACTGGCGGTCCTGGTGGTTATGCCGGTGGTGGCATTCGGCAGGCGATGGCCGCTTCCTGTCCTCACGGTGGTCGCCGCCCTGGCCGCCGCGCCGATGGCGATGGGCGCTCCGTCGCTGGCGTCGAGCCTGGCACTCGGCCTGGCTGCGTACCTGGTGGCCGCTGGCCTCCCGCGGCGGTTGTCGATCCGCGCGGTGATGGCGGCGGCCGGGGTTCTCGCCGCGGCGCTGGTCTTCGCCGGTATCACCAACGGCTCCGCTCCGCTCGCCGTCGAGGGCGTGGAGGGTTTCCTGCCGCTGGCGGCGGCGTGGTTCATCGGCGACAGCGTGGCCGCGCGCCGGCGTTACGTGGCCGGACTGGCCGAGCAGGCCGAGCGCGAGCGGGCGGCCGAGGCTGAACGCGCCCGCCAGGAGGTCAGGGAAGAGCGGGTGCGTATCGCCCGCGAGCTGCACGACGTCGTCGCCCACACCCTCGCGGTGATCACTGTTCAGGCCGGGGTCGGCAGGCGTCTGGCGGCCAAGCGCCCGGAGGAGGCGACCATCGCGCTCGAATCGATCGAGACGATCGGCCGGACCGCCCAGGACGAGCTGCGGGTGGTGCTCGGGCTGCTGCGCGAGGAGGAGACCGAAGCGGCCGCGCTGGCGCCGGTGCCCCGGCTCGTCGACCTCAAGGAGCTGGTGGACACCGTGCGCGCCTCCGGGACGCCCGTCGAGCTGCGCACGTCGGGCACCGACCGTCCACTCTCCCCGGCGCTTGAGCTCACGGTCTACCGGGTCGTCCAGGAGGCGCTCACCAATGTGGTCAGGCATGCGCCGGGAGCTCGCGCAACGGTCGACGTCGCGGTCTCGGCTGCGCAGATCCGGCTCGAGGTCAGCAACGGAAGGCCGTCCGGGCGCTCGGCAGGGGCCCAAACCCGGCCTCCCATTCCGGGCACGGGCAATGGGATCGTCGGGATGCGCGAGCGGATTGGCGCTTTCGGCGGCTGGCTCGTGGCCGAGCCGCTCGCCGGCGCCGGCTTTCACGTGCTTGCCGAGGTCCCGATCGAGGCGGCGGTGTGACGACCAGCGTTCTCGTCGTCGATGACCAGGCGCTGCTGCGCATCGCGTTCTCCTCGCTCATCGACGCAGAGGAGGACCTGGAAGTCGTGGGCGAGGCGGCCGATGGCCGGCAGGCGGTGGAGCAGGCGACGCGCCTGTCGCCCGATGTCGTGGTCATGGACGTCCGGATGCCGGTGATGGACGGGATCGAGGCGACCCGGCAGATCACCGCCACCCGGGGTGCGGGCGTGCCCCGGGTGCTCATCCTCACGACGTTCGACCTCGATGAGTACGTCTTCGACGCGCTGCGGGCGGGAGCCAGTGGCTTCGCGCTCAAGAGCCGGCCACTCGACGAGCTGCTGACCGCGATCCGGACGGTCGCCGAGGGTGAGGCCCTGCTGGCCCCGAGCGTGACCCGCCGGCTCATCGCGCATTTCACCGGCCGCGCCCGGCTGGCGGCCAGGGCGCCCAGTGGCCTGGGGGAACTCACCGAGCGCGAGCGGGAGGTGCTGTCGCTGGTCGCCCGGGGACTGTCGAACGCCGAGCTCGCCCAGACACTGCACGTGAGCCTGCCGACGGCCAAGACGCACGTGAGCCGGATCCTGACCAAGCTCGGCGCCCGCGACCGCACCCAGCTCGTTATCCTCGCCTACGAATCGGGGCTCCTCACCCAGACGTGACGTCCTTGGTCGCGATGACGAGGAACCGGGGCTGCCGGATGACGACCGGCCACGCGCCAGGCGTCGCGTGCAGTTCACGCAGCCGCCCTTCGAACCTGTCCAGCGTGAACTCGGGCACGGCCCAGCTGACGGCGCGCAGGTAGTAGATGATCGCGGCGACGTCATTGAATCGCTCCAGCTCCTGGCCGGCCATGGCCCGCCGCACGGTGAACCCTGCGTCCCGCAACTGCCGCTGCGCCAGCGGGAACCAGCTGCCGGGCTGATCCGGTACCGGCAGGCCAAGCAGCCGGTAGAAGTCGTCGGAGGTATGCGTGTCGACCTGCTGGGTGACGAACGTGCCGCCCGGAGCCAGGACCCGGCCGACCTCGGCTGCCCGGAACGCCTCGTGCCGGTTGGTGATCAGCGGGAACGCGCCGTCGCGGAACGGGAGCCGCCCTCGGCTGGCATCCTCGGCCAAGTTACCGGAGGCGCCCTCATCCTGCACCACCCAGATCCCGGCCGGCCTCAGCCGCCGCGCGGCGACCGGGACGTTGGGCGGCCACGCTTCGGTCGCGACCGTGCGCGCCGGGCGCGGGACAAGCCGGGACAGCCATTCCCCGCCGCCGGTCCCCATGTCGAGCATGGCGCCGGCATCCGCCGCGTGACGGGCAACCTCGGCCCGGTAGCTCCAGGGCAGCGGCTCCGTCGTGGATCGCGCCGCGAGCCAGGAGAAGTCCCAGCCGGAGAACGTGGCGGCCTGTGCCTCGTCCACCAGCTGCTCAAACGTTGCCACTGGTCAGGCCTCCGTCCAGGCCGTCACGGCGGTCACCGCCAGCGGGAGGTACTCGGCGGTGACCGGGAGATGGTCGGAGGCCCGGCGGGTCAGGCCGGTGTCCTCGATGTGGTGGGCGCGCAGCGCGCCGAGCACCGGCCTGGTCACGCGGACAGCGTCGATGCGGCGCCAGACCCCGTGCGCGCCAAACGAGTCGTCCGGATGATGGCCCACGGTCGCCTGCCAGGGCGCGTTCAGCGCGGCCGCCGCGTCGTAAAGCCCGCCGCCCCAGAGCACGTCTCCCGGCGCCCGGTCGGCCCGATGCCGCCGCCGGCCACCGTGGTCGAAGTCCCATTCGCACTGGTAGATCATTTCGTCGAACCACTCGGCCGTCCCGTAGGGGTCACCGGGCTCGTAGAGGACCCACTCTCCGGTGCGCTCGTCACGGACCCAGTCCGCGCACTCGGTGTTCCAGTCCGCCCCGACGACCGTCGGCATTCCCGGCGGCCGGCCGGTGACCAGGGCGACCAGTATCTCGTTCTGATCGGCCCGCATCCGCCGCCCGAACGGCGTGGCGTGATGCGCCGCGTGCCGCACCCGGACGCCGCCGACATCCAGGGTGGCGCTAGCCAGCGAATGCCAGAAGTAGCCGGCTCCGTGGCAGCGCAGCGTGCCGGGAACCGGCTCGATGCCCTCGCGCCACAGCAGGCCGCAGTGGTAGCCGTGCGCGCCCATGGCCAGCGCGGGCCGGTCCGGCTCGGGGACCACGCAGCACATCCCGGTGTCACCGGCCAGCTGGCGCAGTCGCTGAAGCGCGGTCTGCTCGTCCGGTGCGCGGATTTCCTGTATGGCCAGCACGTCGGTGCCCAGCACCCGGATCGAGTCCACCACGAGCTGGTAGTGCTCCCGTCCCCGGAGCGAGTCGTCCTGGAACAGGTTCAGCACGTTGTACGTGGTGAACAGCACCGAATCCGGGGATGTCCGCGGCAGGACCAAGGCAGCTCCTATGCTGGCCGGCCGCCGGCTCAGTGCCCGCGCGGTGCGGGCAGCCCCAGGCCCTGCGCATGGGCGATCGCCGCGGCCTCGGTCCGGCTGGCCGCGCCCAGCTTGGCCAGGATGTTCGAGACATGCACGCTCGCCGTCTTGGGCGCGATGAACAGCTTGGCCCCAATCTCCTTGTTGCTCTGGCCGGCCGCGAGCAGCCGCAGCACCTCGACCTCCCGCTCGGTGAGCCCAGCCAGCGGATCGCGCGCCGCCGCTCCCCCGGGCCTGCTGCCACCGCGGGCGGCGGCAGCCGGGACCGCCCGGTCGGACAGCCGGGCCCGCCGGGCCAGGTCGGCCAGGGCCGCCCGCAGCGGCAGCGCGCCGAGCTGTTCCGCCGTCTCGACCGCGAGCAGCAGTTCCTGCTGCGCCTCGTCCCGGCGCCCCGCCTCGGCCAGCGCCTCGGCCAGCCGCCAGCGCGACCGGGCGGTCTCGTAGACGAACGCGGGCCCGAACGCGTCGACGACACCTTGCCAGGTGGCCGGGTCGTTGTCGCCCTGGGCCCGGCGCCACTCGGCCTCGGCCCGCGCCAGCCAGCCGCGCCCGTCCACCCCGAGCGCGAAGCCGGGCCGGGCCGGGTAGGCGGCGCCCTCGCGGGCGATCTCCACCAGGTCCCGGGCGGCCTGCACCGCGTCCTCGGCACGCTCCGCGTCACCGGCCGCGCGAGCCTGCCAGGCCCGGTCGGCCAGCGCGCTCAGCCCTACCGCGGCAGGCCTGATCACGTTCGGCGAGTAGCCCTCGTTGTTCGCCTCGATCGCGCGGATCGTCGCCTCAACCTCACTGAGCGCCATCTCCCGGTCGCCGTGCCAGAGCGCGTGCTCGGCGAACAGGCCGCGGGCGATGTACTCGGCGAAGTAGTCCCGGCCGTAGAACGCCTCCAGCCAGGTACGGCGATCGGCCACCGCGGGCCGGTCCCTGGCCACGTCCATGAACAGCGCCATGGCCGACAGCCGGGCCTCGGGAGCGCTGGTGACCCTGGCGGCGAAGCCGTCGGCGAGCTCCTGCGCGTGCTCCCATTGGCCCGCCGAGTAGTGCGCCAGGTAGTGCAGGTACTGCAGGTCGTAGCCGTACGGTGCCAGGCCGAGGCCGGCCTCCTCGGCGCGGAGCACGCCCTGGTGCGCGGTTGTGCTCGCAGCGTGCAGGTCGCCCCATTCCAGCTGGACCCTGGCCAGCTGGAATGCCGCCCGCAGCTCCACGCCGAGCATGGTGGCGCTGCGAGCCTGTTCGTTCGCCCGGGTGAACAGGTCGATGGCCTCTTCCATCCGCCCGGCCCCCTCGCTGAGCTGGCCGAGCGTCACCAGGGCGTCCGCCTCCACCCACGGGGCGGCGGCCGCGCGGGCGGCGGCCAGGGCCCGCTCGGCCTGAGCCCGGGCTGGGGCGTCGTCCTTCATCGTCAGCAACGCGCGGGCATAGGTGCTCAGTGCGCGAGCCGGCTCCCACCGCGGCGGTTCCTCGGGCAGCGCACCGACCGCCGCCTCGGCCGCGGCGATCGCGGCATCGTCCTCGTCGATGTCAAGCAGGAAGTACGCGAGCCGCTCACTGGCCCGGCAGAACAGCACCGGGTCATCCGAGCCGTCGCCGAGGAAGTTGAGCAGCCGGCGCAGCTGCTGCACGGCCCGGAGGATGTCTCCGCTGTCAGCGGCGGTATTGGCGGCGCGGAACCCGAGCTTGCCGCGGCTCATCCCGCTCAGCTCCTCGGGCTCTGGGATCCGCTCCCACAGCGCCAGTGCCTGGTTGTAGTGCCGGTGCGCCTCGGCCGGGGCGGCCAGCCGCTCGGCCTCCCGCCCGGCGGCCACCGATGCGCCGAACGCTCCCGGTATGTCGTGGCTGGCCAGGCTGTGGTGCGCGAGTTCCGCGGCGGTTCCTGGCACGTCGGCCAGCCGGCGCTCGTCAGCGAGCAGCTCGGCCAGGCGCCCGTGCAGCCGGGTTCGCTCGCCCGGCAGCAGGTCGGCGTAGATGGCCTCGCGCAGCAGCGCGTGCCGGAACGCATAGCCCTGGTCGCCGTCTGGCACCAGCAGCTGGTGCGCGACCGCCTCCCTGACCGCGTCGTCATACTCCGGCCCGGCCAGCCCGGACGCCTGCCGGGCCAGCTCGTCATCGATGCGCCGGCCGGTGACCGCGGCGGTCCGCAGCACCTGCTGGGCGGCCGGAGACAGCCGCTCGGCCCGGGCCAGCAGCAGGTCGGCGAGGCCGGCCGGGAGCTCACTGCCCGCGCTGCCCGAGCACGAGGCCGCGAGCAGTTCCTCCGCGTAGTAGGGGTTGCCCTCGGCCCGGGTGATGAGGCTGTCGAGCATCGCGGCATCCAGCTGCTGACCGGAGAGCGAGGTCAGGTGCTCGGCCATGGCCGAAGGGCCGAGCGGACCGAGCGCCACCAAGGTCACGCTGGGCAGCCGGGTCAGCTCGGCGACCACCGGCCGGAGCGGGTGCCGGCGGTACATGTCGTCGGTGCGGTAGGTGACCACGATCGCCAGGCGTTCCCGGTGCAGCGCCCGGCTGAGGAACGTGACCAGGTCGCGGGTGGAGCGGTCGGCCCAGTGCAGATCCTCGAGAACGAGCAGCACCGGACTGGCCTCGGCCAGCTCAGCGAGCATGCCGAGAACGGCCCCGAACAGCTGCTGCTGGGCCAGGCCAGGCATGTCCCCACCCAGCGGCTGGCCGGGGCCCACGTCGGGAAGCAGCCGGGACAGCACCGGCCGGGCGGCGAGCGCGTCGAGCAGCGGGCCGCTGGCCGACGCGCCAACCGTGGCGTCCCGCAGCGCGTCCGCGAGCGGCAGGTACGGGACGGTGTCCGCGAGCTCTGCGCAGCGGCCGGTCAGCACCGCGAAGCCGCTGACCCGCGCCACCGCCGAGAGCTCGGTGACCAGGCGCGTCTTGCCGACGCCGGCGTCACCGCTGACCAGCGCGACGACCGGCCGGCCGGCTGCCGCATCGTCCAGCAGCGCGACCAGCCGAGCGAGCTCAGCCTCCCGGCCGACCAGGCGTGCTTGCGATGCTTCGGTCATGCCCCCAGTATCTCAGTCAGCTCCGACATCCTCGGATCTCTGAGGATGGGCCAAATATACTATTCCGGGTGAATCATGCTATTATCCGGCACTCCCGGCCCGTGCTGGAAGCAGCCGTCGCGCACCGTGAACTGCCACCGCCCCTCCCATTTGGTGGCCCACGCCTTGGCCAGGCGCCTGAGGGTGTCCTCGTCGGTGACCACCGGGGTGACGTGAGGACGGCCGTCGGCCCGGACCGTGGAGATCCAGAACAGCTCGGCTGATTCGAGCGCGCGGCGGGTCTCCTCCCACTCCGCCGCGACGGCGTCAGGCTGGCTGTACCGCCAGTCAAGCTTGGTAACCGGTGCGTTCATCGCGATACCTTTTTCCTCTTCTCCCACTCCTCCTGCCGGCCCAGCGCGGTCATGTCCAGGAAGGCGTAGGCGAAATCAACGTGATCCAGGCCCCGGGCGTAGGCCGAGTAGGTATGGAAGATCTCGCCGCCGTCGCGCAGGAAACAGCTCGCGCCGGGCAGCTCGGTGGACCGCGCGCCACCGAGCAGGCCCGGCTCGGGCCGGTAGTTGTAGTGCAGGTGCCCGGTCTGGGCGTCCAGCGTGACCTGGAAGTCGTAGTTGAACTCGCTGCCATAGGAGGAATACCAGGTCGGTGCCCAGCCCCGGCCGGCCCGGTAAGCCTCGATCTTGGCCAGCGGCGCCCGGCACACCATGGCGAAAGCGGTGTCACGGGAGCGCAGCCGTTCGAGGAGCGCATCGGTGAACTCGCTGGTGTACTCGGTACACGTCGGGCAGGCCACGTCCCAGTCGGGACCGAACATGACGTGGTGGACGATCAGCTGGCGGCAGTCACCGAACAGCCCGGCCAGGGTGACCATCCCCTGCGGGCCCTCGAAGACGTACTGCTTCTCCACCCGGACCATGGGCAGCCGGCGCCGCTCGGCGTTCAGCGCGTCGCGCTTTCGGGTCAGCTCCTTCTCCTCGGCCAGGAGCTGCAGCCGGGCCTTGAGCCACTGCTCGCGCGAGACAACCTCGGGGAGAGCCATCACAACCTCCTTGACCGCCCGCCCGGCCTCGGGCGGGCCTATGGCAGCTGAGACTGGCGGACCGCCCCGAACTCATCGGCTCAGCCCGCAGCGGTTCCCCAGGCAGCGCAGCAGTGAGAAGATTCGGGCTGTGACCGGTGAATTGCCCGGTTGCGTGGCGGGCGCGTGGGATTGGCGAGGGGTGGGTTCGGTATGCCGCACAGGTTCCCGGCTCTGATCGCGGCTCCGGCTCCTGGCCGTGGGCGGCTGTGGCTCACCGGCGCGCGGCTGTTTGACGGCACCGGCGCCCCGGTCCGTGAGAGCGCCGCGGTGCTGGTGGAGGACGGGATCATCCGGCGCGTCGCGGATGCCGGGGAGCCGTGCCCGGATGGGGCGCGGCAGCTGGACGTGGGCCAGCGGGTGCTGATGCCCGGGCTGATCGACGCGCACACCCACGCGGCCGGCCGCGTCCCGAAAGTCCTGCGCGGCGCGGAGGCGCCACTGCCGGGAACCGCGGCGCATTTCCTTCAGGCCGAGCTGCGCGGCTACCTGCGGCTCGGGGTGACCACGATCCGGGTGACCGGCTCGCAGGCGCAGACCCCACAGGAGGCCCGGCAGGCCATGCGCTACGGCGCGTTCCGCGGCCCGCGCCTGCTGACCTGTGCCAAGATCATCTCGGCTACGGCGCCGGGCGGCCGTTTCTACGGCACCATGTACCGGGAGGCCGACGGCCCCGACGACATGCGGCGGGCCGCCCGGGAGCAAATCCGGGCCGGGGCCGACTTCATCAAGGTGATGACGACCGGCGCCCGCTCCAACGAGATGGAAGACCCCGACCCCCTGCAGCTGACCGAGGCCGAGCTGTCGGCGGTGATCGATGAGGCACACCGCATGGGGTTCCGGGTCAGCGCGCACGCCGAGGGGCTGGACGGCTGCGCGGCGGCGATCAGGCATGGCGTGGACACCGTCGAGCACGGCATGTACCTGCACCGGCGGCCGGATCTGCTCGCGGCCATGGCGGCCGCCGGTCAGGTCCTGGTGCCGACGCTGTCCGGTTACTACCACATGGCCGGGCTCGGCGACGTGATCGACCCGGCCGGCGCGCTCAGCGCTCCGGAGATGACCTCGCCGCTGGTCGACCTCGCGCACCACAACATTGACGAGGGCACGGCCAGCATGCTGGCCGCCAGCAAGGCCGGGGTCAAGATCGCGGTGGGCAGCGACGAGAGCCACGCCACCGGGCTGGAAATCCAGCGCATGATCCACCACGGGCTCACCGCGGCCGAAACCCTCATGGCCGCGACCCAGACCGCCGCCCAGGCGCTGGGCCTGGACGAGCATGTCGGCACGGTCGAAGAGGGCAAGCTCGCCGACCTGCTGATCATCGATGGCGACCCGCTGCAGGAACCCCACCTGCTGGCCGAGCCGAGCCGGATCTGGCTGGTCCTCCAGCTTGGCGTCCCGGTCGCCGGGCAGGCGCTCGAGAACCCCGCGCCGTAACGCCATGTTCCGCGGCCGCCATCAGCGAGCCTATGGCCTGCTGGATCCCGGTGCCAGGACTGAATGCGGTGACGGACGGAGACAAAAGCTACGTTCTCGGTGCCGAGGGGGTGAACCGCACCGGCATGTGCTTGATCCCGTTTAGGAAGTTGGACCGGAGCCTGCTGACCTCGCCGTCGAGCTCGATGTCCGGCATCCGCTCGGCCAGCGCCCCG
>Ga0335072_10015021_pt1 | contig 10995 bp, 6 predicted proteins | sample Lox_Sample_21_FD_206725 | JGI IMG/M metagenome (GOLD analysis project Ga0335072, IMG submission 206725) | Soil microbial communities from Loxahatchee National Wildlife Refuge, Florida, United States - Lox_Sample_2.1 | ecosystem: Environmental > Terrestrial > Soil > Wetlands | place: USA: Florida... | reverse complement strand
TGCCGATCAGCCGGCGGGCGGCGGCGAAGATCAGGGACTTGGCGGCCCGCATGGCGCTGAGCTGCTCGCCGGTCGGCTCGCCCCGCACGCCGAACAGCGTCCGGCCGAACGAGTCGCGGTGGTCCATGGCCAGGATGAACAGCGGCTGCGCCGGCGACGGCGGCCCGGCCGGCATGCCGGTGCTCTCGGTCATGATCCCTGCCTTCCCCGTTCGCCGGAGTTCTAGGCCCGCTCCCGGCCTGCCGCGGCCTCCTGCGCCCACCGCAGGTCGGGCTTGCCGGAAGGGCTGCGGCGGATGCCGGCCACGAACACCACGCTGCGCGGCTTCTTGTAACCGGCCAGCCGCCGCCCGACATGGCCGGCCACGTCGTCGGCGGTCAGGTCGTGGCCGGCGGCCGGCACCACAACGGCGGCCACCCGGTGCCCGAAGCGCTGATCGGGCAGCCCGACCACCAGCGCGTCCCTGACGGCGGGATGCTCGATGATCGCCTGCTCGACCTCTTCGGCGAAGACCTTCTCGCCGCCGGTGTTGATGATCCGGCTGCCGCGGCCGCGGAACGTGATCGATCCGTCCGGCTCTATCGAGGCCAGGTCGCCGGTAACGACCCAGCGCCTGCCGCCGAAGTTGCGGAACGTCTGCGCGGTCTTCTCGTCGTCGCCGAGATAGCCGATCTCGTCGTCGGTCGGCGCGGCGAGCATGCCGACCTCGCCGGAGCCGGGGATCACGTCGCGCCCCTCGTCATCGATGACCCGGGCGCCGGGCAGCAGCGTGAAGCGAGCGGTCGTGGAGTCGTCGCCGCGCCGGGTCTGGCTGACCGCGAACGGGCCGCCCTCGGAAGCGGCGACCAGATCCCGGCAGACGAAGTCGCCGTGCTCCAGCAGCCTGCGCTTGACATCGGCGCTCCAGGTCACGCCGACGCTGAGCATGCGGCGCAGGCTGGACAGGTCGTACGGCCGGCCCTCCAGCGCCGCCTGGTCCAGCGCGTCGGCCAGCGGCAGGGCGAACACGTCGCCGACGATCGACACCGTGTCGGCGCGCTGCTCCTGCACCGTGCGGGCGAGCTCGTCCGGGTCGTAGGAGCGCGAGGTCAGGTAGACCACCCGGCCGCTGGCCAGCAGCGCGCCGAGCGTGGTGTACATGCCGGTCGCGTGCATGAGTGGCGGCGCGGGCAGGCAGACGATCGCGTCGCCGCGCTCGCTCAGCCGCGCTGTGGCGGCCCGCAGCTCGTCCAGCGAGTCCGGGACCGGCTCGCCGATCAGCAGGAAGCCGTTGGCCGCGGCGACCGGGTACAGCCACGCGTGGTCGACCAGCACGCCCTTGGGCTTGCCCGTGGTCCCGCCGGTGTACATGAGCCAGTGGTCCACGCCGCGTTGCGCCCGGGGCAGCGCGCCGGCGCCGTCGATCACCTCGTCGTAGCCGCTGACGCCGGCCGCGTCGGCGGGTGCGTCGGCGGGTGCGTCGCCGACCTGTACCAGCGTGCGCAGGGTCGGCGCACCGCTTCGGGCCTGCGTGACCGCCACGCCGAGCGAAGCGTCGAAGATCATCGCGGCCACCTGCGCGTCGTTCAGCAGGTGCCGCATCTCGTCGGGCCGGTACCGGTAGTTGACGTTGACCGGGATAGCCCTCAGCTTGAGCACGGCGAAGACGCTTTCGAGATACTCGATCCCGTTGTACAGGGCGATCGCCACCCGGGACTCGGTGCCGATCCCCCGCCCTGCCAGGAACCCGGCCAGGCGTGACGCCCGCTCGTCCAGCTCGGCCCAGGTCCGGCCGCGATCCCCGTGGGTGACCGCCGTCCGGCCCGCCCGGACGTCCGCCACGGTCTCCAGCACCGTCGCGAAGTTTTCCCTCACGGCCACCACCCTTGCGGCCCGCCGCGCGCCGCGCAACCGCCGGGCGCTGCCCGCCAGCCCAACCGACGACGCGCCGACCCGGCCCGGCCCGGCCAATAGCATGAATGGCGCCACCGCTGTCGCTGTTTAAGCAGTGGCGGACCGCTCATGCTCATGGGTTGCTGACCGAGCCGACTTGGCTACCGGACATATGCGTGGCCTCCCCGGCGAACCCGGGCGGGCATACGATTGTGGCGACGTAAAGCGGAGCCGAGTTGGGGGCCGCGATGAGACTGCGATCGCCTCGGCGGGCCGTGGTGTGGAGCCTGTCCTCCGGTTTACCGGCCAGGTACGGCACGGCGAGATCGACGCCGCTTGGACGCGCCAGGCGAGTCCGCCGGTTCATCCGTACCGGCGCGCTGCTCGCGGTCATGGAGATGGTGCGCCTGGCCAGCGCCTTGCGTCCGCGCTGGCGGCCGCTGCTCGCCGGGGCGGCACTCACGGTGGTCGGCGTCACCTGGCGCAGCGGGCCGGTCAGCTTGGCCTTCATCCCCGGGATCCTGCTCCTGCTCGGTACCCCGCTCGTCGAAGCCGGGCCGGACGCGCGGCAGCGGCGGCGTTCTGAGCTATCACGCGAACTGGCCGGGTACGCTACGCCGACCGAGCGCTGCGATCTTGAAGCGACCCTTGACCGGTATCCCGATGCCGCCACGCGCGAGCTACGGGACATCCTTGCCCGCCAGTCGCTGGCTACGCCAAAGCATGGCATTCCGGGCGTTCGGGGCAACTGACCTGGCGAACGCGCGTTATTTCCCGGTTCGGTTGTGATCATAACGGGCACAGGCGTACCCTCCATGGGCGAAGGGGCATATAAGGGAAACTCCGGGCATGCGGTGATGTGCCACCACGGGGCGGGGGCATCCCGGCTGCGGACAGGGGAAACGTCATGCCGCCAGCCACATCGTCAGCTATCACTCGTCCAGTCGTCGAGTTACTGGGCCGCCATCCCGGCTACGGGTTCGCCGGCCTCGGCGTCAGCACGGCTATCGGTAACTTCACTCAGGCCAGCGTCGATCTCGCGTTCCCGGCCAGCCTGTTAGGCCTGCTGGACTGGCAGCGCACCTACAACTCCCATAGCGGCGGGATCGGGGCGCTGGGCCCGGGCTGGACCACCTCGTTCAGCGCCCGCCTGGTCGCGCCGCCGCCCGAGGGGCTGCTGCATCACACCGCCAGCCCGGTGACGTTCTACGACGAGGACGGCCGGGTGCTCGTCTTCACTCCGGCCGCCGACGGCGGCTATGCCCGCCCGCAGGACCTGGCCGCCGACCTGACGAGGAACGCCGACGGGTCCTTCACCCTGGCCTACAACCGCGGGGAGGTGTGGTCGTTCGACGCCACCGGCCGGCTGACCGGCCGGTCACTTGACGGGCAGCAGGTCACCCTGGACTACGACGCCGACGACCTGCTGGTGCACGCGGTCCACTCCGCCGGCCGAGGCCTCGCGTTGTCCTACGACGCGAACCGCCGGCTGACCGGCGTGCAGGCCAGCGACGGAAGGGCCGTCTCCTTCGGCTACGGCACGGGGACGGTGACCGACGCCCTGCTGGAATCGGTGACCGTGCCCGGCGGCGGGGTGTTCCGCTTCGAGTCGTCCGGTTCCGGCCAGGCCGCGCAGGTCTCGAGCATCACCGATCCTGACGGCAATCTGGTCGTGGCCAACACCTACGACGCCACCTCGGGCCAGGTGACCGGCCAGCAGTACCCGGGCGGCGGCTCCGCGGCATTCCGGTACGACGCGACCGGACTCACCGTGGTCACCTCCGACCCGGGCGGAGCTCAGTTCAGCTTCCAGGCCGACGCCAACGGGCGGCTGACCAAGGCCACCGACGCGGGCGGCAACACGGCCACCTTCGGCTACGACGCCGACGGCTACCTGACCCTGGCGGTCACGCCGGGCGGCACCGACCTCACCCAGACCCGCGACGACCGGGGCAACCTGCTGACGAGCACGTTCGGAGGGTCGACCACCGCCTGGACCTATGACGACCAGAACCGGGTCACGTCGGCGACCGGCCCGGCGGGCGGCGTCACCAGCTATGCCTACACCGGCGGCAGCCGCGTTCCGTCCCAGGTCACCGATCCGCTCGGCGGCGTCACCCAGGCCGTTGCCAGCAACGGGCTGATCACCAGCCGGACCAACCCGGACGGCGGCGCCACTGGTTACGCCTACGACGCCGCACTGAACCTGACATCGGTCACCGGCCCGCTGGGCGAGGTCTGGACGTACGGCTACGACGCGGCCGGGTACCGTACCCAGGCCAGCGCGCCCTCCGGGGCCGCCCGGCAGTGGGCCCGCGACGGAGCGGGCCGGGTGACGTCGTACACCGGGCCCGGCGGGGAGGTGGTCCAGTTCCGCTACTCGGCGGCCGGCCGTCTGCTCGAGCGGATCGACCCGGCGGACACGTCCACCGTCTACGGCTACGACGCCGCTGGCAACCGGACCAGCATCAGCGACGCACTCGGAAACCAGGTGACGTTCGGTTACGACGCGTTCAGGAACCTGGTCACCAGCACCGACGCGGCCGGCAACGTCACGACCTACGGCTATGACGCGCTCGGCCAGCTTGCCAGCATCACCGACCCGGCCGATGCGCAAGCCCAGTTCGGTTACGACGCGGACGGCAACAACACGACCACGGTCACCCCGGCCGGAACATTCACCGCCGGATACGACGCCCGGGGCAACAACGTCTCGGTCACCGACCCGGCCGGTGCCACGTTCCGCTTCGGCTACGACGCGGCCGACCGGCTCACGTCCGTCGCGGATCCGCTCGACCAGGCCTGGCAGATCGGCTACGACGCGGCCGGCAACATGACCAGCGCCACCGACCCGTCCGGAGCGCAGGCCCGGCTGGCCTGGACCGGAACCAGCCGGCTGGCGGGCACGACCGACCCGCTCGGGCGGCAGCTCACGTTCACCCGTGATGCCGCGGGGCGGGTGACCGCCGTGACCAACGCCCAGGGCGGGATCACCCGTTTCGGCTATGACGCCGACGGCCGGCGGATCTCGGTCACCACGCCGGCCGGGCTCGTGACCCAGACGGTCTACGACGCGTCCGGGCGCGTGGTGGCGAAGGTGGATCCGCGCGGCTGGATCACCCGCACCGAGTACGACGCCCGCGGCCGGCGCATCGCGCTGATCACTCCGAGCGGCGCCGTCACCCGGTTCCGCTACGACGCCGCCGGGCACCTGACGTCGGAGACCGACCCTCTGGGCCACACCACCACGCGGGCCTACGACAAGTCGGGGAACCTGATCACGATCACCGACCCGGCCGGCCACGCCCAGCACATGACCTATGACAGCGACGGGCGGCTGCTGGGGTGGACGGCCGACGACGGCAGCGTGGTCACGCTGACCTACGACAAGGCCGGGCGGCGGGCCAGCATGACCGACGCCACCGGGACCACGCACTACGCCTACGACGCCAACGGGAACCTGCTCACGGTCACCGGGCCCGACGGCGAGCAGATCAAGGCGAGCTACGACGCCGCCGGGCAGCGCACCTCGCTGGCCTACCCCGGCGGGCTGGTTGTCGACTACGGCTACGACGCGGCCGGCCGGCTGATCGCGATGCGGGACTCGCGGGCCGGGGAGGCGGCCTTCGCCCTGGACCCGGACGGACGCCTGCTGACCGAGCAGCTACCCGGCCGGCTCGCCCGGCGCTATCACTATGAGGACGGCCTGCTGCGCGCATTCAGCGTGATCATCGGCGGCCGGCTCGCGGCCGAGACCACCCTGGCCCGCGATCCCGATGGCCGGATCGTGGCCCAGGCCGACGCCGAGGGCGTGCGGGAGTTCCGCTACGACCGCGCCGGGCAGCTTGTGTTCTCCGGACGGCGCGGCGCCCCGCACGACGACGTGCACCTGACCTATGACGCGTCCGGCAACCGGGTCGGCCTGCGCCACGGCGGCGGCGAGACCAGGTACACCTACGATGACGCCGACCAGTTGCAGGACCTGGATACCCGCGGCCGCCGGGTTCACTTCCGCTACGACTCGTCGGGGCGGCTGGTCGAGGAGGCCGACGGCGAGCGCCGGCGGGTAATCGGCTACAACGGCTTCGGCTGGGCCACGCACGTGACCGAGACCGAGCGCGACCGGAGCGAGTCCGTCGCCGCCACGTACAACGGCGACGGGCAGGTCGTGGAGCTGGTCCTGACCGACCGCGACGGGGGCAGCGGGCGGGAGCGCGCGGCCAGCGTCGGCTACCGGTGGAGCGCCGGCGACCGGATCCCGCAGATCCTCACCCAGCGGGCCCGGCCGGAGCTCGACGATGCCGGGCACGACCAGCCAGGTCGGCTCGACGCCGACTTCAGCTACGGCTACGGCCGCACGTTCGCCAGCTCGGAGCATGCCGCCGCCGCGTTCCATCACGATTCCTACGGCTCGCAGGTCGCCACCGAGGCCACCGAGGACTGGGCGCAGGCGGACCACTACGACGAGTGGGGCATACCGGAGGAGCCGCGCAGCGGCGGCAACCGGCCCCGAGCCCCGCGGCTGCCCCGGTTCGGCTACCGCGGCGAGCTGGCCCGCGGGCCGGTGCTCGACCTGCGCGCCCGCGTCTACGACGCTGAAATAGGCCGCTTCACCACCCGCGACCCGTTGCTGGAAGGCTCGGCACGTCCCGGTCAGCCCGCCAACCCGTACCTCTACGCGGGCAACGACCCGGTCAACTTCACCGACCCGCTGGGCACGCTGGCCGTCGCGCCCACGGCCGGCGGGCTGGTCAACGTGCAGGCCGTCCAGGCCGCTGCGGCCGCCCGCCCCACGAGCACCACGGCGCGCCTCACCAGCGCCGTGTCCGCGCTGGCGGCGGGGGTCGGCGGGGACCGCACCACGCTGCACAGCGCGGCCACGTACACGGCGTCGTTCGTGCTCGCCGACCAGCTCGCGGCGCTGCACGGCCTCCCGGACCGGGTGGAGTACGAGGAGCAGATCAGCGGGGCACCCAAGAGCAGGATGCGCAGGGGCCAGGATCCCGGCGGGAGCAGCTACGGGAAGGCCGACATCCTGTTCGGCTACTTCACCATCGGCGGCGAGGACGTGTACGTGTGGGAGGTCAAGTCGGCGATCTCGACGACCATACCGGCCGCCACCGCGCTCGCGGAGGAGGAGGCCGAATGGTACGTGGATGCCTACAACGAGAACAATTTCGCGGCGGGCCGGATGTCGGTGCTGGCCGAGGAGGGCGAGCCGATGCAGGCGGTGGCGTTCGTCGGCGTGCCCGGGTTCGACAGCATCTTCGTGTTCTCTCCGCCCGACTCGTTCGGCGCCGTGGTGTACGACATCGACTGGCCGGACTTTGCCCGGGTGCCGGAGTACGTGTTCGAATACCAGCCGCAAACGAGGCTGGTGACGCTCGAACGCGGACCGCAGATATCGGCCGTGGGGGCGAACGCGGCGCGGGCGGCGCTCGAGGCCGCCGGGATCACGGTCGCTGCGGCGGGCGTCGGCGCCCTGCTGTACGGTGCGGCCAGCACGATCCCCGCCTTCCTGGAATGGCTGCTGCTCGTGCTGGCCCCGGCCGGGGCGTGACCGCCGACCGGGTGCCGCGCCGGGCGAGGAGGACCGATGGGCTGGCTACAGGCTGACATCGTCGCGCGCGCGTCCTCACGCGAGGAGTTCGCCGCCCTGGCCGCCGGGTGGCTGACCGACGCGCGCGAGCGGCTGTTCCCCGAGTTCGACCGGGGCCTGAACGCGGGCCCGTCGCTCGACTTCGACCGCTCCCTGGACCGGGACGCGCCGATGGGCCCGCCCGGGGGCGCCGCAGGGGACCTGCACGTGATCACCGAGCCAACCAAGCTCGGCGGCAGCACCAAACGGTACACGGCCCGCGCCTGGGCGGGCCTGCTGGCCGGGCTGGCTACCGAGTATCCGTTCCATATCGTCCTGACCGCGAGCCTGCTGGACGACCGGGGCCGGTACGCGAGCCCGCAGAGCCACCTGCGGATCGCCGTGCACCGGCTGCACGAGCATCCCGAGTGGGTGACGCTGCAGATCCACGCGGCCCGGGGCGGCGCGGGCGAGGCGGAGGCGGGCCGACCCTACCCCGCCGACCTCCAGCTACGCTGGGCCGAGTTCACCAGGGACTGGACGACCCGGGCCGGAGCCTGCTACGCCCACGTCACCGACGACGCCGGCAACGACGGGCGGACGGCCCTGGAGCGGGCCACCGCCCGCACGCCGGACCCTTCGGGCCGGCCGCGCACACCCGAGACCACCATCCCGCGCTGTCACGAGGTGCTCCGCGGCTACTGCTGGGTCACGGTCTGCGCCCCCGAACTAGGCGCCCGCCTCGGCGGCGCCACGGCGCTGGCGGCGTCCGGCGCCTTCGCTGAGGTCGCCGAACTGGCGGGCGGGCAGGTGTTCCTGCGGGCGACCCCGGTCATCGAGGACTACGCGGACGAGGCGGTGCGGCGGGTATTCGAGGCCCTGGCGCCGGTCCTGCTGACCGGCCGGTCCCGCCGGCCCAGCGGTGGGGGCCGGCTGGTCACCGACGTCGACGCGGCCGACTTCCGGTGAGGCGCGCACGGGGCCGGCGGGCGCGGGGTGGGCGAGCACAGGCTGGGCGGGCAGCCCCCGGGCCGTTATCCTGCCCGTGCCGGGGTTCTTGACCGCGAGGGAGTGCCCGATGCCGCAGCAGTCGCCATACCGGGTGGTCGTGGTCGGGGCCGGGTTCGGCGGGCTGGGCATGGCCCTCGCGCTCGAGCGGGCTGGCATCGGCAACTTCCTGGTCCTGGACCGCGCCGACGACCTGGGCGGGACCTGGCGCGACAACACCTACCCCGGCCTGGCCTGCGACGTGCCATCGCACCTGTACTCGTTCTCGTTCCGGCCGGGCCGCTGGAGCCGCCGGTTCCCGCCGCGCGAGGAGATCCTGGCCTACATGCACGCGCTCGTCGATGAGCGCGGGCTCCGCGGCCACCTGAGGTTCGGCGCGGCCGTCGCGTCGGCCGAGTTCGACGAGCCACGCGGCCTGTGGAACCTCACCCTGACCGACGGCGACACCCTCCAGACCCGCGCCCTGGTCTGCGCCGTCGGGCAGCTCAACCGGCCCAGGCTGCCCGACATCGCGGGCGGCGACGAGTTCGCCGGCCCCTCCTGGCATTCCGCGCGCTGGGACCACGGCGTGGACCTGGCCGGCCGGCGGGTGGCGATCATCGGCACCGGGGCCAGCGCGATCCAGTTCGTGCCCGAGGTCGCCAAGATCGCCGCGCACGTGGACGTATACCAGCGCAGCGCGCCCTACATACTGCCCAAGTCCGACCGGACCTACGGCGAAGCCGAGCAGCGCATGTTCGAGCGCTTCCCGGTCGTGCGCAAGGCGGACCGGCTGCGCATCTTTCTCTACGGCGAGCTGCTCACCAGCGGCTTCGTGTTGTCACAGAAGTTCCTGGCCGGGCCGATGCAGATGTGGCGGCGCCAGCTCCGGACGCAGATCAGCGACCCAGGACTGCGCCAGAAGTGCGTGCCCGACTACGTGATGGGCTGCAAGCGGGTGCTGTTCTCCGACGACTGGTACCCGGCGCTGGCCCGCCCGGACGTGGAACTCGTCACCGACCCGATCGAGCGCATCGCGCGCGACGGGGTGATCACGAAGGACGGCGCGCACCGCCCGGCCGATGTGATCATCTACGCCACCGGCTTCCGGACGCTCGACTTCCTGGCCCCGATGTCAGTCACCGGGCTGCGCGGACGGCGGCTGGAGGAGGCCTGGCGCGAGGGAGCCCACGCCTACCTCGGGATCACGGTCTCGGGCTTCCCGAACTTCTTCATGCTGTACGGGCCGAACACCAACCTCGGCGGGAACTCGATCATCTACATGCTCGAGGGCCAGATCGGCTACGTGACCGGCGCTCTGCGCGCGCTCGACACCGAGCGCCTCGACTGGCTGGACGTGCGGCCGGACGTCCAGGATTCGTTCAACGCGTGGGTGAGCGCGGCCAGCCGCACCTCGGTCTGGGAGAGCGGCTGCCATAGCTGGTACACGACCGCCTCAGGACGCAACACCAACAACTGGCCCGACCACACGTTCCTCTACCGGTACCGGGTCCGCCGCTTCGACCTCGGCCGCTACCGCGTGATGCCCCGGCGCGCCCAGGACCCGGCGCGAGCGGTGAACCGGTGACCCGCGTCAGGTCGCGAGCGGGGATACGGGTTCCGGGAATAGTCATGCGGGCCGGGGCACGGCAGATCGGGCGCCGGGTGCTCGACCCGGTACTGCCGTGGGACGTGCAGCGCCGCCGGCTGGACCGGCTCGGCGGGTCCACCCCGCTGCCGCACGGCACCACGGTGAGCGAGCAGGTGATCGGCGGCGTCAGCGCCGAGATGGTCACCGCCGGCCAGTCCCGGCCCGGCGGCACCGTGGTCCACTTTCACGGCGGCGGCTACTGCGTGGGCTCCCCCGGTTTGGCCCGGGCCTGGGCAGCGCGGCTGAGCGCCAGGACCGGATGCCAGGTCGTGCTGCCCGACTACCGGCTGGCACCCGAGCACCCCCATCCCGCCGCGCTCGACGACGCCCTTGACGTCGCGGCCGCGCTGCTCGGCGACGCCGGTGCCGGGCCGGTGGTTGTGTCCGGCGACTCGGCCGGCGCCGGCCTGGCTCTTGCGACAGCCCTGACGGTGCGTAAAAAAAACCAAAAGGCATTCGCCGGGTGCATCCTGATGGCCCCGTGGCTGGACCTGGGCGCGGACCGGCGGGAAGACCCGGGCCTGGTGCGCCGGGACGTGGTGCTGAGCCCGGACTGGCTCGAGGCATGTGCCGAGGCGTACGCGAGCCGGCCCGCCTGGTCCGACCCGTCGGTGTCGCCGCTGTACGCGGACCACGCGGGCCTGCCGCCGCTGCTGATCCAGGGCGGGTCCGACGAACTGCTCGCGCCGGACGCCGAGCGGATGGCGGCCAGCGCGTCGGCCGCCGGGGTGGACGTCACCTACACCAGGTGGCCGCGCATGTGGCACGACTTCGCGCTGCAGCCCGGCATGCTGGCCGCGGCCGACAGCGCGCTGGCCCAGGCCGCCTGGTTCGTGCGGGCCGTGACCGCCGGCTGACGCTTCCAACGGTCGGAAACGCCGATGATCTTGTTTCTGGTGCGCCGCGT
>Ga0335072_10015020_pt1 | contig 10996 bp, 9 predicted proteins | sample Lox_Sample_21_FD_206725 | JGI IMG/M metagenome (GOLD analysis project Ga0335072, IMG submission 206725) | Soil microbial communities from Loxahatchee National Wildlife Refuge, Florida, United States - Lox_Sample_2.1 | ecosystem: Environmental > Terrestrial > Soil > Wetlands | place: USA: Florida... | reverse complement strand
GCACAACGGACATCAGCTAACTTCATGTCATCGTGGGGTTGATAGAGAAAGCGATCAGACTTTTGAGGCAGCGCGAGGTTACACGTGCCTCCAGACGCGTAGCGTCAAGGTGCGGGAAGCCTCGTAGTAAGGGAGTGAAATCGAGAAATGTGAAAGCAATAAAATCCCCGAAGTGCTAAGCCATGTCAAGCTTAGAACATGGGGATGCTGCGTGGCGGCTTTGGCAATATTAGTGTCGCAGATTGGCGACTGATAAACCCTGTAGATCAGCGCTTTAGTGCCCCTACTCCACGTTGAACGGGTGGTTATCGTGGTGGTGGCTTATATGTTCGCTCATCCTATCACGATCTTGCATTATATCAGGACGTCCACTAAAGGTAATCTTAGTCTTAGTCTACGTCTCTTGGAGCATCAGCATCAGCATCTGCATGATCTACTTCCTTCCACCATCTACAATGTCCCTCCTCTCTCACCCTGACCTTTCTATGGACTGTACATACATACAGTAACATTATCTTAGGGGTGCAGAGATGTCCTATAATGTTTCTCAATGGTAGAAATCGCACCTTCTTTATTGGGCCTTAAACTTTAGTCGTGAGTTCCTCATAGAGCTTCTCGCCCTCAGAATGAATAGCTGACATTTAACGAAGAACATGCACGAACTTGCATGTATCAGTGGTCTAGCTGCAGCCTACAGTTTCGATGCGGAGTATAAAGTTTGATAACTTTGCCGAGGATCTTTTTTAGCAAAGTACCTGCTGTTATCCCATGGAGTTAGGTATGGAGCTGAGGAAAGCAAGAGGAAGAAGAAATTGCATTGAATCTCGGATCTATATTTCCTCTAGCTGGGTATAGTATATAGGGTTGTTGCATACCTACTTCAGTCCTCCCTAATCATATTTTCTCATTTGGGTTAGTTGCTCCTTGAGCACGGTTGATTTTGGGAACAGGGACTTTAAAATCTTATTTGTTTTTACCACATAACATGATCTAATAACGAGTGGCGAGACATGAATAGAGATTGTCTCACCGTCTTAATGGATCTTCAGGAGTATACCTGAACCCGGCGCGCCTAATCCCACAGGAATGACTTTATTTCGATCAATGATTCAGTATTTTGAAGGATTGTGTTGTCTTCCGTACTGGGCACGAATTCGAGCTTGTTAATCTCTTGGCTTGTGAGGCGATTTGTATTGAGCGAAGCCTCCTCCCAGTCTCATCAGAGGGGAGTATAGGGAACGATCCGTCGGCTATTATGACATCGTTAGACCAGGCATCGAACCTGGCATCGCATATTCCTCCCCTCTCGCCCGTCTCCTCCATCTCAAACCCTCCTGCTCTATCCTCTCCCTCTCCGCCATAGTCTCAGCCTCGACTTCCTTCCTAGCTTCCTCTCTCAAGTCCCTCTCAATCTCCTTCCCCATCGCCTTACTTATCGACCCCGGTTCGCTTCCTGTCTCCTCTCCTCCCCGCGTGTTCTTCTTCTTCGGCCACAAGCTAGGCAAGGCGATTTGCTGGAAACGTGGCTCCACGCATCGCTCATCAATCCAAGCATGGAGTCTGGCTTCTACTAATTGGGCAATTTTTGGCACGTCTTGTAATCGAGAACGGCTGCCTACTAAGCTGCGGATGGAGAGGTCGAGTCGGTAGTCATCCAATAAACTGAATGCCATCGTCGTAGGGCTGGGTTGGCCGGGACTACTCGGTATAAAAGAGATAGACAACGTACCACTGAACCTTACCACAGAAACCGCTAGCGCAACTGGTAATACCGCACAGAGAGGTTTCGGGTAATTCAATAGCAGCTTTGTTTCCAAAGCCAGCGTGATAAAATCACTCAGGTCTACATCCATTCTGGCCTGCAGTCTTGCACCCTCTCTCCCTGCCTCGCTTCCCCTCCCAGTTCCGAAGCTTAAACCGTCCTCATCTACAGGTATAACGCGACAGTTGCTGAATATTGGGAAGTCTTCCCCAAGACTGAGTTCCGTGACTTTAATTTCATCCAGGAAATCCGGCCGTGTAGGGCCGTTGAAGGCTTGTGTTAGGGACCCCAAAATCGCATCGTCATGCTGGGCGTCACTTCGAAATTGAGCAATAGTCTGTGCGACAAGGACGTTAAACCAGTCCAGGGATTCGGGCTGATGCGAGTTTACGTTGTAGTATGTTTTGCTGAGAATGGTGGCTGTTGTCAAAGGAGGAGGATTGCGGAGGACACTGGATCGTTTCCTGGAGAGAGACTGTGGGGCGCGAGGGGTGGGAGACCGGAGAGATAGAAGGGAGCGTTTGTGAGCGAGGGTGCGAGAGCGTCGTTCAGTAGCTCGTAGGGCGGCAGTTACGTCGGCGGAAGGCGGGTCACCGAAGATGAAGAACTTGATGAAGGCCCCGATGAGAATGACAACGGAGAGTTGGCCGAGGAGTAGGCCTTGCGTAAAGGAGAGACTGTTGTGTTGTATCAGGACTGCTACATGTCCGTGGCGAGGACGGCCGTTACTTACGAGGATTCAACCTTTGCGGGAGGGACAGCAAGGGTAGACATGACGAAATGATTATGGATAGTTGCCTTCTAGAAGCATGGCCGAGGCTCCACCCCTTTCAGTCTGTCAATGCGCACATGAAGTTCAAAGTAACTAAGAAAGGATGAGTACTTGTCATTGATGTGGAAGTTCACGGGAATTGTGAACTGGAAGGCTGAGGCCTGGTCGAGTCTCGGCTGTGTTGACCAATGACGTCTTTTCGAAGCCTTGTCTGAAAAGTCCTCGTACAACTATTTTTTGGTAGGGATATTTCATCCCACCTAATCACCGTCATAGCCCAAGGATCCGGCTAAACGCATTCATTTCTCGCTCCGCATCAGGTTCCCTTGAAGCACAAACTGGGAATTCAGTCTTTGCGCAGATAAGCAACGTCGAAAATTATATAATATAGTACAACAGAAACACAAGATCTATAAGCCCATTTAAAGTCTCTACTAAACACATGAACCAGATGTGGCGAGCTAGACCGTAATCAAACGCCAAATAAATGCCTCAATGAAGTGTCCAGCAATGCTGGCTTTGAGGGCCGAATGCCCCATCATCTACCCCTAAGAATATGACCATCATTAATTCCTGGTTCATGCCTTGTTCGCTTCCCAAGTGCTTTTGCTGCTGGCGCTGACTATCGGCTGCTGTGTTGGCAGAGACATTTTGGCGGCCTGTCCTTGCCTGACCTTCGCCCATGTATAGACAATTCCACTGACGAAGCCCAATAAAATAGCAGACACACTGCCTAATGTGACTGGTGCATGGAAGAAGATCAGACCGCTGACTGCAATTGGGAGCTTATTCAACGCTCCAACCATTGAGTATGTGGTGGAAGAAGTGACTCGAATGCACCATGCCGACGCATAAGAGATAAAAATGGTTGCAAGGCCCGAATAGATCATTCCAATAAATTGGTTATTCCTCGTTTCGATTGGGAGATTTTGTTTGACGTTCTCAGCAGACCAGTCCTCGAAGACCAAGGTTGCGACGATAAGGACAGGAATGGTCAGGAGGTTATTGTAAAACATGGCTGGACCTAGTCAATACGGTTGAACCATCTTCGCACAGAGAAATTTGACTTACTGTCCCAGTCCTTGAATTGCATCTTCTTGATCACTTTCCGCATCCCAAGAACATATGCCGCCGTGCAGAAGACGTTCAAGCCCATCCATGCATAGCCTGCATTCAGGGCAGAGAGGCTAGCGCTGGGGTCGACATTTTTGAAGCTATTGCTTCCGTAGCCCTGCAGGGCATGTTGAATATCTGCCCATGCGGCGATAACTGAACTGAGCACCATAAGCCCAAAGGAAAACAATGCCGAAGCGGTGACGCTGCCACCAAACCAGAGAACCTCTCCATATGCAATGACTATGATCGTCAGGTTTTTGAAAATTGTATAGACCGGAACCGATAAAAATTGTAAGGCTTTCGTGCTTGTATAAATCATGCCCACAAGGAGGAGCGATATGGGGAACCCTATGGTAGTCCTTAGCAAATATCACCCATCAACAATCGATAGAGGCCTACATCGTTTCGCTTTCTCGCTATCAAATTTCGCCAAGTCCTTGATGAGGCCCATTGACTTACACGCCATAATGGCAATAATACAAACGACGGACTGTAGACTATTAGAAATGAGACTGCAAAGGATGACGCGCGGCACATACTTGAAATGCAAGGAAGAAGAAGTTCATGTTCCAGTTTGTGCCGGAAACGCAGTATTTGTTGATGACTGTCATACTGATTGAAGCCAAACAGTATGCTGCTATGGATAACACTGGATTGTTCGTGATTTGAGAGACGGGTATGGGCAATCCGCCTGTCCGAGGGGCGGACGCGACCCTTGGGAGCGGCAATGACCTGTTGCCGATATCTGGCATCTCGACAGTATAGTCGTCGTCCTTCTTCTTACCGTCCATTGTGGCAGATTCAATCCCAGGTTGTGACCGCAAAGGGGCTTTATAGGCGAGGCTTCACAACAAGATGTGTTTTAGTCAATCTAAAGCGAATGAATGGATGAGTTTAGATATACGGCCGTTGCTAATATAGCATCGAGTAGGTGGGAGTGTTGAAGGGCGACTCTTGGGAGTCGCAAACGTATTGGGTTGATTTTCTATGTTGAAATGAGCTTGATCCTCAAGATCCAAAATTAGGGAGTCGCTCGTAATCAGCCACCTTGCGCAAGCCAAATTCGCCAAAAGCTTCCCGCGTACTGTACCCCTGCATCGGGACGGGATCAACGTTGCCCCTCCTCCTCCTCAAGACCTCCTTGAGTTCGACTGCACATCAATAACTCACATCATGTCGAATCTCGATGCCCATGTAGCCTCAGTCCTTGACGCTTCCCACTCAGATGATGAGGATGCCCTCATTGCCTCTCTGGAAGACTCACCAGTTCCTGACGCGTTCCGCGAAAAACGCATTCAGCAACTACACTCGGAACTTTCACGTGCCAAAGCGCAGAAGAATCAGGGCTTTGGCAATTACACTGAAATCAAAGAAGAAAAGGCCTTGATGGAATTGACAACGGAGGTCAAGTATGCAGTTGTGCATTTTGCCAAAGATGATTTTGCAAGATGTGGTGTCATGGATACGCATTTGGAGGGGAGATAGGTACCTCGCCGTGGAACGGACTATAAGGCTAATACATCGCACTTACAGGAGTTAGCAAAGAAGCATTTTGATACTAGGTTTCTGAAGATGAATGTGGAGAATGCGCCATTCCTAGTTACGAAGCTCAAGATACAGGTCTTGCCATGTGTGCTTTCCTTCATCGACGGGGTGAGCGTGGATAGAATTGTCGGCTTCGAGGGTCTGGGCTATACTCCTGATACTTTCACTACGAAGGATCTCGAGGGGAGACTTCTGACGTCTGGAGTAATTCAACGGGCCAAAGCAATAGACAACGGGGGTACCAGATATGGGTTGAAGGCTCATCGGAAAGAAGACAGTGATGACGATGAGTGGGACTGAAGGGATTTGAATTGGGACTGCTTCTATCATATGCAGATATGGTAGGCTTATTATACCCACAACGCAACAGACTCGTGTTCAAGCATGTATGGTGTCTTGGAAAGATCCGTTCCATATCTCCGGATGTTTTGGCGAGGGCAGATATCCTAAGCCCAGAGACCGCTGTACATTAGCTGGCTATGGCATGAAGCGTGATATATTAGCGTAGCAGAAATCACTGCCAAGGAAGGGAGTCTTGCAATCAGGCAAAGCAACCATTTCTCGGAGACCATAAAATTAGCATGATTGCGAATCATTTAATATAGACACTTTGCAGTTGATGATTTGATCCCAATGATACCAATTTTCATCGAGGAGTTTTCAAAGAACAGTAATACAATTATATTGAAGGCTAAATGAGAGTTTGCGTGATAGCAATGTAGGAGCCGTGAACAGACATAATATGGCATTTAAATCTTCTCGTGATAGGGTATCCAATCTGCCCACTCTAACGAATCGTAATATCTAACAAAGGAAAATCATAGAAGTCATTGGTATGTCCAAAATGTTATACAGGATAGATAAAGAGTGGTTGTGCAGGAAACTCGTAAGGCATGGAAATAGATGGTAACTCCGGATCGCTCATGGCTAAGGCATTGGGCTCACGTTGCCCAGCCTTGCTTGACACTAACAACTGCTAAAATTATCTAGACATAGGATCAGTCCTGGCTTCTACATCGAATTTTAGAGAAGAGGGAAGCCTTACAATGACAGTGATGATCAGAACTCCTATAACGGCCATGCCGCGATTTAAATTTCGCCACCACCGGGCGCTTTCGTATCTCGATACATCAGTGGGACCGATCTCTCGAGTAAACGTTTGGGAGACGTCAGGGTTGCTTGTGTTCTGGTCTTTTTCGATCAGAAGCTCGGGATTTGGTGGTAGTGGGAGAAAAGCGCCAATAATCCATGCTACAGTTTACCAGTAAGTTTTGATAAGTGAAGTTGAGAGGTAGAAAAAGGGGCTAAGAAGCTGACGTACCAAAAGGGAAAATGAAACCTGCAATAAACATTACAATCAAACGTTCTCTGCGACTTCTAAATACATTACCCCCAGAGGACCAATCGACTGAGGCTGGCTCCGAGAAGAATTTTGTGCTCCTGGTCGCTCTCTTATCTCTTTTTAGGTGAGGAGACAGGATGCTGGACGAGGGTCTGAAACGCCGCCGGAAAGAATTATAAATTAGAGTGTCATCATGACCAAGCTCTGGGAGCGGAGATATTTCCATAGAGCCTCCTCGATTAGATGATGGCCGCCCGGCGCTCGGGTATACCTGCCTTGGACGTTTTCGTGGGCTATAAATTCCCAAAGGAAAATTTGAGGAGTCCGGCGAGCCGCTTCGCATGGAACTTTGAGGTCTGCTGTCAGTCCCTTCCGTGGAGCTGCCTGGTGCGCCAAGAAGCCTCCTCTCACCACTACCGTAGTATAATCTGGTATTTGGTCAGTGAGACTTCATAGCAGGATGGTTATGGGGGAATACCTTGCCCAGGTTGGTATGGAACTAGACAATAAGCTATTGGTCCGGGAACTTGTGGTGGATCTCATCGTGTTTGTACGTCCAGCATCAGAAATGACACTGTAGAAGTCTGAGAGCCGTGCCCGCGATGGTCGCAATCGCAAGTCTTGCATATCCGTTATTCCATCACCATATTCATCTTGATCTTCCACCAATCTTGGAGAGGATCGTGCATAGATAGGCTGCGGAGGTTCTAGGGAGTTGGTCCTCGAATGGCCTTCTTCTCGTCGAAAAGAGGAGTCTATACTAGCCATCTGACGACTGTGAGAAGAGGGGAAGCCGCTGTTCCTCCGCCCGTTTCCATCTGACCATGATCGAGAATCTCGATCGGTTCCCGTATCTGACTCGGACGGCACAGTTGACAGCTGTGAGCTCCATTGATGTGGATACGATTGCATATGTGACCGCGGTGGGTTTAACGCTATGGATGGTGCCCATGAACTCGGTGCCGTCTGTGAGCTGCTTATTGGATGTTGAGTTAATGGACTGCCAGCTAAGATTGGTTGGGCTGTTTCTTGGCCAAGTACACTCGAGATAGATGTCAAAGATCCAGATCGCAGTGATTCTCTTGAGCGTGACTTATAGTATCCAAATCGTTCCGTAGAGCGCTTGAGCCTGGGTTGTAGTGGGGGAATGACTAAAGACTCCCGAGAGTATGAAGGACCCGCTGGAGAGGAGACCGCGGCGTGTGACGAAGATGGCGACGGGTCTCCGTGCAATTCGTAATTCTCCGAAAGAAGGTCAATATCAGACGAGGCTGGCGACGAATAGCTATGTATCTGATAATTCGACTCCCTCGAAGATGGCGGGGCAATATCTGGATACTTCTCAGCCTGGGACTCGCTATATGACTGTTCATTTATCTGCTGGTTCGAGTCGCTGGACGAAGGTGGAGGAATTGCTGGCTCATATGTAGAGGGAGAGCTTCTGTACACCTTGTAGTTCGTTGTTTCAGATGCTACAGAACCACTCGAGGTGGACTGGAAAGAGGGCTTCGTCGAGAGGTCGGGTACTGCTTTTGGATCTTCTAGTATCTCAGGCAGGGGTGGAGAAAGTGGCTCTAAGCTTGAAGCAGCCTTCTGCTTGAGATCCGGTGTCTTGGGAACTTTCCGAAGACCGCCGACGAACCGGTAGTTCCAAGGTGAATTACTTATAAAATCGGGCGATGAAGGCGTCGTACTTCCTCGACCCGGGATATCTGGAGTGGTTGCGGCTGTACTCTGATGAGCGCATGATGCAGGGGACCTGGAAGGAGCATCAATGCTTGGAGGATCAAATGAGAGACGACCGTGTGAGGAAAAGCTCGTTATTGAGGAAGGGGACCTAACTCCACCATCTGTGGGGGCCTCATCTTGTTGGTCGACATCCAAAACTCTGAATGTCTTGTTGTCGGGGTTGAGGGCAACATGCTTGCGTTTTTTGAGTCGGGGGTTCGATCGCGTACTGTTTGCAGTAGAAGGCCGTGAATGGTCGCCTTGCTGAGGTTGATGCGGTGTCGTAACACCTGATCCTGGAGTAGAGGTCTGTGGTTTGGCTGGAAAGAATTCGGCTGAAACGTCACTCCCAGATTGCTCTAATGCAAAGGCGGACCCCTGATAAGCGGCCCCAGCTGCTGGTGGTAGAAAATGTGAGGGAAGCGTTGGTAAAGGAGATCGTGAGTAAAGATCGTCTGAAGCAGCTGAGAGACGCGGTGGGGTATAAGGCACCAGGCGCACTGCTGGGCGGACGTTCGTCTCTGAATCTGATCGTTCGTGGAGAGCTTTGCGGGTCGGAGTTCGACTTGGCGAGGGAGACATCGCATTCGCACTTTCTCGCCTGCGCCAGGAACCCTCGATTTGCTATCCGTAACTGACGATCATCATGCTATCCACCGAGTGGAATTGCAAATTATGCGCAGCTTTTGGGTAAGCATATGCTGGGGGCGCAGTGGGATAGTTAAAGGACCTGCAGAAAGATGAAGATTTTGAGGGTGAAAGAGCAAGAGGTGAAGTGTAAAGCCGGAGGATTAGTATGGGAGATTGCTGAAGAGCCAAAGTTTCTCGAAAGCCGTTGTTGCTGCTGTAAAAGTATAGTCGAATTGTATATACGCGAAGGAGAGAGAAGGAAACGATGTCGAGCAATAGATATGTCAAAATGAATGTTGCATTGCTGGCAGGACCAAAATTATTATTGACAGCCAGAAAACAGGACCGGCATCATCTGCCTCGATAGTCGAGCGGCTGCGAAAATTGTATTGTAGCAGCATGATGGCTGCAATGCTAAGGGGTTACAGTACCAAAGCCCTGGTTGCCGTATTTAGTTACGTCCCGAATCCCCTTCTCTTTTTCCCGTTATGCAGCATTTCACGAGGCATGACTGGGTATGGGAAGGCAGGCTGAAGGCGAGCTGCATGCATGAAGCCTATTTTCCAATGGGGACCGCTCACAGCTGAATTACTTGGGTCTGGGCAAAGCAGTTCGCGTGTGGGACATCTGCTGTACTGTATCGATAGGCTTGCACGCCGCCCCTGCCTGGCGCCATAGCAGCGGGACCATAGAGTAGAGTACAACGATACCCGCGTCGACCGGAGGACCCGCCCTGAGCAATTACTGGCTGGGATTTCCGCCATAAGTTTAATTGAAGGCTCCGCCTTGGTAATTTATTGCATTCAAACACTTGCTCATGACTGGGCGAGTTCGCCAAAAGAGGTATGCAAATTATTGTTAATTATCAATCAATCAATCTATTAATTTCAGGTTCATGCACTGCTACTGCAGACGCGTCTGTGCGAGACGCGTCAGGGGGCTAAAGGGCTTTAATTCGGGATTTCGTAACGTGTCAACCCTAGCCGTTTTAGGGAACGCCTCAATATTGGACGGATGAGGTAACATCTTACCTAAGGTAAGGGAAGGCATTTCTGGGGTCTGAAGTACATGCTGTATGTAACAACAATAATACAGTACCTCTGACGACAAGGTAGTCCTATGCGCGCTTGCCATGCAAGACAGAGAGAGCCCCTTGCATTACCTCCATATATATGCATCCGACTTCCTTGCTCCCCGCCTGTTCTAACGACAATCATACAGTAGAGCCGCGCCTAATTGACTGCGTCAGAAATTGGCCGGTTCAGCTGGAAGAATGGCTCCAACTGGCTGGTTTGAAGGCTTCAAAGCTTTATACACCGGCGAAAAGGGTGAGTGGATTGACTTCCATCCTATCAGAATGCGACATATTGGGTATCCAAGCCTGCAGCGCTACTTGTCTTCTCATCCCCCGTTGTTCGACTTAATTGTCCGAGTGCCGCAAATCTTATCACCTACCCCACCATCTACTTGGCTAATTCGCCATGTGCACAGAGAAAGAATTACCGCCCATTACCACCTCTGCTGCAACAGGGCTATTGGTAAGCTATTAGCTGACCTTCAAATGATGCTCCATTGCATATGCTTATACTTCTTAGGTCCTATATGCATTCCTTTATGTGGCCCCATTCTACATCTCCTCCACAACCCGACCTTCGCCGCAGCTCTCTCGTGACGCTCCTTCAGTCATCCGAGGCCGCATCTCAGCCGTCACCCTCTCCTGCATCATATGTTCGGTTTCCACCTTCGTCTTACTGGCATCCGTGAAGCATGGTGGTCCTCTTCTCGCCCTTCATAGTATGGGTTACCTCCCTCCTGGTTTCACTGAAGCAGCGAAGTGCATGGCCTTGACCTGCATTCTATTTCTTGGCCCTCTCTTCGAAGCTGCGATTATCGAGGGTGCATGGCGAGACTGGATCCGGCTGCGTGGGGCTGGCGAGCTCTTTGGCAGTTGGATAGGATACCGGAACATTGTTGCAGTAAGCTGACGTCTTCGAAAACGCATCACGCCCCATCGACGACTGCTAACAATCACAGGGCCCCATCACGGAAGAAATCCTCTTTCGATCTGCCTCAGTACCACTCTTTCTTCTATCAAAGGCTC
>Ga0335072_10015019_pt1 | contig 10996 bp, 6 predicted proteins | sample Lox_Sample_21_FD_206725 | JGI IMG/M metagenome (GOLD analysis project Ga0335072, IMG submission 206725) | Soil microbial communities from Loxahatchee National Wildlife Refuge, Florida, United States - Lox_Sample_2.1 | ecosystem: Environmental > Terrestrial > Soil > Wetlands | place: USA: Florida... | reverse complement strand
GCTTCGCCCCTGGCTGCACCAGTACAACTGGCATCGCCCCCATGGTAGTCTCGGTGCATCGCCGCCCATCACCCGATCACTCCTCGATCGGAACAACCTGTTGAGACTCCACAGCTAGTTATCTCTGACCAGTCTGTACGTTTGCTGGTTATCGAGTTCGGAAAAATCGCAGGACGACTCCGCCGGAGAACCGAACACTGTTCTCGCGGTCTCCGGTGTCGTTCGGCAACTGGGTTTGCAGATAGTCTGCCTGGACGAGGCGAACGGTAAATCGGGAATTGAGATTGAAATTGAGCCCGGCTCCGGATGCAAAAGCCAGCGCATCGGGAGGCGGCCCACTGCTCCCGGGAAACAGAGCGTTGAACCCGTGGACTCCTCCAACCAGAAATTGCCCGAATGGTACGAAGCGCGAATGATTGCGCAGACTGAGGCGTGGGCCGAAGAGATAGGTCACGAGGCTGAGACTTTCATGGGCAGAGTTGATGTTGCTCGCGTGCTCTCCTCCCAGATCAGCAACCACGCTCAGTACGCGGCCGAATGGTGCGCTGGCTTCGACGCGCCCTCCACTCATCCAGAAACAGCCGCAGACGCCGGGGGGCGCGTTGCTGCGATCCACACTGTAGGCCAGTGTTACTTCCAGTGGTTCCACGCTGCCAACCTGCGATGTGCGGCTCTGAGCCGGAAGCGGGATGCCGAAAGCACACAGGGAAAGCGCCAGGATCACGGGTCGATTCAAGCGGCCTCCTACTCGACGGTGAGCTGAAACGTGGTGGAGTGGGAAATGACCCCGGCGGTGCCGGTCACCGTGACGATGTAAGCACGCGGAGGCTGGTTGAAGAATCCTGAAGCGCCGCAGCCCATGGCGCCAGCAGCAAGCACCAGTGAAAATATGCCCGCCAGGGTCAGGAGGCTCGTCCGTCGCAGCCTGCGTGGTGCACCGCAAAGCCCCAGAATGGGTAGAACAAGAGCAAAGATGAATGTCATCCGGCGTGTGCCGCCGGCCGGCGGTGTCTGGGCGGTCAATGGCGCGACAGTAATCGTCAACGATGCGGCTTGTGTCTGGTTTCCTGGCGTCACTGAAGACGGGTTGAACAAAGCTGTCGCTCCCGAAGGCAGCCCGGTGATCGAGAATTCGACGGGCTGATTGAAGGCGCCGTCGATCGGCTTCACGGTCAACGACAGCGTTGCACTCTGCCCAGGATACAGGCTGAGCCGCGGCGGTCCGGCGAAATTCATACTGAAATCAGTTTCGGCTGTCACGCTGGGAGATCCGTCGGAAACCAGAATCGTCTCGTTTTCCTGCACTGTGACCAGGCCGCCACTCGTCCCTGAGACGGCTTCATCGCTTACAACGATGGTCTCCTGATCGCCGACCTGTGCAATACCTGCACCGCTCGCGGTCACGTTCGCGGTATCGGTAACCGTGACGGTTTCGTTATCGCTGGAACCGGCGACGCTCGCCGCGTCGGCGCTGACCTGATCGGAAACCAGAATGTCCTCCTGATCGGAAACGTATGCGGTACTGTTGCCCGGGTTGACAACGAGCGTATACGTCTGCGCCGCGGTGTAGCTGATTGAACTCGAGATCTGGTTCGTGAGGGTTACGGTGAAGACGGCTGTGCCCGCCGATCCCGGTGTTCCGGTGATGCTTGCGGTCCCCGAAGATGTGCCGGAGAGGCTCAATCCCAGCTCGGTCAGAGTTGGGCTGGTGGTGCTGTAGCTGATCGACCAGGAATAATTGCTCCCGCTGCCTCCGTTCGCGATTAGCGTTGCGGAGTACGCTGTTCCAACCCCGCCATCCGCGAGAGAACCAGGCGAAATCGCGAGAGCCGGATCGATGGGAAGCGCGATCGTGCCCTGCCCGGTTTTGCCGGTGGAATCCTCGACAGTGACTGCGAAGCTGGCGGCGGGATTGCTGGTGGACGGTGTTCCGGAGACGATGCCCGCGGGTGAAAGATTCAAATTGCCGGGCATAGCTGGCGTTGTCCATTGATACGGCGGTGTTCCTCCGCTCGCGCTCAGCGTCTGAGCCGGGTAGCTTTGACCGGCGACCGCGGCAGGCAGGGCAGTGCTGAGCACCTGCAGGCCACCGCCGGCTGTGCTGCAACCCGCAGCCCCAGGAATGACGCCGATGTTTTGCTGCCCGACCACTGTGTACTCGAAGCCGGTGACCGAGTTGATGCTGAATGGGCCATTCGTGGGATCGGCGCCATTGCCGCCGGGGCTTTCGAGCGCATTCAACGAAAGGGGCGGTCCCGAGCAAATCCCGGAAGTTGTCTCCAGGTCCCCGACGGAAGCGTCAGTTAAATTCAGATTGCTGCCGTTCAGCGTAAGAGTTGTCGACAGTGGGTCGTAGTCAAGTTCCGTCCAGCTCGACGGGTAACCCGGGGCACCACTGGGTTCGGAAACGCTGTTATTCAGGACCGTTTCGGTTCCGGCTGTCAGGTTGTAGGCCAGCAGAAGTCCGGGGCCGGTCGCCGGCCAGGCAGTATAGGCATACACATAAGCGATGTTGTTTTGAGGGTCGAGATCGGCGCCAGACAAACCCATGTACGTGCTCTTTGCCGCAACATTGGTGATCGCACCACTGGCGGCTATGTACACACCATTTCCGGACGACGGAACCGTGTTGCTGAAGAAACTGAAGCCCGGAGCCGACGTATTGATGAGCGTAACCGGCGTGGAGAGCGGATTGAGCTGCGTGAGAGGGATGACTGGATTCTCATTCACCAGGACCAGTTCGCCGTTGTTGTTGCTGAACAACGCCTCCGCATTGATGGCTGTCGTCGAACCTCCGCTTGTCTGGTAGTAACCCACGACTTGCTGGATAAGAGAACTCCCTGGAGAACTCGCCGGATAGAACACAAAGAAGCCGTTCGTTCCAGTTTCCCCGGCGACCTTGTAAGTCTCCGGCGTTCCGAGATCGTTCATGTAGACCAGGTGCGAGGACGCGTCAATCACGATCGGGCCGTAAGCAGCGCCGTTGTCGAGGTTGTATTGGTTCGGCCAGGGGACCGGCTCGTCGCAATCGCAGGACTGAATGTAGTAGGGGCCGTTCCACGGTGCGATGGGCATCACCAGCAGCAAATCGGTCGCGCCTCCGCCCGAGGCGAGAAGTGCATAGAAGTTACCCTCCGCGGCATCGACGTTCACCTCCACCGTGGGAGCCTCATCCGTCGTGATCAGATTCGGCGGCGCCGACACGGGTCCCTGTGTGCATACATAGGTGGTTAGGTCGATGGACTCATACGTGAAGTAGATCTGCCCGTTGGCCAGCAGGCTGAGATAGATGGTCAGGCCGCCGCTGGTCGATTGCAGATTGATGTCGCCGCCGCTGAGCGGAAACCCGCCGAGATTCAGGGCCGTGTACGCGGGACAACCGGCTGCCAGAAGCTGTCCGTCCTGCAACAGGTTCACAGAAGAGTCGTTGTTGAGGACGGCGTTGTAGGGCGTGCCGGAGTCGTTTCGGTTGATCGCCATCGCATTGGTTGCGCCGAGCAGGTTGAAGGATGAGGGCGAGCCGCCTCCGCCGGAGGTTGCCGCGGTCACGGTAAAGGTTCCCGATCCGTTGCCGGCGAGGTTGTAGGTGTCCCCTGAATAGGCAGCCGTCATCGTGTAGGAGCCGGTTGCCGCCGGCGCGGCAAAATTGCAGGTTGCCTGGAACGTTCCGGCACTGTTGGTAACGCCTGCCGACGAACAAAGCTGGATGGGCGTTCCTGAGCCAGCGAGAGTTTCGGTGAAGCTCACAGTGCCCGACACGCTGCTCACGCCACTCGTGGGCGTGATTGTTGCAGTGGCCGTCGCTCCGCTGCCGGACGCAACCGACCCCGGTGTGATGCCGACAGCAACCGATGTCGGCGTCTTTTCGAAAAAGGTCTGCTGCACCATGTTGCTCGCGATTGGCGCCACAACGCCCGCGACTTCGATGGCGTTGATCAACGTCGTTTGCCCCGGGGTGAGCGGAACCGAGCAGGAGGCGACCCCTCCCGCCGTCTCTCCGCAGGGGGTCGAAGCGGCGGTGGGCTGGGCGCCATTGAGGGTGTAAAAAACAAAATCGCCGGCGACCGCGGCCTGAATCGTGACTGACGCGCCGCCTCCGGCCAGCGTCATCGTGGGCGCGGGTGTCGGTGTCCACTGCGGCTCGTTGATCGCGTATAGCAGGCCGTTGACGTTGTCCAGCAGCCATGCGGCCTGGCGCGCATTGTCAACGGAGAGATGGCCACCGCCGTTATTGGGAATGACAAGCAGTCCGGGTGTCTGAGAGATCGTCTGCGTCAGGCCATTCCATAACTCGACGAATCCACCATCGGTTGCGTCCGATGCGGAGATCCAGGCTTGATCGCTGCCGATGTCGGGCTCGACGTCGTAGACGTGAGGCGACGGGGCGGCAGGACACGGAACCGTCTGCGTTGCCTGCCCAACGGCGGCGGGGAATACGGGGATGCAGGTGAGCTTCAGCGGGCCGGAAGTCGGCGGCTGTACCTCATCCATGCCGGCAACCATGACCGCATTCGCGCTGGTGTCAAAGGGACTGCCGTCGAAATCCGTAACGTAGAAAACCCGGTTGACCGGATCGAGAACCGTGGTGATGGGCGGGAATGCGTTGATGGGAGAAACCCCGGTTGTCGCCGGCGCCCAGGTCGTGAAGTCGGGCGCTTCGAAGAAATCCTGAGCCGCATAATTCGTCTGATGGAAGGTTGTGTCGAGCGACGCAGCGCCGGAGGCGATCAGACTCCCCGTGGTGGTGTCAGCAGCGAGTGAGTTGCCAATAAAGGCTGGCGCGAGGACGTCTTCATCGAGAGGGTACGGTACCGTGGACGTGGAAAATTCCCCCGTTGCCGGGTCCGGCGTCATGACGGTGAGCATCTCCTGTGTGCCTTCGCCGAGCACGAAGGGAGCCGCGACGGAGTACACCAGATGCCGATTGGTATCCACCGCCAGCGAGGCGGCCAATCCCGCCGGCGAGCCGATGCTCTGCAGCAGCTCCGGCGACCGTCCCCCCTGCACCACGCTGATGGTCGCGCTGCTCGGCCCGGCCGCGTAGACGCGGCTCTGGCCCGAGGCAAACGTGGGGTCGATCGCCAGCAGGTATTGGTTCGGGTCGTTCAGCGCCACGCTGCCCACCACCTGAAAAGCAGTCGATGACGCGGGATCGGCGTCGATGCTGTAAAGCGTTCCGTTCCGCAACGCATAGAGAAGGTGCTGGTTAGAGTCGACAATCATCGTTGGCGATGGACCGCCCTGGGTGGCCGGGCCCAGCTGAATCGTCGCCACCACTCGTTCGTAGTTGTCGCTCAGCGCATCGACGTTGATCACGCTGATGGCGTTCGCTGCTGAGAGGTAAAAGAAGTCGTCGATGCCGGTATCGATCGCCGACTGCTGGTAGCCCGTGGTCGCGCTCTGGGACAGGGCAGGCAGCACCAGATTGAGCCCCTGCGGTCCCGCGGAGAGATTGCGGATTTCGCGAACACGGTTGTTCTTCGCATCGGCGACGAAGATGTCTCCGCTGCCATCCACCGCCACCCCCTGCGGGTAATTCAGCTCCCCGCTGGTGGCGATCGCATCGTCCAGGTAGCCGGCGGTGCCGTTGCCGGCAAGGATCGTCGTCTGGCCGCTGTTCGCGCCGCCGTTCGGTGTAAATGCGACCTGCGCTGGCACGCCGCTGCTGCTGGTTTGCGGCAAGCCGCTGATGATGAAGTTGCCCTGCCCATCCACAGCAAGGCCGCTCAGGTTGAGATATTTGTCCGGATCGGAGGCCGATGTCCCGGTCGGCAGCTGGGTCGCCGTATCGACGAGCGGATAGATGAAGCCCGGGGGCCAGAAATCCGGCCCATTCCAGCCGGGTATGCCGTCGGCATAGGAACTGGTCCCGTACAGCGTGCCGTTCAAAGGATCAACCGCGAGGCTGGTGTAGAGAATCGATGTATTGCCGATTCCGGTCCACGCAGAAGTCCATCCCGATCCCTGCGGAGAATACTCGATGAGTTCCTCATCCACTGGAGTGAGTCCGTCGACGAGCGGACCATACAGATACGCGCTCAACCACAGGTGCATCACTTGGTTCGAGTCGAGCGCGCACGCCAGCGCGATGGGAAACAGCGGCCCCCCAGGAGCGTTCGTGGGGGCAAGTCCCAGCACGGCGAATGTGCCGGGGCTGCCGTCGCTTAGATCGACTTCATAGACATTTCCCGCAACGCTCGTGGCCTGGGATTGGCCGTTCGCAATGGCGTCAACGCCATGCGTGGCGATGAAGACCGAGGTGCCGCAAACCGCGACCGACCACGGCGCGGTGAGCACGTTGGCGGTTGGGCTCGATTGAGTTGGCGATGTCGCCGGCGTGCACTGACCCGGCTCGCCGGCAAACACGGTCGTGCTGACCGGAACGCCGCCGGAAAACGTGGTCTTCCAGACGACGCAGTTGGCAATGTCGGTGGTGTAGAGATTGCCGGCAGCGTCGAACGCCACATCCATCGGCTCAATCGGCACAGCGGAGCCGGATGCGACCGGAGGATTCGGCCCGAAGACGGTGGAGATGTAGCCGGTTCCCGAACCGCTCTGCGCGTGCAGAGCGAAGCTGGCCGCGAAGCACGCAGCCAGGCCCAGCGCCGCACGGAGCCCGCTGCTGCGTGATGCCACGCGAGCGCCGACCCGCGCAAACGCATTCCGAATTGTCGCGGAACGGCCTCGCATCTCGCATCCTCCTCGCCGTAGTGAGCGCTGCGCAGAAACCGGCGTCTACGAGCCGGAGGAGAAGGTGAGCGTGACCGTGACCTGGATCGTCTGCCCAATGGAGTACGGTACAGGCGCGGTCGGAGTGCCCGATGCGCCATTGAGAATCTTTTCGGTGAAAAGCTCCAACTGGTCGGCCGCTATATTGCCCGTTGTGTCTTGCGAGTTTGTTTGTCCCTGCGGATTAATGGCATTGAAGCAAGCGTTGCTGGTCGTTGTAGCATTGCAGGACGTAATCAAGGTCTCAACGTCGTTCACAGTCGCCGCACCCGAGCTTTTACCCGTCGCCACGACGCTACCTGTCAGGGTGATCGATCCCGACCCAAACACGGGGACCGTTAGATTTGTCGAACACGGTTGATTCGCCCCGGAGTTGGCGGCAACCTGCGCCAGGTAGCACGGGTAATAGATTGCGGGTCCAAAGCCCCCGCTCAAGATCGGTTGCCCGGTGATGAGGCACGTCGTCCCAGTGCTCGGTCCGCCTGTCGAAAAAGTGACACCGGCGGAAGTCGTTCCCGAAAGAGGGAGACATGGACCGGCTTCGGTGAAGGTCGGTACGAGCAAATTACCCTTATTTATATTGCTGGATCCGTAGGTATCGCTGGCTCCGTTGAGTGCTATGGAGAAACCCCCTGGAGTCCGGCTGAACACGGCCAACATGGTCGACAGGAGCTGTGCACCGCTCGGCTGTAACGCATTCTCGAATTCCCTGCGCGCGGTCACCGTTCCATTCGGATTCTTCACCTCAATGACCCAATGTCCGTGGACGGCGACGCCGTCGCCCATCCCGCGCTTGCGTGCTGTGACGCCTTCCTGAGCTGCGGCTCCGCTCTCCGCCTGCCCTGTAGCGTGGTTCCCAGGATGCGAGGGAGCAACAGCGGATGCCAGGATGGGCGTCTTGCTTCCGTTCGCGCCGGCGGCCGGCGCGCCGCTTTGCGCGGCCGCGCACAGACAACAGAGGCCGGCCAGCACCAGCAGAGATGGAACTGACCGAAGGCGGTAATACAGCGCATCGACCCGAGTCGACATAGCAGGACTCCTCGCAAACAGAGTGCCTGGCGTTCAAATTGGGGTCCAGGCTGGGTGCAACCTACGCAGCTCCTTTGCGCGAAGTCAATGGTTCGCGACTTATCTTTAGCTGAAATCTATCTAATCAACTAAGCGATTGATTCAACGACGGAAGCAGCGATTTTTCGCGAAGCTGCCGACCCGATTGTGGTAAGGTGATGTCACTCCCAGCGCCAAACCTCACAGCGCAACGTTCTCTGTACCTGGGTGCAGCATGGTAACGCGGGCTCTTCCCAAGCTCATTTGCCGCTTTGGCCCATTCGTTCTCGACCTCCGCTCCGGCGATTTGACGCGCAATGGCCGGCGCATTCGGCTGCAGGAAAGACCCCGCAGTTTGCTCCTGGCGCTGGCCGAACGGCCCGAGGAATTAATCACCCGTGCCGAACTGCACGAGAAGCTCTGGCCCCAGGACACCTTCGTCGACTTCGAAGACGGACTCAACGCCGCCATGAGCAAGCTGCGCGAGGCTCTGGGCGACAACTCCCAGGCTCCGCGGTACATCGAGACGGTGCGCAAGCGCGGCTACCGGTTCGTAGGCGCCAGCTACGAGTCTGCAGAGGAGTCCGTCAGTTCCGCCGAACCCGAGAAGCCAGAGCCAGTGGCCGGGAGAGAAGCGCCTGGTCCGGTTCCCGTTCCGCCATCGGCAGCCACCTTGGACCGAACCCCGGCCCGGCGTGCATCGCCGTGGCTGCTCGTGATCGCATGCGCTGCCCCGTTCGCCGCGTTCGCCACCTGGTGGTCTTCCGCCGCGCCGCCGCCCCGGCTGATCCGCGTGGCTCAAATCACTACCAGCGGGAGAATCGACTTCCTCGTGAAACCCGTAAGCGACGGAGCCAGGGTTTTCTATCTGGAACGCGATGGCGGCCACTGGAATGCGATGCAGACTTCACTCGCGGGTGGGGATCCTCAGCCGGTTCCGGGCCTGCCGCCGGACATGCGCGTCATGGATATCTCGCCGGATCGCACCACCTATCTCCTGGGCCGATTCGCGTATCGAGGGTCGGATTCAGAGCTTTTCCTGATGCCTGTGCAGGGCGGCGCACCGGTCCGGCTCGGCGACATAGTTTCCGGCGAAGCCGTGTGGCATCCCGACGGCCGGCACATTGTTTATGGAAAAGGCATGGCTCTCTGGATCGTCGGCATCGACGGCACCCATGCCCGCATGCTGACGCCTCTTCCAGGCGGACCCAACTGGCTGGCGTGGTCTCCCGATGGCCGCCGCCTGCGTCTCACCCTGGCCGACGAAGATTCTCACGTAACCCTATGGGAACTGAACCAGGACGGCTCCCGGCTGCATCGCGTCTTTCCCCCTGGCGAGCCCGCCAAACAGCAATGCTGCGGAGAATGGACCCCTGACGGCCGCTACTTTATCTTCACAGCTACTCGCGGCTCGGTTTCGAATCTGTGGGCACAGCGGGAGCCGGGCTTCTCGCTCCGTCGCGTCCCCGTCGGCCCATTCCAGATCACCGATCTTCCCGACGGAGCTTGGGGCGCCCATGTTTCCCCCGATGGCCGCAGCGTGCTCTTCTACGCCGGGCGCGACCGTGAGCAGATTGAGCGGCTCGATGCGCATTCGGGCCAGCTCACCCCTGTCGCTCCCGAAGGATTCAGCGAGCCTGAATACTCGCATGACGGGAAATGGCTTGTTTACGTGGACAGCCATGACGGAGGACTATGGAGGGCCACAGCCGACGGGACGCAGAGAATCCCGCTCAGCCTGCAGGACTTTTGGTCGACGTTTCCCCGCTGGTCGCCGGACGGCCGCTGGCTGGCCGTGACTGGTTCGCATCACGGCGACGCCGGCACGGTTTACCTGATCCCTTCAAATGGGGGTTCATCGAAGCCACTGCTCGACAACCACCTCTCGGTTCGCGACCCGGACTGGTCGCCTGACGGCAGTATCATCGTTGTCGGGCACGCCGCCTCGAATGGGACCGACGCGCTCTTCCTCGTGGACTTCGCTTCGCGCAAAGAAAGGCTCATTCCGGGTTCAGAGAACAAATTCTTCGCTCACTGGTCACCCGACGGCCGATTCCTCTCGGCTTACGCGGATGATGCGCGGAGTGTTGCGGTCTTCGATTTCGAACATGACGTCTGGAAGACGGTTCTGCAGGGCACCGCCTTTGGCTTTCCGAATTGGTCGCACGACAGCAGGTACCTCTACTTTCAGAAAACGCTCGAAGCAGGTCAGCCGATTTACCGGCTCAATCTGCGGTCGGGCACCATCGAACGAGTCGCGGACTTCCGAATTGAACTGGCCTCGGGAATCGCCAGGTGTACTCTGCTGGGCCTCGCGCCGGATGATGCGCCGCTGATGGCCGTCTCCCGGGGCAGCCGCGACCTGTATCGCGCCGACTTAAGCCTGCCGCGATAGGCAGAAGTCGACAATCGAACTCAGGCTGGGAACGAAAGGTCGGATAGTGTCTGGAGATCCAACTGCTTCGGCTGTCAACTGCCGAATTCAGATGGGATGCGAAGGCCGGTCTCCGGCGGGATGCGTTAAGCTCCCAGGTTATCGACGCGCTCGAGGCGCACGAGATAAGGAGACCGGCCATGAAGAAGCCTGGCACTACGGCGTCACGCCGGAACGGAAAACTGCCTGATGGACAGCTGACCATCGGGCTGGATCTGGGAGATCGATCGAGCTTCTACTGTGTACTCAACGGGAAGGGCGAAGTGATTCTGGAAGCGAGGGTCGCGACGCGCCTGGAAACGCTGAAGGAGGCCTTCGGAAGGATGCCCCGCAGCCGAATCGCACTGTAGACGGGAACGCACTCACCATGGATGAGCCGGCTGCTCTCGGAGCTGGGGCATGAGGTGATCGTGGCGCATGCGCGCGATGTTCGTCTGATCGGGGAGAGCCGGCGGAAGGACGACAAAATCGACGCCCGGACTCTCGCCCGGCTGGCGCGCATCGATCCGCGGCTGCTGTCACCGGTTCAGCATCGCAGTGCTGAGGCGCAGGCTGATCTGTCGGTGATCCGGGCACGTTACGCCTTAGTTCGCGCAAGAACGGCGCTGGTCTGAACGCATCCGCGGTCGCAACCCGAAGGGCTTCGGTTCTTCTACGAATGAAGAGTTGGGTCCGCAGCTGCAGGTTGCGCTGGCACCCATGCTAAGTGCCCTTGAAGCGATTACCGCCAGGATCAGAGAGTACAACGTTCAGATCGAAACGCTGGCGGAGCAGAGTTATCCGGAA
>Ga0335072_10015018_pt1 | contig 10997 bp, 11 predicted proteins | sample Lox_Sample_21_FD_206725 | JGI IMG/M metagenome (GOLD analysis project Ga0335072, IMG submission 206725) | Soil microbial communities from Loxahatchee National Wildlife Refuge, Florida, United States - Lox_Sample_2.1 | ecosystem: Environmental > Terrestrial > Soil > Wetlands | place: USA... | reverse complement strand
GGCTCGTCGAACTCTAACCAACAACGACAAAGCGAAACAACACACGTATGTCATTTTCAAATTTGGGCCTCTCCTCCGAGGTCTTGCGGGCGGTCGAGGATGCCGGCTACACGGACCCGACCCCCATCCAGGAGCAGGCCATCCCCCAGGTTCTGAGGGGGCGCGACGTTCTCGGATGCGCCCAGACCGGTACCGGCAAGACCGCCTCCTTCACCCTTCCCATGATCGACATCCTGGCCGCCGGCCGCGCCAAAGCGCGGATGCCGCGGTCGCTCATCCTCGAGCCGACGCGCGAATTGGCGGCCCAGGTCGCCGATTCGTTCGAGATCTATGGGAAATACCATAAACTCGACATGGCGCTGCTGATCGGCGGCGAAAGCTTCGTCGACCAGGAGCGCAAGCTCGACCGCGGTGTCGACGTGCTGATCGCGACGCCGGGCCGGCTTATCGACCTGTTCGAGCGCGGCAAGATCCTGCTCTCGGACGTGAAGATACTGGTCATCGACGAAGCCGACCGGATGCTCGACATGGGATTCATCCCCGATGTCGAGCGCATCGTCGGCCTCTTGCCGAAGATACGGCAAACGCTGTTCTTCTCGGCCACCATGCCGCCCGAGATCAGACGGCTCGCCGATGCGTTCCTGATGAATCCCAAGGAAATCTCGGTCACGCCGCCGGCCTCGCCCGCCGCGACGGTGACCCAGGCGCTGGTCATGGTCGACCCCAACGACAAGCGCGAAGCGCTGCGCCGTCTCATCGCCAGCGAGAACGTGAAGAACGCGCTGATCTTCTGCAACCGCAAGCGCGATGTCGACATCCTCTATCGCTCGCTCGCAAAGCACGGCCTCAACTGCGCGGCGCTCCATGGCGACATGCCGCAGCCAAAGCGCGCGGAAACGCTCGAGCGGTTCCGAAACGGCGAGGTGCGTCTTCTCGTCGCGAGCGATGTCGCCGCGCGCGGCCTCGATATCGAGGCCATGTCGCATGTCTTCAACTTCGACGTGCCGATCCACGCCGAGGACTATATCCATCGCATCGGCCGCACCGGCCGCGCGGGCCGCGAAGGACGCGCCTTCACCCTCGCGACGCCGGCCGACGCGCGCTTCGTCGGCGCGATCGAGCATCTTCTGGGCAAGAAGATCCCGGCCGCGACGGCGCCGCAAATCGCCACGCCCGCCGCCGAGGCCGCCGAGGAGCATCGCCGTCCGCAGCGCGGCCGTGCCGGCGGCAACCAGCGCGGACGGCAACCGCGACGCGAAGAGGCACCGCGGGACCGCCCGCCTCAGCAGCGCGGGCCGCGCCCCGCGCACCCCGCGCCGCGGCCCGTCACCATGGAAGACGTGGTGATGGACCCCGGCCTGCCGGTGCCGATGCGCGCCGAGCGCCGGCTCGTCGAGGCCGACGCGGAGGATCACGGCGTCGTCGGCTTCGGCGATCACATGCCGGCCTTCCTCGCGCGGTCCGGGAGGATGCGCTAGGATCGCGCTCCTTGCGGTGCGAGGGGCCCGATGAAGACCATCTTCGTGATGACCAAGTGCGAGCTCGGCAAGGCCTACAAGGTGGCCGAAGAGACGGTCGAGACCGTCGAGGAAGTCTCCGAGGTCTATTCCATCTCGGGTCAGTACGACCTCATGATGAAATGCTACCTGCCCGATGACATGGATGTCGGTCATTTCGTGGTCGAGAAGCTGCAGAAGCTCGCCGACGTGAAGGACACCTTCACCATCATGGCCTACAAGGCCTTCTCCGAAGACAAGTCGTTCTGACGTGAGCGCGCCGGCCACGCCGGCGGCTGCGCCGCGTCCGCCTTGCGCGCGGCGGGCCACAAGGGCCCGGTCACGCTTCTCGGCATCGAGCCGCATCCGCCCTACGAGCGCCCGCCGCTGTCGAAGGAATTGCTGCAAGGCGCGGTGCCGACGGAGAAGACCTATCTCCGTCCCGCCGCCTGGTACGCCGAGCACGAGGTCGATCTGAGGCTTGGCGCGGAAGCCGTCGAGATCGACCGCGCCGCCGGCCGCGTGCGCCTCGCCGATGGCGAGAGCGTCGCCTATGATTCGCTTCTCCTCACGACAGGCGCGCGGCCGCGGCTTTTGCGCATCCCGGGCGGTGAGGGCCCGCGCGTCTTCTATCTCCGCGACATCGCGGACTCGCTGAGGCTGCGCGAGCGCCTGGTGCCCGACGTGCGGTTCGCCGTGATCGGCGCCGGCTTCATCGGGCTCGAAGTCGCGGCCACCGCGAAGAAGCGCGGCGCCGCGGTCACCGTGCTCGAGCTTGCACCGCAGGTGCTGGCGCGCGTGACCCCGCCCGAGATCGCCGACTATGTCGGCGATCTGCACCGGCGCAACGGCGTCGTGCTGCGCACCGGCGTCGCCGTCACCGCGATCGAGGAAAGCGGCGACCATCTCGTCATCGTCTTGAAGGACGGCGAGAGGATCGAGGCCGATTACGCGGCGGTCGGCATCGGCGCGGTTCCGAACATCGAACTTGCGCAAGCCGCCGGCATCCTCTGCGAGGACGGCGTGCAAGTCGACCAGTTCGGCCACAGCAGCGACGACCGCATCTTCGCCGCGGGCGACGTCACGCGCCACTTCAATCCGCTGGTCGGCCGCTATATCCGCCTCGAGGCGTGGCAAAACGCGCAGAACCAGGGAATCGCCGTGGCGAAGGTGATGGCGGGCGGGACCCAGCCCTTCGCCGAGGTGCCGTGGTTCTGGACCGACCAGTTCGACATGAACCTGCAGATGGCGGGTGCGCCCGAGCGCTGGGACGAGCTCGTGTTCCGCGGCGAGCCGGCCGAGCGGTCCTTCACCGCGTTCCATCTTGCCGGCGACAAAGTGGTCGCCGTCACCACGGTCAACGCCATCCGCGACATGCGCTTTGGCCGCATGCTGATCGAGCGGGGCCGCGTGGTCGACCGCGCGCTTCTCGCCGACAAGTCGGTCAAGCTCCAGGACTTGACGAAGTAGGGTTCTCAATAAGCCGAGAACAACGGACGGCCCAGCGTTTCCGGGAAGAAATAGTCGAGCGCGACGTGGAATTGCGCCGTGACGCCGAGGCCGCTTCCGGCCGCGCGCGTCGCCGGGATCAGCATCTCGAGCCCTGCCTCCCACCCCTCGCCCGCATAGTTCAGCCCAGGCGCGACAATGCCCGACGTCTTGGTGCCGCGCGCGCTCGAGGATGGCGTCGAGTAGAAGATCTCCACGATCGGCGTCATCGCGCGGACGACATCCGGTAGATCGACCGAGGCGACCTTCGATTCGAGATAGGGGATCGAATATTCGATCGCGAGCCCGGTTCCGATCCTGTCGGCGCGCGCATTCGTGTCGGCGAGCGAATAGCTCAGATTTGCCGAAACGGCGAAAGGCCGCAGCCACGGTGCCGCGATGTCGCCCATGCCTTTGCCCAGATAAAGCGCCGGGGTGGTGGCGCCGCTGGGCGAGGCGCCGATGCCGCCGGCGCCGGTGCCGCCCCACTCGCGGTCGGCGCCCACCGAGACCAGAAGCTCATGCTCGGGATCGAGCACGGCCAGGTATTGGATCATGGTCTCGACATTCTGATAGCCATAGCGGTTGCCGGCACCGTCCTGATCGAGCGCGTTCCAGCCATCGGTGAATCCGATCGCCAGCCGCTCGGTCACCGTTTTGTCGAACGTCACGCTGGTATCGGTCAGCCGGCTGCCGCTGCCGGAGCCGGTCGCGTTGTAAAGCGGCTGAGTGCTGGTGGTGAGGTAGGCGTCGTCGGAGGGCGCGACCTGGGGCAGCACGATGGTCGCGGGAAAGATCCGGTCTCCCGCGGCGGTGTAGGCCTCGGACAAAGACGGCAATGCCGCGAAGAGCGTTAACGCCAAGAGGAGCCGGTCCATCCGCATTGGTGATTTCCCCCGTCCCCGATATCCATTCGACTAAAGCGCCAAGACCCTGTCAACGCGTGCGTCATTTCGTTTCGGCGACATGCACGCCGCGCCAATCGGCGCCGGGCGCGGACGCTTCGTACTCGGCGATCCGGCTCTCATAGAGATCGTGGAGCCGCGCCAACGGCGGCGCCGCAGCGCGGCAGATCGCAAGCGCCGCGCGCGCGCCGTTCCAATCCTGCGCGCGATAGGCGGCAAGGAAAGCCGCGTGCCGCGCTTGCAGCGTTTTGAATGGCTCCGACTCGTTCATATGCTGGTCGCCCAAAAGCGCGAAGATGCGCACCGCTTCGTCCTTGCCCTTCACCGCGACGAGATCGATCTCGAGCATGGCCCAACCGGGTGCGGCAAGGCGGGTCGTTTCGCCGATGATGATATCGACGCCGTAGATCTTGCTTTGGCCCTCGAGGCGCGAGGCGAGATTGACCGCGTCGCCCAGCACGGAATAGTCGAAGCGCTGATCGGAGCCCATGTTGCCCACGACGCACTCGCCGGTATTGATGCCGATGCCGGCCTTGAGCGCGTGATAGGGACGGCCCGTGGCCCGCGCCTCGGCCTCGAGCCCCCGGTTGATGTCGCCCAGCGCATGCTGCATGGCGAGCGCGCTTTCCAAGGCGTGATCGGCGTGGTCCGGATCGTCGAGCGGCGCGTTCCAGAACGCCATGACGCAATCGCCCATGTATTTGTCGATGGTGCCGTGCCGCGCCATGATGAGATCGGTCATCGGCGTCAGGAACCGGTTGATGAGCCGCGTCAGACCCTGGGGATCGGACTTGAATGTCTCGGAGATCGAGGTGAAGCCGCGCACGTCGCAGAACAGCAGCGTCATCATGCGCGTCTCGCCGCCGAGCTTGAGCCGGTCCGGATTGGCGGCCAGCAGGCTGACCAGGTCGGGCGCGAGATAGTGGCGGAAAGCGGATGTGACAAAGCGGCCTTCGCGATCCACCACCCAGTAGCGGAACGCCAGCACGCTCACCATTGCGAGGACGAGCGCCGCCACCGGATCGACCACCGGAATCCAGAGGTGGCGCGCGAACGCGGCCTGTGCGCCCACGAACCATAAAAGGATCGGCGCGACACCGGCGATGAGCGACACACGCGTCGGCAGCTTCGCTTGGGCCCATCCTGCGAGCGCGGCGAGCGCGAGCACCATCGCGACCACCAGCACGGGCCAGGGCGGCGGGTTCTCGGCGATGAAATCGCGCGCCAGGATCGTGTCGATGATGTTCGCCATGCGCTCGGTGCCCGGCATCGGCGTATTGCCGAAAGGCTGCGCGTTGCTGTCGGCATTGCCGGTGAAGCTCGCGCCGATGAGGACGATGCGCCCGCGCAGCCTGTCCGCCGGGACCTTGCCGGCCACGAGATCGGCGAAGGAATATGTGGGAAACGTGCCGCGGGGCCCGCGATAATCGATGAGGAGCCGCATGCCCCGATCGGTCGGGATCTGGATCGTGCCGAGCGTCACGCCCGCGCCCGGCGCCAGCGGCACGTCGGCCCAATCGAGGCCGAGATAGGCCGCCGCCGCCCGCAGCGGCAGCGACGGAAAGAAATCGCCGGCGAACGGCAGGGCCGTATAGTCGTAACGCGGCGCGCCATCGAGATCGAAGGCGAGATCGACATGGCCGAGCCCCGCCGCCGCCGCGGCGAGCGGCGGTAACGGCATCAGCGCGGCCACCGGCTGAAGCGGAAGATCGGGGGGTACGGGGCTCTTGTCGAAGCGCTGATAGGCGGCTCGGGCGAGGACGTCGCTTTCCTCGCCCTTGGCGCCCTCGAACGAGAGCGCGACCGGAAGATAGACGTTCCCCGATTTCTTGATCGCGGCCGCGAGCGCGGCGTCGGGGTTGTCCTGGGCCAGTGATGCAAGTTGCTGTTTGAGCCTGTCATCGTCCGGGCCGGCGAGCCTCGCGGCTGCCGCTGCGGCCGCGGCGCGCAGGTCCGGCGGCACCGGCTCCTCGGGCTCCGCGAACAGGAGATCGAACACGACGGTTTTCGCCTGCGCGGCGTCGAGCCGTTCCAACGCATCGGCAAAGAGGCGCCGGCTGAACGGCCAGCGCCCAAGCGCGGCGATCGAGGCATCATCCACGGTCACGATCGCGATCTCGTTGCCGGGCGAAATCGGACCCCGCAGCCGGAAGCGCGCGTCGAGCGACGCGGTCTCGAGGCCGCGCAGCCAGTTCGGCTGCCAGTGGATCGCGGCCGCCAAGACCAGACCCGCGGCCAGGAATGCAAGCGCCGCTTCGCGGGTGCCGCGGGCGAACTTCACCGCGTCCGCCGTGACGGATGGACTGCTGCGACGGGGGCTAGGGCGCTATGGCACATTCGTCCGCGCGATGACGGCATCGAACTCGGCCTTGGTCCAGACGCGCGCCGGAACCGGGTCCCTACCCATCTCGATCCGCGATCCCCAGCGCGCGGGTATCTCCACCGTCTTGCCGGTAGCGACGCTCGAGAACGCGACCTCGCCGCCAAGCACGCCGACTTGCGCCGAACCGGGCTTCGCCTCGATGAACCAGTCGGTCGAGCGGACGGCGGCGACGCCGGTCGCGGTCGAGACCTCGAATTTCTGCGGCTGACCGACCGCCGTGACCACCGCGCGCAGCAAGCCGTTGGCAAGGTCGAAACGCGCGTCGCGCTTTTCGGTCCCGCCCAGCGCGTATTGGTTAATGGTCAGGTGGCTGTCCGCGGCGACGGAGATGATCGTGCCATCCGCCATGCGCAGCTTCAGCTTCGCACCCTGTGGCACATCGACGCTGTCGCCGACATGGACCGCATCGCCGATCTTCAAGGCCGAACGCTGGCCGGCCGCCGAGAGAAAGCATTGCCCGCCCATCGCCAGCACCTCGCCCACCGATTGCGCCGAAGCGGCCGTCGCGGACACAATCGCCAGCAGCGCCGCCGCGGCGGTCAATCTCATGCGCGACATTTTTCACGCCTCCCCCGACCCCGCACACTAGGCAGGTCGACTTCGGCCCGCAAGGCACGGGCTTGCCAAAAGACGCGGTGTTTGCAATATCAGCCGCCGGAGCAGGCAGGGATGGGCTTATGAGCGATACGGACGGGTGGGTGACAGTCGCGCAGCGTTCCGCGCTGAAAGCGGGCGAGGTTCTCGGCGTCCAGGCCAAGGACAAAGAGATCGCGCTGTACGACCTCGACGGTACGGTTTATGCCACCGAGAATACCTGCACGCACGCCTATGCCTATCTGAGCGACGGCTGGATCGACGGTGACGTGATCGAATGCCCGCTCCACGGCGGCCGGTTCGAGGTCAAGACCGGCAAGGGGTTGGGCCCGCCGATCGAATGCGACATCAAGACCTTCCCGGTTCGTGTCGAAGGCGGGAACATCCAGGTCAAGGTCGAGGACTGACCGGCTAGTACAATCCCGGGACGAGGCGCCAGGTCCGTGCGCGATAGGCGTCGTATTGCGCGCCGAATTCCTGTTGCAGCAGCCGCTCCTCGGCGTTCATCCGCGCGATCAGCGGCGGCAGCATCAGAGCCGCCAGAATCACGCCCACCCAATTCCCGAACGCCAAGCCCCAGCCCAACGCGTTGACGAGCAGCCCCAGATAGCTGGGATTCCGAATCACCCGGTAAATGCCGTCGGTGACGAGCCTGTGCCCCGGCTGGATCGCCACGAGGCCGCTGAACCGGTCGCCCAGCACGAACACGGGCCATAGCCTGAGCGCGCCGCCCACGGCGAAGAGAACCACACCGATCCAGCGCACATCCTCGCCGTCGACCGGCCAGATGCCGCGCCTGTCGGCCCAGGCCGGAAGATAAGCGGAAAGCAGGGCAAGCACCCCGAACGCCGCCAGCACCCAGCGGTTGCCGCGGTCCTCGCGCACGCCGGAACTGATATTGCCGCCGGCAAAGGGCGACGCCGCGGCAACCGCCAGGAAGGCGATCACGAGCGCGACGCGGGCCGGATTGGCGAAGAAGGGTGACAGCCCGCCCCAGCCGAGCACGGCCAAGGCGAGATATCCCACCGTGCCGGCCGCGATCATCAGCGTTCTGGCCACGGTTCCCATGACCTCGCCGCCTCCCGGACGGGCGCGGAATCATGATCGGGCCTACCTTCTATTGCAAGCCGGCGGCGATCACCGCATGGTTGCGAAAACAGCTTGCTGAAAGGGAGTTTCGGTGCCTGATCTCGTCATCGGCCATGAGGCGTGGGTCGCACGCGCGGACGCGCCGCGCGGCGTCGTCTTCGCGCGCGAAGAGGGGAGGCTCGAGGTGGCGGAATTCATCGCCGTCGTGCGCGAATCGGGCCTGAACCGCCCCATCGACGATGCGGCGAGGATGGCGACAATCCTCGCCCATTCGAATCTCGTCGTCACGGCGCGGCTTGCCGACGCGAGCCGCCGCCTCGTCGGCATCGCGCGCAGCGTCACGGATTTCGCCTATTGCTGTTACCTCTCCGACCTCTGCGTCGAGCGGGCACGGCAGCGCCAGGGCATCGGCCTCGCGCTCATCGCCGAGACGAAGCGGATCGTCGGGCCCGGCTCGATGCTCCTTCTCCTGTCGGCGCCGGCGGCGATGGACTATTACCCGCGCATCGGCATGGAGACGGTTGCGAACGGCTTCACGATCCGGCGGGACCCGTCATGAGCCGCGCTGCCGCAGTCCTTGCGATCCTGTTCGGACTCGCCCTGGCGGCCTCTGCCGACGCTCAATCGATCAAGGTGGGCATGCTCAAGAGCAGCGGCTCGGGAGCGGCCTATCTCGCGCAAGAGCGCGGATACTTCGCGGCCGAAGGGCTTTCGGTCGAGATCGTGCCGTTCGATTCGGCGCAGCCGATCGCGGTGGCGCTCGCCTCGGGCGACGTCGATGTCTCCTCGACCGGCTTCACCGCCGGATTCTTCTCGCTGGCGGGAAAGGGAATGCTGCGGATCATCGCCGGCACGACGCTCGAGATACCAGGCGTCCAATTCCAGCCCTTTCTCGTCTCCAACCGCGCCTACGAGACCGGCCTCCGGACGTTCCGGGATTTCCCGGGCCATTCCTTCGCCCTGTCGCAGATCGGCTCGCCGACGCACTACGCGCTGGGGCTCATCGCCGACAAATACGGGTTCGACCTGAAGTCGATGCGGCTTCTCGCCTTGCAATCCATCGGCAACACGGTCTCGGCGATCGTCGGCGGCCAAGTCGACCTCACCATGATGCCCGGCAACACGGCGGTGCCGCTGTTGCAAAAAGGACAAGCGAAGCTCGTGGGCTATGTCGGCGACGAGACCCCCTATCAGCTCGCGGGCGTGATGGTCTCCGGCAAGACCGCGGATACGCGCGGCGACATGATCCGGCATTTCCTGGCGGCCTATCGCAAAGGCGCCAAGGATTACGATGCCGCCTTCTTCAACGCGGACCGCAAGCGCGTCGATGAACCATCCGCGCGGGCGGTGGCCGAGATCATCGGGAAACACATCAACCAGACCGCCGATCAGGTCCTGATCAGCATCGCCTATGTCGATCCCGAGCTCCGGCTCGATGTGAAGGACACGCTGCATCAACTCACCTGGTATCAGTCGCAAGGCATGGTGAAGGCCGACGCGGACGGGAACGCGATCGTCGACCGGCGCTATGCCGTGCCGCTGCCCGGAAACTGACGCGATGCAAAGCGGGATCTGGGGGATCGCGGCGCTTTTGCTCCTCGCATGGGTGCTGAGCGAGGACCGGTTCCATGTGCCGGTCCGGATCGTCGTGATCGGCGTGCTGCTGCAATTCGCGCTGGCGGTCCTGTTCCTGCGCTTCAAGCCGGCGGCAAACGCGTTCCTCCTCCTCAATGACGGCGTCGAGGCGCTGCAAAGCGCCACCGATGCCGGCACCGGGTTCGTGTTCGGGTATCTCGGCGGCGCGCCGCTGCCCTTCACCGAGACCACGCCGGGCGCGAGCTTCATCTTCGCATTCCGCGCCCTGCCGCTGGTCCTCGTGATCAGCGCGCTTGCCACGATCCTTTTCCATTGGGGCGTGATGCAGCGCGTCGTCCAGGGCATCGCATGGCTGCTTCGCCGTTCGGTCGGGGTGGGCGGGCCGCTGGGCCTCGGCGCGGCGGTCCATATCTTCGTCGGTCACATCGAGGGGCCGCTGCTCATCCGGCCCTACCTCATGCGTATGGAGCGGGGCGAGCTGTTCGCGCTCATGAGCTGCGGCATGGCCGGGATCGCCGGCACGGTGATGGTGCTTTACGCCGCGATCCTGGGACCCGTCATTCCCGACGCGCTCGGCCATATCCTGGTCGCCGCGATCATCTCGACGCCGGCGGCGCTCGCGGTCGCAGCGCTGATGGTGCCGTTCCGGGCCGACCCGAGCCAATCGGCCGAGCTGCAGATCGACGACCCGCCGGTCAGCACCATGGACGCCGTCGCCAAGGGCACCGCCGCCGGCATCGTTATCCTCGTGAATATCACGGCGATGCTGATCGTGCTGCTGGCGCTGGTCAGCCTCTGCAACATGATGCTGGGCCTGTTGCCGCATTGGGGCGGGCAGGCGCTGACCTTGCAGCGGCTTTTCGCCTTCGCGTTCCGCCCGGTGATGTGGCTCATCGGCATCCCGAGCGCCGATGTCGACCAGGCGGCGCAGCTCATGGGCACGAAGACCGTGCTCAACGAGTTCATCGCCTATGTCGACATGGCGCATCTGCCGAAATCGGCGCTGAGCGACCGGTCGCGGCTCATCATGACCTATGCCATGTGCGGCTTCGCCAATTTCGGCAGCCTCGGCATCCTGATCGGCGGCATGGGCGCGATGGTCCCCGAGCGGCGGCAGGAGATCGTCGCGCTGGGCCTGCGCTCGATCCTCTCCGGCACCATCGCCACGTGCATGAGCGGCGCCGTGGTGGGGATGCTGTAAGACCTACAGGCCCGGGAAGACCCGGGGCCAGTGCGGCTCCGCCGGCATCGCCCGTTGGCGAGGCGTCGCGGCACAATCTGGAACCTGCGCTGTCTCTTTCGGGGGATCGGGTCGCCTGACCCGGCAAGGATTTTGGCCCGCCCCGCCGTCCGTCGACGCGGCTTCGATCGCGATGACAGTCATTGCCACGTCCTCCTTCGAGCAACATGGAAAACCATCAGTGCCAAGCCCCATCGGGCCCGGTG
>Ga0335072_10015017_pt1 | contig 10997 bp, 4 predicted proteins | sample Lox_Sample_21_FD_206725 | JGI IMG/M metagenome (GOLD analysis project Ga0335072, IMG submission 206725) | Soil microbial communities from Loxahatchee National Wildlife Refuge, Florida, United States - Lox_Sample_2.1 | ecosystem: Environmental > Terrestrial > Soil > Wetlands | place: USA: Florida... | reverse complement strand
TCGCGCCCACAGAGAACCCTGCGACTGCGGGACTGTCGGCATACGTATCCGTCCACACGCTCCCGCCGCCGCCGACGTCATAGATCACATAGCTGGTCGCGTAAGAAGCGTTTGGCGCTATACTTGTCGCCGCATTGTTCACGCACGGGGCAGTTGTGCACGCATATGGATAGCCGAAGCCATGAACCAGGTACCCGGTGTTTCCTGTGCCTTCGTTGTACACTCCTGCGGTCAGGGCATTTCTCACCACAACGTCGTCCAGGTGGCTGTCGATGGCGGTCTTCTCAAGATGGACGCCGTAGGCCGGCCTGCTCCCAGGCGCAAAGAGCGATGCGTTATAACTAACCGTCACATTCCGCAACAAGAAGTTCGCCTGGTGTCCATTGATCGTCGATTCTTCACCGAGCAGAATGCCATCTCCCGTCGTGTCATTCACCGTCACGTTATCGATCAGCAATCCGCGAAACCACTGCAGCTCAAATCCATGCGTCGCATTCGTACCCGCGAGGATGACAAAATCCCTGAACGTGCAGCCTTGCGCCTGGGCGGCGTTGCCGAGGTAAAACACGTCGGCCGCCAGGTTCGCCGTAACGTTTAGCGTTGTCGCTGCCGCGCTGCCCGCGTTGACCGTCGTCCCGCCCGAGCCAAGCAGGCTGATGCAGGCCCCGTTTGTGGGCTCATTCAGCGTCGCCGTTACGGAAAATGTGCCAGGCCCCAGCCGTACCGCTTGGTTTTTGCCCGTGGAAACTGCCAGCGCGTACGCTGCATTCCAGGCGGCGCCAAGATTGGCATAGGTCACCCCATCGATGGTGATCTCGCCGTTGATCGCTGACGCTGTCAGCCCTCCCTGCACCTCGGTTGAGCCGGTTACCCGTAGATTCGCAGTAGCATTGCTCTGCCCGCTGACTCCGAACGCATTGACCCACGACGATCCGTTCCAGATGTCGTATTCCCACCCGGAGTTCACGCCCGAGTTGGCCGGACCGCCCTTCATACAGAAGCGGTAGGTTGCGTGGCTTTGTCCCGCCGGAGGGGTGTCATAATTGCAGCTTGAGCTCGCGAACTGATGCCCGAGTGCGAATCCGCTATTCGGGTTTGCACCCAGCACTGGGTCTGCCAGGCTATCCACCACAGATTCATAGAATGGGCCATTCGTACTGTTCGCAAATGTTCCCTGCTGCGGGTTGGAATAGGTCACCCAGGCATTCGAGCCATCACTGTATTGAACGGCCATCACGGTGGGATAGCTGTTGGCGAGATACATGCCACTCGTCACTTCTGACGTTTCACCAGCTGTGCTCGGCGCGCCCGCGTTCGTGACCGTTATTCTGCTGCTCCCAAGCGCTTTGATAAACAACTGCCCGACAAGTTCGTTCGCCGTTCCTCCAATGCCCCACCATTCATCGTCTTCGAAATTGAGGGATGAACCGGCTCCCCCGCCCCCGGCCTGGCCGGTCGTAAAAGTGGTGTAACCATTCGGAATCGGCCCCGCTATCGTATTGGCGCAGATGAGATAGTTCGAGTCATTGCAATCTATCGCCCATGCGCTGTTACCCGGCGGGGCAATTGCGCTCAGGTGGCTCGCCTTAACAGTGAGGGCGCCATAGCTACTCTGCGGTATCTCCGCGACAATCGATCCCGCTGGCCACACGATGTTCGTCTGTCCTACAGTCCCCCCATAGTTGCGCGTGGTGAAATGCGCTTGTCCGTCTCCGGCAAAGTACGCAAATGCAATCTCGTATTGCCCACGCTGCACGCCTGCAACATAGGAAGAGGGATCCGTACTACCCAACAACCAGTCGGGCGGCAGAATGCGCACCTCCATGCCTACGCCCACGGCTGACAGATCACTGGGATTGTTGATATAAGCCGGCGCCCAGTTCGTGCTCATCACCGGTGCAGCATTATTGGATATCGCACCTGTCAGAGTCGTTGAAAACGGAAGTCCGATCTCGGTGATATTCGCGTTTACATGAGGCTGCCCGTTGATTGGATAGCCCTCACAATAAAAGCCCTCGATAAGTCCGGAAAACAACCCATCACCCTGGAAACAACCGCTGTACCATAACGGCTTGATCGATCCCCCGAGAACACTGATTGCCGCTCCAGCTATATAAAATGCGCTGTGATTCTCAGGCAGAATCGTCGGCTTAAATGTTGCATTCGTAATCGTTGCTGTGCCACTAGCCGCGATATTTGCAGTGATTGTGTACTGGCCGCTCGATGGGGCATCATTGTTCACACTGGCGACCCGCCACACCCCGTTCAGGACTGTCAGATCGGGAACACCGGAGATCGTAAACCAATGCCCTGCCACAATCGGCGAAATCCCGTTGCTTGCCGCCGCGTCGCCGCCCCCTTGTACGACAAACGTAGCAGTCGTGCCATTTGCTGAGGCCGATATCAGTACCTGCTGTGTGCCGATAACCGCTCCGCTTACTCCCGCTGAACCGCTTCCGGTTCCGTTGGAAGTTATCGTGTATTGCCCCGTTGTGGGTGTATTCGCGAAAACGGCTGTGGCCTGATAGGTGCCATTGAGCGCCGTAACACCGCTCAGCCCCGTAACGGTAAAATAGCGCCCTGCGGAAATTGTCGGATTGCCTGTTACTACATAAGTCGCGATACTGCCATTTCCCGACGCCGAGACCACACTCTGCGTAGCCCCCGTCCATCCGCTCCCCGGAAAGACGCCGTTCACGCAGTTATTCGGACTCATACAGTACCCGCTACCGTCCATACCCGGAGCGGCTATCTGCGTGTCGAGGAACTTGAGCTCATTTCCCGTAGCCACAATTGGCCAGCGGATCGCGTCCCACTCGGTATCGACAGCCTTCAATCGCTCCGTCGATCCGGCGAGTGCCAGGCCGCGTCCTCCACTATTGCTGCCACGCACTCGTGAGAGTGTGTAGCCGACTGCATTTTGCAGCTCAACTAATGTCGCCGTATGAAGGTGTCCGCCCAACGCATGAATAGTCAAATTCTCGAGGGATCCGTTGCAGGTCCACACATTCGGCTGCACCGTCCCGGGTATCGAGTACACGGTAACGGCGTTGGCCGTGTTATTCGCCTGTTCCAGGATGCTCGCCTCTGGGCCGTCCCCAATGAAATGTATCTGGCAAGGTACATAGAGCGCGGAACTAATCAGATAAGTACCAGCAGCAAGATAGACCGTGGGATAGGTGCGCCCTTGCGGATTGGCCACTGACCACGCGATCGCTGCCTGTAGCGCGCATGTTGAATCCTGCTGTCCCGTCGGATCGGCGGCATTCGGACACCCCGATCCGAAGTCTGGATGACGCACATCGACACGCGGAAGTTTGCTGACTCCGTTCGGAGAATTAAGCGTTCCGCTCAGCGTTCCTCCCGCAAGGGGTAGCTCCGTTGAAGCTAGCGCGTCAGCATAGTGCTTGGTTGCCGCCTGACTGCTGGCGGTCGGATCAGCAGGCAGGATCAACGCGCCGCTCATCGTACCTCCGGTCAGCGGAAGGTAATTGCCCGTGATCGCGGCGATCGAGGTATCGACATAGGACTTGCCTACTGGTTGGACTGCAACCGTGGCTGGCGCAAGCTGCGCTCGAACTGCGGAGATGGCCGCGGTTGCGGTCGCCGGTACCGTCCAGTATTCCTTGCTGACCGTCCCGTCACTTAGGTGGTAGACCACCGTGTAGTAACTGCCGGCTGGATATGCTCCCTGGTTCGGAGCCAGGTTCACGCTCAAAAAACCATCCGCCCCGATTGTTCCCGTCTTGGTTCCGGCTGCTACCGCTTGGCCGGCCGCTGTCGAGAAGGCCGCCCAGCTCACCAGAACCGTGCCGGTTGCAGCGCCCCCGTCAGCTCGATAGACCGTTCCCTGAACCGTCGTTGTTGCCACCTGCGCACTCACGGGGACTGCCAGAAACGCCAGCACAATTGCGATGCCCGCAATGCAGGTCAAAAATTGCTCCCGCCGCGCGCGAAAATTCTCAGTCATCCACGCTTCCTTATTCTGCAAATCAGGCTTCAACGGCTTCCTCGTGTCACTAACGGCTGTTATAGCTCCCTGCGACGGGAGATCCGTCCGAACCAATCGGCCTCTGTTACGTAACTGCAGTTACGACTTGGCACTCATCTTCAGCCACATGGCCAGGTACTCAATCTCGTCGCAAATTGCGCGCAAAAGAAAAGAGAGACGCACATAAAGGCGTCTCTCTATCGATTTCTCTACTCTTATGTTCAGGATATCAAGTTACACCGAAATTCTATGCCAACTATTTATCTTCCATAACTACTGTATTTCTCAGCAGTTATGTCACGACGGTATCGCTCCTCCTCTTGACAGCTCTCCAGAAGATCCGGGATCAGCAGCTTTCTCTCCAGAAAGATGCTCGTCAGACGGTCGAGTGCCTCGGCGTACCTACGAGTTACCGTGCGTACGCCTTGTTTCGTCAGCACCGCGGCTTCGGCCTGTGTGTACTCCTGCAGAGCTATCCGCGCGATCAGTTCCTGTGAGAATCCATCCAGGCGTTTCAGGCACCGCTCTACATCGATAACGAAAATGACTGCGTCCTCGAAATTTCTTATCCGGTAACTCGATCCGCGCCCCCCGAAACTCGAGATTACCCATCACCGACGGAACCCGCCCCATGTCCATCGAAACGCTCATGTATCTGCGCAAGAGAATCTCCGTTCGTTTCCGGTAGAAGGCCAGGCCTCCCAGCGGACGCAGACGGCGTTTTGTTTCCGCTGCCGGTTCGTTTACTGTCGCCCAGACATACGGGAGGGTCAGCGCGGCACTCATCGCGCACCTCCAGCTACGGTTGCTGTTTGCATCGTGTTCTTACAGGGCCGTCCTCTGCGCCGCTTCGTCGCTTTCGGAAGGCGGCGAAACTTGCCCTCACACGTGAAGCAGTAAATATCTGCCCTGCCCTGGGTACGGAACCACAACCCTCCGCACCCCTCGCAAACTTTTAGTTGTACGCGCAAGTACATCATCGATTCTCCAAGGCAAAGTGGAACCCCGCAGTTATTCGCGATTGGTTTCTTGTTGTCCGCGGGATATGGACAAGCTTAGGCCGCTCGCATCGCTCTTGCGGCGTAGCTGTGCGGTCGAATGCTTTCCGGATGGGAGTGAATCATGAGGGTGCGCGCAGATCATTGGGGGAAATTCTTCAACCGCCGACTATCGTTTCTCTGCCACAAACACGGCCGCAGACCTTGATCGCCTCCGATGAAGATCCGGAAGTCCATCGCAACAAAGAGAGCGCAATACCTGACTCTCCAGTTGCGTGAGGCCCAAAATCCGTTTTTGGGGCAAAAGTGTTCCCGACTCTACAGGAGACTCATAACAGCGTCAACGCACCCACGGCGCGCCGCTCGGTAACTGCCCGTGCAACCCTATAGTTACCCCCTCAAATCGCCCAAAATATGCTCAAACGCCTTTTCTGTGAGCAAATGCACCTATAGGGGTATTTAGCTAAGAGACAAAAATCCACAGATGAACTTAGCCCAGCTCCATGAGCGTCTCCGTCTGGAGATCGCTCGTCGAATCGACCGAGGACTTCTCACGGGAACCGTTCTCGCCAGGCAAACGGGGCTTCAGTCATCACATATTTCCAACTTCCTTCATCGCAAGCGAAAACTCAGCCTGGCCGCCATCGATCGCATTTTGGCGGCGCAGATGCTCAGCATCGAAGACCTTCTTCCGGCACGCCACGCGCGGGCCGCTGAAGCATCGTCTTTTGAAAGCACGATCGATTCCGTCCCTCTGGTCTCGCAGGCGATTGCCGCCAGTTCGCCCGGTGTTTCCGCATCTTCCCCCGTCGAAATGATTCAGCTACCCGCCGGCGTTCTCGAACATCTTCGTCCTCGCCGCGCGATCGCCCGCCGGGATTGGCAGCGCTTTCTGGCCGTCCGCGTTACCGCTGCACAGGCGCGACCTATGGTCCCCGTATTAGCGCCCCACTCTATTGTTGTGATCGACCGTCATTACAATTCGCTTGTGCCCCATCAGCCATCACGGCCTAGTCTCTTCGCCGTGAACGTCGCCAACTCGCTCTCTTTTCGCTATGTCAGCTTTGACTCAGACCGCCTGATTTTGCGCCCCCTTGCCCTCGATCACCCCGTCGAGCTCCTCAGCCTCGGACCCACCCAATCCCCGTCCAGTCTCATCGTCGGACGTGTCTGTGTTTGCATCTCGGAGCTCTAGGTCTCCCGGAACGCCACCCCGTGAATTTTGATAGCATCGCCTTCGGAGGATATTCATGGACTCGGCAGTAAACTCCGCCCTTGGACCACGCCGTGACGAGGACATTGCCCTCGATCTCTTCAAGTTTGTCGCTACCACCGCCGCGGTAGGTCGTCCCGCCGCTACTTCGACCGGCTTCGTCTCTTCCAGCGCAGCTAAGGCCGAGGACCAGGTCAACCATCTCCTTGAGCTTTACGCCCGCTGCCTCAAAACCGTCTCCGGAAAAGAGAACCCGCGTTAACGCCCCCGGTGACTGATTCTCTTCTCAACGTCGCCGTCGTAGGCGCAGGCACCTTTGGACGCAATCATCTCCGTGTCTATCGTGATCTCCGGCAGAGTGGCCGGCCTGTCAGGCTGGCCGCGATCGTTGAACCGGAGCCCTCTCGCACCGCCGCGCTCGCTGAGGAGTGGGGTGTTCCCATCTACGCCTCTGTCAATGCTTGCCTCCAGGCCCGGTCACGCGGTGAGATCCATCTTGACGCGGCATCCATCTGCGTGCCCACCTCCACGCATCATGCAGTTGCCTCGCCGCTGCTCGTCGCCGGAGTCGATCTTCTCATCGAGAAGCCCATCGCCGCCGACACAACTCAGGCTGCCGATCTGCTCGCTCTCGCAAAGAAGCACAACCGCATTCTCGCCGTCGGCCATCTGGAGCGCTTCAACCCCGCCGTAACCGCCATTCAGCCCTGGTTAAATCGGCCCATGTTTTTCGAAGCCCACCGGCTCAGCATCTTCACTCCCCGGGCTCTCGACGTCGACGTCGTCCTGGACCTGATGATCCACGACCTCGACATCGTCCTGAGTTTTGCCCATTCGCCCGTGCGAGACCTGCATGCGGTCGGCCTGCCCATCCTTTCCCCAAAGGTGGACATTGCTAACGTCCGCATCGAGTTTGAATCCGGATGCGTCGCTAACTTCACCGCCAGTCGCGTCAGCACCGAGCGCGTCCGCAAGCTCCGCTTCTTCCAGCCGCATCAGTACATTTCCATCGACTACGCTCGACAGGACCTGCTCGTCATCGACGTCGATCCCAGTTCGTCCCCGACGCCAGCCTTTCCCGGCCTGCCGCCAGGTCTCGCTTTGCGCAAACCGCCGGTCCAGTCGGGCGAACCGCTGCTACTCGAGATCGAATCGTTTTTAGAGTGTGTCCGCACCCGTGCCATACCAAGGGTCTCCGGAGAGCAGGGACTTGCGGCTTTGGCTCTCGCCCTCGACATCAACGCCGCCATTGCCGTCCACGCCCGCAGGGCCGGTCTCGACCGTTTCTAGCTCTGGCTTTCAGCCCGCGAAACAGTCAACCCGCCGTCGCCGATCGCGACCTTAGGAACCGTAGGCTGCGCTGGGGTCTCATTCAGGTCTTCGCGTCCCGGCGTCGCCGGATGAGCTACCTTGTGGCCGATCCGGATCAGGGGCTTTTCAATCAGGTAGTAGCTCGCCGTTGCGAACGCAAAGGCTGCCAGGTAGTTCAGCGGGAAAATCTGAAGCACCGAAAGCGGCCAACTGGCCGGCGCCCGCCCACCAGCGAAGAACATCTGCTGCCACAGATAGAGACTGTACGAGATATGGCCGACAAAGCGCAGCGGCCACCACTCCAGAATCCGGCACGTGATCGACTTCGGATGCAGCATCGTGCTGATCACGAGAAGCGGAAATCCTACTGGAATTACGAACATCGTCGCCAGCGAGAGCAGGTGAACATGTGTCCGCGTCAGTAGCGTGAAAACCGCCAGAAACAACAGCACGGCCACCCAGGGATGCAGCCACCGGGTCACGAAAGCGCGCACTCCTTGCCTGGTCAGCAGAACGGCAAACATCGCCGGGATTAGCAGCGCATGAATGCGCATGTCTGTCCGGAGCACGATTCCCGTCTTTTGCAGAGCTGTGAAATGCGTAACCACGGTTACCCAGAACATGACCACAACCGACAGCACCCCCAGCAGGAGCGCTCTTCGCCGCTTCACAAACAGCAGCAGGCTTGGCAGCAGCAGGTAGAAGTGTTCTTCAACCGAAAGTGACCAGAAGTGGATCGTGTACCAGGTTCGCGGTACGTCGCCCGCGACCCCAACCCAGAAGTTCCGCACCATCAAAAACGATGCCAGTACCCCACCCACATCCACAGGTAGGAGGTGAAAAAGCGACAGCACCACATATGCAATCAGGTAGAGCCACGCCGGAGGGCAGATGCGGAAGAAACGCCGAATATAGAAGCCCTTCAGCGATATCCCGCCCGTCACCCGCTCTTCTTCGAGAAGTCTCGAACAGATCAGCACTCCACTGATTGCAAAAAACAGGTCTACGCCCAGATCGCCATATTCGTGGATCAGGCTGGTGCTGAAGATCCAGAACTGATGAACCCGGTCGTGATAGCAAATCACAGAGAGGATCGCGATCGCCCGCCAGCCATCCAGCGACGGCAGATAGCCCGACCTTTTGTCTCTCCCTCTCATGCCAGCTTTCCCTGATTTCTCTGTTGATTTCTTTATGACCGGACGCCACCCGCTTGCGAAGGGTGAGCGCGGCTTTACCCGAAAATTCTGCACAATTCGGGCTTCTCTCTGGCAGTCTACTTCAGCAGCAGCAGACTACAGTTGCCTCAATCGAGGGATGGCCGTGCCCGATTCTCTGTAGTAAGACCGAGGATGCAGGCCAAACACAAATTGTTTCAGGAGAGCCAGCGCCCGGGAGACGAAGCCCCACTCCACGGTAAATATTCAGAGGCAGCCAGCTCAGATGCCTATTTCGTTCTTCCTAGAACACCCTGCCCAGGCTGAAGAAGAAGCGATGGTGACCCGCGTCGCCGACTGCCCCGCCGATCAGGACCGGACCGAAGATAGTGTTTACGATGAGCCCTCCGGCCACGTCTCCGGGATTGCGGTATTCAGCCGGTTGGCCGAGCGGAGTATCCACGCGCTGATAGACTCCACCCTCCAAGCGGCCAAGGAAGTACAGATTCCCCCCCAGAAAAGGCGGCAGTTGCGCCAATTGCCTCAGATACCCTAGTTGCCCGTAGCCATATTCGTTGGTCAGGATCTCATTGGTGCCGTACGCCGAGAAAAGATGCGGCCCGCCGATGGAGAACACGGGAAGTCCGATATTGGCGTTGTTGGTGCCATACACGGTTCCCCCACCCCCCGAGAGGACAAGCGTATTGCGCGCGCTTAAGGGCAGGAACTGCGAGAAACCGCCCTGACTCAACGGAAACGCTGGGATGCTGTAGGCACTGGTAGGACTCGGATAGGCCTCAAACCATTGGGTTCTGAAAGCAGCTTCCTGACCCGCCGTTGGTATCACTGGATCGTTCACGTGCAGCAGGGTGTACTGAAATCTGGCGAAGCCCTCCCGCCCGGAAACCGTAGGCTCGGTATTTTCCCCTACCTGGAGCGAATAGCTCAGATATTCGGTTTGATAACCAATCCGAAACTCCTGGCTTCGGCCGAGCTGATAACCAAAATCTACGCCTCCTCCAGCCTGTTTCACTCGGTAGACAGATGCCAGGCTGCCGCTGCTGGTGTAGGCGTTGAACGAGTTGCTGTCGAGGATGACTTGGGGAGCAATGAACCAATTGCTGCCAACTCGGACCGGATGGTAATACTCGGTGTGAAGGCCATACTCGGAACCGAAGACCACGTCATTTCGCAATTCAGACCCGTAGCTGCCGACATTGAGAAATGTAACTCTCCCCCCGATGCTGAAGAGGACGTTGTTGTATTGCGAACCGTCGAGGGTAATCTGGGGACGAACAATCGGCGGAATATAGCTCTTTTCATTTGCGGTGACGAGCAACCCCGGCTCGCCGTTCTTATCGATCATGGTGTAATTGAGGCTCGCGTAGCGCCCATCACCCTGTATGTCGAGGATCATTTTCTGTATTTGTTCGACATTCACAGATTGGTCGATCGCGGGCAGAAAGTCTTGCTGGATGGCCTTGGCGCTATGAGCGTCTGTCCCAGCGACTTCCACAAATTGCGGTTTTGGCGTCTGCCGGCGGCGCGCGGCACGGTCAGCCAGATATTGCTTCCAGGTGGCTTCGTCCACTGAAAACCGCGACAGAACTGCAGCCTTGCTTTGCGCCGCGTTGTAGCCCGCCTTGATCAAAGCGTCCGCCTGGTTGTAGTCCATGGCGTTGAACTTGTCCAGCGGAACGGTGATCAGCACGTCCGCCATTTCCATGCTGTGCACTTCATTGGCGGCAATCATCACCGAGATGGACTTTCCCAGAACACCGAACGAGGAAAGCGATTCCGTCGCCTTCATCGGCTGGGTCTCGAGATAGACGGCAACTGTAACATCTGCGCCCATCTCCTTGGCTACATCGACAGGCAGGTTATCGAGCAGTCCGCCGTCAGCAAAGATATGGCCGTCAACGTGGACCGGCGAAAAATAGCCCGGCAGCGACATCGTTGAACGCATCGCTGTCGCGAAGCTTCCGGTACGAAAAACGAATTTCTTGCCGGAAACGAGATCCGTAGCAACGCAAGCGAAGGGTATCGGCAGCTGGTCGAAGTCCTGGATGGTGGAGTAGGGAAGCGCAACCCGGTCGAGAATGAACTGCACCTCCTGCCCTGAATTGAAACCTTCAGGGAACTGGATGCCCTTTCTCAATCCGAACTCGATATTGCCCGGGTAAACAATGGAATCCTGCTTACGACGAAAATCCAGATTCTGGAAGGGGACTTCGCCGCGAAGAACGGCATTCCAATCGATGGAAGAGACCAGCTCACGTACCTCCGCCGGGTTGCGACCCGTGGCGTAAACGCCGCCGACAAGTCCGCCC
>Ga0335072_10015014_pt1 | contig 10997 bp, 9 predicted proteins | sample Lox_Sample_21_FD_206725 | JGI IMG/M metagenome (GOLD analysis project Ga0335072, IMG submission 206725) | Soil microbial communities from Loxahatchee National Wildlife Refuge, Florida, United States - Lox_Sample_2.1 | ecosystem: Environmental > Terrestrial > Soil > Wetlands | place: USA: Florida... | reverse complement strand
TGGCAGGTCGGCACGCAAAGCGGAAAACTCGCTCACGCAACGCCAAGGTCCGCCGCCGTGCGGCGATCGGACTGTCCACGACCGCCGGCGCGCTGCTCGCCACCGTAGCGAGCCCATTGGCCACCGCACCGCCGGCCAATGCCGACTTCGGCATCGACGATTTGATCATGGACCTGTTCGACCCCGGTACGCTCGCGGCTGCCGCCGACGCTGGCTCGGCCGCGGCTACCTTCAACGCCGACTCGGTCACGGCTGCCCTCGACGCCAGCTCGGCCGCGGCTGCCGCCGACCCCGCCGCCACTTTAGATTTGAGCGCTTGGCTAGCCGATCTTGGCTTGGTCGGCAATGGGACAACCGATAACACCGCTCTCGCGGACGCCTTTCAGCAGGACTTCTGGCAGCCGGTGCACACGGTCATTCAAGACTGGATCAACAGTCCAGTCGGCCAGAGTGTCGACACCGACATCAATGCGCTATACAGCGACTGGATCAACAGCTCAAGTGGTCAACAGATCGACAGCGAATTCAATCAGCTGGTCGAATATTTGATTAACAGCCCGGTAGGACAGCCGACCAACACCCCAATCACCGGCCTGCTGGGGATGACGCCAAGCGACTACTGCGGCCTGATTTGCAACGGCGCCGACGGAACGGCGGCAGACCCTACCGGCGGTAATGGCGGCTTCTTGGCCGGTGACGGTGGGGTCGGCTGGACGAGCACTACGGCCGGCGTGGCCGGTGGTAACGGCGGGGCTGCCGGGCTCATCGGTGACGGCGGTGAGGGTGGTGCCGGCGGGCTTGGCGCCGTCGGCGGTAACGGTGGTGCCGGCGGCGAGGCGATGGGCAACGGCGGAATCGGTGGTGCCGGCGGTAACGGCGGACTCGGTGTGGCCGCGGGCAACGGCGGCGCCGGCGGCAGCATCGGCCAGAACATCACCGATGTCAGCGCGCTCGGCGACGGCGGCAACGGCGGCGCCGGCGGCACCGGCTATACGGGCACCACCGGCACGGTCGCTGCTCTGGGCGGGGCCGGCGGCACAGGCGGGACCGGCTATGTGGGCGGCACCGGCGGTGCCGGGGGTGCTGGATCACAGTTGATCGGCTATGGGGGCGCCGGCGGCGCTGGCGGCACTGGTGGGGTAGGCGGCACTGGCGGTACCGGCGGCAGCGGCAGCGCGACCATCGCGGCCGGGGCCGGCGGGACCGGCGGGACCGGCGGCACTGGGGGTGCGGGCGGAGTCGGAGGCTCTAGCGGCATCGGGCAGGCCGCAAGCGGCGCGCAGGGCAACGGCGGTACCGGCGGGATCGGCGGGCAAGGCGGGACCGGCTACGCCGGCGCGAACGCCACTACCGCGGGCGCTAACGGCAACACTGGCTACAACGGCGGGGCCGGCGGCAACGGCGGCGCCGGCGGCAACGGCACCGTCGCCGGCAACGGCGGAGCCGGCGGCCTTGGCGGGACCGGCGGCACCGGCGGGACCGGCGGCACTGGCGCGCCAGGTGTGTTGGGTATCAACAACGGTGCCGGCGGCACCGGCGTCACCGGCGCCAGCGGCGGCACCGGCGGCACTGGCGGCAACGGCGGAGCCGGCGGCACCGGCGCGAACAACACCACTGGCACCACCGGCGCCGGCGGCAAGGGCGGCACTGGAGGCACCGGCGGGACCGGCGGCACTGGCGGCGCGGGCGCCAACGGCGACGCGGCCACCCCGAAAGGCGGGGCCGGCGGGGCTGGCGGGCCCGGCGGGACCGGCGGCCCGGGCGGAGCCGGTGGCTCCGGCGGCAGCGGGCAGGCCGCAAGCGGCGCGCAGGGCGCGACCGGCGTGACCGGTGCCACCGGCGCCCCCGGCAGTAACTACGTTGCAGGCGGATAAGGCTTGAATGCGAGGAACACGCGAATGATCAAACTGTCTTCGACCAGAGTGGCTGTCGCCGTTGGCGGTCTGGCATTGTCGTTGACTGTTGGGGTTGGCACCGCGTCCGCAGATCCTGATCTGGGTCCGATCGTGAACACAACCTGTAATTACGCGCAGGTGATGGCGGCGCTAAATGCACAAGATCCCGCAGCTGCCGCGCAATTCAACGCATCGCCCTTCGCGCAGTCCGCGTTGCGTCAGTTCCTCGCCGCACCGCCGACTCAACGGATGAGCATGGCCCAGCAGGCAGAGAGCTCGCCAAGGGCTCAGCAGTACTTTGGACTCGTCCAAAGTGTGGCCGCGACCTGCAACAACTTCTGAGCCGACTGCGTAGTCGAAGTCGGTTGTCTGGCGGCGTTTTCCGCCGCTTGCATTTTGGGTTGCGACACGGTCACGGATGCATACCTATTCGTGACTCACTAATCACATCAACCACATCTCCCACTATCGTCACATGAGCCAACTGCGGACGTCAATGCGACGGCTCGCCCTTGGAAAGGTGGGATATGGCGGCGATGCGTCGAGTGGTTTCAATATCAGTGGCGTCGGCAACCGCTCTCGGACTGGTCTTTCCGACCGCTGTCGCGCCACCGGTGAGCGCCACGCCCTGCAACGCGCCAGAAGCGAACGCCCCGCCGCCAGCCGCGCTTCCGGACATGCCGGCGCCCGCGCCGGTCGTCGCACCACCCACCGGACGCAGGCCGCGGGGTACAAACGAGAACGCGCCACTGCCAAAGCTGGGTCCGCTGATCCAGTCCTTCGGTTCTCTTCTCAAACCTCTGACCCAACAGGGGGCGCGGCTTCAGGATGCGGTGACGCCGGTACCTCCGCCGCCGGGTGCCGTTCCCGGCGTCCCAATGCCCCCCAACGTCAATCAGGCGGTCCCGCAGGCGGTTCCGGCGCCACCGCCACCTCCTCCTGCCGCGGTCGGCGGTGCGCCGACCTCGCTGGTCGACTTCGTAACCGGACCGAACAGTCCCAACCACACCCTCGAGCGGTTCGGTATCTCCGGGACCGACCTCGGGATCCCCTGGGACAACGGCGATCCCGGCGGCCGGCAGGTCTTGATGGCCTTCGGCGACACCTTCGGGTATTGCGCCGTGCGAGGCCAGCAATGGCGGTACAACGTGCTGTTCCGCAGCCAGGACCGCGATCTGTCACACGGCATCCACGTCGCCGACGGCGTGCCGAACAGCCCGTACTCCGGCTCACCGGTGTGGGCGCCGGGACTTTCCAAGCAGGTCCTCAACAGCATCCATAAGGCGTCGCACGAGACCGGAATCATTCCGACCTCAGCGATGTCCCTGGGCAGGACGCAATACATGAGTTTCATGTCCATCAAGAACTGGGGCCGTGACGGCGAATGGTCGACGAACTACTCGGGAATCGCGAGATCCGTTGACAATGGCCAGAGCTGGGGGATCTTCCCCGGCAGCATCCGGCTGGCGTCGGCGGACACAGTCCCGGGCGGCCGGTACTTCCCGGGCAATGAGAACTTCCAGATGGGCGCGTTCATGAAGGGCAGGGATGGCTATCTCTACAACTTCGGGACGCCGTCCGGCCGCGGCGGTCCGGCATTCCTGTCGCGAGTCCCGCCGGGCATGGTGCCCGACCTGAGCAAGTACCAGTACTGGAACGGCGAAGGGAAGGGCTGGGTTCCAATGGACCCCAGCGCGGCGACGCCGATCTTCCCGGGCCCGGTGGGCGAGATGTCCGCGCAGTATAACGACTATCTCAAGCAATACTTAGTGCTCTACACCAACGGCGGCAGCAACGACGTCGTGGCACGCACCGCGCCGACACCAACCGGACCATGGAGTCCGGAACAACCTCTGGTGTCGTCGTTTTCGATGCCCGGCGGCATCTATGCGCCGATGATCCATCCCTGGTCGTCGGGCCGAGATCTGTACTTCAACCTGTCGCTGTGGTCGGCATACGACGTGATGTTGATGCACACGGTGCTGCCATAGCCGCAGGCGTTACGACTTCTGGTCGGCCAAGCGGAAGCTCATGTTCACTGTGGTCCCCGACGGGGTGCAGTCCATCTCCAGCCAGTCGCTGACCGCCCGAATCAGCAGTAGCCCCCGTCCGCGGATGCCGGGGTCGGCCGCCGCCGGTTTCCACGAACCCCTGTCGGTGATCCGCACATGCACTCGGGCGCCGTCGTTTTCGGCCTCGATGAGCACGCCGCCCGGTTTATGTCCTCGGTAAGCGTGCTCGATGCTGTTGGCGGCGGCCTCGTTGACCGCCAGGACGATATCGGCGATCGTTTCCTCCGGAATCGCCGCGGCTTCCATCCATGCGGAGAATTGATGGCGGATGTTGCTCAATTGCTCGGCCGCTGCGGCGATCTCAATCGTCAACGGCACGTACGGTTGCCGGTAGATGACGATCGCGATGTCATCGTCGTATCCGGTTGCCGGTGCCATCTCGGCGAGCACCGCGTCCGCGATGGCGTCGACGGGCAGGTTCATCCCGCGGGCCACGGTCGCACCCACCCGCGCGATGCCTTCGTCGATTGAGACGTCGCGCCGCTCAACCAGCCCGTCGGTGTACAGCATCAACGTCGAGCCCGGTGGCAGCGCTACGGACGCTTGTGGGCGAGGATCCTTGCGGTGTACGGCCAGCGGAACTGACCGTGCCTCAGCGAGCAGTGTCCACTCGGAATGCGGCGCGGCCAGCACAGCCGGCAGATGGCCTGCGCAGCTGTAACAGAATTCGCCGGAATCGCTATCCAGGACAGCGAGGAAAACTGTGGTGCAGAAGGCATCTGGGATCAGCTCGGCCACGGCGTCGAGATCTTCCAGCAGCATTGCGGGTTCGGCACCGGTGAGCAGTAGCGCCCGTGCGGAGCTGCGGAGCTGACCCATCACCGCGGCCGCGGACAGGCCGCGTCCCACACAGTCGCCGACGATGATGCCGATCCGGTGATCGCCGAGCCGCAGTACGTCATACCAGTCGCCGCCGATCTCCAACGGCGACACCGCGGGTTCGTAGCGGACCGCGAAGCCGGCGGGCAGCTCGGTTGGCGCCAGCATCGCATGCTGCAGTGTCAGCGAGGTCTCGCGTGCGGTCTCGAACTGGCGCACATGCTGTATTGCCAGCCCGAGGTGACCGACGAGCACGGTGACCAGCAGGCGATCTTCCGCGCTGACCCGGCGCGGCACCCGGAGCTCCAGAAACAATGCGACGTCGCCGCCGCCGGTGAGGACCGCAACAATCCCGCCCGCCTCGCCCGGATTATCCGGCGACTCGATGGGCTGCACCGTGAGCGGCAGTTGATGCCGCGACTGTTGAAATATCCCACGCAGCAATGGATCCAGTTGACGCCAGGACACGGTGGCTTCGTCGCCGGCCACCTGAATCGTGGGTTCGCCACCGTTCGTCGGCCACACGGCGGCGACCACACGGTGTACGTCGAGCGCGAGGCGGCACTCGTCGAGAGTGATGGTGAGCACCTCGGCCACGCTTTTGGCCACGCCGACGGCGGTGGCCAGGCGCAGGACCGCGCTTTCTCGCGCGGCAAAGGCGCGCTCGGCGGTGATGTCGCGAATCGTTCCGACGTACACGTCGTTCTCGGCGACGTCCGCCGTGACCCGGTTGATGTTGACTGTCACCCACACCAGCCGGCCATCTCGATGCCGGATCGGGGTCTCGTATTGAACGTGGTTCTCGTGGTTGAGTCGCAGCTGTTGTTGGTGCGCAGCTTTCTTGTCGACCAGCCAGGGGTGCGGCCACGCGTAGGGGACACCGTGGCTCGGGTGGCCGGTTATTTTGGTGAATGCCTCGTTGACTTCGGTCACCGCGCCTTCGTGGTTGGCGACGAAGAATCCCTCCTGCAGCGAATTCACCAAGGCGTTGCGAAACTCGTCGCGGTCGGCCAGGTCTTCGGCGCGGGCCCGCTGTTCCTCGTAACGCCTTGTGCCATCGAGAAACCCGCGGGTCGCGACGTCGAGCGGCACCAGCGTCTGCAAGAGGAAAGCCAATGCAGCGGATAGGTCGACGCCGGCGCTACTCTGGGCCAGCTTGTTGATCAGCCAGGAGTGGTTCTCGACGATGTCGAGCATGCTGATGCCTTCTTGCAATGCACGCCGTCCCAGCTCATGGCCGACGGCGAGTTCTTCCTCGCCGCGCGTTTCCAGGTAGGTACGCAACGCGTTGACGTAGCCCGCATGGAAGTCGCCGGCCTCACTCATGGCGCCGCTCCTCGATCCCGGCTGCGCCGGCATCTTCGTCGTCGGCGCGAGGCATGCCGTGTCACCCCGATGCGCCTCGGTGACGCGCCGCGAGCACCAGCGCGTCATCGTTGCCTTTGGCGTGCCTGTGCAGAATTTCATCCGCGATCGCCAACGACGAAGCGGAGAAGTCGATATCGTCCAGGTGGTCTTCGACGATACCGTCGCTGGCCATCACGAGCAGGTCTCCTGGCCGAATCGGAACTTCTTGCGGTGTCAGCGCTTCGGGTATCCGGTAGCCGACGATGCCGCCGGCAAGGCGTGCCGAGGACCGTACCTCGACGCCGGCCGGGTGTTTGGCGACCAGGTCTGCGGCGACATTGCCGATACCGATCCAACTCAAAGTATCGGATCGAAAATCGATGTGCGCCAACGTCATCGCTGCACCGCGGGTACCCAACAGGGCACGGTGGCACCGCTGAACCAGCACGTCGAGTGGCTCGGCGCGGCCAGACCGGAGCACATCCACGCCGCGCTTCGCCGCTTCAGCGGCTTCCGCGCCGTGGCCGAGACCGTCCAGCACGCCGATGAGAGCACCGGTGCCGTCAACGTCGACGGCGATAAGCTTGTCGCCGCAGATGTTTTCACCGGGTCGTGCGCTCGCCTTGGCCGCCCATTCGATCGGACCCAGCCAACCGTGCTCAGCCATTGCTCGGAATCCACTTCCACATCTCGATGACGGTCCCCTGACCCGGTGTGGACTCCACGATCATGCGGTCCATGAGCCGGCGTGCACCGGGCAGGCCGAGGCCCAGCCCGCGACCGGTGGAATAGCCGTCCTCCATTGCCCTTTCGATGTTCGCAATTCCGGGACCGTCGTCCTCGGCCCGCACTACCAGCGCCTGACGGCCTTCTCGGTCTTGCACCCCAACCCGAATCGACCCGAAACCCGCGTAGCTGGTGATGTTGCGGGCGACTTCCGAGATCGCCGTCGCGATCATCGTGACATCGGTCAACGAAAAACCCAGTTCGCGGGCCATCTGATGGCCCGCCTGACGCGCCGCTACGATGTCGTCGGGATTGCCGACATCGACCTTGACCTCATCCGCCACCGTCGAGTCCGATCGACTTCCCCAGCCCCAGTTGCCGATTCAGCAGTGCCAGGCCCTCTTCCAGGTCCAGCGCGGTGTACATATCGTCGAACATCAATCCCAGCTGGACCATCGCAAACGCCACTTCCGGCTGCAGGCCGACGATTACGGTGTCCGCACCCCTCAGCCGCGTCATGTGCGCAATCGTGCGCAGCGACCGCGCGGCGAAGGAGTCCATCACGTCGATGGCGGTGACATCGACGATGATGCCCTGCGCGCGGTAGCGGCTGACCCGCTCCATCAGGTCGTAGCGCAGCCGCTCGGTGTCGGAGTCGGTCAGCGCCGCCTGCACGGACGCAATGAGGATCGGGCCCTGCTTCAGGATCGGTACTGGCATGGCGCGCTCGTGTCAGCTCTGCAACGAATGACTGTTATCCGCCGGTTTCGCCGGTGCGGGTGACCTCGTAGCCCAGCAGGCGTTCAGCTTCTTCGATACCACCTTGCAGGTCACCAACGGCGTTCATCTTGGAAAGATCCAGCCCGATCGTCACCAGGGTGAGCGCGATCTCCGACGACAGGCCGGTGATGATCACGCTCGCGCCCATCAAGCCCGACGCGTCGACGGTCTGCACTAGGTGGTTGGCCACCGTGGAGTCGATGGTGGGCACACCGGTGATGTCGATGACGACGACCTTGGCACGGTTGGCGCGGATAGCTCTCAGCAGCTGCTCGGTGACCTGCCGGGCACGCTGACTGTCCAAAACACCGATGATCGGCAAAATCAGCAACTGCTCGCGAACCTGCAGCACCGGCGTGGACAGCTCGCGGATGGCCTCCTGCTGCTGGCGGATGATGCGCTCGCGTTCCTGCACGAAGCCGACGGCGACGGTGTTGGCGATCCGGTTGGCGGCGGGCTCATAGGCGTCGAGCACCCGGTTGAGCAGCTCGAAATCCGTCTGGTACTTCTCGAACAGTGAGCGGGCCAGCACGTCTCGCAGAAGCAGCACGATGCCGACGACCTCATTGGTCTCGACGCCACGGGGAATGATGCGTTCGGACAGGTCGCGTGCGTAATCCTGGAGCGCCTCGACGCTACCGGTCTCGAGCACCTCGACATAGCTGTCGTAGACCGTCGTTGCCTCGGAGAAGATCTCCTCGGGCGACATGGCGGTCAGCAACTCGGCTTCGGTGATCCTGCGGGCCCATTCCTCGCGCAACGCTGTTCGGTTCTGGCGTAAGTGCTGCACCAGCTGTGGCAGCAGCAAACCTTCACTCGAGATACCCGGCGCCTGATTGACGACGCCCGTTCCCGACAGATCTATCGTTTGATCCGACATCGAACCTCCCGGCCCCTCGCAGCGGGCACAAGTCCCGCGGCCAAGACTAACTGCTCCTCGCCGACCGAGTAGTTGAAGTACTATTTCTGCCAGTTTGCGCTTGGAGGAACCGGGTCGGCACCGGGTCCGCCAGGTGCGATGGGATGCCCAGACGAAGGATGGACGTTGTCAGCTGCGGATCCGATCACGACCTCCGTCGCGCACCGCGAGGGGGTCGCTGTGGTAACCGTTGGCGGCGAAATCGATTTGAGCACCGCGCCCGCTTTTGAAGCGGCAATCAAGGGGGCGCTTGACGATGATCCGCCGGTTCTCGTCATCGAACTTTCCGAAGTGAGCTTTATGGCATCGGTTGGTCTGCGGATCCTGGCCGCCACGCACGAAAAGGTCGGCAAATCAGCTCAGGTCGCGGTAGTGGCCAACAATCCTGCGACAAACCGACCGATGCAGTTGACCGGCCTCGACAAAGTCATGTCCATGTATCCGACATTGGATGAGGCGTTGTCCGCGATAGATACCGGTCAGACCAACTAGACGGCGCGCAGCACCTGGCGGGCGATCGCGTACTTGTGCACCTCGGTCGGGCCGTCGTAGAGCCGGAAGGCTCGCATGTCCGAGAAGATCATCCCCACCGGTGTCTCGTCGGAGATGCCGATGCCGCCGAGAATCTGCACGCAGCGGTCCGCGACTTTGAACAGCTCCTCCGAGACGTAGGCCTTGACCATCGAGCTTTCGTGGCGGCCCGTACCGCGGTCGCCTTTGTCCAGTGTCCAGCACGCCCACCAGATCGCGAGTCGGCATTGCTGCAAAGCGATTTCGTTGTCGGCGATCATGAAACTCACGCCTTGGTGCTCACCGAGCGGCTTGCCGAACGCGGTGCGTTCACGCGCGTGCTGCACCGCAATCGACTGTGCGCGAGCGGCCGCCCCCAGCCATCGCATGCAGTGCGTCAGCCGCGCCGGCGCCAACCGCATTTGTGCATAGCGCAGGGCTTGGCCGACCTCGCCGAGCACGGCCGACGACGGCAGCCGCAGGTCAGCGAACCGCACCACACCGTGGCCTTCGACGTAGTTGCGGTCCATCGTGTTCATCACCCGTTCGAGCTCGATGCCCGCGGTGTCGCCCTCGCAGAGAAACAGTGTTGGCCCGTCGGGACCGTGTGGATTGGGCGCGACGCGGGCCATGATGATCCACGTCCGGGCGCCGTGCGCGCCGGTGATCAACCACTTCCGCCCGTTGATGACGTAATGGCTCCCGTCGAACTCGGCCTCGGTCGTCAGCTGGTTGGGATCCGAACCGGCGCCGCCGGGTTCGGTCATGGCGAACACCGACCGCCGCCGACCGTCGATGACCGGCAGCAGGAATTGATCGACTTGCGCAGGATTGGCGACCTTGCCCAGCAAGAACATGTTGCCCTCGTCGGGCGCGGCGCAGTTCAGCGCCACCGGGCCCAGCGTCGACCAACCGGCCGCCTCGAACAACACCGCCTGCTCGCGGTGCGACGGCTCGCGACCGCCAAAACGCTTGGGCGCCTGAAAGGTTAGCAGCCCGGCTTTGCGGGCCAGCTCCACCAGTTCGGTGCGCATCTCATCGTCGGGGCCGTGTCGGGTAAGGCGCGGATCGGTCTCGTAGGGCACGATCTGCTCGGCGACAAAGGCGCGGATCTCGTCGCGCAGCGCCGCCAGGTCCGCGGGGATGTCGAAATCGATCATGTGCTCTCCATCAGGGTCAGTGCCTGCTCGAACAGGCTCACCGTCGCCGCGTGCAGGAGTTCGCCGACTTCTTTCGGTGCTTTGCCCGCGCTGGCCCGGGCCTGCGTGCCTTCCAGCACGATGCCGAGCTTGAAACAGGCCAGCACCGTGTACCAGGTGATGTGGGACAGGTCCCGGCTGGTGTTACGCGCATACTCCTCCACCAGATCTGAGGTGCTGGCCAATCCGCCCTTCTCGAACAGCGAACCGCCGAACGCGCTGGTCGCGTCGGACTGCCGCCACGTGGCCAGCAGCCAGCCCAGATCCAGCAGGGGGTCGCCGATCGTGCACATCTCCCAGTCGACGATCGCGACGACCTCGGGACCGGTGCGGGAGAACATCACGTTGGCCGCGTGGTAATCGCCGTGCATGATGCCCGGTGTCCACACCGACGGCCGCCCCTGCTCGAGCCACTTGGCGACGTCGTCGACCCCGGGAATGTCCGGCCCGGGATAGTTGTCGAACTCCCGATACGATTCCAACTCCGAAAGCCACCGTGGCACTTGGCGTTCCAGGAAACCCTCCGGCTTGCCGAAATCGCCGAGCCCGACAGCGCGGTAGTCGACGGCACCCAGTTTGGCCAGGGATTCGGCCATCGACAGCCCCATCCGGAACCGCACGGCCGGGTCGCCGGCATGCAGCGGGGGTAGCTGTTCGCCGGCGTTGAAGCCGTCAATGGGTTCCATCAGATAGAAGACCGCGTCGCCGAGCACATTCGGGTCGTCGCAGC
>Ga0335072_10015010_pt1 | contig 10998 bp, 7 predicted proteins | sample Lox_Sample_21_FD_206725 | JGI IMG/M metagenome (GOLD analysis project Ga0335072, IMG submission 206725) | Soil microbial communities from Loxahatchee National Wildlife Refuge, Florida, United States - Lox_Sample_2.1 | ecosystem: Environmental > Terrestrial > Soil > Wetlands | place: USA: Florida... | reverse complement strand
TTCCGGTCCGGCAACTACGCGTAACGCCCGGACAGCTAGCGGTGTCCGCCCTGTCGCCGGGCATGGTGAGAGGCCCGTAGACCATTCACGGCTCATCCACCCCAGATGTGACTGCCTGTCACAGTTGTGCCTCAAACGCGGTCCCGGCCGCGGCGCAGCGAGTACCGTAACGTGCCGTGCGGCTAATCCTCCGTTCGGCCCCGGGCCGCGCACCGCGACTGTTGCGCTCCGAACCGAAGCGACGAGCCTCCCGTGGCTGACTGGCCACTGACTTCCGAACTTGGCCCCCTCGGGGCCCTGCCGACAGCCCCCAGCCTTGCCCGGGGCTTTATCAGCGTCACGCTCGCCGACTGGGGGCTCGCCTCGCTCACCGATGTCGCCGAACTGCTGGTCAGCGAGCTGGCGACCAATGTGGTGCAGGCCTCGATGAACCCCGACGGCAGCGCGCGGTACGACGAGGCGGGCAAGCTCGCCCTGCTCTGGGTCCGACTGATGTCCGATGGCTCCCGGCTGGTGATCGAGGTATGGGACACCATCTCCGCCGTGCTCGGCGCTCCCGTGGCGCGCCATCCGGAACCCTACGAGGAGTCCGGCCGGGGTCTCGAGATCATCGAGACCCTGGCCGAGGACTGGGGCTGGGAAACGGTGCCTGGCTGGGTCGGCAAGAAGGTATGGGCGCTTCTCAAGGTCGTTTAGCCCTTGCACGCGTCGACGGGCACGGGCCCGGACGGGGGAGGCCGCGGTGCGGACGGGCCCGCGGCACGGCGGTCAGGACTTGCCAGGCTGGCCGTAGACGTTCTGGTACCGGTCCCAGAGACGGTCGATATCGTCGCGCGGGATGAGCAGCGGCTCGCCGAGCTGGCGGGCGATGTGCACGGTGCGGGCGACGTCCTCGCACATCACGGCCGCCTTGACCGCCGCCCGGGCGTCCTTGCCGATGGTGAATACCCCGTGGCTGCGCATCAGGACCGCCGGAGAGCGGTGACTGGCGAGTGTCTCGACGATGCCCTGGCCGATGGAGTCATCGCCGATGAGCGCGAACGGCCCGATCGGTATCTCTCCGCCGAACTCGTCGGCCATCGCGGTGAGCACGCAGGGCACGGCCTCGCCGCGCGCCGCCCAGGCGCAGGCGTAGGTGGAATGCGTGTGCACGACCCCGCCGACAGCGGGCATGTGCCGGTAGACGTAGGCGTGCGCGGCGGTGTCGCTCGACGGGGCGAAGTCGCCCTCGACCAGGTTCCCGTCCAGGTCGCAGACGACCATGGAATCCGGCGTCAGCTCGTCGTAGGACACGCCGCTCGGTTTGATCACCATGAGGTCATGGCCGGGAACGCGGCCCGAGACGTTGCCCGCCGTCCACACGACGAGCCCGTACCTGACGAGTTCGGCGTGCAGCGCGCTGACCTGCTCGCGCAGCGCCTTGAGCTCCGAGGTGAGCGTGCTCATGTGGGGATCACTCCGTTCCTGCGATTGCGGAGGCGGTGCAGCACGTCGTTGCCCGCCCACTCCGGCCGGCCGGAGAAATAGTCGTGCAGCGTGCGGTACTCGGCGTAGAGCTCGTCGTAGACATCAGAGCGAGCCTGGTCAGGTTCGTAGGCTGCCTGCTCGACCCGGCCCATGACCTCGGAGGCCGCGGTCACGTCGGGATACAGCCCGGCGGCGACGGCGGCGTGGATCGCCGAACCGACCGCCGGCGCCTGATCCGACGCGGCGACCGAGATCGGCCGGCGCAGCACGTCGGCGTAGATCTGCATCAGCAGCCGGTTGCGCTTGAGGCCGCCGGCCACGATGAACTCGGTGACCGGCACTCCTGCGGCAGCGAACGACTCGATGATCACCCGGGTGCCGTAGGCGGTGGACTCCAGCAGGGCCAGGTAGACGTCTTCCGGCGTGGTGGCGAGTGTCAGCCCCGCGATCACGCCAGACAGGTGGTGATCGACGAGGATTGACCGGTTGCCGCCCATCCAGTCGAGTGCGATGAGACCGTGCGCGCCGACCGGCTGTCCCTCGCACAAGCTTGACAGGTACTCGTGCATGTTCTGGCCGCGCTCCGCGGCCTCCTCGAGGTAGCTCTCCGGGACGCCGAGGCCGGTCCACCAGGCGAAGATGTCACCCACAGCGCTCTGTCCGGCCTCGTAGCCGAACATTCCAGAGATGATCCCGCCGTCCACCACGCCGCAGATGCCCGGCACATCCGCGAGGTGGTCGCCGTTCATCACGTGGCAGGTGGAGGTGCCCATGATCGCGAGCATCTGCCCGGGCAAGATCGACCGCGCGGCCGGGGCCGTCACGTGCGCGTCGACGTTGCCGGCGGCGACCGCGATGCCTTCGGGCAGCCCGGTCAGCTTTGCGCCCTCGGCCGTCAACGTGCCGGCGCGGCTGCCGAGTTCTGACAGCGGCAGGCCGGCCAGCCGGCTCTGCGCGAAGTCGGCGAAGTCCGGGTTGAGCGCAGCGAGGTAGTCTTCCGAGGGGTAGTGGCCATCCTGGAAGATCCCCTTGTACCCCGCGGTGCAGGTGTTGCGAGTCTCCCTGCCGCACAGCTGCCAGATGATCCAGTCGGCCGCCTCGATCCACCGTTCGGTGCGCCGGTAGCTGTCCGGGTCCTCCTCAAGAAGCTGCAGCGCCTTGGCGAACTCCCACTCCGAGGAGATCCTGCCGCCGTATCGGCTGATCCACTTCTCGCCGCGCTCGTGGGCGAGGTCGGTGATCCGGTCGGCCTGCGGCTGCGCCGCGTGGTGCTTCCACAGCTTGGGCCAGGCGTGCGGCCGGTCGCGCAGTTCCGGGACCTCGCACAGCGGCGTGCCGTCCCGCAGGACCGGTAGCACGGTGCAGGCCGTGAAGTCGGTGCCGATGCCGACCACGGCCGACGGGTCCGCCCCGGCGTCGCGCAGCGCCGCACGGACCGCGGTGCCGAGTGCGGTACGCCAGTCCTCGGGGTCCTGCAGCGCCCAGTCCGGGGGGAGCGGCTGTCTCGTCGACGGCAGCGTCCGTTCGATCGACCCGTGCGCGTACTCGCCAAGGCCGCTGCCAAGCTCCGCGCCGTCGCTTGCCCGTACCACCACCGCACGCGCCGAGAGCGTGCCGAAGTCCACGCCCACGACCAGGGGGTTATCCGTTGTCACGTCTCTCTTCTCCCTTGACGGCCACGGCGGGCTGGCCAGCCTCCGCCCGGTGTTCCGGCAGGATGCCGGCTACCAGTCGCCGTGTTTCCAACGCCTGCGGCTCCCTTGTTAACGTGCCCAACCTAAACTGTCCGTTCCCCGATGTCACCTCGCTACCCGTGAACTCGATGCGGTTTGGCAGGTCGCTTGTGACCTGCCTAGCCTTGCTGAGCTTTACGGGTGGGTGAAAGTGCCGGGCCGAGTCTGGCAAGCCGCTGGAATACCTGTATGTTAACGTTAACAAAAATTCTGCGGCGAGCATGCCGCAGTACCAGGCGGTTGCGGCTCGGACATGAGCCGATGTCGCGGGTACAGTGTTAACGCAGCTGATGGACTTCATCAATCGAGTGGGGATTACGTGGTCAGACCCGTCAGAGAGCCGGCGATGACCGACGTCGCCAAGTTGGCAGGCGTCTCTCACCAGACCGTCTCGCGGGTACTGAACGATCACCCGAACGTGCGCGAGCAGACCCGGCTCCGGGTACAGGCGGCCATCAGCGAGCTCGGCTACCGGCCGAACAAGGCGGCGCGCCTCCTCGTAACCGGAACTTCCCAGATCATTGGCGTGGTATCGCGGTCATCGACGCTGTTCGGACCCTCCGCGACGCTAAGTTCCCTGGCGGAGGAAGCCGTCAGGCGCGGCTTCACGGTCAACGTGGAGAGCGTCCGCACGCTGGAGAAGCAGCCGATCGCCGACGCGATCGGCCGCCACCTGGACCAGCGGGTGGCCGGCCTGGTGATTATCGCCCCGGTGGAGTCGGCCAACGACGCGCTCGACGACCTGCCCGAGGACATACCGCTCGTCACCATCGACGGTGATCCGGACCGGCCGACCGAACTCGTTACCGTTGACCAGGAGGGCGGCGCTTACGCCGCGACCAGGCACCTGCTCGACGCCGGGCATTCCACCGTCTGGCACGTCTCGGGTCCCGACGACTGGTTCGACGCCCGCGGCCGCGTCGCCGGCTGGCGACGGGCACTAGCCGAGGCCGGCGCGGAGATCCCGCCGTTGATGTCGGCGGACTGGCTCGCCGCGTCCGGGTACCGTAACGGCCAGATCCTCTCCAGGATGAACGATGTCACGGCGGTCTTCGCGGCCAACGACCACCTGGCCCTGGGCATCCTGCGTGCGCTGCACGAGCGCGGCCGCCGGGTTCCCGGTGACGTCAGCGTGGTCGGCTTCGATGACGTGCCCGAGGCTGCCTTCTACATCCCGCCGCTCACCACGATCCGCCCCGACTTCGACGCGGTCGCCGCCGCGAGCATCGACCTGCTTCTTGCCCAGATCACCAGCGGTCACCGGCTCGGCGACCGCCGCGTCCTCACCCCGACCCTGGTAACCCGCGACTCGGTAGCCCCGCCCCGCGCCTGACTCTGTTTACGGCCATGACACCGGAGGATGCGACTCCGCAGCCCCACCTGACCCGCCTGCAGCCCGCGGCTAACGAATCTCAAGGCGGTGCCCACCTGACTCGCCTGCAGCCCGCGGCTAACGAATCTCAAGGCGGTGCGGAGGCCGAGACGAACATGGCACCGTAGCGGCTGCCGCATGCTTTGCACCTTGGCGTGACACCAGGGGTGCTGCCGCGTGCTTTGCTCCTTGGCCGAGGCACTCGTGGCGCCGCCGCGAGCAGCAGAGTCGTGGCCGCTTCACGGTACGCAAAGCAGAGTCATAGACGCGGCCGGGTGTAACACGGACCGTTCTTCTGGCTCGTCGGCCGAAGCGGCGCGGGCCGGCGCGATCCCGCTCGCACCAGCCCGCGACTAGCTGTCTTTCGCCGCTTTACTACTACTACTCCTACTGTCGGCTGTCCGCTGGTTAGTTGCCGAGGGACTCGGCGACGCGGCGCTGGGCCGTCCAGATCTCCTCCGGGAGGCCGGCGAACTGCTCCAGGTACTCCTGCCGGAAGCCGACCTCCTGCTTCCACCGGGCGACGTCGATGGTGAGCAGCTTGTCGAGGTCGGCCGGGTCGATCTGCAGGCCGTCGGTGTTGAGCTCGTCCTTGGCCGGCAGGATGCCGACCGGGGTCTCGACACCAGATACCTCGCCGTCGCGCAGCTGCATCAGCCAGAGCAGCGCGCGCAGGTTGTCACGGTAACCGGGCCAGAGGAAGTGGCCGTCTTCCGCGTCCCGCTGGAACCAGTTGACGTGGGCGAAGATCGGCTTGTTGGCGCAGGCGCCGATGATGCTGAGCCAGTGCGCGGCGTACGGGCCCTCCGGGTAGGACATGAACGGGCGCATCGACATCGGGTCGTAACGGAGCTGGCCGTCGAGTCCGTCGGCCGCGAACGTGGCCTCGGCGCCCAGGGTCAGACCGTCGTAAACACCCTCGGCCACGTCAGTGATCGCCCTGATCAGCGGCTCGCGGTCGCGGGTCCGGCCGCCGAAGATGATGCCGTCGATCGGCACGCCCGCGGGGTTGTCGTAGTCGCTCGCGATGTTCGGCACATTGGCCAGCGTGGTGGTGAACCGGCTGTTCGGGTGCGCCCAGGGGTCGTTCGCCTCCGCCGGGGAGCGGTCGGCGACCGGGTTGCCCTTCCAGTCCAGCCAGCCGTCGAGGTCGGCCGGCGGGTTGGGCGTACGGCCCTCGAACCACACCTTGTGGGTCTTGGCGTTGTAGGCGACGTTCGTGAAGATCGCCCTGGTGCCGGGCTTGATCGACTCGATCGCGGTCGGGTTGGTGTGCTCGTTGGTGTCCTTGGCCACGCCGAATACGCCGAACTCGGGGTTCATCCCGTACAGGCGGCCGTCTTCGCCGACCCACATCCAGGCGATGTCGTCGCCGTAGAACTCGACGTGGTAGCGGTCGCCGAGGGCGTCGGGGGGCAGCGTCATCGCGAGATTCGTCTTGCCGGACGCGCTCGGGAAGCCGCCGGCGATGTGCCACTTCTTGCCGGTCACCTTGTCGGTGATGCCGAGCAGCATGAACTGCTCGGCGAGGAACTTGCGGGATGCCCAGCCGTCGTAGGCGGCCTGGCGCAGGCCGTGCGCGATCTTGCCGAGCAGCGCATTGCCGCCGTAGGACGAACCGTAGTGCAGGATCGTCCGCTCGTCGGCCACGGTGACGAAGTACCGCTTGTCCTCGGGGGTGCCCTGGCCGAGGTTTTCCAGGTCGCCGGTCACGTGCACGGCGCGCACGAAGCTGTCCGGGTCGGCCAGGTTGTTGATGTACTCGACGCCAACCCGGGCCATCCGGTTCATGTGCAGCACGACGCTGCGGTTGTCGGTCAGTTCGACGCCGGCCGCGTACTTCTCAAGGGGGGACCCGGGGGCGGACATCAGGTACGGGATGACGTACATGGTCTTGCCCCTGGACGCGCCGGTCATCAGCCCGGTGAGCTTCTCCTTCATCTCGGGCGCGGGGTACCAGTTGTTGTAGACGCCCTTGTCCGCCGGGTTGCTCGTGGCGACGATCGTGCGCTCCTCGGAGCGCGCGGTGTCCTTGTAGTAGCTGCGGGAGTAGTAGAGGTCATCGCCCGCCGGAAGAATCTCGCCGGCCGCCAAGGCTTCCTGGATGAGCCGGGCGTCGTCGTCCGCGCTGACGACCTCGATGTTGGCCGCACCAGTGATCCCGGCCCAGTAGCGAACGTACTCGCGCACGTGGTCGTTTTTCAGGTGAGCGGCTTCCAGGACGGCATCAACATCGGCCACGTACTTGGTCCTCTCGGTTCGTCAAGCTCATCGCTTGAGAAGTTGGCGATTTATTCATCTTGACAGGTGCGCGGCGACTCTTGCAGTGAGGGATCTATCACGCTCATCGCATCATCCGTCACAGAACGTATTCGTGTCATGTCCGCCGGGAGTCCGCCAAGGTCGCGGCGTACGGCTCCCGCTTTGGTCTAGGCCAACCAGCGTGACCTGGTACAACGTGATTTCGCTGACATTGACGTCAGCTTGGACGAGTGCTTGTGCGGCGCTTCACAAGTGACGGGCCGGTCAGGCCTCGGCGAGCGTCTTGCTCGCCTGGAGCAGGCGCTCTTCAAGGAACGGGGCGGTGGTGAGCGCGTACGTGCTGGTCAGGTGATGACTGTCCTGGTAAACGAGGACATTTCCGACAACGGGAGGGCAGCTGACCGGTCCGCAGATCAGCGAGTTCATATCGATCAGGGGAACCGTGCCCGAGGCTGCCCGCGTGGCGTACACCGTGGGCAGGTCAGGAACGATCGCCCGTGCCTTCGGCACGGTGCACTTAGCCGGCGTAGCGGGGTTTGTGGCCATGCAGTCCGGCACGTTCAGCCCCATGACCGGCGATTCCTTGATGGCGACCACGGAGATTCCGTGGCTCTGAAGCTGCTGCCAGTACGCGGCCATCCCGGCCCCGATGTCGGCCTGCGCCGCCGCCCCGCCGGCGGGGTGGCGCATGGTCGCCAGGCCGGGGTAATCGCTGGTGATCACGACGTCCGGCTTGATGCTCCTGATCAGGTCGCGCATCACGGCCGCACCCCAGCTGTGGCAGGACGTGTACGGGCCGCCCGTGTCCGGCGTAACCATCAGTGTGGAGCTCAGCGGACAGACCGAGTGCAGTTCGGTGACCAGCTTCCAGTGCCGGTCGACGGCAATCTTCTCAAGCGGGGTGAACCAGTCGCCCGCCATCGAGTCCCCGACCAGGGCAACGGTCAGCACAGGGTGCGCCGTGTCCCCGTACACGCACTCCTTGGTCGTGGCCGAGCTCACCGGGACCAGGCAGCCCTGCTGCCAGTACACCGGGAGGCTGACGTCGGCCGGCTGAGGGACGACAGGAGCGGGCTTGACCTTGGTCATCGTGTCGGCGAGTGCGGCGGCGCCCGGGTAGTCAGGCCCGAGGCGGCCGTCAAACGGCGCCGGCTCGGCGGCGATGTACAGCGACACCAGCAGGACGGGCACCGCCGCCGCGAGCGCCGTGGAGACCGACCGCCAGCCGTGCCCGGAGAGCAGCGACGCGGTCCGCACCTTGTCCTCGACCCAGACCTTGGTCAGCCAGGACAGCACGACGGAGACCCCGATGATGGCCGGGCCGGCGATCACGCCGGCCGCGTGGCCTCGCCACGTCGTCCACAACACGATGACCGGCCAGTGCCACAGGTACAGCGAGTAGGAGATGCCGCCGGTGAACACCATCGGCCTGGTCGAAGTCACCCTGGACGGCCCGAACCTGGCCGCGGCCGAGCCGCCGAGGATCAGTGCCGCGGCGCCGCCCGCGGGCAGCAGCGCGAGCACACCGGGGAAGGCAACCGTGCCGCTCAGCACGAACGCCGACGCGATCACCAGGCCGAGTCCGGCCCATCCGAGCAGGCCGAACCGGCTTACCCTGGTGCTCAGCCGCTCCGGCAGCAGCGCGATCAGGCCGCCGAGCCCAAGCTCCCAGATCCGTGTCGTCGTCACGAAGTAGGCGCCCGACGGGTTGGCGTGCGTGTAGTACACCGAGTACCAGAACGAACCCGCGACCACCGCGGCGGCCAGGACGATCAGCACCCGGTGCCCGCGGGCTGTCTCTGCCTGCCTGGCCTGCTGGACGTCGCCGGCTTGCCCGGTCCGCCGCCGCACCGTGACCGCCACGAGCGCCGCGACGAGGAACAGCAGGGGCCAGCCCAGGTAGAACTGCTCCTCCACGGAGAGCGACCAGAAGTGCTGAACCGGGGTCGCCGCACTGTCCGACTTGAGGTAGTCGACCGCGTTCCACGCGAGCTGCCAGTTCTGGAAGTAAAGCGCACTCGCCCTTATCTGCGAGGCGGTGTCCGCCAGCCTGGTCGCCGGCAGCACAAAGCGCGAGGCCACCCACGTCACGGTCAGCACGAGGGCCGCCGCGGGCACCAGCCGCCTGGCCCGCCGTCCCCAGAAGTCGAGCAGGCGGATCCTTCCCGTCTTGCGGTACTCCCGCAGCAGGTGGCCGGTGATCAGGAACCCGGAGATCACGAAGAAGACGTCCACGCCGGCGAACCCGCCGGTCAGTCGCGAGGGGTACAGGTGGTAGATGACCACCATGCCTACGGCCAGCGCGCGCATGCCCTGGATGTCCGGGCGGAACCCGCGCTGCTGCTTCGGCTGATCCCTCGGCACCTGCTGCTCCGCGGGTTTCTGGTCCCCCGGAGTCTGCTCCCCGGGTGCCTGGTCCCTGAGCTTCTGGCCCGTGGATGTCTGTGCGGGAGATGCTTGTCCGGGCTTGTCCCGAGCTAGCTCCCGGCCATGCCGCGGGCTCGTCTCCTGGCTGCGGTTGCCTTGCTGGCAGCCTTGCTCCCGGCTTCGTGCCTGGTTGTGCTCTTGACCTCGTTCCCGGCTTTGTTCTTGACCTCGTCCCTGGCTTTGTTCCTGGCGTTGCGGTGGCACCGTCTTGTCCACGCTCGGAGGGCCTCCGATCGGCTGGATTCGACCGCCAATCCTATAGAAAAGCTAAAGACATGACCCTGAAACGTCACATTCAGTGCCGGGCGGCCGTATGGCGAATCTCACGCGCGGCTTCCCGGGCCGGTCAGGCCGAAACCTTTATCGACGGTGAGAAAGGCCTCAGCCGCTAGGGCCGACCCGGACCCCGGCTGCCCTCGTCCAGCCGCCCAGCCTGCGGTCACGGCGCGTCTGTCAGCGTTGAGGGCCCAGAGACGCGCGCACGTATTGCCTGCCTGCTACAAATGACCGGCTTAGGTCTCGGGCGTGCCCTGAGACGATCCCCACGAGTCGGGGATCGTGCTGTACCCGTCGCCGCTGTACTCCTGGAGTTCCGAGGCAAGCGAAGAGTCGGTCATCAGGCCGATGCCCTGCTGCAGGTCGCTGAGGATCTGCGGGTAGCTCCCGTTGTTCAGGTAGGCGGCGGTCGCCGCGACGCCCTCGGCGACGGTCGGGTAGGACATCAGGTAGTAGCCCTGGCCCTCAGACTGGATCTCGGTGCCGCCGTAACCGGGCTCGCTCACGTTGATCGGGTTGTTTGCGCCGACGATCCCGTACGGCGGCGTCCCGGCCTCGTTCTGCATCCAGTAGCCGATGGACTCGATGTTGGCGGTGGTCAGCGGGTCACCAAGCGCGGTGAGGATGGCCTCGGACCAGGCGAGCTGGTTCTGGCCGCTAGGGGTCTGGTACTCCGCCGTGGCTGTCGGCGTCAGCAGCGAACTGGTGTGCGCGCTCGACGCGGTCACGGCCGGGGTTGCCGTCACCCCCGGCGTCGCGGCCGTTGTGGCCTTGGGCTTGGCCGTCTTGGTGGCCGACACCGTCGGGTGCGGCAGCAGGCTAGCCGGGACCCTCGCGATCGCGTACGTGGTGGTGGGGCTGGCCGCGGCCACCTCCAGGGACGGAGCCAGGGTCGCTGCCTTCGGTGTCTTCACCAGGCTGTCGGACAGTGGCGTCTGCACTGCACCCATGCCCACCGCGATCCCGGTGCCGAGCAGGACCGCGACGAGCCCCGCGACCATGATCAGGGGGAACGACAGCGACGGGCGGCCGCGGCGCGCCCTCGTATGGCGATGGGACGTATGTGGCCGACCCGAGTCGCCCGGCAAGTACTCCAACCTGGACTCCCCCCCAGACCTGAGGATGGTAACGATCCCGCATACTAACGGAAATGGGCGGGGCTGGAGGGATGAATGGGCATACCTCAATACGCCTGGTTCTAATTGGTAATAACTTGATCGCCGCCGGTTATCGAGGGCATGGCCGATTAGGCACATATGTGATGGAGCCGGGCCTGGACCGTGCCCTTTTGGTAACGCAACGTTAAAAGGGACGCTGTGTCGATAACAGGATTCCCGGCTAAGAAAAGGCCTGATTAGCGCTAAACGCGGCAAATCGCCGAATGTTGTCCGGGACGGCTCAGGCGGTACGGTGCTCGGTGGCGTACGCGTTGAGACGGTCTAGTTCGTCGAGGTAAAGGCG
>Ga0335072_10015009_pt1 | contig 10999 bp, 13 predicted proteins | sample Lox_Sample_21_FD_206725 | JGI IMG/M metagenome (GOLD analysis project Ga0335072, IMG submission 206725) | Soil microbial communities from Loxahatchee National Wildlife Refuge, Florida, United States - Lox_Sample_2.1 | ecosystem: Environmental > Terrestrial > Soil > Wetlands | place: USA... | reverse complement strand
AACTCGAACTCCCACCCTGGCTCGCCCGCGGCCCTGCACACGACACGCCCCCACCGACGCCTGCCGCGAGGGCGCAGCCGCCTGGCGACCGAGATCGTCAGCGACGAGCACCACGCCCGCATCATCGCCGCGACCGCCGCCACGATCCGCCGCACCGGCTACGCCGAGGCCACGATCGCCGACATCGTCGCCGCCGCGGGCATCTCACGCAACGTCTTCTACGACCTCTTCCGCACCAAGGAGGACGCCTTCATCGCCGCCCAGCAGACCGCCGTCTCGCGCGGGCTGGCCGCGTGCTCGGCCGCCTATTTCGCCGCGCCCGCCACACTCGCCAGTCCGGGCGCGAACGCTAACGCGAACGCGAGCGCGAACGCGAACGCGCGGACGGCTCAAGGCGCGGGCCAAGGCCCGGAGACAGACCAGAGCGCATGGCCGGGCGCGAACGCGAACCCGACCTGGCCACAGCGAATCTGGGCCGGCGCGCTGGCGCTGACGCAGAGCATGGCCGCCGCGCCCGACCTCGCCCACCTCGCCGTGGTCGAGCCCAACGCCGCGGGCACGCGCGCGCTGCAACGCGTGATCGACATGCTCCAAGCCTTCACGATCTTCCTGCAAGAGGGCTACAACCAAACCCCCCACGCGCGCACACTGCCACCGATCTGCGCCAACGCGATCGCCGGCGCCCACTTCGAGCTGCTCTACCACCACCTCACCAACCACCCAACCCAACGCCTACCCGAGCTCACCCCCCAACTCACCCACATCGCCCTCACACCCTTCCTCGGAGCCGAGCGGGCCGCGCGGGAAGTCGAGGCGATGGCGAGCGACACGGGCGACATGTAGTCGGCTTTGCACCGGATCACACCGGATCACACCGCTTCGCCCCAGGCTATTCTTGGATCATGGCAGCGAACAAGCGACACACCGATCACGAGCTGGTGGTGGCGTCCGACGGGAGCATTCCGGCCGATCAGCTGATGCGCATGGGCGTCGGTCCCGGCGCGCATCTGCGTGTGGTGCAGACGCCCGCAACCAGGACGGGTGGCAGTTTCGCCGGATCGCTGCCCAACTTCCCAGAGGTGACCTGGGAGGACTTTGAGCGCGCCAGCAAGCTCGCTCGCGAAGACGTAAGCTCGGCGTGAGGGTTCTCGCCGACTCCCACGCCATCACATGGCTGTCCCAACGCTCGCCAGAACTGTCGGACGTCGCGGCCGATGCGCTGCTGGAGGCAGAAGAAACGGATGGCGTGGTCGTCTCCGTCGCCAGCCTGATCGACCTCTGGTACGTGACGCAGACGACCAAGACCGTGACCGACGCCGACTTGGCGGAACTCCGCGAGAAGATCGCCGCTTCACCTGAGCTCAGCCTGCATCCGATCGACGAGTACGTCGCCGACGCCACCACCGCGATCCCACGCAACGTGCTCGCCGATCCGTGGGACCGCTTCATCGTCGCGACCGCCAGGGTGCTTGACGTGCCGCTGGTCACCAGGGACCGGGCGATCCGCGACAGCGGGTTGGTGGCAACCATCTGGTAGGCACGGTCCGCGGCTGGGCTTATCAGATGCAAGAATCTCAGCGGTCGCGAGCAGCTGCTAGGCCGGGATCTATCGGGTGCTCCGCCCTCGGCACAATCGCGCGCTGTCAGGCGAACATCTTGGCCGAAGGCTCGCGCTCGGCGATCAGCGAGAAGCCCGAGCTCACCCACATCGCCCTCGCGCCGTTCCTCGGAGCCGAGCGGGCCGCGCGGGAGGTCGAGGCGATGGCAGGCGACACGGGCGACATGTAGTCGGCTTTGCACTACACTCCCAGCATGGCGTCCTCCCCCCATCCGCTGTCTCTGCGTCTCGGCCGGGACGGGTTGAGCGCGCTGGATCAGATTGCGCGGCGACGGGGTCTGAGCCGCGCCGAGGCCGCTCGGCAGGCGATCGCCGAGACGGCGGAGCGCGAGCGCCGGCGCGGCGGGCTGGCTGCGGAGGCGCGGCGCCTCATGCAGGACGACGAGTACGTGCGCGAAGCCCGTGAGGTCACCGGCCTGATGGAGCAGTTGCGTGGTCCGTGGTGACATCCACCGGATCACACTGCCCGGTAAGCGCGGCCATGTCCAAGAGGGCCGCCGCTACGCGGTGATCGTCCAAGCCGACGATCTGCTCGCGCTCTCCACGGTTCTCATCTGCCCCACATCGCGTTCGGCGTTCCCAGCCAGCTTTCACCCGGAGATCACAATCGCCGGCCAGCCCACACAGGTTCTGTGCGAGATGATGGGAGCAGTCGATGCTCGCGCGCTCGGCGAGCAAGTCGACCACCTCACCCACGATGAACTGCGCGCGATCGACGACGCCATGCTGCTGGTACTGGACCTGGCCTGAGCCGTGTCGCAATACGGACCGTCCATAGGACTCGCCTGAGCACGCACGCAAGTTCCTCGACGGACCAACCAACTATATAAAAATCCATCGCTACCGCTAAAATAGTATAGTAAATTAGGGGGGAGATGAATGAGTCTCAGCTAAGACGGCTGCTGGCCGAGCGCAGCCCATGGCGCTCGCGGACCGGGTGGGAGGCCGAGGACCCCGACCTGCGGGCGGCGCGGAAGCTGCCGCTGGTGTATGAGCCGGCGCCACTCGCCGACATCGGCGCGCCGGGACTGTACGTGCTGCGAGGGCCGCGACGGATCGGCAAGAGCCTCGAGCTCAAGCGCGCGATCACCGGGCTGCTGGCGCGGGGAGTGGATCCCAAAGCGGTGCTGTACTGCTCCTGCGATGGGCTCTCGAGACAGGAGCTCAGGCGCCTGATCGTCCAGGGGCAGAGCGTCACGCGCATGCTGCCCGGCCCCAGGTACTGGTTCTTGGACGAGATCACCGCCGTGGCGGGCTGGTCGACGACGATCAAGGAGTTGCGCGACCAGGACACCGGGTTTCGCGAGGCGTGCGTGGTACTGACCGGCTCCTCGGCCCACGACCTGGAGCAGGCGCGCAAGGATCTCGCGGACCGTCGCGGCGGCGCAGCCGACTCGGAGCGACTGCTGCTGCCGATGGGCTTCCGGGCGTTCTGCCGGGCGCTGGGCGACCTGGGCGAGCTGCCCGAGCAGTCGGTCGCGCCGGCGGACATCCAGAGCCCCGCGAGCGAACGCGCGATTCTCGCGCTCGAGCCCTCCAGCGACGCGCTGGCCAACGCCTGGGAGCTGTTTCTGGACGTCGGGGGATTCCCCCGCGCCGTCGGCGAGTTCCTGGCGACCGGCACGGTCAGCGACGGTTTTGTGCAGGGCCTGTGGGACGTCGTGCTCGGCGACGCGTTTCGCGCCGCGTCCCTGACCGAAGCCGCAGTGGCCGCGCTGCTCGACCGCCTGGCCGCCAACCTGTGCAGCCCGATCAACCTGTCGCGCATCGCCCGCGACGTGGGCCTGCCCGGCTACCAGGCGGCCCAAACCCGCATCGAGGGGCTCGTCCGCGCGTTCCTGGCCTGGCACTGTCACCGCACCCGACAGGACGGCAAACCGAACACTTCCGCCCAGCGCAAGCTGTACTTCGTCGATCCCCTCATCGCCCAACTCAGCCATCGCCACAACCCCATCTACCCCGTGCCCGACGCGGCGAAGCTGACCGAGCAGCAGATCGGCCTGGCGCTCGCCGGCGCCATCCGCACGCATGCGCCCGCCGCGTTCCTGCAAACCGAAGCGGTCATGTACGAGCGCACCCCCACCGGCGCGGAGATCGACTACGTCGGACCCCGCCTGGGCGTCGCGTTCGGGTGCAAGTACACCGACGGCGCCTGGCGCAAGCAGGCCCTCACCATCAAAGCCCGCCACGGCCGCGGCGTCATCCTCACCCGCTCACCCCTGCTCACAGGCCCCCACGAGCCGGTCTGGGCACTACCCGCCAGCATCCTCGCCTGGCTGATCGAGCGGGGCTGAGCGCCCCCGCGCGCGCCTACGGTGTGCGGAGGTCCTCCCGGTAGGCCGCGAGATATCCGCTGCCGGAAGATATCCTCGGCGCTCGGAAACATGTAGTCCGCTTTGCACCCCACACTGCCCCGACATGCTCGATGGCTACTATACGATGCTAGACACGCGCATCATGAATCAAGCATCTAGCATCACAGAGATGAAGCGGACCACGGTGAGCGCGCGGCGATCCTCGCTGGCAACACTCGAAGCCGAGGCCCGCCGACGCGGAGCGCCCCTGACCGCGGTCCTGGCTGAGGCGATCGACGAGAAGGCGCAGGCGCTGCACGCCTCCCGCCGTCCGCGCCTGGGCATCGCACGCTCGACCGACGGACGCGCGGCGGCCGATCTGACGAGCGAGCCGATAGCGCACCTCCCGTCCTAGGGACAGCGCACCTCCCGTCCCAAGGACTCGTAGATGCCGCTGATACTCGACACCGGTCCGCTGCTCGCCGCGCTGGACGCCGCCGACCCCGACCACGATCGGTGCTCCGCTCTGCTGGCGGGCGCCCGGGAGGATCTGGTGGTGCCAAGCCTCGTGCTCGCCGAGCTCGATTACTGGTGTCACCAGCGCCTGGGCACAGACGCCTGGATCACGTTCCTTGAGGATCTGCTCGCCGGGGCCTACCGGTGCGAGGATCCAACCACAGCCGATCTCGAGCGCTGCCGGGAGCTGCAGATGCAGTACAGAGATCAGATGCTGGGCGTGGTCGATGCCAGCGTGCTCGCTCTGGTCGAGCGCCTCGGCGAGGACAAGCTGGCCACCCTCGACCACAGACACTTCCGCGTGCTGCGGCCGAGCCACGCGCCGTCCCTGCGACTGCTGCCCGAGTGAGCTCGCCCCTCCGAGTGAGCCCCGCCCCCTAATTCCCCATTTGTCCCGCGCTAATTCCCATCCGCCCCAACCCCTACCCCGCCCGGTGCAGCCGGGCATATAGCTCGCGCGCGACCTTCGCGGGCACGCCCGGCACCGCCTGCAGCTCCTCGCTTGAGGCCGTGGCGACCGCCTCGGGAGAGCCGAAGTACGTGAGCAGGGCCTGCTTGCGGGCGGGGCCGACGCCGGGCAGATCATCCAGCAGCGAAGCGCTCATCGCGCGGTCGCGGCGCGCGCGGTGGTGGGTGATCGCAAACCGGTGTGCCTCGTCGCGCACGCGCTGCAGCAACTGCAGCTCGGGTGTCGAGTGCTCCAGCACGAGCGGGCGGCGGCGGCCGGGCTGGAACACCTCCTCGATGCGCTTGGCCAGGGAGATGACGGCCACGCCGCGCTCGCGCCAGCCCGCGAGCGGCTCCATTCCGGCGGCGAGCTGACCGGGGCCCCCGTCGATCACAACCAGGCTCGGCAGCGTGGCAAAGCTCGCGTCATAGGAGGAGTCGTGCGGGGACACGTCCTGCTGGGCCTGCCACTGGGCATAGCGGCGGCCCAGCACCTCGGCCATCGCCGCGTAGTCGTCGGAGACGCCTTCCGGCAGCGACCGAATGCGAAAGCGGCGATAGTCGGACTTGGCGGGCGCGCCGCCCTCGAACACAACCATCGAGGCGACCGTGTGCGAGCCGCCCAGATGGGAGATGTCATAGCACTCGATCCTGATCGGCGGCGCGTCCAGGCCGAGCGCCCGCTGCAACCCGTCGAGCGCATCCACCCGCGACTGGCGGCGGCGCTCGGCCCGCAAACGCTCGGTATCCAGTGCGAGCAGCGCGTTGCGCTCTGCCAACTCCAGCATCCGCCGCTTCTCCCCCCGCTCGGCCGCACGGATCTCGACCGGCCCCCCGCGGCGGCTCGAGAGCGCTTCGGCGAGCGCGCTTGTGCCGGCGCTCGGGACGTTGGCCGGGCCGCGCTCATCGCCAATGCGCAGCTTCCCCTCAACCTCCGCCAACTCGCGCTGCACGACGATCAGCCCCGGGATCGACAGGTGGCCGGCGTAGTACTGCAACATGAACTCTTCGCTCACCTCCGCGATCCCACGCTCGGTCTCGTTGGCCAGGTAGAACGATTGGCGGTCGGAGAGGATGCCGTCGCGGACCTGAAACACCTGGGCGTTGGCGTCGCGCCCGTCGATCGCCACCGCGACCGCGTCGAAGGTGCCCCCCGCCGCGCTCGCGACCCGCCGGCGCTCCAGCAGCGAACGCACCGCCCGCAGGCGGTTGCGCTCGAGCGTGGCCTGCTCGAACTCCTCGGCCGCCGCGGCCGCGCGCATCCGCGCCTCGATGTCGCGCTCGATCGAGGTGAACCGGCCCGACAAAAACTCCATCGTCTGTTCGATGCTCGCGCGGTAGTCGCTTTGGGAGATGTAGTCGACGCACGGCGCCGTGCAGCGCTTGATGTAGTAGTCAAGACACGGGCTGCCGCTGCGCCGGCCGGGCTCGGGGCCGGTGCAGGAGCGGAACATGAACACCTTGGCCAGCACCTCCAGCGTCGCCCGTACGCGCTTGGCGTTCGAGTACGGCCCGAAGTACGCGCGGCCCGGGCGGTGGCGCTCGCGGGTGAAGTACACGCGTGGGTAGTCCTCATCGAGCGATATCGCGATGAACGGGTAGGACTTGTCGTCGCGCAGGCGGATGTTGAAGCGGGGCCGGTACTGCTTGATGAACCCCTGCTCGCTCAGCAGCGCCTCGGCCTCGGAGGCGACGACCACACACTCCACGCCGGCCACCGCGGCGACCATCTCGGCGTGTCCGGGACTGCTTGGCACCTGGGCCTTCGAGAAATGGGATGCGACGCGCTTGCGGATCGAGATGGCCTTGCCGACATAGATCACCCGCCCGCGCTCATCGCGGAACAGGTACACGCCGGGCTGGTCGGGCAGGGCGCGGCGCTGGGCGGCGAGGGAATCCCCGCTCATGCGAGCGTCCTTCTGCTTCGGTCGGCGAGCCTGGTGCCCGCTCATGCGAGCGTCTCCCCGCTTCGGTCGGCGAGGTTGCCGTCCGTGTCCGCGCGATCGGCGTCGATGTCGTTGCCGCCCGCCCAATCGGCCTCGATGTCGTTGCCGCCCACCCAATCGGCCTCGATGTCGTTGCCGCCCACCCAATCGGCCTCGATGTCGTTGCCGCCCGGCCAATCGGCCTCGTTGTCGTCGCCGCCCGCGCGATCGTCATCCACGCGACCGCCCTTGCCACCGACCTCGACCGTGACGTTGGTGGCGGCGGTAACGGGCTTGGGAGACACGCCGTCGAGGATAGGCCGGAGCTCCACGAACGCTTCATTCGACGACGAACACAGTTGCACTACAATAGGTTCACGATGGCTGCCGCACCCACGCGTCAACGCTCATTCCGGCTAGCCAACCAAACGCTGGGCCTGCTGGACGAGCGCGCCGCCGAGCACGGGGAGTCGAGCAACGCCCTCGCCCAACGCCTGCTCGACGAGAGCTTGCGCCTGGAGCGCCATCCGCTGCTGCGCTTCCGCCAGGGCGGCAGCGGCCTGCGCCGTCCGTCCCTGGCCGGCACCAGGCTCGATGTGTGGCAGGTGATCGCGACGCTGCGCGCCCACGACGGCGACGTCGAGCTGACGGCCGATTACTTCGCGCTCACCCAGACCCAGATCCGCGCCTGCATCGCCTACTACGCCGAATTCACAACCGAGATCGACACGTATGCCGAGGACGAGCTGGAGGCAGCCGAGCGTGAGCGCGCGCGCTGGGAGCGTGAGCAGAAGGCGCTCGCTTGAAGCTGCTCCTGGACGAGCAGTTCCCGCCGGACATCGCCACGGGACTCAGACAGCTGGAACACGATGCCGTAGCCGTAAGCGAGCGTGACGATCTGATGTCGTTCGACGACGAGACCCTGCTCGAGCGCGACCCGGACTGACGCCTGAACCCGACCCGGATTGACGCCTGACCGAGGACAGCCGTGCTCCCGTACTCGATGCCCCCGGCTCAGTACACCCGCGAGCTCAGTGCGCCCGCCGGCTCAATACGCCCGCCAGCGCCGCACGACCATGATCGCCGCGTAGGCGATCCCACCGACGAGCACGAACCACAACAGCTCGCCGACGCCGGTGTGCCACATGCGCACGCGCGACATCCACAGCAGCACCGCAAGCGCGATCGCCCCGTACAGCAACCCCCGGTAGCGGTCGCCTAGGCCGTGCAACGTGTAGCGCCGTTCGCGATACACGCGCAGCCCGATGTAGCCGATCGCCAGACCGAACCCGACGTACAGCAGCGCTTCGAACGTGCTCGCAACCCGACCGCCGGAGGGCAGGAAGTAGACGGCGGCGGCGATCGCCAGGACGATCGCGATGTTGCAGGCTGTCCTGACCTGGTCTGTCATCGCAAACCCCAGTCTAGGACTCGACCGGCTTCCCCGAGCGCGCGCGAACGGCCTGCTTCTCCTCCTGCTCGCGTTCCTCCCGCACGCGCACGTACTCGGGCCAGCCGCCCACGTAGCTGCGCAGCGCCCCGTCCTCGATCGCGATCGTGCGCGTGCCGACGGCGTCCAGCAGCGCGCGGTCGTGGGAGACGAGCAGGATCGCGCCCTCGTAGGCGCGCAGCGTGTCCTCGAGCGCCTCGCGCGACTCGATGTCGAGGTGGTTGGTGGGCTCGTCGAGGATCAGCACGTTCGCGCCGGAGCTGACGAGCACGGCCAGCGACAGCCGCTGGCGCTCTCCACCGGACAGCCCGTCGAGCGGTTTGTCGGCCTCATCGCCTGAGAACAGAAACTGTCCGAGCAGCGCCCGCGCCTTGTTGGGGGTCAGACCAGTGGCGTGCTGGGCGGCTTCGAGCACGGTCGGGTTGGCATTCCCGCCGACCCCGCCGACCATGCCGGCCACGCCGTCCTCGCGTGGTCTCCCTCCGAGCTCCTCGGCATGCTGGGAGAGGTAGCCGATCGTGACGTTGTGGCCGGTGCTGAGTTTGCCCGCGGCCAGCGGGCGGCGACCGGCGAGGGTCTCGATCAGCGTGGTCTTGCCCGTGCCGTTGGGGCCGACGAGCGAGACGTGCTCGCCGCGCTCGAGCCACAGTTCGGCGTGCTCGAGCAGGGTCTTGGGCGAGGGTGTCCCGAACGACGCAGGTGTCCCGAGCCCGAGAGATGTCCCGAGCGACGCAGGTGTCTCGAGCGCCTGAGACGAAGGTGTCTCGAACGACTGCGTTAACGCGCGCGCGTGCGTGCGGGCGCGCGGGCGCGCGCGCTCACCGCCGTTTGTCAACGCTTCACCGCGCCCCCCGCTCTCCCCTGCGCCCACCTCGATCCGTCCGTCAACGAGCTCGAACACGACCCGGCCGCTGCGCGCGGGCGCAGCGAACGAGAACTCCATCCCCCGCCGATCGCGCGGCGCCCCCGAGGGCCCCGGCTCCAAGCGTTCGCCCTGCAGGCGCGCGAGCTTCTTGACGCGAGATTGGGCTTGGCGGGCCTTGGTGGCCTTGTAGCGAAACCGCTCGACGAACCGTTCCATGCGCGCGATCTCCGCCTGTTGACGGTCGATCGCGCGCCCCAGCGCCAGCTCGCGTGCGGCCTGCTCGCGACGCCAGGCGTGCCACGGGCCGGCGAAGTAGCGTCCGCGGCCGTCCTGGAGCTCGAGCACGGACGTGCCGACGGCCTCCAAAAACCAGCGGTCATGGGCGACCAGCACGATCGCGGCATCCAGGCCCGTGAGCGTCTGCTCGAGCCACTCGAGCGACTCGATGTCCAGATGGTTGGTGGGCTCGTCCAGCAACAGCACGTCCGCGCCGGTGGCCAGGGCACGGGCGAGCGAGACACGCGTGAGCTGCCCGCCGGAGAACGTGTCCAGCAGCCGCCCGAGATCGTCCTCGGCGAATCCCAGCCCGCGGGCCATCGCGGTCGCACGATCCCGCCATCGGTAGCCGCCACGTGCCTCCAGCCGTGCCTGCGCGCGGGCGTAGCGCTCGAGCGTGGCTTCATCGGCGCCATCGGCCGTGGACATGCGGGACTCCAACTCGGCCAGCTCAGCCTCGATCTGCAGCTCCTCGGCGCAGCCGGAGAAAAGGTACTCGCCCAGTGTCACGTCGCGCTCGCGCGGGGGGCGCTGGTCGTGCAGGGCGATGCGCACGCCACGGGGGACGCTCAGCTCCCCGCGGTCCAGCGTCCGCTCCCCGGCCAGCACGCGCAGCAGCGTGGTCTTGCCGGCGCCGTTGCGCCCGGCGATCGTCATCCGTTCGCGGCGTTCGAGCTTGAACGACACCCCGCGCAGCAGTGGCCGGCCGGCGACGTCGATGTGCAGGTCGGAGGCGATCAGCAGAGCCACGATCCGGGATGGTAGGCGGCGCGGGGTCTCCCCTCCGCCGCCTGCGCTAGCATCCGCGGCGCGATGCTGCTGCGCCGCCTGCTCACCACAGTGACCACGTCCGTGCTGGCCCTGCTCGTGCTCGCCCCGGCGGCGATGGCCGAAAACGATGGTCGGGGGTTCTATGGCGCCACCGACGACAAGGTCGTCACGAACGTCGGCTTCATCCTGATCATTTTTTTCCCGACGTTCGTGTTCGTCATGAGCATGATCCAGCGCCATCTGGAAAAGCGCAAGAAGGCCGGCAAAGTGGCCAAAAAGCAGCTCAGCGGCATCGACTGGCGCGGCGGCTGGTAGCCCCGCTAAACCAGTGAGCGAGCCCGACTCCGTCCGCTACGAGCGCACGGGCGCGGCGGCGGTGATCACGATCGACCGCCCCCACCGGCGCAACGCCGTCGACGGCCCGACGGCGGCGCGGCTGCACGAGGCGTACATGCGGTTCGAGAAAGACGAGGACGCGCGCGTACTGATACTGACCGGGGCGGGCGAACTGGCGTTCTGTGCGGGGGCGGACCTGAAGGCGACCGAGACGTTCGCGCACCGCCTGATGGCGCCCGAGGGCCCGATGGGGTTCACGCGTCTGACCCCATCCAAGCCGGCGATCGCGGCTATATCCGGCTACGCGCTGGCGGGCGGGCTGGAGCTCGCGCTGTGGTGCGATCTGCGTATCGCGGCCGCGGGCTCGACACTCGGCTACCCCGAGCGGCGCTGGGGCGTGCCGTTGATCGACGGCGGCACCCAGCGACTGCCGCGCGTGATTGGCCTGGGACGCGCGCTCGACTTGATCCTGACCGGGCGCATGATCGACGCACAGGAGGC
>Ga0335072_10015008_pt1 | contig 10999 bp, 11 predicted proteins | sample Lox_Sample_21_FD_206725 | JGI IMG/M metagenome (GOLD analysis project Ga0335072, IMG submission 206725) | Soil microbial communities from Loxahatchee National Wildlife Refuge, Florida, United States - Lox_Sample_2.1 | ecosystem: Environmental > Terrestrial > Soil > Wetlands | place: USA... | reverse complement strand
AGCAGTTTTCGCAGCGTTCTGGTAAACGGATTCGACGCATTTGGAAAGGGCGCTGTGATTTGCTGGCCGCAACAGACCAGCGAGCAGCCCGGTGGGCAAAGAGCGGGGAAAAAGGTCGTCTTAGAGCAGGCCGATCTCGATATGGTGAAGGAGACGGCTCCTCTGGTAAAGCACGTCTGCCTGGAAACAGTTCGGCGTCCCGGCATCGCTTACGGCGACCGCATTTCGGGCACAGCTCCGGTCCGGGGAGTGTGCCCGGAATACGGCGAGATGAGAAATGAAGTTCCCGCAGAGGGCCGATGGATCAACGCCGAAGATGAACTCGAACGCAGGCGCGTGATTTTCCTGGGAGGCCGATTGAAAGAGCAACTGTTCAGCGGCCAACCGGCAGTCGGAGAAACCGTTGAAGTCGCCGGGGTACGCTTCCAGGTCATCGGTGTGATGACCCGCAAAATTCAACTCAGCAACTATTTTTCCAGCGATGACGATTCATCATGGATCCCCTATTCCGCAGCCGGCGACTTGTGGAACACGCGCTACGGCGACGTAATGGTTTTTGAGCCGATTGCTCCGCAATTCGAAAAGAAAGCCATGGCGCAGGTGCTGGCGGCGATTGCAACTCGTCAGAATTTTTCCCCAACCGATCCCAAAGCCTTGCAAATGTTCGGGCGCGACGAGTTCCGCCCGGTGATCGATGCGCTCACCATTGGCTTGCAAGTCCTGCTGACCTTCATCGGAACACTGACTCTTGGAATTGGTGGCGTGGGCGTTATGAATATCATGCTCGTGTCGGTCGATGAACGAATCCGCGAGATTGGCCTGCGCCGCGCTTTGGGCGCGCGCAAGCGGCACATCAAGTTGCAGTTTCTGGCGGAGACGTTGCTCATTATGCTCATCGGCGGCGCAATCGGCGTTGTGTTGTCCTATCTGATTGCATGGTCGGTAGGCACTTTACCGATGATGGGGCCGTTGTTTGAAGACGATTCCGGGAAGGGCGATATCCACCTTCGCATTTCACTCATCACTGTTCTTCTCTCGACCGCCGTGTTGCTGGTCGTGGGGGTGATCAGTGGTCTGGTGCCAGCCTTGCGGGCCTCAAAGCTCGATCCTGTGGAAGCGCTGCGCTACGAGTAAAGACGGAGTTTCTGAATGGCGCCCAATCTCCGTTCTCCGCCCGTCGCTTAATCCAGATCGATCTGCCAAACGTCCGCGAATGGTTCTCAGAGGTCTCCGACTACGAAAACTCAGTCTTGGGACATTGCTGGGCCCCTATAATCGGCAGCGTGAGTTCTGAACAGGAATCGGGCAAAATAGGGCGCGTGTTGGGCCTCGACGTGGGTTCACGCCGCATTGGGATTGCGGTGTCGGACCCGCTGGGGATCACCGCGCAGGGGCTGGAGACGCTGCAGAGGCGCAATAAGCGGGCGGACTTCGAGTATCTGGGACGCGTTATTCGAGAGTATGAAGTGAAGGAAATTGTGGTCGGGCTTCCCCTGCGGATGAGCGGGGCGGAAGGCACACAGGCCGACAAAATGCAGATTTTCGCCGAAGAATTGCGTAAGCGCTTCAGACTGCCGGTTCATCTCTATGACGAGCGTCTGACCTCGGCGGAGGCGAATCGGCTGCTGCGGGAAACGGAGCTTTCTATCGAGAAGCGCGGCAAAGCGGTGGACCGGATGGCGGCAGTGCTGATCTTACAGGGATGGATGGAGAACCGGGCGTCGAGCATCCGCGATCCGGCGTCCGGTTAATGGCCTCGCATAGCCTTTCGATACGCCATCACATTCTTGTCGTGTTCCTCGAGGGTGCGGGCGAAGCGGTGGTGACCCTGGGCGTCGGCGACGAAGTAGTAATAATCGCTTTGCGCCGGATGCATCGCAGCTTCCAGTGCGCTGCGTCCCGGATTGCCGATGGGACCGGGGGGAAGTCCAAGATTGCGGTAGGTATTGTAGGGGGAACTGAATTGCATGTCGGCATGATGAAGCGCGCCCTGGTACGTCCCGGCAAGAAGTTCGGCGTAGATGATGCTGGGGTCGGCATCGAGAGCGATCTTCTTGTTGAGCCGATTGTAGTAGACGCTGGCCACCAGCGGCCGTTCTTCCGGAACGGCAGTTTCTTTCTCGACGATCGAGGCCAGCGTGACGACGCTCTCGAGGTTCAGAGGAATTCCTCCAGGGGTGGCGCACGGATCCGATGCGATCTGCTTTATCACTCGAACCGGACCGCTTGTTTCGGAGGCGAGTCCGATTTGGCACGCAACTTGGCGGAATTGTTTGACCATGGCTGCGGCCATGTCTTGCATGGTCATCATGCGCGTGAACTGATAAGTATCGGGAAACAGGTAGCCTTCGAGCGAATGTGCGTTCGGAGCAATATCAGAGATCAGTTCGGTATCGGATTGCGCAACTTTGAGGAAGTCTTCGGCTGAACCGAGACCTGCGGACTGGATGGCGTGGGCGATATCGAACATGGTGAAGCCTTCGGGAATGACGACGGTGTGGAAGTAAACATCGCCGCGGCCAATGCGCCGCTGGACATCGATCAGGTTAGCGGGCTTCTCGAAGAGATATTCGCCAGCCTTAAGCGATCGTCCGCGATGCAGGTAGCGCCAGAGTACGAAGGCTTCCTCGCTGCGGATGACTCCGGCACTCTTGAGTTCGGCGGCGATACGGCGGGTGGAAAATCCAGGGTGCAGAAGAACGAAGACTTGGCCAGAGGGCTGGACCCGCGTCAGAATGGCCCAGGCGAACCATCCGCCGACGGCTGCGACTGCAATCAGGATTGGCCACAGAAGTTTCCGCATAGTTGTCGGCGGGCTGCAGTTCTTCACGCCAAGTAACGCGACGCCTCCGTAAGTTTAGATGATTCGACGCGGATAACATCTGACCAGAGTGTGTGAGCTTTCGTAAGTAGCTGAAATGGTATGTGGTTGGACCAAGGCTCTACCTTGGAGTGGCGGCAGAGATACAGGGCTCAACTGAGTCTGCATCCTTCTGGTCGCGGTATACTCAAATGCGATAGAGGGTTTCTTCATAACTTAATGAGGCGTAGCAAGTTCTTAAGTTTTCTGTTGTTTCTGGCAGTGATGCCGTTGTCCGGGTGTCTGCTGCGGACGCGTCGGGTGGAGGAGCAGTACTCTAAAGCGCCACTGAAGACGGCCACGCAGCAGGACTTGATCGACATCCTGAACCGGAAGGCCGAGGCGATCCAATCGCTCAAGGCGACGGTGGACATTGACACTTCGGCGGGCGGAATCAAAAAGGGCCAGATCACCGACTACAAGGAGATCCGCGGCTATGTGCTGGCGCGGAGACCGGCCATGCTGCATATGGTCGGGCTGCTGCCGATTGTGCGCACGACGGCCTTCGACATGGTCAGCGACGGCAACCGGTTTGAACTGTGGATTCCTCCGAAGAATCGGTTTGTGGTTGGAACGGACCAGGTCCCGGCGGCGGATACGAATCATCCGCTGGAGAACCTGCGCCCGCAGAACATCTACGACGCATTATTGATTCCTCCCATTGATCAGCAAAATGAAATTGCAGTGCTGTCGAACGGGTACGAGACGCTGCACGACGCCAAGGGCCACAAGATTCTGCAAGATGACTATGAGTTGATTGTCATTAAAAAGTTCGAGAAGGGGTGGGGGTTGTCGCGGAAGATCGTCTTTGGCCGCACGGACTTGCAGCCGCATCAGCAATTTATATACGACGAGAGCAAGAAAGTCGTAACGGATGCTCGGTACGCGAATTACAAGGAATACGACGGCGTGATGTTTCCGTCACGCATTGAGATCTGGCGGCCGGAGGAGGAGTACGATATCACGCTGAACATGTTGAAGGTCGACATCAACCAGCCATTAAGCGACCAGCAATTCACGCTCGAACAACCCGCCGGGGCCGAAGTGGTTCACCTCGACCGGCCGCAGTCAAGTTTGGCATTGCCTCCAGGGCACGATAACAGCGGCCAGTGACAACGCGAGCATTCGCCATCCGAATTCAGCATCCAGCGTTGGAGCCAGAACTTACGAGCGTCTGAATAGTGAACAGGGATTGTTCGCGTCCATTCATGCACCAAGGCCAGGCAAGCCAAAACAGCAAATCCGACTGATACTTATGATGAACAAAATGGTGGTCAGCAACCTGGTGCATCGGCCGATCCGGTCGATGATTAGCATCATCGCGATTGCGTTGGAAGTTACGTTAATCCTGTTGATCGTGGGGCTGGCGCTCGGGATGCTGAACGACTCGCGGCAACGGCAGGCAGGAATTGGTGCGGATGTGGTGGTGATGCCACCGGGGTCTTCGTTCATCGTGGGGCTGACGGGCGCGCCCATGTCGATCAAGATTGGCAACATTCTGGCGAAGTTGCCGCATGTGGTCGATGTGGCGCCCGTGGTGACAAGTGTTTCGACGCAGGGGACGATTGAGCTCATTGCCGGAATCGATCTGAATAGCTATGAGAAGCTCGCCGGGCCATTCCAGTTTGTGGCGGGTGGACCCTTCAAAGGGCCGGACGACTGTCTGGTGGATGATCTGTTCGCGCGCGCAAAACACGTGAAGGTCAATGACAAGATCGAAATTCTCAATCATTCCTTCCGAGTTGCAGGCATCGTTGAGCCGGGCAGGGGTGCTCGGAAGTTCCTGCAGTTGAATGTGATGCAGGATCTGATTGGCGCGGAAGGAAAGGCGACCATCTTCTATGTGAAGACGGACGATCCGAATAATGCCGACGAAGTGGTGAATGAGATCAAGGCCATTCCGGGGATGGAGCATTACGTGGCGACGTCGATGGCTTATTACTTATCCATGATGACGACGAGCCACTATCCGGGAGTTTCCCAGTTCATCGATTTCGTCATTTTCATTTCGGTGATTATCGGATTCCTGGTGATTTTTCAATCCATGTACACGGCCGTCATGGAGCGCACGCGCGAGATCGGAATCCTGAAATCGTTGGGCGCTTCCAAGTTTTATATCGTCGATGTGATTCTGCGAGAGACTCTGCTGCTGGCCATCGGAGGCATCATCGTAGGGGTGCTTTTCAGCTTGCTGGCTCGCGTAGGAATTGATCACCGTACAACCCTGCGGGTGGTGGTGACGGGCAGTTGGATTCTGAAAGCGACGGCAATAGCGATCGTGGGATCGGTCATCGGTGCGTTTTATCCGGCTTACAAAGCGGCGCAGAAAGATCCGATCGACGCGCTGGCGTACGAGTAGCAGACTTTGCGGCCAGCGGAGAGTACTAGATGGCGCATCTCTGGTAGCATGTCTGTTCGATCTAAATGTTTTCGCTCGAGCCTTTAATCTAGTTATCAATCTGGATTCTAAATTTAGCTTAAGAATTAACTTCAGGAGCCTTCCATGTCAGCACCCAGCCGCCGCCCGGAAATTCGCCGGCGCCGCACCCGTAAAGAAAAGATTCTGCAATTGCGCAAACGTCTTTCTGCCGCCAAGACCGACGCCGACCGCACCCGCATTCAGGCGAAACTTCATAAGCTCTCCGTTGCTTCCCCAGGACAGCCGCTGCTGAAGTAATAACGGCGGGATGCCGGCGTGGCCTCAATCCGCAGCGGAATGGGCGGCGACAGGTTTATCGCACACGATCTCTTCGTATGCGGCCAGGATGCGCTGGACTGACGTTTGCCAGGAGAATTTCGTGACCTGCTGGTATCCGAGTTCTTTTAGGCGCGCACGCAGGGCCTGATCGATCAGCACACGATGCAGCGCGCGCCGAATCTCGAAGACATTTTCCGGATTCACCAGCACAGCCGCATTTCCCACCACTTCAGGCAGCGACGAAACATTGGAAGTCACGACCGGCGTTCCATGCGCCATGGCTTCCAGCGGAGGCAGTCCGAACCCTTCGTAGAGCGAGGGGAAGACGAAAATCTTCGCCAGGTCGTAAAAAATCCGCAGCACTTCGATCGGAATAAATCCGAGAAAGCGAACGTCATTCTGCACTCCGCTGCGTACGACAGTGCGGCGCAGGTCCGGATTGCCCGACAAATCATCGCCGATGATGATGAGCTTGAGATCGGGATAGACCTGATCCCGCTCCAGTTCCGTTTTGAGCGCGGAAAATGCCTCGATCATGCGCACTACGTTCTTGTGCGGACTGACCCGGCCAGCATAAAGCAGAAAAGGATAGGTGACCTGATAACGTTGCGCGATCAACGCCCGGTCGGCCTCGGTGGCGTGACCGTGCATGAAGCGTTCGTCGATGGCGTTGTAGACGACCTCGATGTGGTCGGAATCGATTTCGAAGAGTTTTTCAATTTCGATTTTGGTGAAGTTCGAAACAGCGAAAACCCGTGCGGCGCCGCGCAAGACGCGCCGCGTGAGCTGAAAATGCAGCGAACGCCAGAAGCCACTCTGCTCGCGTGCGCGCGACATATGGTCCAGCATGTCGTGCACCGTCATGACGTATGGGCAGGGAATTCCGCGCGGGACGGAGAACAGGTTGGGGACGTGAAGAAGATCGCAATCGAGCCGCGAGAGCGCCGATCTGAATTCGCGATAACCTTGCATCGTTCTTTCCGGAGCGGTTAACCGGACCGTCTGGAAGTTCGCGGGAAGCGGACCGATCTCTTCTACTTTGGCGGGAGTGCCGGTCAAAAAATATTCGTTCGTGTGGTCGAGACGGCCGAGCGTGCGGACGATGTTGCGAATGTAGGTGCCAATGCCAAATTCGGTCATCCGGCGGATGTCGATGGCGATCTTCACCGATGTGATTTAACCACAGAGAAGATCAATTCACCACAGGGGACAGGCGGTTGGCCCAGCCTTTCAATCGCTGGCGCAAAATACAAAGGTGGTGCCCCATTCTTTCGCGCTCTTTGCGAAAGGATGGGCAGCACAGAATTCGATTGATTTCAAGATCCCTCAACTTACAGCTCTGAGATTCCCACCCTTGCAAAGAACGCAAGGATGGGTAATGCAGAAGAACAAAGGGTTGAGCGCCCCGTTCGAGTATGTGACAGGCATCACTGACATTTCCTCAAGCATTTACTTAGGATGCTGTTCGTAAACACTCCGGCGTCTCCGAAGCGTCCGCCAGCCTGAGATGCACACCCAAAGAGGTAGCAAGGTTTCAGGCCAACAGGAAGCGCTGCGACCGTTTCCACTCCTCAGGGAACGCCCAGCCGAACCCAGATTAGGGAGGGTCCTATGACCTCACGTCTAATCCTCATCGGGCCCCTACTCTTGCTGGTCGCAGTCATGTGCGCCGCCCAGCAGGTAAAAATCACGTATCAACCCATCAAGGATGTTTCTCCAGCTTCAGGCGAAGAAATGTACGTCGCCTATTGCGCCGCTTGCCATGGTATGGATGGCAAAGGAGCAGGGCCAGCAGCCTCTGCCAGCAAGGCCACGCCGAAGGACTTGACCCGCCTCGCCAGCTCAAACGGCGGAAAATTCCCAAGCCTGCGCGTGTGTTACTCGATTCTGGGGGACACCAGGATGGCCCGCGTACATGGCAATAACGACATGCCAGCTTGGGGATCTCTGTTCTCATCGCGTTATTGGTGGCGGACCACGGCGAAGGCTGAGGCCTGGATGCGGGCCGCGAGCCTTACCGACTACGTGGGATCGCTGCAAAAGAAATAATCTTGCCTGGAAACCAGGGGCCGCCCGACCGTCCGGCGGCCTTTCTTTTTCATCACGCGCGGTGATTGCGACCTAACTTCTGCTAACGCGATTTCACTCATCTTCCCGGCGACGGGGCGGTTGGCCCAGCCTTTCAATCGCTGGCGCAAAATACAAAGGTGGTGCCCCATTCTTTCGCGCTCTTTGCGCAAGGATGGGCAGCACAGAATTCGATTGATTCCAAGATCCCTCAACTTACAGCTCTGAGATTCCCACCCTTGCAAAGAACGCAAGGATGGGGCACCCTCGGTCGTGGCAGGCCAGGCAGAAACGCAAGGGTGGGCCACCCGCCCCTCTTTTCCTGAGGCACATTACGATCGTTGCCACGCCAGCGCCAGGCGTGGTAGCGCCAGTAGTCCATTTAGATCCGCTGTAACAATAGTATGACTATAGATTGGTGAACAGGTTATGGTTCTCGAGCGACGCGACTGGGTTTGGATGATCGGTATGGCCGTGGTGTGCAGCGGGCTCGACAAGCGAGGTTGGTCTGAGCCCTGGACTGCGCTACTAAGTGCGATGGTCGGCGCGTGCCTGGGGTTTTTCATTTCGCGACTCACGAGGAGGTCACGGGCAGAGAAGGGAAAGGACCGTTAGGATGCGAGCGGACGGGTGGCCCGCCCATTTGGTTTTTTCTGGAGAACCACTACGAGAGAGGGTGCCCCGCTCTTGCGTTTTTTGCAAGGGCGGGTACGTTGCTGTGTGTACGATGAGATTTCCGAGGAAGTCAAAACCGGCGCCGCGCGGGTAGGTCACAATGGTTATCGAACGCCAGTCGGAAACACTGCTGTCTGGTCCCGACGACATCGCTAGCAGCGTAGCAAGCGTCTGGGGCGTTCCCGCCTGATTTTGAATCTGCAACGGAGCGAATCGCCCCGTCTTGTCGCGCATCCCGTTAGCAGGCGTGTAGCGAAACGCCAGCCTCGCATTGGTCAATCGGCACCTCGGCCGGCGTTTCCGCCAGCAGGTCCTCGGCTGCCTCGCGTGCGATTCGCCATTTTCCCGTTGCCTCTTCTCCAATCATGCTGCCGCTCATATCGAGAAGGACCACAATCCTCCGTGGAGAAAGGCTGTATCGGGCATCGAGCACCACAGCTGGCTTGCCGTTCACGCGTAGATGAAAGTTTTCCTTGGTCAGACCGCGGACGGGATTCCCACGTGAGTCAAAGACGTTAACCACCACAGAACGCATCCCCGAAGGCGGCTTAAAAGCTTCCTGCGCGAAGCTTGAAGGCAAGAATACAAGGAGAATTACAATCGACAGGCAAAACCTTGCGCCCCCGATCATTTAGACCCTCCGAGCGAGACCAGTGTAGTATGTAGTACTTAGGAGTTTGAATTTCCAACCCGTGTCGTCTTCATCTCAGAAGAGGCACCGCTTCTCCTGGCGAAATCAGCCTTAACACTCAAAACCTCCGTCCCCATTTCCCCCAATCTTTTCCACAACCCCTTTGTGACATCTGCCCTTGTCTTCCACAGCCAAACTCCGCAATCATCGCAGAGGCCGTGACTCTGGCGAAATGCGAGATGGTTCGGCTCTAAGTCCTTTGTTTCACGGATTTTAGTATCTAAGTTCTTTGAAAGACGTATTTTGCCGGGAATTTCGCGCTAACGGCATGATTCCAAAGATTCGGGGGGGAGGGGGGATACCCCTCCGCATCAGAAGTTTTCGCGAGTGGCCCAGTCTTGCATCTTACAGAGCCCCATCCTTTCGCGATTTGCGAGAGGATGGGCAGCACAGATCGTGATTCATCTCCGAAACTCAACTTATAGGTCTGTGGCTCTTGTTTGCATCTCCAGAGCCGGAGTAGCAAGAGGGATGCTTCGACTCCAGAGTCAATCCTGGTTTGCGGGATTCACTCCTCCGCTCAGCATGACAGACGGAAAATGTTACGCCCTGACCTCCGCCTGCGCCTTTGCACGGCGCTCGGCATACAGCGGGAAGGCCTCGCAGAGATCCAGAACCTGCTTGCGGATCTTGGTTAGGACAGTCGCGTCCTGGCGATGAAGCAGGCCCTCGGCGATCCAGTGGCCGATCTGGCGCATCTCGGCCTCTTTCATACCGCGGGTGGTGAGCGCGGGCGTACCGATGCGAATGCCGCTCGGCTTCAGCGGCGGATTCGTATCGAAGGGAATTGCGTTTTTGTTCACCGTAATGCCGGCCTGATCGAGCGCTTTTTCGGCTTCGCTGCCGAGCATCCCTTTGGAGAAGACGTCGATCAGCATGATATGGGTATCGGTGCCGCCGGAAATGACGCGAAAGCCTTCGTCCGCGAGCGATTGCGCCAGCACCTTGGCATTCGCAACGATTTGCCGCGCATAGTCGCGGAATTCCGGCTGCATAGCCTCATGAAAGCACACCGCTTTGGCCGCAATAATGTGAACCAGCGGTCCGCCTTGCATGCCGGGGAACACAGTCTTGTCGATGGCCTGGGCGAATTCGGCCTTGGAAAGGATCATGCCCGCGCGTGGGCCGCGCAGGGTCTTGTGCGTGGTGGAAGTCACTATGTGCGCGTGCGGGACCGGCGAAGGGTGCACGCCGCCGGCAACCAGTCCGGCGAAGTGAGCCATGTCGACAAGATAGAGTGCGCCGACTTTGTCAGCGATCTGGCGCATGCGGGCAAAATCGATGATGCGCGGATAAGCGCTGCCGCCGCCGATGATCAGCTTGGGACGTTCCTTCTCGGCTAGCTTTTCGAGTTCGTCGTAATCGATGGTCTCGGATTCTTTGGTGACCCCATAAGGAATGACTTTGTAGGTCTTGCCGGAAAAATTCAGATGATGTCCGTGCGTGAGGTGTCCCCCATGAGCGAGGTTCAGGCCGAGGATAGTATCGCCGGGCTGCAGCACGGCGGCGTAGGCTTCCATGTTGGCCTGCGAGCCGGAATGCGGCTGCACGTTGGCGTGTTCGGCGCCGAACAGTTGCTTGGCGCGGTCGCGCGCGAGATTTTCGACAACATCGGTGAACTCGCACCCTCCGTAGTAGCGCTTGCCGGGATATCCCTCAGCGTACTTGTTGGTGAAGACCGAACCGGCGGCTTCGAGCACGGCTTCGCTGACAAAATTTTCTGAGCCGATCAGTTCAAGGCCTTCGTGCTGGCGGCGGGTCTCGTTGTCGATGGCGGCGGCGATATCCGGATCGGATTCGTGCAGCGGACGGTACATGCGATCAGAGCTCTTCATATCGTTTTCTCAACCTCGTGAGCCGTTCTTTCATAAACGTCGGGCCGATGCAGTTCCATATAACGCTCCGGCGACTTCAGCGGCCGAAATCCGAATTGCGAATAAAGTCCGTGCGCGTCTCGCGTGAGCAGAATCCACCGGCGCAGTCCTTGCAGCGCAGGATGACCGACGAT